>FZPS01000173.1_pt64 | contig 32896 bp, 24 predicted proteins | sample 1817821 | NCBI WGS metagenome assembly FZPS01 (sample SAMEA104158645, study PRJEB21678) | metagenome | place: Germany | collected 2015-04-21
GCTGCCGGGGACAATAACCGGCCGGGGCAGCACCGGCACCGGCACGGGCGCAGGGAGGAATAGGGAAAGGGCACTGGAAAGTGCCTTTTTTTGTTTTCTAAACTGTCAATATTCAGTGAAAATGTCACCTAAAACTAGTCTTCTTTATTCAGTAAAAATGTCACCAGTTGAGGCCGCCCTGGGGGCGGCCCTGGCCAAGTTCCTCCTGGCCCGGGCCGTCATGTCCGGTGAGACCCTGGAGGAAGCCATCATGTACCCCCAGACCCGGGTCGAGCTGGATGTCTCCAAGCAGAACATCATGAGCGTCTATGCGCCCAAGTTCACCTGGAAGCAGGTGGGTGGGGAAAGGGAGGGGGAAGAGAACGTCTACCCCTACGGTTTTGCCGATACCTCGGCGGAACTGGACGCTTCCATCGCCACCCTCAGCAAACTGCTGCCCAAACTCCTGGAGCTGGCAGAGGTGGAGAAGGCCGTCGACCTCATGGCCGCCGAGATCGAGAAGACCCGCCGCCGGGTCAACGCCCTGGAATATGTCCTTATTCCCCAGCTCACCGAAACGGTGCGCTATATCACCATGAAGCTGGAAGAGGCCGAGCGCAGCTCCCTCACCCGCCTCATGAAGGTCAAGGACATCGTCAGCGCAAAAGGACAAGTTTAATTAGCACAAAAGTAGGGGCGACCTGTGGTCGCCCGCGGGCGGTCGGAGACCGCCCCTACTTTTTTGAACATCAGGGGTGGAGGGGGACAGTCCCCTTAAAAAATCGGGCGGCCGAAGGCCGCCCGTAACTGTCAACTGTCCATTGTCAATTGTCAACTGTTAACAACATTCTTTTCCGCGCTTTCCATGGCCTCTGGGAAACCTCAAGCTCGAAAACCAGCTTGGAAATCTGCGGGAATTCGGTCAAAATCTTTTTTTCCGCCTGAGCAGGCAGTTCCCCGGGCGGCTGCTCCAGCAGCAGGAATCTTATTACCAGCTCCACCCCGCCGCCGCCCTCCCGGACCAGGGCTGCAAAATCAACCACCAGGGGGAGGGGGAAGAGAATATCGTCCAGTTTTGCCATGGATAATATTTCCCCACCGGGCAGCACTACCCGCCCCTCCCTCCGGTCTTTCACTATCCCCATCCTGGCCAAATAGGTACCACAGGGGCAGGGTCCGGGGATAAAATAGGCTAAATCCCCGGTGGCATACCGGATCAGGGGCATCCCCCGGCGGGTTAAGGTGGTGAAGACAATCTCCCCCACCGACCCAGGGGGAACGGCTTTGCCCGTGGCCGGGTCCACTATCTCCACATACAAATCGGCTTCCCTTAAATGGCAGCCCTGGTGGGCACTGCAGTCCACAGCCCCGCCAAAGCCCATTTCCGTCATCCCGTAATGATTGAAGACCTGGCAGTGCAGGGTTCTTTCAATGTATTGGACAACAGCAGGGGAGACATAATCGGTGGTCAGGAGCATTGTTCTCAATGGAGACACAAAGCCCGGCCACTGGCTTTGGATGAACTTGGCCAACCCCAGGACCTGGGTTGGAATTCCCACTAGGGAAGTGATTTTTTCCCGCGCGATCACCTGAGCCACCACATTATAATCGTCAATGGGACCGTAGGGGATTACTTCCACTCCCCTGGGGCCCAGGGCTTTGATGAGGAGGTCTCCCACACTGGCCGGGCGCTCCCAGGGCAGCAGGATCAGGAACCTGTCACCCGGGCCGACCAGGGTGGACATCCCGTACCAGAAAAAATCCATGGTGCTTTCTATATCTTCCCTGGTAAAGAAAACCCTCTTGCAGTCCCCGGTGGTGCCGGAAGTGTTGAGGGTTACTATTCTCTCAATCTCATCCTGGGAGACAGCCACAAAACTGAGGGGGTTGGCGGCTATATCCCCGGCCCTGGTCAGGGGAAGCCCCTGCAGATCCCCGGTGTTTTTTATGTCTTCCGGCTTGAAATCCGCCAGCCTTTCCCGGTAAAAGGGGCTTTTTGCCCTGGCGTGGGCCAATGTCTCTCGCAGTTTTGCCAGCCTATAGGATTGTAAGTCGGGATAGGGCCTGATCTTCTCTTCCACCCAGGCTTCCAGGGGTGTTTTTCTTATCCTTTTCATCTTCGGCTCCTGTAGAGGGGAACACCCTGACTGTTGGTTAAATTATAGGCACAGAAGGGAATCCGCCTGCCGTCGGGGGACACCACATGGATGCAGCAGTCCCTGAGCCTTTCCAGGTCGATATTCCACACGTCCTGGAAGGCCATGGCCGACAGGCAGAACTTATGGGTCCGCGCCCTTTCTAAAAAGGCGGCGAGGCTGTCTGTGCCGCTTTCCTCGGCCTTGTCTTCCCTTTCACAGCAGCAGTCAGACTGGATCTGCCAATTCCTGGCCACAAAGTTTCTGGCCTTTTCCGCCCCCACTTCCGCCGGTAGAGGCTCACTGCAGCAGCATGATTGGTCTTCCCTATGGGTGAGGGGCACCAGGCGGTCATCGGGCATCAGTACGAAATTACCGTGGAAGGAACAGAGGGAGTTTTCGCAACCGGGGGGCGCTAAATTTGCCGGCTTAATTCTGCCCCGGCTCTGCTCGACAATTTTCTGCATTACTTCCGGCAGGGTTATCCTCATGCCGTTATCCGGTGCTTTGGGATAGCGGCCGAAGAAGCTTATGGGCTGGAAGTGGACACCCCTTACCGTGGGCATCTTCTGCAGGGCAAACTTAATAATGTCACCCAGCTGGTGATCATTCACACCGGCAACTACCGTGGGCACCAGTATTACCCCCAACCCCATCTCTTGGCACAGCTCGATTAGGCCCAGCTTAGCCTCCAGATAGTCGGCGCCCCGGAGCTTTTCGTAGATATCCCCGGTCAAGCCGTCAAATTGCAAAAAGAGGGAGGACAAGCCGGCCTCCGCCAGCCTTTGGAGGAAGTCCGGCTCTTCATACAGCCTGAGCCCGTTGGTGTTCAGCTGGATGAAGGGGAAGCCCATAGAACGGCCCAGGGCAATAATTTCCGGCAGGTCGTCCCGCAGGGTGGGCTCACCGCCGGAAAGCTGGACATTGTAGGGGCCTCCGGAATCCAGCAGCATCTGATACCAGGATTTGATGGTCTCCAGGGTGGGGGCGTCTTTCCTTTTGCCCCCGTCGGCGAAGCACACCGGGCAGCGGATATTGCAGTCCCTGGTAATTTCCAGGAGGGCGGTGCAGGTGTGCTGCCGGTGGGCGGGACAGATCCCGCAGTCAAAGGGACAGCCCTTGTCAATCCCAGTGTTGGGGTGATGAATGGGTGCCGGGATTTTGAGCCGCTGCCAGGTTTCCAGGGACGGTTCCCCCCGCCACACGATAGTCTTGAAGGAGCCGTGTTCCGGGCAGCTCTTTTCCAGATAGACGTCCCTTCCCTCGGCCACCAGCTGGGCCGGTATTTTCTTAAAACAGTGGGGGCAGAGACTCTCGGTCCTCCTAATAGTCATCTTCCTTTTCCCCTGACATGGCGTAGTTTTCACTGGCTAAGATCTCCTTCGCCTTTTCATAGACCTCGGCAATGATGCTGCCGCAGATGGTGCCGTAAAATTTGGGGCTGGGTTCTTCCCCGAGAATTTCCCGGCAGTTGACGGTGCCGTATTTTTCTTCGAACCATTCCACCAGGTTTTTTGTCATCTCCTTAAAACTGTCATCGGCCTTTTCTTCCACGGCGCCCCTGCCGGCATAGAGGCTGATGAGGCAGATACCTCCCGTTAAGGCGCCGCAGGCCCGCCCGCTAAAGCCGATGCCTCCCCCAAGGCCGTGGACCGCCTTGACCAGATCCGGATTTATCTTCCCCTGGGCTTCCAGGCCCAGTGTCACCAGAATTTGGCTGCAGGTATAGCCTTGGCTGTGGAGTTCAAACATCCGAAAAACCTCATCACCCATGTTAATCACCCCCTTATCCTTTTTTTCTGGCTATGAGCAGGAAGTAACCCATCCTGGCCGCTTTTACAGCGGCCTCAGGCCCTGCCCTCCCCGGGCTGCCGGGGGAGCAGGGGAAAAACTCTTCCAGGGGGAAATCGGACAGGATCAGTTTGGCCGTCAACTCGGCCAGGTACCTGGTGTGATCCTCCCAGAGGAGCAGCTCGAAACCACCCTCCTGCACCAGCTCTATAAACTCCGGTACCGGCCTTGCCCCCGTTAGGCAGCTTTTAATGTCCCGGTGGCGGCGGCCCTTTGCCGGGAGGGGATGCCGCACATACATATCGGTAATGATGAGCCTGCCTTTATCTTTGAGTACCCGCCGGAACTCCGCCAGAGCCCTTTCCTGATCCTCCAGCAGAGAAAAGGAACACTCACAGATTATTCCATCCACAGTGCCGTCTTCCAGGGGCAGCTCCTCGGCCCTTCCCTCCAGAAGCCTGAGCTCAGGCCTGAGCCCCTGTTTCCTTGCCAACAGCAGGGGGGAGGGATCTATTCCCAGGGCGTCCAGCCTGTATTTATCGACCAAATACTCCACCGTGGCCCCCAGGCCGCACCCGACATCCAAAACCTTTGCCCCCGCTGCAAAACAGCAGTATTCCACCGCCCGGTCCGTGAGGGCAAAACCTCCGGGGCGGATGGTTTCCCCTGTGACGGCGTGGATTTTGGGGTTTTCGTAGGTCTTGCAGTAGCCCATGGGTCTATTTATCCTCCAGGGTTTTTTCCACCTGGAGCATTTTACCCACGGCCAAATCCTCGGGGATGTAGACCAGACCGCACTGGGGACAGCGCAGGAGCTCTACCGGAAAGCTGCTTTCCAAATAGGTAATGGTCACCTTGCCCTTTTCCATGGGGAGATTGCACTTTGTACATTCCATCTGAGCCATGGGATCAACCCTCCCCAATTACCATTCTATGGCTGTATACATTGTGGATATGATAAATATTGTCCACAACCGAGTATTCCACCCAATAGGTAACGGCTACAGGCTTATAATAGGCGAAGTAATGGCCCGTATCCTTGTTCAGCATCTTATTGCCCGTTGTTTCCGCCTGGTGGATGACCTTGAGGATGTCATCCTTTAAGATCAACCTGTCCTCCATTTTACGCCGGGCTTCCGGTTCAATCTCCAGTTCATAGGGATACTGGGTTCCTGTTTCGACCATTTCCTCACCCCATAATTCCTTTAACATCTTTTCCTTCAGTCGGGCCCTGTTTTCCCGCTTTTGGGAGAAACCGATGTTTTCTTTAGTATGGAGCCCGGCGGGATCCCCCTCATGAATACCCCCGTAGATGAGATCTAAAATATGATATGTCTCCTTGGCCCGCCAGGAAAACCTATCCTTGCACATAGCACAGTAAACCAGGTAGGGAGCAGGGCTCTCCTTTATTCTCCTGTCGATGGCCTGTATGGCGACCTCCCTGTTGGCGAAGGTCATCAAGCCGCCAAAACCGCAGCAGGTGGTTTTGTCCTTGCTGTACTCCAATTCCTGAAAGTCCAATTTGAGCTTGGCCAAAAGGCTGCGGATGGCCTCCTGCTGGGCATCCTCGTGCCTGGCGGCGCAGGCATCGTGGACGGCCAATTTTTCCTTCAGCTCCAGCAGGTTTTCTGCCGGTATTCCATACTGGTCGTAGATTTGCCAGAGGGAAATGACAGCCAGGTCCGGGTAGTACTGCCGGAAAATATCGTGGCAGCTGGAACAGGCCAGGATCAGGGTGGGGCTGCCAAAGGCCTTGAGCTTTTCCAGGAAGGTCTCCCTGGCTTTGTTAAAGAGCTCCCTCTGCCCGACCCAATCGGCCGGGGCGCCGCAGCAGCCCAGGCTCAGGCCCACATTGGGCAGGGTGTTCCGGAGGTAAGCATAGGCAAGCTCCACGTATGCCGGCATGGAGGCGCACAATTGACAGCCGGGGAAAAACATATACCGGCTGCTGTCGGTACCGGGGGCATTTTTCATCAGGGCGAAGTGGGGGCTGTTGCTGAAGTTCATATCGGTGAGGGGGAAGTCGTGGGCCGACGGCGGCATTTTCTCCCTGGCCACCATCCCCTCCCGGGATTTTTTAATCACCTCGCCCATGTCCAGGTCGTTGGGACATACCTCACCGCACAAGCCGCAGAGGCTGCAGGAGTTGATCAGGGTATTGGCTGCCCGGTATCCCATTACGATGGCTTCGTTATTGTAGATCTCCCGCAGGTAGACCCTGGGGTAGCTGCCAAAGGCCTTCAGGTATTCACAGGCCTTGACGCATTCCAGGCATTCACACTGCATACAGCGGCGGGCTTCCGCCTCTGCTTCCGCCGGTGCATACCCTCCCACCGGGTCCTGGGCCTCAACGGGCGGTACCGTCTCTACCCCTTCGACATTGGTGTACAGGCGGGTTTCATAGGGACCCTCCTTGTCCCTTTCGGCTTCCAGGGATACCCCCTGCAGATAGCGGACAATAGAGGTGGCGGCCTTTTTACCCTGGGCCACCCCATGGATATAGGATGCTGCTTCCGCGGCGGTGTCCCCCCGGGCAAAGACCCCGTCCAGGGGGGTGGCCAGGGTCAGCTTATCGATGGGGGTCAGGTCCAGGTCTGGGCTGTTCGGAAGGGCGACAAAAAGGGCGTCGTACTCATCCCTTAACTCCTGCACTTCCTGCCCAGTCCCGATCTTCTTATTGCAAACTGTCTCTATGCCCAGGACGTCTAAAATCTCCAGCTCACCCTGCAGGACATCCTCCGGCAGGACCTCTTCCGGCAGCTGAAGCAGCCTTCCTCCCACGGCAGGGGCCCCTTCGTAGACGGTGACTCCATAGCCCCTTTTGGCCAGTTCCACTGCTGCCGTGAGGCCACATAAGCCTCCGCCCACTACGGCCACTCTGGACTCGGACTGCTTCACCGGCAGGGGTCTTTTCTTAGCATCGGCATTTTTCACGCAGTACTTCTCCAGTTCGTGGATGGAGACCGGGGCGTCAATTTCATTTCTTTTACAGCGGCTTTCACAGGGATGGTCGCAGATATGGCCGATGATTCTGGGAAAAACCACTGCCTTGGCCAGTATTTTGAAGGCAGTGGCTAGATTACCCTTTCCAATCTCCTTGTTGAAGGCCCGCACATCGACGTGAACCGGGCAGGCGGCAGTACACCAGGGGGGCTCTTCCTGTATACACTTGTTCTCCAGCTCCCGCAGTTCCCTTTGCTCCATAAGTTCACCTCCTTTGGCCATTTACCCGAGTTGGTAAAGTAGGGAGCTTGGGGAAGCTCCCTACTTTACCATTCACTATGAAGTTTTCTTTTCCTACTTCTTTTTCAGTTCGGCCAAGATTTTTTCCGGCAGTGCCGGCAGCTCTTTAATCCGCACGCCGCAGGCATCGTAGATGGCGTTGATTATGGCGGCGTGGGGCGATGTCAGGGGCAGTTCTCCGACACCGGAGGCGCCGAAGGGGCCCAGGGGCCTCGGTGTCTCCACATAGATGAGCTCGAAGTTATCCGGTGCATCTTTGATGTAGGGGAAGCCGCAGGAGATCATATCCTTGTGCTTATCCAGGTCTTCAAAGTCTTCGCTCAGTGCCAACCCTATTCCCTGTACCAGACCGCCTAAGATCTGGCCGTCAACCACCAGTTTGTTGTTGATGACACCGCAGTCTGCCACACAGGTGAATTTTTCCACCGTAACCTTGCCCGTTTCCACATCCACTTCCACTTCCGGCATGAAGAGGCCGTACTGGTAGGTGGGGAAGGGATTGCCCTGGGCGTTTTCGTCGCACTGGGTGCAGTCGATGGCCGTCCACTTGCCGTAGTAGCGGAGGGGAATTTCCTCGGCAACCATCTCGTCATAGGTTCTAAAGCTGCCGTCGGGCTTTCTCATGGCATCAAGGAGGAGTTCGCAGGCTACCTTGATGGCATTACCGGCCATGACCTGGGAACGGCTGCCGCCGGCAGGACCGGTATTGGGGGTGAGGGCCATGTCGTTCATTACCAATTTAATCTGTTCCGGTTCGAGGCCAAGGGGCTGCAGGGCTTCGTGGCAGGTGCCCAGGGCACCGGCGTCCGCGCCCTGGCCGTGGTCTTCCCAGGATGCTCCCAGGGTGACTCCCTCTTCGGTCAGCTCCACCCAGACCTCGGAGGTATCCGGGCCGTCGATGCCGCAGCCGTAAACGCCGATGGAGACACCAACGCCGTATTTCTTCTTATCCGTCGACCGGGCCTTGGCCCTGGCCTTGGCTTCCTTGTACAGGGGACGCAATTTATCGATCATTTCCGGCAGGCTGTAGACATCGGGCGGACAGCCGGTGGGGGTGGTGTCGCCGGGCCGGTAGACGTTCTTGTATCTCAGCTCCAGGGGATCCACGCCCAGTTTTTCTGCTAGCTCGTCCATCAGCACTTCAGAGGCAAATTCTGCCTGCGGCGAACCGTAGGCCCTGAAGGCGGAACCCCAGGCATGGTTGGTGCAGACGGTGCGGCCTTCGCCCCGGATGTTGGGGATGCCATAGCCGGCACCCATGTACTGGGCTCCCCGGAGGGTCAGGAGGTCGCCGAATTCAGAATAGGGACCGTGGTCTACGGAGTAGTCGCTTTCCATGGCCAGGATCTTGCCGTCCTTGGTGGCGCCGTACTTGAGGTTGATGAAGAAGGGGGAACGCTTGCCAGTGTAGGTGAGCTGCTGGTGCCAGTCGAACTTGAGGAAGACGGGACGGTTCGTTGCCAGGCAGGCTACACCCAGCAGGGCTTCGATGGTGGGGCTGAATTTATAACCGAAGGTGCCGCCGGCGGGGTTCTGCACCAATCTCAGCATCTCGGGTTCAATGCCTATGCCGGGGGCGATCATGGCATGGTGCAGGTGGAGGCCGATACTCTTGGAGTGGATGGTCAGGCGGCCCTCTTCGTCGATATAGGCAAAGCCGACATCGGGTTCAATGGGCATGTGGGGCTGGCGGCCTACATAGTAATCGCCCTCAACGGTAACAATGTCGTCCTTTTCCATTATCGGCTTCGTATCTTCTCCCTTGGCGATCTTTTGGATGTAGTAGACGTTGGGTGTTCCGGGGTGAATCTCAATGGCATCCTCGGCCATGGCCGCCGGTGCGCTCATGTAGGGCGGCAGGGGTTCCAATTCTACCTTGACCTTTTCAACGGCCTTGGCGGCATTTTCTTCCGTATCGGCGCAGACAATGGCGATGGCGTCACCGTACTGGAATACCTTTTCGTCACAGAGGATGGGCCTGTCCCAGCCGTCCCCCTTGTTGGTGGGGAAGGTGATGAGGCCGGTGATCCTGTTCTTCCCCTTCACATCCTTGTGGGTTACAACCTTGAAGACGCCGGGCATCTTCTCCGCTTCTGAGGTGTCGATGGACAGGATCTTGGCATGGGAGATCTTGGCCTGGACCAGTTTCAGATGCAGGGTACCTTCGGGAAGCTTCAAGCCCAGGTCGGCGCCGTAATCGCAGGTGCCTGTGACCTTGGCCACTGCCGAGGGCCTGGGAATGTAGCTGCCCCAGACGCGGCCGTCCTCAGGCAGCTGGAAGAGCAGGTCCTCTGCCTTCATTTCTCCCCGCAGGACCTTGGCTGCATCCATGACCGCATCGACCAAGGGCCGGTAGCCGGTACAGCGGCAGGCATTGCGGTGCTTCTGGAACCAATCCCTGACCTCTTCCCGGGTGGGGTTCGGGTTGACGCCCAGGAGCCCCTTGGCCGAGACGATGAAGCCGGGCGTACAGAAGCCGCACTGGGCGCCGCCGTGCTTGATCCAGGCCAGCTGGAGGGGGTGCAGGTTGTCCGGAGTACCGATTCCTTCAATTGTGATTATTTCGTCTCCGTCCTTTATTCTGCTCATTTTGTAGACGCAGGAGCGGATTACTTTACCGTTTATGAGCACCGAACAAGCACCGCATTGGCCCATGTCGCAGCCGACCTTTGTTCCCGTCAGTCCCAGCTGCTCCCTGAGAAATTTGGCTAGGGTTAGTTCCGGATCGGTTACTATGACTTTTTGGACGCCGTTTAGTATGACGGTCTTCTTAATTAGTTGTTTTACCATACAGAAACCTCCTTTGTGAGAAAAATAAAACATTTATTTATTATTCATTATATCAATAGATTAGCACAGTGTCCAGATATATGTTGTCAAAATAACATGGAAATTCAGAAACGGCGGGGAGATAAGCCCCCCAGGAATTCCCGGAAAGTCAGGGGGAGAATTTAATCCTTTAACAGACAATAAGAGGAGGTGGGGGTGTATAAGAACCCCTGGAGCTCTTCCAGGTCCTGCGGCGTATCTATGTCCCGGATAACCCCGGGGCAAATAGTATCAATAGCCCGGGCCCCTTCCCCCAGCCGGGCCAGGACCTGCCGGCCCCCCTGATCCCCGGCCACCCCGGCCAGGGCGGGGAAGGTGCGCCGGTCAAAGAGGACGGGGTTGCCCCGCTTCCCCTGGTAGCGGGGATACAGGGCCAAGGGCTCTTCCAGGGTAAAGGCCAGGGCCAGGGTCTTGAGGAGGGCAGGGGGGACCAGGGGCTGGTCGCCCAGGACAAACATTATCCCCCGGTTTTTGTCGGGTCCCACAGCCTGCAGACCCCGGCGCAGGCTGGTGGCTTGACCCGCGGGGTAGTCGGGATTGTGGACTATTTTTACCGGCAGGCCCTCTAAAGCCCCTTCTACCCTTTCCGCCTGGTATCCCGTGACGACAACAACTTCCGCCATCGCCGCCAGGGTGTTTTCCACCACCTGGCGGATCACTGTTTTCCCCTGCCAGGGCAGAAGAAGTTTATTCCGCCCCTCCAGGCGTTGGGAGGAGCCGGCGGCCAGGACCACCGCCGTCAGGGATGGGGGGCTAAAATCAGCCCAGGGAACAAGGTTTACCCTGGGTTTTAAACCGCCCACCAGGACCCTTTCCTGTCCCCAGGGTCCCAGGCCTTTTATCCAGGCCAGGTTTTCTTCCCTTTCTTTCACGGTGTCCGCCTGATTGAGGAGGCAGACCAACCGGGCCCGGGGAACGGCCCTGGCGGCCAGGGCGCACATTTCCTGCCAGGCCCGGGCTACCAACCAGGGCCTTATGGTCCCTCCCGGTTCCAGCCCCGTGACTTGGGCCATAAGCTGGGACCTGTGCACGTATTCATCGCTGAAGGGCCTGCCCAGGGCCGAGGCACCGGCCAGGATTACCACCAGGGAACTGGAGGGCGGGAGGACCGGTTCATGGGGGGCGTGGGCCTTCAGGGGCCTGCCCTGGGAGCCGTCGGCTTCAACCAGGATATAGGGGAAATAATCCCGCAGGGCTTCTATCCAGGCCGGGGGCACACCCCAGAGCTTTCCCTCCTTTACCCTCTGACCCAGGACTATATAGCCTTTTTCGCCGGCAGAGACAGAAAGCTGCCTTGCCGCTTCCGGGTAGTTTTCGGCAACCAGCACCCTTTCCCCCCGGGGAAAGAAAATCTTGGTCGTGGTGGTGACCAGGACCGGTCCCTCCTTCCCCAGTTCCCGGGCCAGGGAAAAGAGGAGGGTGGTTTTACCGCCCCCGCCGATGAGGGAAACAACCTCCCGCGGGCCCAACGCCAGGGCCCGGCTGATGGGACCAGGTGGCACCTGCAACTGCAGCCCCCCTTTCCTGAATTACCGGCAGGAGCCGGTTTCTCCGAACTCCAGGAGGGCCATATTTTCCAGGAGCAGGTCCATGATGCCGCCGCAGGCCATGCCCTCGGTGCTGGCGACGCTGCTGGTCATATCCAGGTGGCAGAGGCGGTTTTCCCCCGCGGCCAGGGCCTGGAGGGCCTGCTCAATGGCTATTGCTTCCCCCTGTCCCCCGCCGATGCTGCCGGTGCCCCGGCCGTCGGGGTGGACGAGCATCCGGCTACCCGCCTTGCGGGGGGTGTGTCCTTCGGTCTTGACTATGGTGACCATGACCCCTCCCTTCCCTGCCCCTGCCAGTTGGGCCGCAGTGGCCAGCACTTCCTGGTTTGCATCCTCGGTGGCAAAGAGCTTTCTCCTTTCGGCGATTATTTCGGCCAGGATGCTGACCCCTATTTCGGCCGGGGTTTGGGCCCCGATGGGGAGCCCGATGGGGGTATGGATGGCTGCCACCCGCTCCGGCGGGAAGCCTTCCTCTGTAAACAGCTCTTTCATTTCCCGGACCTTTTTCTTGCTGCCCACCATGCCCAGGTATGCCCAGGTCTTTGGCAGGAGGACCCGTAGGCAGTCATAATCGTACCGGTGTCCCCGGGTGGCCACGACCACGAAGCTGGTGGGTCCCAAATCCAGTCCGGTCAGGGCCTCGAGGAAGGGGGCACAGATGATTTCCCTTGCCTGGGGGAAGAGCTCCCTGTTGGCATATTCGGGCCGGTCTTCGATGGCCACCACGGGCAGCTCGGCTACTGCCGCCAGGGCGGCCAGGGCCTGGGAAATATGGCCGCCGCCGACGATATAGAGGACCGGAGGCGGGAAGAAGGGTTCCGCTTTTTCCCATACTTCCCCGGCTGCGTGCCAGATTAACCTCCTTTTCTGCCAGGCCTGGGCCGCCAGGGGCGGGGCCTGGTCCAGCTGGTCCTGGGTAAAGACCTGGGATGTGATGCTCTGCTGCTGGAACCTCTGCCAGAGGACAGCAGCCTTCCCTTCCTTAATATGCTCATTTAGCTGCTGGTAAACTGAAACCAATTAAATCACCCCCGCATGTAAAATGGCTTCCAATACCCCGCCGGCAATGGCCCTGGCCTTATCGGAGATGGTGAAGCAGTACTCCCGGCGGCCGCGGGGATCCACATCCCCGGCCTTCATGCCCCGGTGGACCTTCAGGCCTGGATAGAGCAGGCCCCTCACCACCCCGTTAATTTCGCTCCTTGCCTCGGCCCGGCCCACCCGGGCCAAAAGATCCCCGGCAGCAACGACATCCCCAATTTCTACCACCGGCTCCCAGATGCCCTCGGCCGGGGCCTTTACCAGCCTTTCCCTGCTGTACCCGGCTATCTCCCCCGGCACTCCGGTGTCCTCATGGGCCTTCCCTTCCCAGAGCACCCGGCCCAGGTCGTGGCCCCGCTGGGTTTCGACTACCCCATGGACATCCTTCCCGGCCGTAAATCCCGGCCCCAGGCCGATGACCAAGGGCGCCTGATTAAGGTTTGTCCCAAGGGCATTTTTTTTGGCCATGACGGCATCGACCAGGATTTCCGGCCTCAGCACCTCAAGGGCTTCCCCCTGGGGGTCGATCAAGAGGGGTATCTCCCCCCGGGCCAGACAAGCTTCCACCTCCTGTGCCGTCGTTTTTCTGGCCCTTATCCCCTCCACTTCGATGGAGCCGGTAAAGGCTGCCGTGGCAAAGGCCACGGTGCGGCGGATCACCGTCGGCTGGGGTATTTCCAGCATCACCACTGGGAAATGGGCCTGCCGGAGGCGGTGGGCCACCCCCGAAGCCAAATCACCGGCCCCCCGGATCAACACCAGCTTTTCCCGGTACCTGCCTGCGTCCACTGCCTCGCCCCCTTACTGGTAATGTATCACTAGTCAACAATTCTATCATGCTGTCCGAATTCCCTTCGCAGGTTCCAATATACTGGGAAGGATATCCCGCCGGAAAATTCTTTGCCCAATTAAAGAGGAGCTTTGGGGGCCAAGGCTGAATATAAAACTATTATTATTTTATTCTAGTAAAGAAGGAAAGGCCGGGGAGGCCTGAAAAGGAAGCCAAGAAACGCCGAGGTGATGACCAGTGCCCTTTGTTCCCGAACTTATCGAAAAGAAAAAGAGGGGCGGCAGGTTGAGCAAAGAAGAGATCTACCACCTTATCCAGGGCTACACTGCCGGCCGCATCCCCGACTACCAGATTGCCGCCCTCCTCATGGCCATCTACTTCCAGGGTCTCGATGAGGAGGAAACTACCCAGCTCACCATGGCCATGGCCCAATCGGGGGAGCTGGTGGATCTCTCCGGGGTCCAGGGGGGCACCGTAGACAAGCACAGCAGCGGCGGCATCGCCGACACCACTACCCTGGTGCTGCTGCCCCTGGTGGCGGCAGGGGGGGCCAAGATGGCCAAGATGTCGGGCCGGGGCCTGGGCCATACCGGGGGCACCATCGACAAGCTGGAGGCCATTCCCGGTTTCCGCACCCAGCTGGCAAAGGACGAGTTCCTGGCCGCCGTCAACGAAGTAGGGGCCGCCATCACCGGCCAGTCGGAAAACCTGGTCCCCGCCGACAAAAAGCTCTACGCCCTCAGGGATGTCACCGCCACCGTCGACTCCCTCCCCCTCATTGCCAGTTCCATCATGAGCAAGAAGATCGCCGGCGGGGCGGAGAAAATTGTCCTGGATGTCAAGTTCGGCCGGGGGGCCTTTATGAAGGACTATGACCAGGCCATCGAGCTGGGGCGGCTGATGGTGGACATCGGCCGCCGGGCCGGGCGGGAGGTGGTGGCCTACGTCACGGCCATGGACCAGCCCCTGGGCCTGGCCATCGGCAACAGCCTTGAAATCATCGAGGCGGCAGAAACCCTGAAAGGGAGGGGCCACCGGGACCTGGAGGAACTCTGCCTGGAGTTTGGGGCCGAGCTCCTGTATCTGGCCGGTGTGGAAGGCGAGAGAAACCGGGCCCGGGAGAGGCTGGCTGTAAAACTTCGCTCTGGCGAGGCGGCAGCGAAAATGAAGGAGATCATCGCCCGGCAGGGGGGCAACCCGGCCGTCATCGACGATTATTCCCTCCTGCCCCAGGCCGAATTCCGGCAGGAGATAAGGGCAGAGGTCGACGGCTATATCAAGGATATCGACGCCCTGCGCCTGGGCCGCACCGCCCTCAAGCTGGGGGCGGGCAGGGAGACCAAGGAAGACCAGATTGACCTGGCCGTCGGCATCCGCCTCCACGGCAAGGTGGGCGACTACTTCCAAAGGGGAGAGCCCCTGGCCACCGTCCTGGCCAATGACCAGGAGAAACTAACCTGGGCCGCTGCTGAAGTGGAGGCAGCCCTGGCCCTGACCCCGGAAAGGGTCGAGAAGCCCAAAGTCATCTACGCCCGGATTACCCGGGCCGGGGTGGAGGAAAGGTAGAGGAGGAAAGACAATGGACTTATTAATAAAGGAAGTTATCCTGGTGGACCCGGAAACGGGCCGCTGGGAAGAAGGCAACGCCGGCATCGAGGGGGGAAAGATTGCCTACCTGGGCAAGGGTTCCCCCGCTGCCCGGCAGGTTATCGACGGGGGCGGGAAAACCCTGGTCCCCGGTTTCATCGACATCCACATGCACGTGGAACCCCTGGAGGAAGAGCTGGCCCGGCCCCAGCCGGAATTCTTCACTCTGGGCTGCATGGCCCGGATGGGGGTCACCACGGCCATCGGCGGGAACTGCGGCCTGGGCACCCCCCGGGTTAAGGACTACCTGGACTTGATTGATGCCTGGGGCGCCCCCGTCAACTTTGGCCTCTTTGTGGGCTATTCGGCCGTCCGGGAGGCCCTAGATCTCACCGACCACTACGCCCCCGCCCCCGCCGATGCCCTTCCCCGGGCCCGGGAACTTCTGGGACAGGCCCTGGCCGATGGGGCCGTGGGCATTTCCCTGGGCCTGGAATACACCCCCGGCGCCCCCACCGAGGAGCTCATTGCCGCCGCCGGCGTCGCCGCCGACTACCCAGGGGCCTTCCTCGCCGCCCACTACCGCTACGATGCCAGCCGGGCCCTGGAGGCCATTGAAGAGATGATAACCATCGGGGCCGAGACGGGCCTTCCCATGCAGGTCTCCCATATCGGCAGCTGTGCCGCCTTTGGCAATATGGCCGAGGCCCTGGAGCGCCTGGAAAGGGCCCGGGAAGCCGGGCAGGACGTCAGCGCCGACTGCTACCCCTACGAAGCCTTCTGCACCTTTATCGGCTCCCCGGTCTTTGACCCCGGCTGCCTGGAAAACTGGGGGCGGGATTACGATGCCCTCCAGGTGGGAAGCGGTCCCTATGCCGGCCAGCGCTGCGACGAAAAGCTTTTCCACCACCTCCGCCGGGAGGCCCCCGACACCCTCATCATTGCCTTTGTCATGGACCAGGAAGAGGTGCTGGGGGCCCTCCGCCACCCCTTGGTTATGGTGGCCAGCGACGCCCTCTACCGGGATCGCCTGGGCCACCCCCGGGGGGCCGGCACCTTCCCCCGGGTTTTGGGCCCCTTTGTCCGGGAGGAGGAAAACTTCCTTTCCTTTACCGAGGCCCTGGCCAAGATGACCATCCTTCCCGCCCGGCGCCTGGGCCTGGAAGAGAAGGGCCGCCTCCAGGAGGGGGCCGATGCCGACCTGGTCCTTTTAGACCCGGCAGCCCTCCAGGACCGGGCCACCTTTGCCCAACCCACCCTGGCCCCTGAGGGCATCCAGCTGGTCCTGGTGGGCGGGGAGCTTGTTGTCTCCGCAGGGAAGCTCCTCCCGGCCCGGCCGGGCAGGCCCCTTTACCGGCGGGCCCTTTAGTCCCTTTTCTGCCGCCAGCCCGTAAAATGGAAAGAAACAGGCTGAATTTATCCTCCAGAGTAAATAGCCCTTGAGGAGGGGTAGAATAGTCCCTAATTTCCTGTTGACCCCCCGGGGGCTCTGTAGTATAATAATTGCATATTTATTCGCAGTACTTCATAGATATACAAAAGCCAACCCAAGTCTCCACTGTCCTAATCCTAATCCCTTATCGGGCCGGGCCTTCTGGGGGTAAAGAACCTTCCCTGTGCCCCCGGGAGTTTCGCCAACTACAAAATGTAAGGAGGTATTTTTATGTCGGCAGAGAAAATGCGGTTTCCCCATGTCTTTGTCCTTTTATTTATCGTCATCCTAATTGCCGCCCTCGGCTCCTATATCCTCACTCCGGGCCAGTACGATCGGGTAGAGGGTCCCGGCGGGAGGATGATCGTCGACCCCGATTCCTACCACACAGTAGATCCGACACCCATCGGCTTCTGGCAGCTCTTCCAGTCCCTCCACAAGGGGATGGTGGAGGCTGCTGACATCATCTTCTTCATCTTTATCGTCGGGGCCTCCTTCACCGTGGTTCAGGCTACGGGGGCCATCGAAGCTTCCATCGGTGCTGTCACCAGGGCCCTGCAGGGACGGGAGCGGCTCATCATCCCCGTGGTCATGGCCATCTTTGCCATTGGGGGCTGCATCTTCGGCATGGCCGAAGAGACCCTCCCCTTCATCCCCGTCATGGTGCCCCTGGCCCTGGCTTTGGGATTTGACTCCATCACCGGGGTGGCCATGGTCCTGGCCGGTGCCGGGGCCGGCTTCACCGCCGCCTTCATGAACCCCTTCACCGTCGGTGTAGCCCAGGGCATTGCCGAACTGCCCCTCTATTCGGGGATGGGCTTTCGGATTGTGACCTTTGCCCTCTTCCTGATCCTGACCGTCGGTTATGTCTTCCGCTATGCCGGGAAGATCAAGGAAAATCCCAGCCTGAGCATTGTCTACGAGGAAAACAAGGCCTGGGAGGCCGCCATTGACCTTGACCAGCTGGCCGCCTTTGAGCCCCAGCACAAGCTGGTCCTGCTGGTGGTTCTCGCCTCCATCGCCATGCTGGTCTACGGGGTGGTGGAACTGGGCTGGTACATCACCGAGATCGCCGGCCTCTTCATGGTCATGGCCGTTTTCGCCGGCCTGGCGGGTAAACTGGGTGTCAACGAGATCGCCGAAGAATTTGTCAACGGGGCCCGGGACCTGACCTATGGCGCCCTCATCGTGGGCATTGCCCGGGCTATCCTGGTGGTCCTCACCGAGGGCAATATCATCGACACCATCCTCTTCGGCATGGCCAGCGCCATCTCCGGCCTGCCCAGTGCCCTCAATGCCCTGGGCATGTACGTTGTCCAGTGCCTCCTCAACTTCATCATCCCCTCGGGGAGCGGCCAGGCGGCTGTTTCCATGCCCATCATGGCCCCCCTCTCCGACCTGGTGGGAGTCACCCGCCAGACGGCGGTCCTGGCCTTCCAGTTCGGGGACGGGATCTCCAACATCCTCACCCCCACCTCCGGCTACTTCATGGCCGGTCTTGCCCTGGCCAAGGTGCCCTACCATAAGTGGGTCAAGTGGGCCCTGCCCCTCCTGGGTCTCCAGTACCTCTTTGGTGCCATCATGGTCACCATAGCCCACCTGATCCAGCTGGGCCCCTTCTAAAGACGACTTTCTTTGGGATAATAGCCTGTGAGTCCGGGCCCGGCAAGGGCCCGGCTTTGTCCTGCCCTGGGGCGGCAGGAAGCCCCGGGAGGCATAGCTCTTTGCCCCTGGTAGATTTTGGAGGTGAAAGTAGAAATGATTGCCAAAGAGGCAGTTTTTAAAGCTGTGGATGAAATAAAGGAGAAGCTGATCCAGGTCAGCGACGCCATCCATTCCTTTGCCGAGCTGGGCAACCAGGAGTTTAAGTCGGCAGAGCTTCTGGCCGGGGAGCTGGAGGCGGCGGGCTTTACCGTGGAGAGGGCCTATGCCGGCATACCCACCGCCTTTAAGGCCCGGCTCCAGGGGAAGGCCAAAAAGCCCGTGGTTGCCCTTCTGGCCGAATACGACGCCCTGCCTGAACTGGGCCATGCCTGCGGCCACAATATCGTGGGGACGGCTGCCCTGGGCGCCGCCCTGGCCCTGGCCAGGTTTCTGCCTGAACTTCCCGGCACCCTCCTGGTTTTCGGTACCCCGGCGGAAGAGACCAACGGGGCCAAGGTTGTCCTGGCCGAGAAGGGACACTTTGCCGGCGTCGACGCCGCCCTGATGATCCACCCCGGTCCCGCCACGGTGGTGGCTGCTCCTTCCCTGGCCATGGATGCCCTGGAATTCCACTTCCAGGGCAAGGCGGCCCATGCGGCCTCCAACCCCCAGGAGGGGATCAACGCCCTCGATGCCGTAATCCTCACCTTTAATGCCATCAATGCCCTCCGGGAGCACCTGGAGGAGGGGGTGCGGATCCACGGCATTATCAACAAGGGGGGTGCAGCCCCCAACATTGTGCCCGAGGAAGCGGCGGCCCGCTTCTATGTCCGGGCCCGGACCCGCCGCTATTTGAACCAGGTGGTGGAGAAGGTGGTCAACTGTGCCCGGGGGGCGGCCCTGGCCACCGGCGCCAAGCTGACTGTGAGCAACTTCGAGTACTCCTTCGATGAGATGAAGACCAACAGGGTCCTGGCCCGGCTGGTGGAGGAAAACCTGGAGCTCCTGGGGGAAAGGCATGTCCCGCCCGCTGACGGCTTTGGCTCCCTGGATATGGGCAATGTGAGCCAGGTAGTTCCCTCCATCCACCCCTATATCTCCGTCGGCCCGCCCTACCCGACCCACCACACCCGGGAATTTGCCCAGATTGCCGCTTCTCCAGGAGGACACCGCTCCCTCATCACCGGCGCCAAGCTCCTGGCCGCCACCGCCTACGATCTCTTTACCGATCCCGCCCTGGTCCGGGAGGCCCAGGCCGCCTTCAGGGCCGATAAATAATCCTGGGTAAACGGGGGAGTGGAAGAATTTTTCCTTGACATCCTTTGAGGGCTCGTGTTACAATGTCACCAAATGCAAAGGAAAACTTAATATGCTATACCTCATCTCTAACTGGGTGAGATGGGGTAGAGGTCGCGGACGGTCAAGAGTACCTTGGGTGAGCAGGGCAGCGATGAGCGCAAGGGAAAGGGGCCTCCGCCGAAGTCCAGCATCCGCCCCGGGTGTTGGGCTGGGCCTGTGCCGAAGAGGTACAGGACTGTCACCAGGTTGCTGTTCCCGGCTGCCTGGTGGAGCGCTCTCCATTTTGCGGGAAAAGGAGGGATGAGGATGGTTGCTCCTGCTTGAGGACGGCCATCGTGGAATTGAATAGTTCCCCGCTGGCCGTTTTTCTTTGCCAAAGGTGGGGAAGCAGGCTGGAGAAAGTTTAAGAGGATTGGTTCCTTAAGCTTTGAAAGGAGGAAATTCTAGTGGAACACTATGGTATTTTATCGATTTTACCGCCCCTTATTGCCATTGTTTTGGCCATAGTTACCAAGCAGGTTCTCATCTCCCTGTTTTTGGGTATCTTTGCCGGTACCATGATCCTGACCGGCTATAATCCCCTCAACGCCTTTCTTACCCTGGTGAATATGCTCTTTGAAAACCTGGGCGACGCCAGCTGGAACGCCCCCCTGGTCCTCTTCCTCATGCTCCTGGGGGGTCTGGTGGGCCTCTTTGCCCGCTCCGGGGCTGCCCGGTCCTTCGGCTACTGGGCTTCCCAGCGGGTGACCAGCAGGACCGGCGCCCTCTTTGCCACCTGGCTATTGGGTGTAGCCATCTTCCTCGACGACTACTTCAACTGCCTTACCGTGGGGACCGTCATGCGGCCTGTCACCGACCACTACCGGGTCTCCCGGGAGAAGCTGGCCTATATCATCGACTCCACAGCTGCCCCCATCTGTATGCTCATACCCCTCTCCAGCTGGATCGCCTACGTCATGTCCCTCATCGGGCCCCATTTTGCCGAAGTGGGCTTTAATATGAACCCCTTCCAGGCCTTCCTGGCCATGATACCCCTGAATCTCTATGCCTGGCTGGCCGTAATCATGGTGCTGCTCACCAGCCTCACCCGCCTGGAATACGGCCCCATGGCCGCTGCCGAGCGGCGGGCCCTGGAAACGGGCGCCCTCTATGATCCCAGCAAGGGTACCCCGGCCGGCGATGACTTCCACGACCTGGAGACAGGGGACAGGGGTTCTGCCATCGACCTGATCGTACCCGTCCTCACCATGATCATCACTGCCATCATCGGCTTTGCCTACACCGGAGGCTACTTTGACGGCGGCATGGGCTTCTTTGAAGCCATCTGGAATACCGATGCCGCCCCCGCCCTGGGCTATGCAGGCATGTTTACCATCCTGGTTACAGTAATTTTCTATGCGGCCAGGGGTATCCTGAGCATCACCGAATCCATGGATGCCCTGGTCCAGGGCTTCAAGTCCATGGTCATTGCCGTCAGCATCCTCCTTCTGGCCTGGACCATTGGCGGCATCACCGGTGAACTGGGTACCGGCGCCTATGTGACCAGCATCATGGAAGGGAACTTCCCCCTCTGGGCTGTGCCCGCTACCATCTTTATCGTTTCCTCCCTGATCTCCTTTGCCACCGGTACCTCCTGGGGAACCATGGGGATCATGATTCCCATTGTCGTGCCCCTCGTGGCCGCCCTGGATCCCAGCCTGATGTTGGTGGGGGTTGCCGCCGTCCTGGCCGGGGCCACCTTCGGCGACCACTGCTCGCCCATTTCCGATACCACCATCATGTCCTCTACGGGAGCTGCCTGTCACCATATTGACCATGTAAACACCCAGCTGCCCTATGCCGCCACCTGCGCCCTGGTGGCTATAACAGGTTACCTGGCGGCCGGCTTCATCAGAAATGGTATTTTGCTCCTGCTTTTGAGCGTGGCCCTGCTCTTGGGTGCGGTGAAAATTGCCCGTACCTACTGGGGCGAGGACGTCCCCGACCACCTGCCCGAAGTTGCCAGCACCGGCGACAAATAATAAACTGGCCATAAAGGACACATGGGGTTGGTGCCTGTGCACCTTCCCCATGTGTCTTTTTTTTAACGAAAAAAAGAAAGGTGGCGCATCAAGGATGGACCGCTGGAAGAGGCATGTGAGTTTGTTGCTGGTATTTATTTTGCTTTTTAGTCTCGCGGGTTGCTCCTCGGGCACCGAGGAAACCGATGCTACCCCCGAGGGGCCCAGGATGGAGCCGGGCACCTACACTGCTTCTGCCTATGGCTTTATGGGCATCGAACCCCTCACCGTCTCGGTCACCGTAGATGAGACCAGTATCCTGGACATTGAAATTGACCGGGGCCGGGAAAGCGTGCCCATGATCAATGCCATTGAGAAGCTGATGGTACCCCGCATCCTGGAGCATCAATCGGTAGCCGTTGATGCCATCACCGGGGCCACCGTCTCCAGCATGGCGGTAAAACAGGCCCTCACCGAAGCCCTGACAGAAGCCCTGGTGGCCGGGGGGTCCGACCCTGCCGACATCACTGCCTTCCAGAAACCTGAGCCTAAAGTCACTGCTTCCGAAGAAATTGAGGTTGACGTCCTTGTAATCGGCATGGGCGGCTCCGGCTGTGCTGCCGCCATGAGTGCTGCCGAGCACATGTATGCCATTGATCCCGACAATGTCAGCGTCCTGGCCATCGACAAGGCCGGCAAATTCGGCGGCACCTCAGCCTTCTGCGGTGAGCCCATGGCCGTCAACGCCCCCAGGTTTAAAGAAGAGTTCAACAACGGTGAAGATTATATGGACGGCAATGCCCTCTACAGGGCCTGGCTGGAATACACCGAGGGGGACTGCAAAGAAGAAATCCTCCGGCTGTTCCTGGAGAACTCCGGCGACACCATCGACTGGCTCTACTACGAACACGGCTTCGAGTTTAATGAGCCCCTAACGGGCTTTGGGCCGGAAGACGTCTACCGCTGCAAGTACCAGTATGCCAACATCCAGAATGCAGAAGAAGGACGGGTTTACCGGGTTGATGTCAACCGCTCCATGAACGAGATGGTGGACCAGTACTTCCACAACTTAATTGCCGACTACGAAGAACTGGGCGGCAAGTATATGCTGGAAACAGAAGCCTATGAACTCCTCTACGATGAGGAGAACAATAGGGTTGTGGGCGCCAAGGCCCGGGGCCAGGACGGCACCGAGTATACCATCCACGCCAAGGCCGTTATCCTCGCCACCGGTGGCTTTGCCGGGAACGGCGAGATGGAAAAGGAATTCTTCTCCCAGAACCCCTACTATGAACACCTGGGCATTGCCCCCTGGACCATGATCGGCATGACCCATAACGACGGGAAGATGATCAAGGCGGCCCTCGACATTGGTGCCGGCACCTACCACATCGATATCCCGCCCATGGTGCACTTTGCCACCTCCAACATGATCATCCACGACTATCCCGTCCACGAGTATGAAGACGGCGGCTACCACATGTGGTATGGTTGGAAGAACACCTGGTCCCTCAATGATGTTCCTAACGCCCTGGTGCTGAGCACTGAAATTCCCTGGGTCAATGTGGAAGGTGAGCGCTTCATCAAGGAAGGCCAGCTCTTTTCCTGGTGGATCGCAGGCCCCTACTACTACGCCGTCTGGTCCCAGGATCTCATCGACCGGGTTGCCGAAGAAGGCTTCCTTGCCACCACCCGGACCTATGCCCAGGGCAGCCAGGGCGGCGTTCCCGGTGAAATGCCCATCCCCGAAATTTACGATATAGTCGAGAAGGCCATCGACATGGGCTTCATGGTCAAGGCCGATACCGTTGAAGAACTTGCCGACAAGATGGGTGTTCCCAAGGAAAACCTGGTCAAGACCCTGGCCAACTACGAAAAGTACTGTGAAGCTGGTGTCGACGAAGAATTCGGCAAGGAACCGGAAAAACTGCTGCCCCTGGGTGACGGCCCCTACTATGCCATGAAGGGCTACTCGGCCGTCTTCAGCACCGTCGGTGGTTTAGATGTGGACACTAAGCTCAACGTGCTGAAGGACGATGGGAAGACCCCCATCAATGGCCTCTATGCTGTGGGTAACGACAGCGGCGGCGTCCTCTACACCAACAAGAAGCCCTACGTCACCTACGGCGGTGCTGCCCTCGGCTGGGCCTTCACCTCCGGCAGGCTGGCCGGCGGCAATGCAGTAGAATACATCACAGCCAGCGCCCAGTAGCTTGCTCCAAAGGGCAAAAATAAGGGGACGGTTCTATCCAAGAACCGCCCCCTTTTTTCTTTGCGGCGGGGACTGTCCCTTGCCAACTATTAAAAAGTAGGGGCGACCTATGGTCGCCCGCGGGCGGTCATAGACCGCCCCTACAAGGATGGAACCATCCATTTCAATAATTCTCGTACATATTCTCCAATATCCCCACCAGCTCTTCCCTGTCCACCTCCCGGGGAACAAACTGGTAGGTCGGGTCTTCAAAGATTAGATCTGTGATGGACAAGAGATCCTCCTTCGATATACCCAGCTCCCGCAGGGGCTTGATGCCCATTTCCCTTATAAAGCTCCTTACCCCTTCTGCCACCTTCTCGCCCACAGCCGTGGCACTTTCCTTACCGGTAAATTCCAGCCCCAGTCCTTCCCCGACAATTTTCACCCGCTCCGCATCCACGGCAGCAGCATATTTCATGACCTCAGGCAGGGCCAGGGCACAGGCTTCCCCGTGGATGACATGGAATTTGGCCCCAATGGTGTGGGCAATGGCATGGCCCAGGTGCACCAGGGCGTCGTTAAAGGCTATCCCGGCAAAATTGCTGGCCACCAGCAGATTGCCCCTGGCCTCAAGGTTTTTGCCATCTTCCACGGCAACGGGCAGATACTTTACTATCCTCTTAATGGCATCGAAGGCCAGGAGCTGGGATTTGGGGTTGGGTATCTTGGCCGTAATGGCCTCCGCCGCCTGGGCCAGGGCGTCCATACCGGCCCGGACGGTGGCATGGGGCGGCATGTCCACCGTGGCTTCCGGGTCCAAAATACCCAGGGAGGCTGTCCCAATGACGGAATTCTTAACATTATTTTTCGTGTCCGTTATCACCGCCACATTGGTGGCTTCACTTCCCGTACCGGCCGTGGTCACCACCATTACCACCGGGACCCCGGGCTTGTATTTGGGGTTGCCAAAGTACTGGTTGATGGGCGGGGGATTGTTGATCAGTATGTTGATGGCCTTGGCGGCATCCATGGAGCTCCCGCCGCCTACGGCCACAATCCCGTCCACCTTTTCCTTGCGGGCAAGTTCTCCCCCCTTGTCGATGATATGGTCCGGGGGTTCGGGCTGGTTTTCATTAAACTCCACCACACCTATCCCGGCCTCCTGGAGGCTCTTCTTGCACCTCTGGTAGGTGGCCAGCTTCGATACCGTCTTCCCGGCTACCAAAAGAACCTTGCTGCAGCCCAGCCTCTTAACTTCCTTCCCAACCCGGCTCACCGTACCCTTCCCGTAGATAAAGGGACACACCTGGGAGTACCGAGAATAGTCCGGCAGCATCGTCAATCCCTCCTTATAAAAGTTACCAAATACCCTTCCGCCTTACCGCCACCAGCTTCCAGAGACGTTGCCCTACAGCTTAACTGTAAAGATAATTTTAAGTGTCCATTGTCAATTGTCAACTGTCAATTGATACGCTGCCATAAACCCGCCCTCTACCGCATCCCTAATCTTCCCGACTTCTTTAGCATCTCCTAACACAAATACCCTCTCAAAAGCCCCCTTTATTTCCTCCACCAGCTCTTCCTTTTTCCTTCTGCCTAAGGCCAGCACTACATAATCAAATTCATGTTCCACCCTTTCCCCGGTCTCGGTATTCTCAAAAACCGCCTTTCCATTCTCTATTGCCACCAGCTTGTGGTTGGCCTTAAGCTGCACCCCGTATTCCTCCAGGTGACCCAAAAGGTCCTGCAAATACTGGAAGTAGATCCCGGGGCCAATCTCCTCCAGCATCTCAAAGACCCTGACCTCATTTTTCCCTTCCGCCAGGTAATGGGCCGTCTCCAGCCCCGTCAGCCCGGAGCCCACCACGGCCACCTTTTTCCCTGTTATCTCTACCTTCCCCTCCAGGATCTCTTCTGCGAGGAAGACCCTTTCCCCCTGAATACCCGGAATTGCCTCGGGCACCATAGGATCGGAACCCTGGGCAATAAAGACTGCATAGGGCTTCAGGGCCTTCAGTTCCTCCAGGCTGGGAGCGGTGTTGAACTTCACCTCAATATTTTCCCTCTCAAGTTGAGAGACAAAATAATCGATCAGCCAGTCGAGCTTCTCCTTTTTGGGAGGCTTGTTGGCCAGGTTCAGCTGGCCCCCCACTTCCCTTCCCCTTTCAAAGACAACGGGCTTGAACTTTCTCCTGGCCAGAATCCGGGCCGCTTCCAGGCCCGCCGGCCCGGCGCCGATTATGGCTACAACCCTGCCCCCGCCATCCTCCGGGAGGTCGCCCAGCTCTCCCTCCCGGCCGCTCAGTACGTTGATGGCACACTTGGCATGGTCCCCCGTTATATCGGCGGCCATGAGGGTTTCCATGCAGGTGAGGCAGGAGATGCACTTCCTTATTTCCCTCACCCTGCCTTCTTGGGCCTTGTTGGCCCAGTCGGGGTCAGCAAAGAAGGCCCTGGCCGAACCGACAAAATCCCACCTGCCTTCCCGGATCAGCTTATCGGCAAATTCAGGCTCCCTTACCACCGCCACCCCTATTACCGGTATGTTAACAGCCCCTTTCACCCTTTCCGCCAGGTGTACCTTCCAGCCCTGCTGGTAGGCCGGCGGCTCCCAGGAGACGTTCATGGTCTCATAGATGCCGCAGCTTATATTGACGGCATCTGCCCCCAGCTCCTCAACCCGCTGGGCAATTCTCACCCCGTCCTCCAGCTGCAGGCCTTCTCCCGGCAGGCCCGCCCTCTCCAAGAATTCATCCACCGTCAGCCGGACCAGGAGGGGAAAGTCTCTGCCGCACCTTTCCCTGATGCCGAGGAGGATCTCTTCCAAAAAGCGCATCCTCTTCTCAAAGCTTCCCCCGTACTTGTCGGTCCGCCTGTTGGTATAGGGGCTCAAAAACTGGTTGATCAAGTAACCGTGGGCCCCGTGGACTTCCACCCCGTCAAAGCCGGCCTTCTTCACCCGCACCGCCGCGTCGACGAACTTTTCCACCATTTCTTCCACTTCCTCCGTCGACAGGGCATAGACCGGCTGCTGGACCACCTTGCAGGGTATCTCGCTGGGGGCGGCCATGGGCAGGTCCTTGTTTATGGCGCTGATGCCCTGCCTGCCCGGGTGATAAATCTGGGCCACAATCTTGGCCCCATGTTTGTGCACCGCATCGGTCAGGGCCTTGAGGCCCGGAATAAAGCTGTCATCGTACACGCACATCTGCTTGGTATTGCCCTTGCCCCTTTCATCGACAACGATACACTCGGTGATAATGAGCCCTACGCCCCCCTTGGCCCTGGCGGCGTAAAAGTGGATATCCCGCTCCGAAACCGTGCCATCGGTATTGGCCAGGGCGTTCCCCATGGCCGTGAAAACAAGCCTGTTCCTGGTCTCCATAGTGCCTATCCGTCCGGGAGAAAACAAGTGGGCAAACACAGCAGACCCCCCCTTTTATAGTTAATAATGGAAAAATTTCCTCAATATTATTTTAATTCATGGACCATCCCTTGTCCATAACCCTGGCCATCCTCCCTATCCACCAGCCGTCCAGGGGAGGAGGGGAGGACCAGATCTATTTTTCACATATACATAAAAAATAATCGTAAACAGGAACAGTCCCCCACCAATTGTCAACTGACTAATCACTAACCACTAACGCTCCGCCGGCAATACTATTTTTTTGGTCAACGGTACACTGTAAAATAATTGTCAACTGTCAATTGATAACCTGTAACTGTCCCCCTGATCTCAGACCTCTTAGTTTCCGGGGAATACCCCTTGTTTCTTTACTATAGGCAAAAAAATAATTGTCAATTGTCAACTGTCAATTGTCAATTGTAAATTGCCCGCCCCAACTCCTTGACTCTGCCCCAGCCAGGGGTTAAAATGAGTAAGGTATGAAAAAAACCACCAATACTGCCCGATGCATCCTGGTAAAGGGAGCAAACTATTCTAGTGGCGGAGTGTTGAGCAACTAGGATTTTTTTTTGGTATCTACTGGGCAATATATCAACTGACAGCCGCCCAGTGCATAATAAAAGTCTCATTGTAACGTCTAATTAGTTCCCGCTGGGAACAGCTATTAATTGAAGGGTAACAGTCCGTTCCTAACTGTAATTACCAACTATAAAATAATTGTCAATTGTCAACTGTCAATTGCCAATTGAAAAGAGGAGGATTCCCATGGCCAAATTCATCTTTGTCACCGGCGGTGTCGTCTCCTCCCTGGGGAAGGGCATCACGGCCGCTTCCCTGGGCTGTCTCCTCAAGAGCCGGGGCCTTAAAGTCACCATGCAGAAATTCGATCCCTACATAAACGTCGACCCCGGCACCATGAGCCCCTTCCAGCACGGCGAGGTCTTCGTCACCGACGACGGGGCCGAATGCGACCTGGATGTGGGCCACTACGAGCGCTTCATCGACGAGAACCTGAAAAAAAGCAGCAACATCACCTCCGGCAAGATCTACTGGTCCGTCATCCAGAAGGAGCGCCGGGGGGAGTATTCGGGGGGCACCGTCCAGGTCATTCCCCACATCACCAACGAGATCAAGGCCAGTATCCGTAAAGTTGCCGAAGATAACGATGCCGACGTGGCTATAGTTGAGATCGGGGGCACCGTCGGCGACATCGAGAGCCTTCCCTTCCTGGAGGCCATCCGCCAGATGAAGATCGACGTCGGCCGGGATAATGTCCTCTATATCCATGTCACCCTGGTCCCCTACATAAAGGCCGCCGGGGAGCTGAAGACCAAACCCACCCAGCACAGCGTCAAGGAGCTCCGCTCCATCGGTATCCAGCCCGATATCATCGTCTGCCGCACCAGTTACCCCCTCTCCCGGGAAATCAAGGACAAGATCGCCCTCTTTTGTAATGTGGATAAGGACGCCGTCATCCAGAACCTCGATGCCGACATCCTCTACGAGCTTCCCCTCCTCATGGCCCAGGAGGGGCTGGACGAGATCGCCATGCGTTACCTGAAGCTTTCGGCGGGGGAGAGGGAGCTTTCCCAGTGGGAAGATTTGGTCCAGCGGGCCAAGGAAAATGGCAGGACCAAAACCACCATCGCCCTGGTGGGGAAATATGTGGCCCTCCACGATGCCTATCTCAGCATTGCCGAGGCCCTCATCCATGCCGGCATTGCCACCGGCACAGGCGTTGATATCCGGTGGGTAAACGCCAAAGACCTGGAAGAGGGCAGGGTAGAAGACTACCTGGCCGGGGTCCAGGGGATCCTCGTTCCCGGCGGGCACGGGGAGAAGGGGATAGAAGGAAAAATCAAGGCCATCCGCTATGCCCGGGAGAATAACATTCCCTTCCTCGGCATCAGCCTGGGCATGCAGCTGGCCGTGGTGGAATTTGCCCGCCATGTCTGCGGCCTCGGCCAGGCCCACAGCGCCGAATTCGACCCCAACACCCCCGACCCCGTTGTCCACCTCTTCCCGGAAGAAAGGGAGTATGCTGGCAATGGGGGCGCCCTGCGCCTGGGCCTTGACCCCATCAAACTGGAACCCGGCTCCCGGCTCCATGAAATATACGGCCAAGAGGTCATCCACGAACGGCACCGGCACCGCTACGAGGTCAACAACCACTACCGGGAACAGCTGGCCGAAAGGGGCCTCTCCTTTTCCGGCCTTACCGAAGACGGCTGCCGGGTGGAAGCCATCGAGCTTCCCGGCCACCCCTTCTTCGTGGCCAGCCAATTTCACCCCCAATACAAATCCCGCCCCACCCGACCCCACCCCCTCTTTATGGAATTCCTCCGCACCGCCCAGAAACAATAACAGGGAACGGCCCCCACGCCGTTCCCTTTAACTTTTCTAAAAGCAATTTTTCCGGGGACTGTTGCCTGGCACAATCTCGAAGATAGCAGAGAGGCGGAATACGCAATATCAGTGATTATAAAAAAGAAGGACAAAAGGCTAACTAGGTGAAAACATATTGGATAAAGAATTGTCCCTTGATTATCAAGCAGGGTGACAAAAACTGCCAACAGTCCTTTGAAGATATCAATGGATATAAATCCCTTACATAATGGTATCATTTGACACCAAAAATATTGACGAAGCACTTTGGGGGTGTTATAATGGAGAAACGGCGGGAGGAAGATATAAAGGTAGTAAAAACAAAAGAAGAGGTTGAAGATTTTCTGGGACTCTTAAGTATACTGAGTACATAGAAACAGTTAAAGACACAAGATATCCGAAGCTTTCAGACTTCTGGGTTTTTGGGAAAACATATAATAGTAAGGATGTTTACATCAAAATAAGAGTCGAGATTGTCCCGAGGAACTATATCTTTGTTATGTCTTTTCATTTTTCCATTTATCCTTTTACTGAGGATGACTTTCCCTATGCCAAAGATTAAGGAGGGGAAATAAATGTGTCCCGTGACAAGTTTGTGCCCAAGTTGCATGGAAGAACATGAAATTCAGCAAGAGCAAGTCACAGAAGTAAACATATTTAAAGGGAAACCCGTTGAATATCTGGCTAAGTATGAATATTGTCCCAATACCGGGACATATACTGCTTCAGATGATCTGATTGATGAAAATGATCTTTCTTTAAAAGATGCCTATAAAAAGCTGGTCGGGCTGTTGACTTCAAAGGAGATTCAAGGTATTAGGGGAAAATATGGCGTTAGTCAAAAAGATTTTTCTAAAATATTGGGTTGGGGGTCATCTACCATTACCCGGTACGAGAACCACCAGGTTCAGGACAAGGTACATGACGATGTCTTAAGGAAAGTTGATAGGGATCCGAAATGGTTTCTCGAACTTTTAGATCGGGCCAAGGATGAATTAAGTCAGAAGGCTTATTATAAATACCGAAAACAAGCGCAGAAAATTTACCATAACCAGCGCAATCGGTACTTAAAAGATGCCCTCGAGGCATTGTATGCTAAGTTTTGTGATAATCCCTCTGTAACTGGGAATACAAAACTGAATATCGACAAAGCAATAGAAGTTATAAACTATCTTGCTGCCAATGTGCAGAATCTCCATGAGGTAAAACTTATGAAGATGATGTGGTATGCCGATTTTTTACACTATAAAAAAGAAAAAAGGTCTATTACAGGCCTAGCTTACGTTGCATTGCCTCTGGGAGCAGTACCAGAAGGCTATAAAACTTTGCTTTCCTTTGAGGATGTTTGTTATGAAGAAATACAGTACGGTGAGAATATTGGCTATAAATTTTACCCGGCACCGGGTTTTCAAATCAAGGAGCTAACGGATTCAGAGAAACAAACCCTTGATCAGATAATCGATTATTTTCAGCACTACTCTGCCAAAGAAATTATCGCTCATATGCATGGGGAAGAAGCATATCTTAAAACAGAAAAGTTGGCTCTAATTTCTTATGATTATGCTGAGAAGCTTTCTCTGATAGATAGTTGATGAACGCGTAAAGATAGATTCATTTACTGGTTTTTAGAATTCCTCCGTGCCGTCCAGAAAAAATAACCGGGAACGGCCCCGCGCCGTTCCCTCAAACTTTTCTAAGCGTCCTTTAATTCCTTGTATGAACCTTTAATTGTGAGCGTTCAGCGGCAGAGCTAAACAAAATCTCATACATTGTCAATCCTCCGAGCCAAATATATCTTCAAAAGTAGCTGCCTTTTTCTGACCAGCTGCGATTTCTTCGGCTTCTTCAAGCAGATTGGCCACGGCGGTTTTGATTTTTTTACTCTGGGCTTCAAACTGTTTGACCAACTCATTGCCCGAGTAGCCCTTGGCGACAAGGTCTTTTAATATTTCAACGGAAAATTCATTGTCATGCCGTTTGATGGGTCTAATTACAATGGCATCTCCTTCTAGAGAACACTCGACCTCTTTCCCGAGCCCAAGTTTTTTATAATACTTAAGCGGGATAGTAATCTGTCGTTTATCCGAGACTCTAATAATTCTCCTGTCCACAGCAGGCGCCTTCTCAGCACCATTAGGCATATTGATCCCTCCTCAAATTAGATCAACAAAGAAGTAAAGTTTCTTTGAACTCATAATAACAAAGAAACGAAGATAACTCAATAACTTCCCTTCAACCAAGCTTGTCCCCCATCACAGAAGCAAATTTTCCCAACCCCAGCAGCAGGTAACTTTACCCCCGTGCCTAATAATAAATAACGAATAATATCAAACCGGTATCTTCCCCTCCACCGGGCATATAATAATCAAGATGAGTAGAATAGCAAAACTGTCAATTGTCGTTAATTGGGGACTGTCCCCTTCTATAAAATGCCAAATTTCCAACCTTAAGAAAGGAGTTCCCGAAGAATGAAACGCTCAACTTTAATAGGTGCCGGTATCGTCATAATCAGCCTTCTCGCCCTATTTACCGTCTTCATGCTCAATTTCGGCCAGGCTTCCCATAGAGCCTCCAGCCGCGGCCCCCAAAACGCCATCGGGGTCGTCTACGTCAGCGGCACCATCACCTCCGGCGGCAGCGGCAGCGACTTGTTTGGCGGTCTCACCGCTGGCTCCAATACCGTCATGGCCCAGATCCGCAAGGCTAAAGACGACCCCGAGGTCAAGGCAGTAGTCGTCCGCATCAACAGCCCCGGCGGTTCCGCCGCCGCCTCCCAGGAGATTGCCGAAGAGATTAAAAAACTGCGGGAGGCCGGTAAAATAGTGGTCACCTCCATGGGCGACACCGCCGCCTCCGGCGGCTACTGGATTGCCGCCAACACCGATCGCATTGTGGCCAACCCCGGCACCCTGACGGGGAGCATCGGCGTCATCACCCAGCTCCAGAACCTGGAAGAACTCTACGACAAGATCGGCATTTCCTACGAAACCTTCACCAGCGGCCCCCACAAAGACATGGGTTCCTCCGCCCGCTCCCTCACCGACGAAGAGCGAGAGATTTTCCAGGCCATGGTAGACGACATCTTCCAGCAGTTTGTATCCGTGGTGGCCGAGGGACGGGGTATGACAAGGGAAGAGGTCCTGCAGCTTGCCGACGGCCGCATCTTCACCGGCCGCCAGGCCCAGGAGGTGGGTCTGGTTGATGACCTGGGGAACTTCCACGACGCCATCGACATCGCCGCCCAAATGGCCGGCCTGGGCACCGATTACCTGGTCAAGGAATTTGTTCGCACCACCCCCCTCCAGCGGCTTCTCCAGGGTTTCGGCATAACCCTCCAAAACCTCATTGGCACCAATTCACCCCGCGGCCTCCTCTACTCTCCAATTGATAATTTACAATTGACAATTGACAATTAGGGGGCCATCCTCAGGTCATTGGGGAATAGGGTGAAAAGGCGTTGTCAACTGTCAATTAATGAAATTGTCAATTGTCCATTGTCAATTGATAACTGGGGCCTGTTCCCCTGCATTTTCGATTGTTAACTGTATAAGGGTGGTTGTATAGATGGCGAAAAACAACCCTGTTTACAATAAA
>FZPS01000187.1_pt133 | contig 32895 bp, 35 predicted proteins | sample 1817821 | NCBI WGS metagenome assembly FZPS01 (sample SAMEA104158645, study PRJEB21678) | metagenome | place: Germany | collected 2015-04-21
CGACAGGCGAGTTAACACACTTTTATCTGGATTAGAAAAAATTATATCCGCTGTAGCTGAGATGCGTAACAAAGATAGTGATGCTCATGGTGTAGGAGCTGCTAGATTGTCAATCAAAGAGCACCATGCAAGATTATTTGTAAATGCAGCTATATCAATGGCAGACTTTATTCTTTCTGTAGAAAATAAGCAAAATACTTAAATAAAAAATAAACCACACTAAAGATTTTATTCTCCAGTGTGGTTTTCCTTTGCTCCGCTTGAAGCTGTCACTAAGTTTTTATTCAATCCCTATGTGAAAGCTCCTAATACTGGATTCTTTTTTCATACTTATAACATTTATTTAGAAATAAAAAACCCGAATTCACTATGATATGCTCCCCCTAAAGTAGACACTTAAAAAAATAAAACTACTATAGGGGGAGTTTTTATGCGGTCTAGGTCTAGTAAACACACAATACAGGAACTTGAAAGATATATTCACATGTATCTTCATGAAGGCTGGAGTTATCAAGAATTATGTGAAGAAGAAGGTTTATTGCTAAGTGTATCGTCATTTAATGATAGAGTACTAAGATACAAAGAAAATGGTATAACAGGTATTAAAACAAAGAAGAGTAATAATCGTTACAGTAAAGAGATGAAGGAATCGATTGTTCAAGAATATCTTGAAAGAGGGACACCTCTACGCCAATTAGCTCGTAAATATAATATTCCAACTCATTATACTGTTCGAAACTGGATCATCAAGTATACTAAGGGAGAAGGATTAAAAACTTATTCTCCATATCCCGAGGTGTATACAATGAAAGGTAGAAAATTGACGCAGGAAGAAAAAATAGAGGTTGTGAAGGCATGTTTAGCCAATAACTTATCGTATAAAAAGACAGCTGAAAAATATCACGTTTCGTACAACAATGTTTACTCATGGGTTCAAAAGTATAAAACCCATGGTCCTGACGGACTAGTAGATGGGCGTGGGCGTAGAAAGCCAGACACCGTTCAAACGGATGAGGAAAGATTACAAACAGAAATTGCGGCATTAAAAGCACGGAATGAATACCTTGAAACGGAGAATGCTGCGCTAAAAAAGTTAGAAGAAGTGGAAAGAGAGTTGATGTTACAAAAACGCGGTTGGAAGCAGAGTACCAAACAATTAAGAAGCTCAAAAATGAGGGATTCAAAATAGCTTTACTCTGTGAAGCTTTAGGTGTAAGTCGCTCCGGTTATTACAAATGGGTTAACCGGAAACCAACGAAAACAGAGATACGCTTAAGACACTTGGTCCACTGCATTCAAAAAGTATATAAGGAACATAAAGGCATTTATGGTTATCGTCGAATGACAATCTATCTCAATCATTATCTGAATGCCCAAGTGAATCATAAATGTGTTTACCGCTTGATGAGGTTATTAGAGTTAAAAGCCGTCATTCGTCGGAAGCGTTATAACTATAAGCCGCATAAACCACAACATATAGCTGAGAATGTTCTAAATAGAGAATTTCAGGAAGAATATAACGCGATGGAAGTATTATTAACAGATATCACAGAGTTCAAGTACGGAAGCAACTCGAAAGCATATTTAAGTGCCGTTTTGGATTACGGAGATAATAAAATTGTAGCCTATAAATTATCTAAACATAATAATAATGCCTTAGTTCGTGACACGGTTACCCAGATTGAAGACACGATTATCCCAAAGAAAACATTATTTCATAGTGATCGTGGCTTTCAGTACACCTCACATAGCTTTCAACATTTTGTAGAAAAGCATCAGATTACCCAAAGCATGTCACGGGTTGGCAAATGCATTGACAACGGCCCGATGGAGAATTTTTGGGGAATCATCAAGGAAGAGATGTACCGATTAACTACGTATAACACGTTTGAAGCCTTAGAGAAAGACATTAAGGCTTATATTGAATTTTATAATACCAAGCGCGTGACGTTGAAAATGGGCTTGAAAATTCCAGCATAAGAAAAGCCATGTATCAAAATCATACATGGCACAAATTACTTTGTTTATTTACCTGTCTACTTGACAGGGGGCAGTTCACTAAGGAAATGAATTCGAGTTTTTATGTGTGTAGTTTAAACACGTTCAACTTTACCTGATTTAAGTGCACGAGCAGAAACATAAACACGTTTTGGTTTTCCATCAACCATAATGCGTACTTTTTGTACGTTAGCTTTCCATTTACGTTTATTAGCGTTTAAGGCGTGTGAACGATTGTTTCCAACACCTGTTTTACGGCCAGTTACGACACATTTACGACTCATATTTAATCCCTCCCAAATAACGACTATCTCATTTCATACCTATATAATTTATCATAAGTAGTTTTTAAAAGCAATTATTTTTTTCACGAGAAACAAAAAAACCATTTTTAGGACAAGGATTAGCACTTGACAGTAAATCGATTTTAAGTCAAAGTATTAGTGTGAAGATTTAATCAAACTAGCCAGTATTTAAGGCTAATTTACTAAAAACCTTTTATAATTACGAAAAGTATTGTAAAATGTTTAGAGATTATTATTGTTTGTTCTAAGGTTAATTTAGTAATCAGATTGTAATTTATCAAGGAGGATATAAAGATGGCAATTGAGCTGACGACTAAAGAAGGTCGGGTAACAATTACAAACGAAGTGATTGCAACGGTTGCAGGTGGTGCAGCTATTGAATGTTATGGCATTATTGGTATGGCTTCAAAAAATCAATTAAAAGATGGCATTGCTGAAATACTTCGTAGAGAAAATTTCTCAAAAGGTGTCGTTGTTAAGCAGGAAGATAATAAAATCTCAATTGATATGTATATTATCGTTAGTTACGGAACGAAAATCTCCGAAATTGCGCATAATGTTCAATCCCAAGTTAAATATAACTTAGATAAAACATTAGGTTTAGCAATTGATGCTGTCAATATATATATTCAAGGCGTTCGCGTCCAAAATGACAATTAATAACTGAAATGATATGAGGATTTTTTTTGAATGATAAGGGAGGAACCAGTTGTGGGATTAACAAATATAGAAGGTGCTAAGCTTGCTGAAATGATTTTATTAGGCGCTAACCACCTATCTAATAATGCAGATATGATTGATGCATTAAACGTGTTTCCGGTTCCCGATGGAGACACGGGTACCAATATGAATTTATCGATGACATCAGGAGCTAATGAAGTTAAAAAAGTTTCATCTGGCACAGTTTCTGAGGTAGCTAGTGCATTTGCAAAAGGATTACTAATGGGTGCTAGAGGAAACTCTGGTGTTATTCTTTCGCAATTATTTCGCGGCTTTTCAAAAGGTGTAGAAGGACTTGACCAATTAACAACAAAAACCTTAGCAAATGGTCTGCAAAGTGGTGTTAAAACGGCTTATAAGGCTGTTATTAAACCAGTAGAAGGTACGATTTTAACGGTTGCTAAAGATACAGCTAATGCAGCTGAGAAAATTGCTGAGGAAACAGATGATTTAGTTGTATTTATGGAACGTGTTTTAGAAGCTTCTAAGGCATCGCTAGATCGAACTCCTGAGCTTTTACCTGTATTAAAAGAAGTAGGTGTTGTTGATAGTGGTGGACAAGGATTAGTTATCATATATGAAGCATTTGTTGCTTCATTAAAAGGTGAAGCACTTCCAGAAGTTGATTTAGATCTTAATTCAATGGATGATTTAGTTAGCGCTGAGCACCATAAATCACATCAAGATTTTATCAACACTGAGGATATTGAATTTGGTTATTGTACAGAATTTATGGTTAAATTTGAACAAGATAAGGTAAAAGATAATCCATATAATGAAGAAGAATTTCGTAATGAACTCAGCAAACTCGGTGACTCTTTACTAGTCGTATCTGATGAAGATTATGTACGAGTTCACGTTCACGTTGAATATCCTGGAGAAGCAATGAATATTGCTCAACGTTATGGTAGTTTTGCGCAAGTTAAAGTTGAAAATATGCGTCAACAACATAGTGATATTGTAGGTGAACAACCGAAAAAAGAAGCAAAAGCAAAAGCAGAATATGGTATTGTTTCTGTTGCAATGGGTAATGGAATCGAAGAGCTATTAAAGAGCTTAGGTGCAACAGTTATTATTACTGGCGGCCAAACTATGAATCCAAGTACACAGGACATTAGTGACGCCATCGAAAAAGCTCATGCTGAAAAAGTAATCATCCTACCAAATAATAAGAACATTATTATGGCGGCAGAACAAGCAGCAGAACTGTCTGAGGTTGACGCGATCGTAGTCCCTACAAAGACAATACCTCAAGGAATGAGTGCATTACTAGCATTTAACCCTGAAGCTAGCTTAGCTGATAATCAAGAGAATATGAAAGACGCTTGTAATTATGTTAAGACAGGTCAATTAACGTATGCCGTTAGAGATACACAAATTGATGGTCTAACAATTGAAAAAGGTCATTTCATGGGTATTATTGAAGGTGACATTAAAGCGACAGATCCTGATAAGCTGACCACAGCTAAGCAATTGTTAGAAGCTCTAATTGATGAAGATGACGAAATCTTAACGATCATACAAGGTGAAGATGCAACGAACGAAGAAGTTGAAGAACTTACAGAATTTGTTGAAGAGACTTTCCCAGAAATTGAAGTTGAGGTTCATGAAGGTAACCAACCGATTTATTCATTAATCTTGTCTGTGGAGTAATGATAATCAAATAAAAAGTGTTTCGAAGAATGACTTCGGGGCACTTTTTTGTTGTTATAAAATAATTACAGCAATAGGCTTCAATGCTGAAAATGTGTATAATTAAATCGATTGAATCGCAAGTCAAGATCGAAAATCATGATGTTAATTTTAATAAAGGGGGTGAATGCTATTTTGAACAGGAGATTAGTCACTGATATAAAGGGAGTTGGACCTGCCTTAAAGGAGAAATTAGCACAACTTGATATACATACTGTGGAGGATTTATTACATACATATCCTTCAAGATATGAAAATTTTGAAGTATTACCGATTACGGAGCTGGTACATGACCAAAAAGCCACGCTTGAAGCAATCGTCTTAAGTCAACCTGTTGTCACATTTTATGGCCGTAAGAAATCACGATTAGTTGTCCCGCTTCAAGTTGATCAAGTCGTTGTTAAAGGGATTATGTTTAATCGACATTTTGCCAAAGATCAATTGGTCGAAGGCAAAAAGGTGACAGTGACTGGAAAATGGGATCAACATCGTCAACAAATAACGATTAGCCATTATCGGATAGGTGAGAATTCATCAACTGAAATAGAACCATCATATGGATTACGTCAAATCATTACGCCGTTTCAATTTAGAAAAGTTCTAAAGCAAGCATTAACTCAATTCAGAGAAGAAATCGTAGAAATATTACCTAACCGATATCTCACAGAATATAAACTGCTAAGCCGAAGAATGGCCCTTGAGCAAATTCACTTTCCACAAGATATTAATTACCTAAAACAAGCGAGAAGACGGCTAATCTATGAGGAGTTTTTACTGTTTCAGTTAAAAATGCAAGGATTACGGCAATTGAATATTGACAGGACTCAAGGTCAACGGAAGGAATTTTCAGAGACTGATTTAATTGAATTTATTAATCAATTACCATTTCAATTAACAGAAGCACAAAATAAAGCAAAACAGGAAATCCTTGATGATATGAAATCACCTCATCGGATGCATCGATTATTACAAGGTGACGTTGGTTCCGGTAAAACAGTTGTAGCTGCGATTGCTTTATATGCAGCATTTTTAGCAGGTTTCCAAGGTGCTATTATGGTTCCTACTGAAATTTTAGCTGAACAGCATTATCAATCGCTTACTAAACTATTTGAAGGTAAATTGGTTGTTGAATTTTTGACAGGGTCAGTTAAAGGTAAAGAACGAAAACGCAAATTAGCAGCAATTGAAAGTGGCGAAGTCAATGTGATTGTTGGTACACATGCTTTAATTCAAGATGATGTTTCTTACGCTAATTTAGGCTTAGTGATCGTAGACGAACAACACCGTTTTGGTGTTAATCAGCGAAAAGTATTACGAGAAAAAGGCATTGATCCTGATGTGTTGTTTATGACAGCAACACCGATTCCACGAACTTTAGCAATTACAAGCTTCGGTGATATGGATATGTCAATTATTGATCAAATGCCAGTCGGAAGAAAGTCAGTCGAAACATTTTGGGTAAAAGAATCGATGATGCCACGAATTATTAACTTAATTGAAAAAGAAGTGAAAAGTGGAGGACAAGCCTACATCATCGCGCCGTTAATCGAGGAATCAGACAAGCTTGATATTCAAAATGCAGTTGATCTGTATCAAAACCTTTCAAATGCTTTCTCAATTCCGATTGAAATCGGACTTTTACATGGGAGATTAACCCCTAGTGAAAAAGATGAGGTCATGCAGGCTTTTGCAGAAAACAAAGTACAAGTGCTCGTATCAACAACAGTTGTTGAGGTTGGTGTTAACGTTCCTAACGCCACGATTATGGTTATCTACGATGCAGAGCGTTTTGGCCTGTCGCAATTACATCAATTGCGTGGTCGAGTTGGACGTGGTGACAAGCAAAGCTATTGTATTCTAATTGCTGATCCGAAGGGTGAGATAGGCAAAGAGCGCATGCAAATTATGACGGAAACGACAAATGGCTTTGTTTTAGCGGAGCATGACTTAAAGCTAAGAGGGCCAGGAGAATTTTTCGGCAAAAAACAAAGCGGTTTACCAGAATTTAAACTAGCTGATCCTATTCATGATTATCGAGCATTAGAAACTGCTCGTAATGATGCAATAGAGATTGTGACGAATAATTATCTTGAGGAAAATCAGGAATTTCAGCAATTGAAACAACTGATGGATCACGTTTTGATGGAATATCAAGTAGGTTTTGATTAAAAAAGGGTTGCAAAGATAAATATTTTTCGATATATTACTATTAGTACCTAGTCTTAATATTAAATGTCGATTGTAATATAGGTGGTGAGAAAATGAGATTACCAAAGCGAATTAGACAAGAGCGTCTTAAAGCAAAGATTGAAGAAACGCCATTTATAACAGATGAAGAATTGGCTAAGACGTTTTCTGTTAGTATTCAAACGATTCGGTTAGACCGGATGGAATTAGCTATTCCTGAATTACGAGAAAGAATTAAATCTGTTGCAAAAGATCAGTGGAATGAAACAGTTAAATCACTTCCTCTTGATGATGTGATTGGGGAAATTATTGATCTTGAATTAGATAAACGAGCAATTTCTATTCTTGATATTATGAAGGACCATGTGTTCACTAGAAATGATATTGCAAGAGGGCATCATTTGTTTGCTCAAGCGAACTCATTGGCTGTTGCAGTAATTGATGATGAGCTTGCACTTACTGAAAAAGCAGATGTTCGATTTATCCGACAAGTTAAACAAGGCGAGCGCGTTATCGCAAAAGCACGTGTACAACCAAGTGAAAGACGTAATCGAACACTTGTGATGGTTGATAGCTTTGTCGACCAAGAACTCGTATTTTCTGGTCAATTTACGATGTATCGATCAACAGAATAAAAAAGGGGTTTTATAAAATGAAAATTGTAATAGATGCAATGGGTGGAGACAATGCTCCGCAATCAGTTGTTGAAGGTGCAATGCTTGCAATTGAATCACTCAAACAAATTGATGAAATTATTTTAGTGGGTGATCAAGATAAAATTAAACCTTTTTTAAGCAATGATAATAAAATTTCAATTTTACATACTACTGAAGTGATTGCTGCTGATGATGAGCCAGTTAGAGCAGCACGCCGTAAGAAGAATGCATCGCTTGTATTAATGGCTAAAGAAGTTAAAGAGGGTAGAGCTGACGCATGTTTATCCGCAGGAAATACAGGTGCATTAATGAGTGTAGGCCTGTTTCAAGTAGGTCGAATTAAGGGAATTGAGCGCCCAGCATTAAGCCCGACTTTACCAACCATAGATGGAAAAGGTTTTGTTTTCCTAGATGTAGGAGCGAATGTTGATGCAAAGCCAAAACATCTACTACAGTATGGGATTATGGGATCGATTTACAGTGAAAAGGTTAGAGGTATTTCAAATCCGCGAGTGGGCTTGTTAAACGTCGGCACTGAAGAAGGTAAAGGTAATGAATTAGCTAAGCAAGCATATGAATTACTAAGTCATGCACCGATTAATTTCATTGGTAATGTTGAAGCAAGGGATTTACTTGATGGTGTAGCTGATGTTGTCGTAACAGACGGATTTAGTGGAAATGTCGCCCTTAAAACGATTGAGGGGACAGCGCAAATGATGTTTGGTTTGATTAAAGAAACATTTATGTCATCACTCAAAACGAAGCTTGCAGCTGCTGTCTTAAAGAAAGATTTAAAACAGTTAAAAAATAAATTGGATTACTCTGAATATGGTGGCGCTGGTTTATTTGGATTAGCTGCTCCCGTTATTAAAGCGCATGGATCATCTAATGCACGTGCGATTTACAATGCGATTAAACAGACAAGTCATATGGTTGAAAACAATGTTACTGAAATAATTGAAACAACGGTAAGAGACATGAAAAAAACTGATGGGGGACAAGAATGAAAAAATTAGCATTTGTTTTTCCAGGTCAAGGCTCACAACAAGTTGGGATGGGTCAGTCATTTTTAGAGACAAGTGATGAAAATAAGTTCTTGTTTAAAGAGGCTGATCAATTACTTGGATACTCATTGTCAGAAATGATAGCGTCAGGTCCAGAATCAGAATTAACAAAAACAATTCACACACAACCTGCATTGTTGCTTGTTAGCACAATTGTCAGTCGAGAATTATCAAAAGTAGGCATTAACCCAACAGTCGTTGCTGGTCATAGTCTAGGTGAATATAGTGCTCTCGTAGCTGCAGGTGTGCTTTCATTAGAAGATGCCTTACTGCTTGTCCAAAAGCGTGGAGAGCTAATGGAGGAAGCATATCCAAAAGGTAAAGGCGCAATGGCAGCCGTATTAGGCTTAGATCGACCTGAGATTGAACAACAATTAAAAGAGCTCGAAGAACCTGTTTATTTAGCAAATCTAAATTGCCCGGGACAAATTGTTATTTCTGGTACAAAGCTAGGTGTCGAACAAGCGATACCTAAATTAATTGAAGCAGGGGCGAAGCGTGTTATTCCACTTAATGTTAGTGGGCCATTTCACTCAAGATTAATGAAGCCAGCTGCAGAGAGATTTCAAGCTGTGTTAGAGCAAATGGAATTCCAAGATCCAGCTATCCCTGTGTTTTCAAATGTTACTGCAAACATTGTTCATGATAAAGATCAAATTAAAGAGCTGCTTGTTAAGCAACTTTACTCACCTGTTAGATTCCAAGAAATAATTGAAGATTTACTCGCTCAAGATTATGATGCAATTGTTGAGGTTGGTAATGGTAAAGTATTATCAGGTCTCATTAAGAAAGTATCGCGACGAGCTAAAGTCTTTGCAGTCTCTGATCAAGCAACATTGAAAAAGTTAATTGATTGGTACCAGGAGGATGAATAAGATGACACAAAAAGTAGCATTAGTAACAGGAGCTTCTCGTGGCATTGGTCGTGCAATTGCATTAGAACTTGCTCAAAGAGGATATGATGTAGCGATCAATTATGCCGGAAGTGAAGATAAGGCAAAAGAAGTTGCAGCATCGGTAGAACAACTTGGACGAAAAGCTATTGTTGTGAAAGCTGATGTCACGAACGAAAGTGACGTTAAATCAATGGTTAAGTCTGTTATAACAGAGCTAGGATCAATAGATGTATTGGTAAATAACGCTGGCATTACGAGAGATAATTTATTGATCAGAATGAAAGAAGATGAATTTGATCAAGTGATTAATACTAACCTTAAAGGCGTATTTCTTTGTATGAAAGCCGCTAGCCGGCCAATGATGAAGCAAAGATCAGGGAAAATTATTAATATTTCTTCAGTCGTTGGTATCAGTGGTAATCCAGGTCAAATGAATTATGTTGCTGCTAAGTCAGGTGTTATTGGAATGACAAAAACGGCTGCAAAAGAGCTTGCATCACGTAATATCTTAGTAAATGCAGTTGCACCAGGTTTTATTGACACAGATATGACAGAACAGTTAGACGATTCAATTAGAGCTGAATTATTAAAAATGATCCCGCTTGAACGACTTGGTAAGGCAAAGGATGTTGCAAAAGTTGTAGCATTCTTAGCTTCAGACGATGCCAATTACATAACTGGTCAAACAATTCAAGTAGACGGTGGTATGGTTATGTAATTTTAATAAAACATTTAAAGGAGGTGAAAATTATGTCAGATACATTTGAAAGAGTAAAGCGCATTGTCGTTGATCGATTAGATGTTGAGGAGGACAAAGTTACCCTAGATGCTTCATTCCAAAAAGATTTAGAGGCAGACTCACTTGACGTTGTTGAACTTGTAATGGAATTAGAAGATGAGTTCGACATGGAGATCGCTGATGATGAAGCAGAGAAAATTGAAACAGTAGGCGATGCTGTTGAATACATAGACAGCCAGTCTTAAGTATAGTAAAAAAGGTCTCGTGATTACATACGAGACCTTTGCATTTTTAAATAAGAAAAGATAATATATATTTAGAGAGGGAGGTATAATATGCAATGAATTTTGATGAATTAGAAAAGAAATTAGGCATAACATTTAAAAATCAAAAACTATTAATTCAAGCATTTACGCATTCATCGTATGTCAATGAGAATAGGAATAAGATTCAGCAAGACAATGAGCGCTTGGAGTTTTTAGGCGATGCAGTTTTAGAGCTAGGTATATCACAATATTTATACAGAACTTATCCGAACAAACCAGAAGGTGAACTGACAAAGTTGAGGGCAACAATTGTTTGTGAACCTGCGTTAGTTAAATTCGCACTTGATCTAAAATTTGATCAATATGTTCTTTTAGGTAAAGGTGAAGAACGAACTGGTGGTAGAAAGAGACCTGCACTTTTAGCAGATGTATTCGAAGCGTTTATCGGAGCGTTATATTTAGACCAAGATTTTAATGCTGTTGTAAACTTTCTACATAAGTATATTTATCCAAAAATTAAAAACGGTTTTATGATTAAGGAGATTGATTATAAGAGCCAATTGCAGGAGCTGATCCAACAAGACAAGCAAGGTGAGATTAACTACGAGATTATTTCAGAAAAAGGACCAGCGCACGATCGAGAATTTATTGCACAAGTAAAAATTAACAATAAAGTAGTCGGAATCGGGCACGGTCGAACAAAAAAAGAATCGGAGCAACGAGCAGCTAAAATAGCATTAGACAAACATCAAACTTCGATTTAGTTGGACGTTGGCTTGTTTTTATGAAAGAGCTTCGTAAAAACGAGCCAACGTAATATCAATCTTTCTTTTTTAAATAAATTGAGAGTTATGTCAACTATAGCGACATCTTTATTTACGTATTGTGGCTAGTTCTTCAATAAAAGCCTCTTTTTCAGCAATACTGATATTGTTTTTATTTACCACAAAATCATACAACCACTTAAGATCATCGTATTTATCAATATTATAATCTTCAGGATCAAGCAAGCTAGGATTAGCTACATCTAATTGTTTACCGATGCTATCTAACATATATGCTAAATTTTTTTGATTGGCTTCTGATAAATTCATGATTTTCCCCCTTAATAATCTAACCTACTAACAAGACTGTCTTTATGATAAAATATATAGGTTGAAATATAAAGTGATGATTGTTATTTTTAACGAAATAGGTGAAAAATATGTTTTTAAAAAGATTAGAGTCTGTAGGTTTTAAATCATTTGCTGAACCTATTACAGTAGACTTTGTACCAGGTGTAACAGCTGTTGTTGGACCAAATGGAAGTGGAAAAAGTAATGTAACCGACGCGATCCGTTGGGTATTAGGTGAACAGTCAGCTAAGTCATTACGAGGGTCGAAAATGGAAGATATTATTTTTCAAGGCAGTGACACCCGTAAACCACTTAATATTGCAGAAGTCACATTAATTTTAGATAATCATGATCGTACATTACCGATTGATTACCAGGAAGTAAGTGTGACAAGACGAGTCTCTCGTTCAGGAGATAGTGAATTCTTCTTGAACAAACAACCTTGTCGTCTAAAGGACATTATTGATTTATTTTTAGATTCAGGTTTAGGCAGAGAAGCATTTTCAATTATTGGTCAAGGGAAAATCGAGGAAATCTTAAGCTCAAAAGCAGAAGAACGACGAACAATTTTTGAAGAAGCAGCTGGTGTGCTCAAATATAAAAACCGCAAGAAAAAGGCAGAGTATAAACTTGCTGAAACACAAGAGAACTTAAATCGAATTGAAGATATAATCTATGAAATTGATGGACAGTTAGAGCCTTTAAAGGAACAATCATCTAGAGCAAATGAATATTTATCATGTAAAGACCAACTTAAAGGTGCTGAAATTACGCTATTAAGAACAGAGATAGAAGACTTACATAATGATTGGCAGGAACTTTTAAGTCAAATTGAACAATTAAAGCAATCAGAGAATGATTATACAGGACAAATTCAAATTGAAGCTGCTCAAGTTGAGAAAGAAGATCTACAAATTGAACAATTAGATCAAGTTATTGAATCATTACAACAGAAACTTCTGGAGCTTACTGAATCATTTGAGAAATTGACTGGAGAAAGAAATGTTATTTTAGAACGCTCAAAACATACCACTCAGAGCAAAGAAAAACTATCTCAGCAACGAACCATTCTACAAGATCAATATCTAAAGACTGAAACCGAACTAAAATCTGAACAAAATAAATTAACTGAGATAACTGCGAGTGTAAAACAAACAAATTCAAAATTAATCGAGCTTGAAAAACGTTTAACGCATAATCAAGATGAGTTAGATCAACAAATCGAGTCATTAAAAGCAGATTATATCGACCAACTCAATCAACAAGCAACGACACGTCATGAGATTAAGATTATCGAGCAACAGCGAAATCAAATGATTGCCCAAAAAGAACGTAGTCAAACAGAACAAACATCTGAGCATGCAGACTATGATAAATTACATGAATTAAAAGTAAAATTAGCCGAAGAAGTGAATGCTTTAAATGACCAACAATCGATTATTCATGAATCGCTCAAGCAAGCTGAATTAGAAAAAGAACAAGCTAATAAATTGTTAAAAGATATGCAGGCTAGATTGGAAAAAGGTCAACGTCAAATCGATTTAATGCAATCTCGAAAAGACATGCTTGAAGAAATGAAACAAGATTTTCAAGGGTTTTATTCAGGCGTAAAGACGGTATTAAAGGCTAGAGAGGTTGGGAAGTTATCAGGAATCCATGGAGCTGTGATTGAGTTGATTGATATTCCAGAGCGCTTTTTAATAGCACTTGAGACAGCCTTGGCTAATCAAGCACAGCACGTCGTTGTAAGTAATGAACAAGCAGGTAGAAAAGCAATCGCCTATTTAAAGCAACAAAATAATGGACGTGCTACATTTTTACCGCTTGATGTTATCCAACCGAAAAAAATTACTAATAACTACCTAGATAAAGTTAAGGGTCATACTGGCTTTGTTGGGCTAGCTAATGAAGTTGCACAGGTAGATCCAACATACAAGTTAGTTGTCGATTACTTATTAGGTCATACAATTATTGCAGATCAATTAAAAGATGCCAATGAAATCGCTCGACTCGTTGATCGCAGGTTCCGAATTGTGACATTGGATGGCGATATTGTTAATCCAGGCGGTTCGATGACTGGTGGTGCACGGAAAGTAACGAATCAAAACATCTTTACTCGCGAAAAAGAATTAGAAAAATTAACAGAGAAAATTAATCAATTCAAGCTTCGTGCCGAAAAGTTTGCAGGAGAAATTAAACAACAATCACTTCTCGTCGCTGAAATTGAACGCAAGGTTGAACATTTACGGGTAAAACGAGAAGAAATTCAGCATCAGCTTCACGAGAAATTAGCCGAACAGCAAACAAATCAAATCCGGCTATCACATATTGAAAAACAAATTCAAATGATAGAACGCGAGAGAGAAACTAAGAAAGCCGAATTTAATCGTCTTGAATCTGAAAAAGAGAAGAATGAAACTAAATTAAAACAGTTACAAGCTCAAATAGATGAGATACAAGCAGAAATCGCAAAGTTAACACAAGAGAAGGATAACTTTGAAGAAAATAAAGCAAGCCTAGAGACTGAATACCAATCACTCCAAGTTAAAATTGCTGAGCAGAAAAAAGAACGCATGTATCAAAATGAAAAAGTTGAACAAAAAGACCAGCAATTAACGCAACTGAGTGAGTCAATTGAAGCGGTCGATCAGGAGCTTGAATTAATCAAGAACACCGAAGCAAGTGCTGAGTTTATCACTGTACTTGAACAAAGAATTCAAGAGAATGAAGCGGAAAAACTACAAGTTACGAAGGAGATTCAAGTTAAAAGGCAAGAACGATTGCAATTAACACAACGCCTAGGAGAGCGCCAAGCAAAATATCGTACATTACAAAGTAAGAAGCAGGCGTTAACAGAAGAACGACAACTATTAGAAGTGAAAGCGAATCGTTTAGATGTTGAACTTGAAAATCGACTCTTACAGCTACAGGAAGATTATGAACTAAGCTTTGAAAAGGCAAAAGCAGATTATGAAAAATCGGATGATTTGAAGTCGCTTAGAAGACAAGTTAAACTGATTAAGCGTACAATAGAAGAATTAGGTACAGTCAACTTAGGGGCTATCGATGAATATGAGCGCATCTCAGAACGATACGAATTTTTAACGAGTCAACAAGCAGATTTACAAGATGCTAAGGATACGTTATATGCTGTTATTCGTGAAATGGACCAAGAGATGGAGCTTCGATTTGATCAGACATTCTCTAAGATCAGAGTCGAATTTACTGAAGTATTTCGTCAATTATTTGGTGGCGGACACGCTGAATTGACCCTAACCGACCCTAATCAATTGCTGACGACAGGTGTAGAGATTAAGGCACAACCACCTGGGAAAAAAGCGCAGCAATTAGCTTTATTATCTGGTGGTGAACGAGCATTAACAGCAATTGCATTGTTATTTGCCATTCTTCGTGTTAGACCTGTTCCGTTTTGTGTATTAGATGAAGTTGAAGCAGCGCTGGATGAAGCTAATGTTGAACGCTTTAGTCGTTATTTAAAAGCATTTAGTGAACAAACCCAATTTATTGTGATTACACATAGAAAAGGTACAATGGAAGGTGCTGACGTCTTATACGGTGTAACGATGCAGGAATCTGGTGTATCCCGTTTTGTGTCAGTAAAGTTAGAAGAAACAGATGAATTATTAAAAACAAAATCTTAAGAGGTGAACAGAGTGAGTTTTTTTAAAAAGTTAAAAGATAAATTTTCATCATCTACAACGAGTGAAAAAACATCAAAGAAGTATGAAACAGGTCTAGAAAAAACCCGACAATCTTTTTCAGCGAAGCTAAACGATCTCATCGCTCGCTACCGAAAAGTAGATGAAGATTTCTTTGAAGAATTAGAGGAAGTCTTAATTTCAGCAGATGTTGGCGTAAATACCGTTATGGAATTGATTGAAGAGTTAGAGATGGAAGTTAAACGTCAAAATATTAAAGATACTGATAAAGTAAAAGAAGTCATATCTGAAAAACTAGTCGCAATCTATATGGATGGTAATGACTCAATCCCATCATTAAATCTCCAAGAAGGAGAACTATCTGTCATTTTATTTGTTGGGGTTAACGGAGTTGGTAAAACTACAACAATCGGTAAGCTTGCCCATCAATTAAAAGAAGAAGGCAAGAAAGTTGTTCTAGCGGCAGGCGATACATTTCGCGCTGGAGCAATAGAACAATTAGAGGTTTGGGGCGAGCGTGTCGGTGTTGACGTCATTAAGCAAAGCGCTGGAAGTGACCCAGCAGCAGTCGTTTATGATGGTATTCAAGCAGCTAAAGCTAGAGGTGCAGATATCTTAATTTGTGACACTGCCGGACGTCTACAAAATAAAGTGAACTTAATGAATGAATTAAGTAAGGTAAATCGAGTCATTAGTCGTGAAATTCCAGGCGCACCACATGAAGTATTACTCGTCTTGGATGCTACGACTGGTCAAAATGCACTAAGTCAGGCAAAAGTCTTCTCAGAAGCAACTAATGTTAGTGGCATTGTCCTAACTAAGCTTGACGGCACTGCTAAAGGTGGCATTGTGTTAGCGATCAGAAAAGAGTTAAATATCCCAGTAAAATATGTTGGTTTAGGTGAGCAAATCACTGATTTGCAAATCTTTGATCCAAATGCCTTTGTCTACGGACTATTTTCCGATATGATTGAGTAAGAAGTAATAAATAATTGACATAGGCTCACAATCTCAACTGTTATGCAAATTGTATTGGTGCTATGTTTAATAAGGAGTGCTCTTTAATGTTAGAGAAAACAACACAAATCAATTTCTTATTTGATTTTTATCAACCATTATTAACACCAAAGCAACGAGATTATATGAACCTTTATTATTTAGAGGATCATTCATTAGGTGAAATAGCCGAGCAATTTGACGTATCTAGACAGGCTGTTTATGATAATATTCGCCGAACAGAAGCGATGTTACTTAATTATGAAGAAAAGTTAAAATTACATGAGAAATTTATGGAACGTCAACAATTACTTGATGAATTGAATAAGTTAATTGTTGAAGAAGAACAAGATAAAGCAATACAATTAATCAAAAGACTGAAAGAATTAGATTAGGAGGTCGTCCTTAATGGCTTTTGAAGGATTAGCAGATCGTCTCCAAAGTACTATTAAAAAAATGACGGGTAAAGGGAAAGTATCTGAACAAGATGTAAAAGTCATGGCTCGAGAAGTACGATTAGCACTACTCGAGGCAGACGTTAACTTTAAAGTAGTTAAAGAATTTGTTAATAATATTCGTACACGAGCTGTTGGTGCTGAAGTTATGGAAAGCTTGACTCCAGGCCAACAGGTTATCAAAATTGTTAAAGAAGAATTAACCGCATTAATGGGTGGTGAACAAAGTAAAATAGCTGTTGCTGACCGTCCGCCAACTGTGATCATGATGGTTGGTCTACAAGGTGCTGGTAAAACTACCACAACAGGAAAACTAGCTAATTTATTACGGAAAAAACATAACCGCAAGCCACTTTTAGTTGCTGCTGATGTTTATCGTCCAGCTGCAGTTGATCAACTTAAAACAGTTGGTAAACAGTTAAATATTCCGGTCTTCGAAAAGGGGACTGATGCAAATCCAGTTGAGATTGCAAATGAAGCAATTCAGTATGCAAAGGAAGAACACTTGGATTATGTCATTATAGATACCGCTGGTCGACTCCATATTGATACTGATTTAATGGATGAGCTATATCAAATTAAACAGAATCTGTCTCCTGATGAAATATTTTTAGTTGTTGATTCAATGACAGGTCAAGACGCAGTAAATGTTGCTGAGAACTTCAATGAACAACTAGATATTACAGGCGTGATTTTAACCAAGTTAGATGGTGATACACGTGGTGGTGCCGCTCTATCAATTAAGTCGGTGACAAATAAACCGATTAAATTTATCGGTATGGGGGAAAAACTAGATCAGTTAGAGGATTTTCACCCTGATCGAATGGCTTCACGAATCTTAGGTATGGGTGATGTCTTAAGCCTGATTGAGAAAGCTGAAGCAACAATTGATGAAAAGAAAGCAAAAGAATTAGAAGATAAAATGCGCTCAGCCAGCTTTGATTTCGATGATTTCCTTGAACAGATGGAACAGGTTAGAAGTATGGGCCCATTAGATGAGTTATTAAGTTTACTTCCAGGCGCGAATAAGATGAAGGGACTAAAAAATGTCCAACTTGACGATAAGCAATTGGTTCATGTAGAAGCAATTATTAAATCAATGACAAAGCAGGAACGTAAAGATCCTAGCTTGATGAACCCAAGTCGCAAAAAACGTATTGCACAAGGATCTGGACGCCCAATTGCCGAGGTAAACCGACTGATTAAACAATTTAATGAAATGCGTAAAATGATGAAGCAAATGTCTGGTATGACAGGTGGTAAAAAAGGAAAACGAAGAAAAGGTTTTAATTTTCCGATGATGTAATGTAAAAACACTTTACAGACTAAAACTTTTCTGTTACAATCTTAAATTGTGAAGATTAATAGTAATGGAGGTGCAAATAATGGCAGTTAAAATTCGTTTAAAACGTATGGGATCTAAACGTAACCCTTTCTATCGTGTAGTTGTAGCTGATTCACGTTCACCACGTGATGGACGTATTATCGAGCAAATTGGAACATATAATCCGGTTGTTAATCCGGCTGAAGTTAAATTAGATGAAGATAAAGCATTAGACTGGATGGCTAAAGGTGCACAACCTAGCGATACAGTTCGTAACCTTTTCTCTAAAGAAGGCATCATGCAAAAGTTCCACGATCAGAAAAATCAAAAATAAGGTAGCGTGATAACATGAAGGCCTTAATAACAACGATTGTAAAGCCATTGGTCGATTATCCAGAAGATGTTGTAGTGACTGAAAATGAAGAGTCAAATAAAATTGTCTATCATTTAACAGTTCATCCAGATGATATCGGGAAAGTAATTGGTAAAAATGGTCGAATTGCTAAGTCAATTCGTACAGTTGTTTATGCGATCGGTTCTGATGTTAAAAAACGTATTTATCTAGATATTATGTAAAACAGGGGGAGCATGTCTTTCCCTGTTTTTATCTATTAATGGTAAACTGAGAAATTATCAAATGACAGCATTTTGTTGAAATATAATAAAGTAGGTGAATAACAGATGGAATTTTTTAATGTGGGTAAAATCGTTAATACTCATGGCATTAAAGGGGAAGTTAAGGTTGTGCGTATTACCGATTTTGATCAACGTTTTCAACCCGGAAATCAACTTTATTTATTCCTGCCAAATCAAACGACACCCATTAAACTAATGATTGAAAGACATAGAAAGCATAAACAATTTGATATGCTAACCTTTAAAGGCTACTACTCCATTAATGATGTTGAGCATTTTAAACAAGGAATGCTTAAAATTTCAGAAGCAGATTTACATCCATTAGAAGAAGGTAGCTATTACTATCATGAAATCATTGGCTGTGAAGTGGTTACGACTTCTGGTGAGAAGCTTGGTCCTGTAGCAGAAGTGCTTGCGCCAGGTGCAAATGATGTATGGGTTGTTAAACGTAAAAATCAAAAAGATCTATTAATCCCATATATTGATGATATCGTTAAAGAAGTTAACATAGAACAGAAACAGGTCACGATCGAACCAATGGAAGGGCTGTTATCTTAATGAAAATAGATGTATTAACATTATTTCCAGACATGTTTGAAGGTGTGATGGGTTCATCAATTATGAAAAAAGCACAAGATAAGGAAGCGCTCCAGTTTCAAGCAATTGATTTTAGAAATTATGCTGATAATAAGCATCAAAAAGTTGATGATTACCCTTATGGTGGTGGAGCTGGAATGGTCTTAATGCCGCAGCCGATTTTTTCTGCTGTTGAAGCGATAGAAAAAGTATCTCAAAAGTCACCACGTATAATCTTAATGTGTCCACAAGGAAAACGTTATGATCAAAAAAAGGCTGAAGAATTAGCCAAGGAAGACCATTTGATTTTTATTTGTGGCCATTATGAAGGTTATGATGAAAGGATTCGAGAGCATCTCGTAACAGATGAAATCTCAATCGGTGATTTTATTTTAACTGGTGGAGAGATTGGTGCGATGGCAGTGATTGATAGTGTTGTTCGGTTGCTTCCAGATGTACTAGGGAATGAAGATTCCGCAGTTGAAGATTCTTTTTCTACAGGCTTGTTAGAACACCCGCATTATACAAGACCTGCTATATTTAGAGACTATGAAGTTCCAGAAGTGTTACGTTCTGGCCACCATCAGAAAATCGTCGATTGGCGCAGAAAAGAATCGTTAAAAAGAACGAAGCAACGCCGTCCAGATTTATTAGAAAATTATCCTCTAACTGATGAGGAAAAGCAATGGTTAGATGAGATAGATTAAAACATAATTTTACTTGAAAGTGATGTTCATTTATGATATAGTTACTTTCGGACAAAAGGTAAAACTTTTGGATAAAACGATGTTCCGCTGACATAATCAGATGAGTCATGAGCATTAGTTAAGAAGGAGTGTATACACATGCAACAATTAATTGCAGACATTACTAAAGATCAATTACGTACAGATCATCCAGATTTCCGTCCAGGGGACACTGTAAAGGTTCACGTTAAAGTTGTTGAGGGAACTCGTGAGCGTATTCAGATTTTTGAAGGTGTTGTCATTAAGCGCCAAAACGGTGGAATTAGTGAAACATTTACAGTACGTAAGATTTCTTATGGTGTTGGTGTAGAACGTACTTTCCCAGTACATTCACCACGAGTTGAAAAAGTTGAAGTTACTCGTCGTGGTAAAGTTCGCCGCGCTAAACTTTACTACTTACGTAATCGTCGTGGTAAAGCAGCACGTATTAAAGAAATTCGATAATCAAAAGAAATTAAAGGGGCTTGAATTATTCAAGCTCCTTTTTTCAATGTGTGGTAAAATATATAGTATAAGTATCATTGTCTGTATGACGCTAATAGATAGTGATAATATAAATCTTAGTCTTGGTGGTGAATGTATGAAAGGCGATCAACTAAATGAACTGAAAAGCTGGATAAAGTTAGTTTTAATAACATTATTAGTATCATGGTTTGTAATTAACTTTATCGTAAGTTCTACGAAGATAGAAGGTTCATCGATGGAACCCACATTATCAAATTCAGACTATTTACTCGTTGAAAAAGTCTCTTATCGATTTACCAATCCTAAAAGATTTGATGTCGTAATTTTTCATGCCACAGAAGAAAAAGATTACATAAAACGAATTATTGGCTTACCTGGAGAAACAATTGAATTTAAAGATGATCAACTATATGTTAATGGTCAATATATTGAGGAACCATATTTAACTGAAGCAATCATCCAAAGCAATAGCCAATATACTCATGATTTCACATTATCTGAAGATATTGATGGAAACTATCAGACCATACCTGAAGGTTACTATTTAGTATTAGGTGATAATCGGCCTAACTCTTCTGATAGTAGAAAAGGAATTAAAAGTGTGGGTTTAATTTCAGAGAACGATATAGTAGGTAAAGCCATGGTAGTTTATTGGCCGTTTCAACGAATTAAACTCATTAAATAGAGGTGATCAAATGAAAACAATACAATGGTTTCCAGGCCATATGGCTAAAGCGAGAAGAGAGGTACAAGAGAAGCTAAAGCTTGTTGATTTTGTAATAGAGCTCGTTGATGCACGTGCGCCACTAGCATCACAAAACCCGATGCTACAAGAAATTTTACAACAAAAACCTAAAATGCAAGTATTAATGAAGAAAGACTTAGCAGATCCAGAATTAACAAATAAATGGTTAGAAAAATTAAGAGCAGACGAGATTGAAGCAATAGCTGTTGACGTACAAAATCGACAAGATATTCAAAAAGTAATCGAGACAGCAAAAAAGATGACTGCTGAAAAAATGGAACGACTAAAGAAAAAAGGTGTTCGTCCAAGAGCGGGCCGAGCGATGATTATTGGTATTCCAAACGTAGGTAAATCAACCTTAATCAACCGCCTAGCCAATAAAAAAATAGCCAAAACAGGAGACAGGCCAGGGATTACAACTGCACAACAGTGGATCAAGATAAAAAAAGATTTTGAATTATTAGATACTCCGGGAATTTTGTGGCCTAAATTTGAGGACCAAAATGTTGGCTATCGATTAGCTGCGATTGGAACGATTAAGGATCAAATCTTGTCAATAGAAGATATTGCTCGTTTTACGCTGAAATTTATTCAAGAAGAATATCCGCAATTACTATTAGAAAGATATCAGCTGCTTAATCCAGAGGCTGATTATATTGAGATAATTCAACAAATCGGTAGACAAAGAGGTGCATTGGCTCAAGGTGGATCAGTGGATCTTGAAAAAACTGCTGAATTAGTGATTCGTGACTTTAGAACAGGTAAATTAGGACCTATTACATTAGAAAAACCTAACCCTTAACCTTGAAAGAAGCGCAACTATAGAGTTTGCGCTTTTTTTATGATTAAAATCGATATAATTAATGACGATATTATTGATAAGAGTAGATAAGGAGCTTTTTATAATGAAAAATCAATCAATTGCTGAAATAAAACAAATCTTAAAACAAGATACAGTCGCTGACGATATTTTAGAATCATTGAAATTAGATACTAGAAAAGGTGTTCAACAAGCCTTAAAAGTTTATTATAATCGTCTAGCAAAAAAACAACTTTTACTAGATCAGCTTTATGAAATGAAATCATACGAAAGAAATTACTATCAGCAAGGAAAAACGTTAATTGCCGGCATTGATGAAGTAGGTCGGGGTCCTTTAGCAGGTCCAGTAGTTGCGGCAGCGGTTATTTTACCTGGTGATTTTAATTTAATTGGTTTAACAGATTCTAAGAAACTATCAGTTGCTCAAAGAGAACAATACGCTGAAATCATTAAGGAACAGGCAATTGCAGTTGGAATTGGGGAAGTTAGTCATGAAGTCATCGATGACATTAATATTTATCAAGCTTCAATATTAGCGATGGAAAAAGCCGTTCAGCAATTGGGGATTGAACCAGATCATTTATTAATTGATGCAGTACCATTAGATAACCTGCCTTATTCAAGCGATGTCATCATTAAAGGAGATCAAAAAAGTATCTCTATTGCAGCAGCTAGTGTGATTGCGAAAGTACATCGTGATCGAATTATGGCTACAATTCATGAGCGCTATCCATATTATCAATTTGATCAAAATCAAGGTTACGGTACTACTGCTCATTTATTAGGGCTTGAAGAACATGGTATTACACCATATCATAGAAAGACATTTGCACCGATCAAGAATTACTTAAAAGGAGAAAATGACGATGGAACCATTATTGTCTAATTTATCACCTCAAATTCGGTCATTACTAAACGAACAACAATCGAAGACATTAGTATTGAAGCAAGGTCAGGTCATGCTCGGTAGGGTAAAAGAAATCTTACCGAATAACGTAGCCCTGATCCAATTTGGCAATCATCAAGTTACTGCCAAATTAGAGGTTCCAATTAATATTAATGAAGCTTACTTATTTGAAGTCACCTCAATAGGTGAAATGCCTCAATTAAGTGTCGTATCACAATCGTCAACAAATTTTTCATTAGCTGAACAAATCCAAATGGTTTTAGCCAATTTAAATATCGCCCCAACTAAAGTGAATAAGCAATTTTTGCATGAAATTTTCTCAAATGACATTCCAGTACGACAAGCTGATTTAAAGCAAGCATTAGAGTTACTAAAGAATGATCAAAGCCAAGAAACAAAAGAGATAATCATCCATTTATTAAAAAAACAGTTACCGATCTCAGAAACAACACTTCAATCATATAAAGCTGTTCAATCAAATCGAACAATTACTGAGCAATTTAATCAATTATATCAGGCTGTAATAAAGGAACCAGTCACAAATGAGACGACTGATCAATTATTGAAATCATTATCACAATTTATTGACACTGAGACAGTACAAGAGCCAATGCAACCACTAAATCAAGAGCAATTCGATCAATTGACCGAATGGCTTCAACATAAGCTAATAAGCCGTCAAATCGATCATGAGAGTTCAAGTCAAAATGAAGTAAAAGCCAATCAAAATCCTAACGAACCAGAAATAATCTCTCAAGTAGATGAAAAGGCAATAGCAAATCGACTAGAAAGACAGTTAGCATTATCAGATAAGCAGTTGTTTCAATTTGAAAAAGTATTAAGTCAAATTAATACTCAAGGTCATGCGGTAACTTCTCGAACCCTAAGTCAATTACAAGTAATTTTAGAGGACACGACCATTTTAGCCAAAGTAATTCAGCGGCTTCCTACTCAAGCGCAAGACGGATTAACTCGTTTTATGAATGATCCAAGTCAAGCAAATTTATTGGAATTTATTCAGCCTTTGACAGATCTAATTGAACAACAAATACCTCAAGAAAATAGTCGGCAAATTTTCAATCTGCTCGCTCAAATGAATCGAAGTGAGCCAAATTTGTTCCCAACTAAAGATCAGTTCTTAATCCAGATTAAAAACTATCTATTAAATGCAGGATTAGATTTTGAAGCTCAAATTTATCAACAGGACAAAAATACGCTAGATCAATCAAGTTCGTTAAAACAAGTGTTATTAGAATCATTAGCCCAACAGCCAGCCTTTGGTCGTGAGATTGAACAATTATTGCATCATTTAACAGGTCAACAACTATCACTAATTCATGAGGATCCAAGTTTTATTTTTCTATCTACTACAATCCCCGGGTTGATCGGAGAAGACCAAGATATTAAGCTCGAGTTTTATAGTAAGAAAGATCAAAATGACAAAATTGATACTGATTATTGTCGCATTGCTTTTTATTTAGAATTAAATCGATTAAAAACAACGATGATTGATATGAACGTACAAAATCGAGTTGTTCATTTAACTGTTTATAATGATCAGAATATCACTAAGCAATTAAATATATATAAAGCTCTTTTGAAAGACGGATTAAAGAAATATAATTATCATTTATCATCAGTAAGCTATAAACCTCTTCCTGATCAACAAGCTGATTTTAGTATTAAACCAGAATTAAATAAAGCAAATTCAACATCAAGTCGATGGGATGTGAGAATATGAATCAAGAAGATAGATTAAAAAAAGCAGTCGCACTACAATACGATAAAGAAAAGACAAATGTACCTATCGTTACAGCGAAGGGTCAAGGATATATAGCAGATGAAATATTGAAGCGGGCAAAAGATGCGAATATCCCAATCCAAGAAGATAAGAGTTTAATTGAGTTACTGGCAAATTTAAATCTCTATGATCGTATCCCAGAAGAGCTTTACCAAGCAGTAGCAGAGGTTTTTGCCTATATATATAGAATTGATCAAGCAAAAAATAAATGACAATAAATAAAGGATTTACGCAAATTGTTGTCGAATATAAACATATCTGCCCAATCCTAACAAGGGCAGGTATATTTATTTTTAGTAAAAAGGAGTGGATCGCTTGAATTTATCTCGTTTACGTCTGATATACTTAGCCCAATTCCCGCAAATAACCCGATCACTTATGTACAGAATGATTAAGAAAGATGTGACCTTATCAACAATTTATCAGTATTCAATCGACGAATTAGTTGATCAATGCCACTGTCCACTTAAAACCGCAAAACAACTCCATCAATATCTCAGTGAATTTGAGCCAAATCACAATAATTTAAAGAAACTACACCATTATAAAATTTGGACGATTTTTGATGAAGATTATCCAAGACTATTAAAAAATATACCTGATCCACCTATCGTTTTATACGGATTAGGTCGGTCTGATTATATCAACCATTTGCCCGCTCTTGCCGTTGTAGGTACGAGGAAACCTTCGAAATTTGCCAAGAAAAACATGTACGACCTATTAGCTCCATTAGTTGATAAAAATTGGTTATTCGTTAGTGGCATGGCAGCTGGAATTGATGGTTATGCCCATAGAATTGCTGATTATTATGGCGGAAAGACAATCGCAGTCATTGCAGGAGGTCTGAATCATCCTTACCCCTTAGAACATGTCGATCTATTTCAACGATTAACTAAAAAACATCTAGTCATATCTGAATATCCTCCTCATACAAGACCCGAACGTTACCATTTTCCCGAACGAAATCGCATTATAAGTGGTTTGGCATTTGCGACATTAGTGATCGAAGCGCAAGAACGCAGTGGTTCATTAATAACAGCAGATCAAGCCTTAGAACAAGGCAGGGAGGTACTCGCTGTACCAAATGCCATCAGTCTAGAACAAGCTAAAGGATGTCATTATTTGATTCAAAATGGTGCAAAATTAGTCCAAAGTACCTATGATATATTACAAGAATGGGATGAATTAAAGCAAAATTGGCTCCATTTATGAATAAAAACAGCCCATTTTTGGTAAAGTTTAGTATGAATGTTTTTTGAATAGTTGACAAATTAGTAGAAAGTATTTAATAATAGTGAAAGTTTATTTAATCATTTTTATTTAATTAATATGATATGAATAATAGTTCATCCCGTAGGAGGGAAATACATGTCAGATTATTTAGTAATCGTGGAGTCACCTGCAAAAGCTAAAACTATTGAACGCTATCTCGGTAAGAAATATACTGTAAAAGCTTCGATGGGGCATGTGCGTGACTTACCAAAAAGTAAAATGGGTATTGACTTTGAAAATAATTATCAACCGAATTATATAACTATCCGTGGAAAAGGTCCTGTTTTAAAGGAATTGAGAGCAGCCGCAAAAAAAGCTAAAAAGATATATTTAGCAGCTGACCCCGATCGCGAGGGTGAAGCAATTGCTTGGCATTTAGCTCATAACTTAAATGTTGATCCGAATTCTGAATGTCGCGTCGTATTTAATGAGATTACAAAAGAAGCAGTCAAGGATTCTTTTAAATCACCTCGACCTATTAATATGAATTTAGTCGATGCACAACAAGGCCGACGAATTTTAGATCGTTTAGTTGGTTATAATATTAGTCCTTTACTATGGAAAAAAGTAAAAAAAGGCTTAAGTGCAGGACGTGTACAATCTGTGGCGGTCAAAATGATTATCGATCGAGAAAATGAAATTAAGAATTTCAAACCAGAAGAGTACTGGTCGATTAATGGTCACTTTATTACTAATAATGAAAAGTTTGAAGGGTACTTCCATCGTCTAGATGGGGCGAAACAAGATTTACCCAATAAAGCATCAGTTGATCAAGTATTAGAGCGACTTACTGAGAACAAATTTAAAGTCACTAAGGTTAGCAAGAAGGAAAGAAAACGAAATCCTGCCTTACCTTTTACAACTTCATCATTACAGCAAGAAGCGGCTAGAAAGCTAAATTTCAGAGCTCGTAAAACAATGATGCTAGCACAACAATTATATGAAGGAATTGACTTAGGCAGAAGTGAAGGTGGCATTACTGGTTTGATCACATATATGCGTACAGATTCAACCAGAATTTCAGAAACAGCACGTTCTGAAGCAAGCCATTATATCACTGACCAATTTGGTTCTGAATATTTAGGCTCTGCCCCAAAAACGAAGAATTCACAACAAGCTCAGGATGCTCACGAAGCAATTCGTCCAACTTCAGCCTTCCGTGAACCGAGTAAGGTGAAAGATAAATTATCTAGAGATCAATATCGACTCTACAAATTAATCTGGGATCGATTTATCGCAAGTCAAATGGCACCTGCTGTTATGGATACGATGACGGTCCAACTCGAACAAAATGGCGTGCAATTCCGAGCGACAGGTTCAAAAATCAAATTTAATGGATTTATGAAGATCTATATTGAAGGTAATGACGATAACGTTAAAGAAGAACATAAATTATTACCAGCATTAGAAGAAGGCATGGAAGTCGATGTTGATAAAATTACACCAAATCAACATTTTACTCAACCACCTCCACGATATACAGAGGCTCGTTTAGTAAAAACGATGGAGGAAAACGGTATTGGTCGACCGTCGACTTATGCACCGACATTAGATACTATTCAAAGACGTGGCTATGTCACATTAGACAATAAACGTTTTGTACCAACTGAATTAGGAGAGATCGTGATCAATTTAATTCTTGAGTTTTTCCCTAAAATTATTGATATTGATTTCACGGCAAAAATGGAAAATGATCTTGATGAAATTGAATCGGGGGCAATCGATTGGATTACGGTAATTGATAATTTCTATCAAGATTTTGAAAAGAAATTAAAAGTTGCTGAGAAAGAAATGGAAAACGTCAAAATAAAAGATGAACCTGCTGGTGAAGACTGTGAGAAATGCGGTCATGAGATGGTCTATAAAATGGGTCGATTCGGTAAGTTCATGGCTTGTTCTAACTTCCCTGATTGTCGTAATACGAAAGCAATTTTAAAAGAGATTGGCGTAGAATGTCCAAAATGTAAAAAAGGTCAAATTGTCGAGCGTAAATCGAAAAAGAGAAGGACTTTCTATGGATGTGATCAGTTCCCAGAATGTGATTATGTATCGTGGGACAAACCTATCTCTAGACAATGTCCGACCTGTCAAGAGCAGTTAATTGAAAAGAAATCGAAAAAAGGCGTTACGGTTCAATGTAGTTCTTGTAGTTATAAGGAAGATACACAGAATTAGTAAAAGCGATATAAAGTAAGTTTCTAATAAGCCGTGTGAAATTAACGAAAATAATTAATTTCACACGGTTATCTATGTTGTTAATCTTTTTTAAAGCGATTATATGTGAATGTTTTCACTTAACTAGCATGTCAACTCTAACTTAAACGCAATTTATTTGAGTAAAACAAGCGTAATGATCGGGTTTAACGTTAGTAGTAATATTTGCTAGATGATAAATAAATGTGATATGATAAGAAAGAATAAACGATTCTGAACTTTATTATTATTCGGTAAATAGTTTATCCTGAAATGAGACATGACAATATTATTTTATGAAGTAAATTCATGAGGGGTTAATATGGACAACAATCAACTTCAAGAACAATTTAGCCTGTATTTAAAAATTGAAAAAAATGTCTCACAATATACATTGAAATATTATAATCAAGATATTGATGACTTTAATGAATTTTTAAATTTAGAACAAATCAAATATTTTTCTGATGTAGATGATCGAACTGTACGTTATTTTTTAACCCATCTTTATCAGAAGAAACTAAGTAGAAGAAGTGTTGCCCGTAAAATTTCTAGCTTAAGGACGTTTTATAAATACCTTGAGCGAGAAAAAATAACAATAAGCAACCCTTTTTTAGCGATTTCTTTACCAAAAACCCAGCAATCATTACCGCACTTTTTGTATAAAGAAGAACTTCAAGAATTGTTTAAAGCAAGTGACATCACAACGCCACTTGGTCAACGTAATCAAGCGTTGCTAGAGCTGTTGTATGCAACAGGTATACGAGTTAGTGAGTGTGTTAATTTAACAATTGATGCGATTGATTTTTCATTGCAAACGATACTTGTAATGGGAAAGGGTCGAAAGGAACGTTATATTCCATTCGGTTCATTCGCACACGATGCATTAAAACTTTATATTAATGAAGGAAGAGAAGTTTTAGTTAAGAAAAATAAGATAGGCACTGATTATCTTTTTCTAAATTCAAATGGAAAACAAGTGACAACACGTGGTATTCGTTATATTTTGAACAAAATAGTGAGTGATGCAGCTATTTCAATCCACGTTCATCCTCATGCTTTACGCCACACATTTGCCACACATTTGTTAAACGCAGGTGCGGATTTAAGAAGTGTTCAAGAACTGTTAGGACATGATCATCTATCCTCAACGCAAGTTTATACACACGTAACAAAAGATCGTCTGAAGGATGTGTATATGAAAGCGCATCCAAGAGCGAAGTCATAAAGAGGTGAAATTATGAAGACAGAATTCCACGCGACAACGATATTTGCCATTCGACATAATGGTCAATGTGCTATGAGTGGCGATGGTCAAGTAACGATGGGAAATGCAGTTGTTATGAAACATAAAGCAAGAAAAGTCCGCAAACTTTTTAATGGACAGGTGTTAGCAGGCTTTGCTGGATCAGTAGCTGATGCCTTTACACTATATGAAAAATTCGAAGCAAAACTTGAAACATTTAATGGCAATTTGGAGCGATCAGCTGTAGAATTAGCTAAGGAATGGCGAAGCGATAAAATGCTACGTCAACTAGAAGCATTATTAATTGTAATGAATAAGCAGACGATGCTACTAATTTCAGGTACAGGTGAAGTAATTGAGCCTGATGATGGAATACTAGCAATCGGATCTGGTGGTAATTATGCGTTAGCAGCTGGTAGAGCATTAAAACGATATAGTCCGGAAAAGACTGCAAGTGAAATTGCTCGTTCAGCTTTAGAGATTGCTAGTGAATTATGTGTATACACAAATGATCAAATCATACTTGAAGTGTTAGAAGATTAATTAGGAGGTGGTTATTTGAGTTCTACACTTACACCTAAACAAATTGTTAATGAGTTAAACCGATATATTGTCGGTCAAAATCAAGCAAAGAAATCAGTTGCAATTGCTTTAAGGAATCGTTATCGTCGGATGAAACTTGATCCCGAAATACGAGATGAAGTTGTGCCAAAGAATATTTTAATGATTGGACCTACCGGAGTGGGTAAAACAGAGATAGCTAGACGATTAGCAAAATTAGTCGGTGCGCCCTTTGTAAAGGTCGAAGCGACTAAATTTACTGAAGTTGGTTATGTTGGGCGAGACGTTGAGTCCATGATTAGAGATTTAGTTGAAATGGCTATCCGCATGGTAAAACAAAATAAAATACAAGAAGTTGAATCAAGAGCAGAACAACTAGCTAATCAAGAGTTAGTTAATTTGCTTGTTCCGATTGCGAAAAAACAACAAAATCAAATGAAAAATCCGCTTGAATTTTTCTTTCAACAAACTGATGATCAATCACAGAATGAAGACCAGCCCCAAATAAATGAAGAAAAACTAAAAAAACGCAAACAAGTCGAACACAAGCTTGCACTAGGTGAATTAGAAGATACGATTGTAACGGTAGAGGTTGAAGAACATCAACATTCAATGTTTGATATGATGCAAGGTGCCGGAATGGAACAAATGGGATTAAACATGCAAGACATGTTTGGTCAACTCATGCCGAAACGAGTTAAGAAAAGAAAATTACCTGTTAGTGAAGCGAGAAAAATTTTAATTCAACAAGAAGCGCAAAAGCTAATCGATATGGATGAAGTCATTCAATTGGCATTGAATTTAGTTGAACAGTCAGGAATTATCTTTATCGATGAAATTGATAAGGTTGCAGGTAAGAGTGAAGGACATGTTGACGTCTCAAGAGAAGGTGTTCAACGTGATATCTTACCGATTATTGAAGGATCTACAGTAACGACAAAATATGGAGCGGTTAAAACAGATCATATTCTGTTTATCGCTGCAGGTGCATTTCATATGGCTAAACCCTCGGATCTAATCCCAGAATTGCAAGGTCGATTTCCAATTAGAGTTGAGCTAGAGAAGCTATCTGTTGAAGATTTTAAACGTATTTTATCAGAGCCTTCAAATGCTCTATTAAAACAGTATCAAGCGTTATTAAAGACTGAAGATATTGATGTCGTATTTTCAGAAGGTGCGATAACGAGAATTGCTGAAATTGCCTATGAAGTCAATCAAGAAACAGATAATATTGGTGCACGACGTCTACACACAATATTAGAAAAATTACTTGAAGATCTATTATTTGAGGCAGAAGATATTACGATGCCAACGATTGAAATTACGCCACAGTATGTCGATGAAAAGCTAAAGAGCGTCGTAAAAAACAGAGATTTAAGTCAATATATTTTATAATGATTTTCGATAAAGGAAACGGAGGAGTAATATGGAACTACTAACACGTACTAGAAAAATAAATCAAATCTTACAAGGTGCAAAAGCAAAATCTGTTAACTATAATGAGATAGCAGTTACTCTACAAGAGATCATTGGGGCAAATGTTTTCGTCGTAAGTAATAAAGGGAAATTACTAGGCTTTTCGATCAACCAAAAAATCGAGAACCCTCGAATGATTGCGATGTTAGAGGAGCGTCAATTCCCATTAGAATTCACAGAAAGTTTATTCGATATTCAAGAAACAACAGCAAACTTAGATATTGATAGTCCTTATACAGCATTTCCAGTTGAAAATAAAGATCTTTTTAAAGATGGTCTTACAACGATTGTTCCGATTATTGGAAGTGGCGAACGATTAGGTACATTAATGCTTAGTCGTTTAGACACAGAATTTAATAATGATGATTTACTATTAGCTGAATATGGCGCAACTGTAGTTGGAATGGAAATCTTACATGTGAAAACTAAAGAAATTGAGAAAGAAGCTCGATCAAAAGCCGTTGTTCAAATGGCGATTAGTTCATTATCCTACAGTGAGTTAGAGGCTATTGAACATATCTTTGCAGAATTAGATGGAAAAGAAGGATTACTTGTTGCAAGTAAAATAGCTGATCGCGTTGGTATTACAAGATCAGTAATCGTCAACGCACTTAGAAAACTAGAAAGTGCTGGAGTTATTGAATCTCGTTCGTTAGGTATGAAGGGAACATACATTAAAGTACTTAATGATAATTTCTTAGTAGAATTGCAAAAACTAAAAGCAGATGATAACTAAATTACAAATAAAAGGTGTCATTGAATTTAAAAATTCAATGACACCTTTTTTTATGTGCATTAACTGAAATAGGTAATATTATTCACTTTCAATCTTTGCCAATATATTACCTGGATTAAAGAGGGTAATTAAAGCTAATATTCATGAAGTGAGAAAGAGATATTATTTAAGAAGCATTACCAGATCACTTGAATAATCTAAAAAATAACCATCAACCTGAAATAAAATAAAAGTGATAATAATAAAGCGATTTTATAACTCGAAATGTATATTAGAGCGCTATCATTAACTGTAGAATAACAACAATTATGTTGGCTTTTTTACATGATTGTGTAATAATTGAAATATGACTATTATGTATAGAAACAGTCAAAGTTCGACCTAATTATACATAGGAATATAGTTGGACGAACAAAAGAAATATCAATAACTTTAGTCGTAAAATGGTTAAAATTAATGAATTTTTATTAATAATTCAATATAATTATATTAGTTTATCGGAATTAGTGTGTTTTGCAAGCAAAAAGTTTAGAAGATTGCAACGAAAAGTTTAGAACTTTGCCAGCCCATATTTGCATTGATATTATCGATTAGATAGAGCGTATTTTACACGGTAACTATC
>FZPS01000193.1_pt20 | contig 32878 bp, 32 predicted proteins | sample 1817821 | NCBI WGS metagenome assembly FZPS01 (sample SAMEA104158645, study PRJEB21678) | metagenome | place: Germany | collected 2015-04-21
TTATAAATGTCTCCATATATATTAAGGAAAACAAGCAACAACAATCGTTTGACAATTAAATTAATAAGTGGTAAAATCTATCCATAAGGAAATGAGGTTACAAGATGAAACATTACTTTATCATAAATCCAACTGCCGGCAAAAAAGACTCAAGCAAGTATTTGGTAGAAGAAATTGAGAGAGCTTTTGTTGGGGTTGATGATTATTATCAAATTTATATAACATCAGGACCAAAAGATGCTACGCAATATGTTAAGGCGGTTTGTGAAACTCTTGATCAACCAGCAACTTTTTACGCATGTGGTGGCGATGGTACCATCAATGAGGTGGTCAATGGGATTATTGATAGTCCGTATGCTCATCTTGGGATAGTACCGGTGGGGTCTTGTAATGACTTTAATAAAAGTCTTCCCAATGCCCCATTTCTAGATATTAAGAGTCAAATTGAGGGTTCAGTGATGCTGGTTGATGTCATAAAAGTCAATGATGTTTATACCCTTAATGTTGCTAATATTGGTTTTGATGCCAATGTTAGTGATGACTGTAATCGAATAAAAGGTAAAATAGGAGTTAAATTAGCTTACAATTTAGCTATTGTTCATAATCTGTTGTGGAAGATGAAAAGCCATGCTCGGGTATATGTTGATGGCGAAGAATTAAGTGACGGGGTTTTCTTGTTGATGGTAGCGGCTAATGGAACTAATTATGGAGGTAGTTATACCTGTGCTCCAAAAGCCATTGTCAATGATGGCCTTCTAGATTTTTGTTTAGTCAAAAAAGTATCCCGACTTCAATTTGTTAGATTTATCAAATATTATAAAGATGGCTCACATGTGGACCATCCCGAAACAAAAGGTTTAGTTTTTTATCAAAAAGCTAAAAATATAAAAGTTATTGCGAGAAAGCCAATAAGTGTTTGCCTTGACGGCGATGACTACAAAATGAAAGAAATAGATATTAGCGTTGTTCCAAACAAGATAAAGTTAATTATTCCAAAAAATAAAAGTAATGTCAAGAATTCTAGTGAAAGTGTAAGTGAAAATTGAGTATTTTTCTCGATTTTAATGTAGCTGTCAAGATTTCTGGGTATAATTAACCATAATTTTTGACAGCTCCTATTTTCACTAGAATATTTGACAGCACCAAAATAAATAGCTCATAATGAGCTATTTTTTTTAACACTTAATGATTTTCATTACTTTTTCTTTTTAAGTAAATTTTTCTCATTAAAAATAATAATATATAGATTAAAGCAAAAGATAGTAGTAACCAAATAACACCTTTAGGATCATTATGGACGTTAAAGACACCGCCAATTAATCCTAATAAAAAACATATAATAATCCGAGAAAACACCACAATCTTAAAATATCTACTATATTTAATATTGGTTAAACTAATTCCATAATTAAATATAGCTATTGGGGCATAGGGATTACTCATCATAGCCATTAAAAATAAATCTGATCGATTTTCGACCCAATTGATAGCTTGTTTTGCTGCGGGATATTTCATGAGCCGATCGCGAAGTCGGTGCCCAATTAATTTATTGATGACGAAAAACACGAGAAAAACTCCGATGATAGAACCAATGGCGGGGAGTAGGATACCAAAAATAAGTCCCATTGTTGGTCCCATAATCATAGACATCGTACTAATACTAAAGGCGATCAAAACAACCAATGGCAAAAAGGGCAAAAGTGCTTCCAAAAATCCAAGTGTTACGCATATAATAGGAGCAATAGCAACATACTCATTAGCAAGATCTTTCCAAAATTGGATAAAATTATCTAATGTCATTCCTTAAAGTCTCCTTTTATTGATAATTCTACAAATATTTTGTCCACACAATTATACCTTATAATAAATTGATTTACAAATAATTATAATATTTGGATTTTATTTCTAAAATTTGCTATTATGATTATTAATAAGCTACTTGTTAAAATTGTTGTTTTATGGTAGAATATAGAAAGATTAGGAGTTGTATAAATTATGAGTAGACATTGGAATAATATTAAGTATGCCAAAGCTGCGAAAGATAAAAACCGCAGTAAAATTTATTCTAAATTCGGCTTAGAAATTTATGTTGCTGCCAAGGGAGAACCAGATCCCGAGATTAATCGGAAGTTAGCCGATGTAATTGCTAAAGCAAAAACATATAATGTTCCACGTGATATTATTGAACGCGCCATTGAAAAGGCGAAAGGTGGTAACGAAGAAAATTATTCTGAAGTTAGATATGAAGGCTATGGTCCAAGTGGAGCAGCAGTTATTGTTGATTGTTTAACTGATAATGTCAATCGTACTGTATCTGTTGTTCGTGCTGCTTTTACTAAATATGGCGGCTCACTTGGTGTTTCAGGTAGTGTTGCTTATATGTTTGAAAGTATTGCGGTGGTTTCTGCTACTGGAATAACTGAAGAACAAGTATTAGAAGCACTTATTGAACATGATGTTGAGGCCAAAGATATCGAAGTTGAAGGAGAAGAAGTAATTGTTACTGCGGATTCAACCGATTTTAATAAGGTCCAAGAGGTATTTAAATCACTGGGTGTAGTAGAATTCTCTACATGTGAAATAACTATGGAACCTCAGACAACAATGACTTTATCCGAAGAAGACCTTGTAAAATTTGAACGTTTAATTGATGCATTAAATGAATCAGAGGATGTTCAAAACATCTATCACAATGTGGAAATGTAAAATTTTTTAAATTTTACATTTTATTTTTTTGGAGGTGAAATTATGGAACTTAACACTGAAAAATTGATGAGTCTAATCGATGAATTAGAAAATGGAATGCCTGTTAGTGATTTCAAAGAACAGGTATTATCTTACCACCCTTATGAAATTTCAGAAGCAGTAAGTGAGTTAGATGATGAGGTAAGATTAAGGTTCTATAGTTTTTTATCTGCCAAAGAACTTGCTCCAATATGGGAACATTTTGATGAATCATTAGTCCTTGAAGACATAAGAAAGCAAAAGATTCGCTTTGGGACTCGCATCTTGGAAAACATGGCTCTTGATGATGCTGCTCGTGTTTTACAAGAAATGGAGATTCACGAAAGAACAAAATTCTTGAATTTGATTAGCCCAGATATCTCAAATGTTTTAAAAGAAATCTTGCAATACGATAGCGAAGCTGTTGGTTCAATTATGTTACCATCTTTTTTAAAGATTAGTCCGGACCAAATGATTAAAGAAGCATCAAAGGTTTTGGTTCAGGATGCAGTTACTGTTGATTTTATTAATTACTTGTATGTTATTGAGGATGAAAAATTAGTTGGAGTATTATCATTAAAAGAATTAATCACAAGTGAACGTCGTCAACTAGTAAAAGAGGTAATGAACACTAAACTAGTAACCTTGAATGTTAATGATTCAAAAGAACAGGCAATAAAGTTGATGTCTGACTATGACTTCACTGCCATCCCCGTAATCGAAGATGACGGGGAAATGGTTGGGATTGTAACCCATGACGATATTATCGATATTATTGATGAAACAACCAACGAAGACTTTGCCTTCTTTGGTGCAGTTAGTGATGGTGAAATTTCCTTAGAAAATGAACGATTAGGGAAGACGATTAGAAGTAGACTTCCATGGCTTTTTATCCTACTATTAATTGGTTTGATTACTTCTTCAATCATGTCAGGATTTGAAGCAACTATTTCTGTTGTACCACTTTTGGTAATGTTTCTCCCAGTAATATCTGATATGGCGGGTAATGTTGGTACTCAAAGTTTAGCCACCGCTATTAGTATGATTTCTTCAGAACAGTTAAATGAAGCACCTGATCGTAGATCCCATGTTTTTCGGGAGTTAGGTGTTGGATTATTAAATTCTATTGTATTGAGTATTTTGTGCTTTGGGCTAGTGTTAGTATTCTCTGGTTTAATGAAAGGTGATTTTAACCCTGAAATTCTTAAGACTTCATTTGTCATTAGCCTTTCATTAGGGATTACTTTAAATATTTCTAATTTAGCTGGTGCATTAATTCCTTTAATAATTTCGCGTTTTAAAATTGACCCTGCTACCGCAAGTGGACCGTTAATTACAACTATAAATGACATTTTTAGTGTAACGATCTACTTTACGCTAGCAACATTGTTGTTAAAGGGGTGATACGATGAACGCAATTCATGAAAATTATTTAGAAAACATTTTAGAATTAATTTCATCATATGACCCAGCAATCAAAGAGGAGTTGCTGAGATATCACCCATTTGAGATAGCTGAAGCAATAACATCTTTGAATCAACTAAAATTTGTCTTTTTAATGGAACTTCTTGCTCCAATTGAAATGGCAAATATTATTGCACACCTTGAAGGTGAGGACCTAGAACGCATCTTTTCTATGATGCCTAATAACTATGCAGTCCAGGTATTAGAAGAAATGGAAGTAGACGATGCTTCCGCCATCTTAAATGAGTTAGATAATAAAACTGTTTATTTACCACTAATTGATAAAGAAAAAAGAATCTCAATAACTAAACACTTAAACTATCCGAAAGATTCGGTTGGATCAATTATGAATCCTAGTTTCTTAGAGGTTAGTGCAAAAGACCGTGCTAAAGATGCTACTAAGTATGTTATGAAAAATGCTAAGAACTTTGAGTTCATTAACTATATTTATGCACTTGATAATAATCAATTAGTTGGAACCATATCACTTAAAGATTTAATCCTTGCTCGTGCAGATGATTTGATTAGTGATGTAATGACTGATGCTCCTAAACGAATCAGTGTTGATTCAAACAAGGAAGATGCAGCTGAGGTTTTCCGTCAATATGACTTTACCGCTTTACCAGTTGTTGATGAAAATAATACTATGCTAGGAATAATTACCGTTGATGATGTTATGGACGTTATCACTGAAGCAGCAACCGAAGACTATGCTAAGTTTGCTGGGGTATTAACTAGTGAATTGAGTCATGAAAAGGACACAGTTTGGTCGACCTTTTTAAAACGTATTCCTTGGTTATTAATCTTATTGGTAATAAATTTATTTTTACCAGCTATTACTGGTAAATATGAAGGTGTCCTTGCCATCTTACCGATCTTGGCTATCTTTCTACCGTTACTATTAGGGATGGCGGGAAATGCTGGAACGCAAAGTTTAGCTATTACAGTACGTTTAATTGAAACCAGACAATTAAAAGATCGAAGAGATAAACTAAGCACATTCCTAAAAGAGTTGATAGTAGGTATTGTAAATGGATTGATTGTAGGAGTAATAATGTTCTTATTATCGATTATCATTTTACTAATTAGTCAAGGACACATTGATGCAAGCAATCTTCCGATTGCTGGAATTGTTAGCCTTTCTGTCATTATAATAATGATTGTATCAACAGTTAATGGTGTTTTAATCCCTCTAATTATGGTTGCGTTTAAAATTGATGCAGCCGCCGCCAGTGGGCCATTTATCACTACCATTAACGATATTTCTGCTTTATTGATCTATTTTTCATTAGCATCCTTCTTAATATAGATTTTTGAATTAGCCACTAAATACTGATGTTTAGTGGCTTTTTCATTGCTATTTTTCATAAATTGACCATAAATGAATATGATTAAGCGAGGTGACTATTTATGAAAAAAACATTAATGATAATGTTAATGATATTAACAATTGTTTTGGGTACTACCGGGAAAGTACATGCTCAAAATGATATTGGGTTAGTCAAGGTTGGGAAAAGCGCAATCTTAATGGAAGCAAGCACCGGTACGATTCTTTATAGTAAAGAACCTGATCTTAGAAGACCACCGGCCAGTATGACTAAAATTATGACTTTAAAGTTGATCTTGGATGCAGTTGAGAGTAAAAGAATTGATCTAGAGGAGATGGTTACGACTTCTGAATATGCATCAAAGCAAATTGGAACGCGCATTTTTTTATCGGTTAATGAGCAGATGAAGGTGAAAGATTTAATAAAATCAATTGCTATTGCCTCGGCCAATGATGCATCAGTCGCCCTAGCTGAACGAATTAGCGGTAGTGAAGAAAACTTTGTTGCGATGATGAATAAAGAAGCATCAAGGTTAGGTTTAAAAAACACCAACTTTGTTAATTGTACGGGACTTCCGGCCCATAATCATTATTCCAGTAGTCGCGATATGGCTATTATGGCTCGCGAGTTAATTTTAAAACATGAAAATATTTTAGAAATAACTAAGATATATGAAGATTATGTCCGAGAAGATACTCCGGAAAAGAGATTTTGGTTAGTCAATACCAATAAACTAGTTCGTTTTGTTCCCGGAGTTGATGGCTTAAAAACAGGATGGACTGAAGAAGCGGGTTATTGTTTAACCGCAACCATGAAGAAAAACGGAATGAGAGTTATTAGTGTTATCATGGGGGAACCAACAACTAGTATTCGTTCTAATGAGACGATGGCGATGTTAAATTATGCTTTCAGTAATTTCGAAACCAAAGTATTAATTCCCAAAGGGACCGTAGTCGATTCAATAACTGATATCACCATAACCCCTTACCATCAAGATATTGTAACTAGTTGTGATATCAATGTCGTCATTCCTAAGGGAGAAAATTTAAAAGAATTTCGGTATGAAACTAAGATTGATTATGATAGAATAAAAAATTTTTATAACCGAAATATTGGAACATTAGATGTTTATTATGATAATGAACTATATGCAAAAATTGAGCTTAATTTGGAGAAACCAATTCAAAAAACTAGTTTTTTAGATTTGTTGTTTCTCATTTTCCAAGAAATATTTTTAAATACATAAATTGATGGTGTTTGACAAGGATTGATAGGATTTAACCAAATTTGATTTGAATTTATCAATTAGAAAAAAATTATTGTAATTTTTTTATAATCTCCATTTTCTTTCGCATTGTGGTGTGCTAAAATATAATTGGTGATAAGGAATGGGGCTAAGTATACAAATGGGGATTAAAAGAAATATCCTTTTTATTCGATTTAATGGTGAATTGGATCATATGACATGTGAGTCTTTGAAGATTAGAACATGTGAGATCCTTGAAAAGTATTATATCAAACATTTGATTCTCAACTTTGAGAAGTTATCCTTTATGGATAGTAGCGGCATCGGTTATATTATTGGGCGGTTCTCGCAATTGAAAAAAAGGTCGGGAAAAATCGTCTTATGTTCCATTAATGATTTGATTATGCGTTTAGTTAATCTATCGGGTTTAAGAAAAATATGCTTAATTGCTCGAGATGAAGATGAAGCGCAAGAATTTTTGGAGGTCGCCTAATGAGTGAAGTTACAAATGAAATGATGGTTAGATTTAAATCAAGACATGAAAATGTCACGTTTGCGAGAGCAGTAGCAGTTAGTTTTTTAATGAATCTTAACTTAAATTTAAATGTTATAAGTGAGGTTAAAACCTTAGTTTCTGAAGCTGTTACTAATGCTATTATCCATGGATATAAAAATGTTCGTACTAAAGATGTAGAAATGCATCTTTCCTATGATGACAAGGAAATCAGAATTGATGTAATTGACTATGGGGTGGGCATACCAGATTTAGAAAAAGCCAAAGAACCACTATTCTCTACGCTCCCAGAAGAAGAGCGAGCGGGTTTAGGGTTCACTATTATGGAAGTCTTTAGTGACGATTTTGAAATCGAATCAACCGTTAATGAAGGAACCAAAGTCCATATGGTTAAAAGATATGAGGACTCCGATCTCACCTATAAATAGTGAGGAAGTTGTAAGAACTAATATCGGATTAGTATATAAGGTTGTCAATAAACTAAAGGTCAGTAGTTTTGATCGTGATGACTTAATCCAAGCTGGATTAATGGGTTTATTTAAAGCGGCACAACGTTTTGATAATTCTAAAGGTTTTGCCTTTAGCACATATGCAATGCCTTTTATTGTTGGGAATATTAAAAAAGAGTTGCGACAAGATCGGATTATCAGGATAAGCACTTATTTTCAACCACTAATAAAATCAATTGCTTTTGAAAATGATTGCTTGAGTTATCAAGAAATGGCAACCAAATACAATACAACTGTGGAAAATGTGGCCATTGCCTGTGGTCATGTTTCTGGTGTGATCTCACTTGATAAAATAGAGAATCTGGGAATTACCATTCCCTTTTTTAATAAAAATTCCATTGACTTTAGTATCCTTACTCCTAATGAAGAGCGGTTAATTAAATTGAGATTTTATGAGAATTTAAGTCAAAGTGAAATAGCCAAGCGATTGAAATTATCGCAAACAACAATTTCTCGAAAACTGAAAAAAATTATGAATAAATTAAGGAAAGGTTAATCGGTTGATTAGCCTTTTTTGCATAATTTAACACTAAAAGCGACAAAATATCATAGGTGATAATATGAAAAAAAGTATAGTTCAAGACGTTTTAAAGCAAAATGAAGTAAAAAGACCAATCCTTAAAAATTGTATTAGAGCCTTTTTTGTCGGTGGTCTAATTTGTGTTTTTGGTCAATTTCTCCTTTGGCTATATCAATATGAGATTAAATTAGATCGAGCCCAAGCCATTAGTTTAATGTCAGTTACAATTGTTTTTATTTCGGTTGTGTTAACCGGATTAGGTATTTATGATAAAATCGGGCAATACGCTGGAGTGGGAACACTGGTGCCAATTACCGGATTCGCTAATTCAATGGCTTCGGCAGCAATTGAAAGTAAGAGTGAGGGTCTTGTTTTAGGTATTATGACGAATCTTTTTAAATTGGCAGGGGCGGTAATAACTGCTGGTGTAGTGTCAGCAATTGTCTTTGGTTTTATCAAATATGTATTTAGGATTGGGATATAATCATGGGTAAAGTAGGAAAATATAGCTTAGAATTTGAGAACGCTTTTCTGGCAGAAACGACTACTGTAACGGGTGCTTTGGAGAAACAAGGACCTTTAGGCGGATATTTTGATAAGAGCTATCAAGATTTATATTGTGGTGAAGATAGTTGGGAAAAGGCCGAAATGCGCTTAATGGCAGACGCAATTGATCTTTTACTAGATAAAGCTAATTTAGATATCAAGGATATTGATTGTATTTTAGCTGGTGATTTAATTAATCAAGTTGTTATCAGTAACTACGTAATGCGTGATCTTGGTGCTCCTTATTTGGGAATCTACGGTGCTTGTTCAACCAGTGTAGAAGGGCTACTTATTGGTTCTGCTTTCATTGATGGTGGGTTTGGAAGTAAAATCATATGTACTACGAGTTCTCATAACGCTACTAGCGAACGTCAATTTCGAAATCCAACTGAATATGGCGGTCAGAAACCACCAGAGACGACATATACGGTTACCGGAGCTGCTGCTGGGCTTTTGACTAATATTAGAAGCCCTATTCAAGTTAAGAGAGCAACAATTGGACGGGTTTATGATCCTAAAATTAAAAATGCTTCCGATTTAGGGCGATCAATGGCTCCATCAGCCGCCCAAACTATTATAGATCACTTCGAGGACTTTAACATTGGACCAAGTGAATATGATTTGATAGTAACTGGCGATTTATCTAAATATGGTTCAAAAGTGTTAAGAGAGATTTTAGAACTTCATAATTATGATGTCAGTGCCAATTACAATGATTGTGGTTTGATGATTTTTGATATTAATACTCAACCAGTGTTTGCTGGGGGAAGTGGATGTGGCTGTTGTGGAATCGTTAGTTATAGTTATATTTATCACCAATTACTTACTGGCGCAATAAAAAAAGCCCTAATTGTGGCTACAGGAGCACTCCTTAATCCAATCGTCACTGCTCAAAAAGAAACTATTCCGGGAATTGCACATGCAATATCACTAGAAAGGATTGATTAAATGCCAATCAGTACGTTTTTATATGCGTTTTTAATTGGTGGTACGATTTGTTTAATAGGACAATTATTGTTAGATTATTTTAAATTACTTCCCATTCACATAACGGTATTATTTGTAGTGATAGGGGCTTTTTTAGAATTCTTTAACATCTATGATTATTTAGTTGAAATTGGTGGAGCGGGTGCTTTAGTACCGATATCAAGTTTTGGTCATTCCCTTACTCAAGCAGCGGTAGAAGGGGCTCTCAGTCAAGGTATATTAGGACTGGCTTCTGGTATCTTTACCCTCACAGCAACTGGTATTACTGCTGCCATTGTCTTTGCTTTTTTTGCGGCATTGATCTTTAAGCCTAAAGGATAAAAGTGATGTTGTGACCAATTTATCATTAGATTATCAACAAAATGCTGATCAGATTAATGACTTATTGGGAATTGATTACTCCTTTGATATTGATACCCGCGACTTCTTAATTCAAGGACATCGAATTCGCTTATATTTTCTCACCTTTATGATTGATGGAGCTTTATTAACAGAAGTTATTGATGGATTATTAAAATTTGAGATAAATACATCTAATAATCAAAATACCTTTTTCAATTCATTACTTGCAAATATTTCATATCATGCGGTAGGGGTAACTAAGGAAATTGATTCGGTAGTTAATAGTGTATTAAATGGTTTAGTAGCAATTATCGTTGAGAATTCTGATGAAGCTATCACTCTTGATATTAGAAAATATCCCGGAAGAAGTATTGCTGAACCGGATAGTGAAAAGGTAGTCCGTGGCAGTCGCGATGGTTTTACCGAAAACTTTGCGATAAATATTGCCTTGGTTAGACGCCGTATTCGAACCGGAAAACTCAGAATGGAGTATCATCAAGTAGGTAAAGTCAGTAAAACTGATCTTTGTTTGACTTATATCGATGGTTATGTTGACCAAAAAATTATTGATTATGTAAAGTTGCGCCTTAAACAAATTGATACTGATGAAATTACAATGAGTGATAAAGCCTTAGAAGAATTGCTACTGGAATCAAATTTTTCGCCTTATCCGCTTGTTCGCTACACTGAAAGACCCGATACATTATCAGTCCATCTGTATCAGGGAATGTTTGCGATTATTGTAGATACATCACCTAGTGTTATCTTAGGACCGGTATCTATCTTTGATCATATGCAACATGCTGAAGAATATCGACAAACGCCATTAGCTGGAACTTACTTAAGGATTTTACGTTTTATTGGAATTTTTGCTTCCTTTTTATTAATACCTTTATGGTTTGCCCTCTTGTCTAGTCGGGATATCATTCCTGCTTTCTTTAGAGGTTTGTTTGAAATAGGAGATGACACTCGAACTGAAGTGTTTTTTCAGATAATACTAGCCGAAGTAGGAATTGAATTTTTACGAATGGCTTCGATTCATACACCTAACTCACTTTCCACAGCCATGGGTCTAGTTGCTGGAGTTATCATTGGTGAGATAGCAATTACAGTAGGATTATTTACTGAAATTATTGTCTTGTTAGGTTCCATCTCAGCTATTGGTTCTTATATTACTCCAAGCTATGAATTAAGTTTAGCCAATAAAATTTCAAAGTTGTTGCTTTTGATTGGGATTTTATTTTTTGATATTTGGGGACTAATAGGTGGTTTAATTTTGTTATTTATTTATCTTGCTTCATTAAAAAGTTTTACAAGGCCATACCTTTATCCTCTTGTTCCTTTCAAATTGGGAAAATTGGTTCGTCAAGTTATCCGATTTCCTTATACAATGCGTCCTTTTTCTAAAAACAAGAAGAAAAATTAAAGGAATACTGACCCGCCTTATGATGTATATTGATTGTAAATGGTACCATTTTATGCTATAATCAAGTGCAGTATAAAAAAGAAGAGGAGTGGGGAGCCTCTTTTATTTTCTTATGAAAGAAGGTATAATCGTATGAGTAAGATTAATGTATTTGCCTTGGGAGGCCTCGGCGAAAACGGAAAAAATATGGTTGTTGTTGAAGTTGACGATCGTATTTTTGTAATAGATGCAGGCCTTAAATACCCATCAGTTGACCTCTATGGAGTCGATGCGGTTGTTCCTGATATTAACTACTTAATTGAAAACAAAGATCGAATTGAAGGACTATTTATCTCACATGGTCATGAAGACCATATTGGAGCAATATCATATTTATTATCAAATATAAATATACGAGTCTATGGTACTCATTTTACCATTTCATTAATTGAAGATTTTTTAACCGAAAACAATATGAATTATGAAGATTATCGGTTGTATCGAATTAATGAAAATAAAACATTAAAGTTTAATAATGTCATAGTTTCTTTTTATAATACTACTCACAGTATTCCAGAATCTATTGCTATTGCATTACATACACCTGATGGTGTCATTGTCTATTGTACTGACTTTAACTTTAATCAAAATGCACCAACTCGTTATAAAACTTCATTTGAAAAGATTACCGATTTAGGAAAGCAAAATGTACTATTGTTGATGGCTGAAAGTATTGGTGCCGGAATTGTAAACCGTAGTACGACTGATTACATGTTTAACTATACTGTTACCAATGCTTTGAATAATGCTAATGGACGAGTTATAGTTACTGCTTTTTCAACTGACCTAGATCGAATTCAAAAGATAATCAATCTAGCTGTTGACGCTAACCGAAAAATTGCAATAATTGGTCGGAAAGCACAACGCATTATTGATATTGCGATGAGCTCAGGGTACTTAAAAGTACCAAGTGAAAACTTTATTAATTTAAAGTTTATTGATGAGAAAAATACCAATGAATTTGATGACATGGTGGTTATTGTTACAGGAGTTCGTCATGAACCATTTTATGTACTTCAAAGAATGATTAGAAAACAAGACCGTCTGATTCATTTGAATTCTAATGACAGTATTTTAATGATGACAACACCAGTTCCAGGTACAGAAAAGATAGCTCAAAGAACTATCGATATGTTAAATCGTGAAGATATTAGCATCGAAAAGATTGGTAAAGATATTTTAAGAAGTTCACATGCTAACAATGAGGATTTAAAATTATTGTACTCTCTCTTAAAACCAAAATATGTTTTACCAATCAAGGGCGAATATCGTCACTTGATTGAACAAGCTAAAGTGGCCAAAGACTATGGATATGATGATAATCATATTATTATCATTGAAAATGGTCAAGTTGTTAATATTGAAAATGGAGCTGTTACGGGATATTCCAATGTTGAAGTCGGTGATGTGTTAGTTGATGGATCCATCATTGGGGATATCAATGAAGTAGTTTTAAGAGACCGCGAAGTATTGGCTCAAGAAGGAGCAATCTTAGTTATTTCTAATATTAGTGCCCGCAATCAAGAAATATTAACTGGACCTGAAATAGTTACTAAAGGTTTTGTGTATTCTGATGATAAAGAAGAGTTGCACAATCAAATAGTTACTACCTTTAATAAGATTGCTACTAATTATTTGAAAAAACGGGCAATTGATTGGAACGGATTTAAAAAGAGTTTAACTGATGAAATATCAAAAATAATCTACAAGGCCGTACACAAACGACCAATCATTATTCCAGTCTTGATTGATACTCAAGTCTAGAATATAAAAGACAGGCATATAATCTATTGGTGAAGAGTTAATGAACTATTTAATCAAAGATGACTTAACCCTATCATTTTACCAATATGATTATATTGAAAAAGCCTTTATAAAATTTATTATTGATTGGTGTCAAAAGTATCCATTTAAATTTCACTTCTTAATGAAAAAAGTATTTAATTCAAGCGAAATTACTTATATAAAAGATACAACAATGATTATTAATCTTAATTACTTTTCATTGGATAAACAACAATACATATTTTGTTTTGTTCGTGAGATGCTTGAAGCAAAAGTGGTTAAAAAGGTAATATCCAAAAAGGAATTTTTGATTATTCATCTTTATAGTTATAAAATTGGTGAGTTTTTCATTCATCCTTCTCGGTGGCTTAGTTATATCTTTTATGATAGTTTTCGTAGTCTCTACCATTCAGAAAAATGTCTTTTAGGAGTGTTAATTAGTAATCAAAATCAACAAAGTGATTACGTTGATTTGTATCTAGAACGCTTAGGAATTCCCTTCGTTGTATATTGTGAAAAACCTGAATCATCTTTGGTGATTAAAAACAATCTTAAAAAATTGTATTTATATACCCCTAACTGCCGTTTTTTTGATGATAATACAACGAAAGAGGCTAATGACTGTCTAGAATTTCGCTATAATATTGAAAAATTTAAAAATAGTATAAAAAAGTATTTTGATAATCCTTGCAATTTAACAAGATTTATAGTATAATACGACTATGATTTAGGAGGAACTAGAATGCGTATCAATGTATTATTAAGATGTACTGTTTGTGAAGAGGAAAATTATTTAACTCCTAAAAATAAACGTAACAATCCAGATCGTTTAGAGTTAAAGAAGTATTGTCCACGTTGTCGCAAACAGACAGTCCACAGAGAAAAAACTAAGAGATAGTAAACGGGAGGTAGTAATAACTGCCTCTTTTATTTTCTCTTGATGTTTCGCCCAATATGCTAATTTTCAACACTAGTATTGTTTAATATTAGTATACGGGGTGAAATTATGGGGAAAGAAAAAAAACGTAAAGAAGATGGTGATAAGAAGGAATTAACCTTTTACTATGAAATAGTCGGAATCATAACTATTTTAATTTCAATCATAACCTTAGCACGTTTAGGGAATAGCGGCAAGTGGTTAATGATTTTCTTTAAACTACTATTTGGTGATTGGTATTTTGTAACACTATTTTTACTCTTGGTTTATGGTTTTAGAAGTTTACTATTTCATCAACCAATGGAAGTAAAGACAATGCGTTTTATGGGAATTGTCATTTTTTTGATAGGTCTTCTTACGATTTCTCATTTTCCAATGCATAATTATGTTAGTAATATCGGTGGAAACCATATTCAAATGACGATTAGTATGTATGGACACTATTTGAAATATTATAATGACCAAGCGGTCTTAGGTGGGGGGATTATTGGAGGCTCATTTTTTTATTTGTTTTATCTATTGTTTGGGGCCGTGGGAGCCGTTATCATTGCATGTTTCTTACTTGTGGTTGGTATTGCTTTCATGTTAAAAAAGACATTAAAAGAGTTTTCAATTGATTTATTTAATATCGCTAAAGGTGGATTTCAAAAGTCAAAAAATTTAATAAGCACTTTAAAGTATGGCATTACACAAGATCCAAAATTAAAAAATAAAAAGAAATCAAAAAGAAACCGCATTCGTTTACCCCTTAAACTATTAAATGATGTTAAAGAAAACAAAGAAGCCAATTTTGAAGAAAACAACGCCAGCAATATCAAGCGAACCATTTGTGCCATCTTAAACAATATGGGCATCTTTTATCGAGAGGTTAGATTTATTATAAGTTATCACATAACAACTTTTATTATTGATACCAAAATGTTTATTGATCATAATATTCTCTCAAATAAATTAAAAGAAGTTTTAGAAAAGCAATTTTCATTAAAGATAGATAGTATTAGTGGTCAAGTTACTATTGAATTAAATAATACCTATCCCCAAAAAATATACTTAAAAAAATCTCTGCTTGGCCAAACAAATCTATTCAATAATTATTTATTACCCTTAGGTTTTAACTACAAAAAGGAAATTGTGGAGAGTAATTTATTAGCTAATTCCTCATTATTAATTATTGGAGATAAGGATAGTAATATAATTAATTACCTTAAAGCAATAACATTATCTTTATTTTTCAAAAATTTACCGGAAAGTTTCAATTTGACGATTATCGATCTCAAAAAACTTTTAGTGGATTTAAAGGAAGTGGATGAATACCATACCGAAATTTCCGAAGTAATATTGACATTAAAAAATGAGACAGAAGAAATCTTAGAAAAGTTAAGTAGTATGGGGGTTAATAACATCGAAGAATATAACCGCCTCCCACAAATAACAGAACCATTAGAATATCATGTTATTTTATTGGTAGGTTTAGAAAATATTATTAATGAGTCACAAACTATTGAAGAGATAATTTATTTATTACATACGGGAAAAAAGTGTGGAATAATGATGATTGTAGCGGTTATGGAAGATATTAAACTTTCAACCCGGCTCAATAGTCTTTTTGATGATAAAGTTATTTTATGGAATGAGTTTAAACTCGCAACTGAAATCTTAGGAAGTGATAGTGCTGCTAACTTGGAAAAAGAAAATGATGCCATTTATAAAAGAAAAATAGAAATAGCTAGAATCGCTACTACGAAAATTGATATTAATGAAATAAAGAATATTTTAAAGGAAATATAAAAAGAACCCTTCTTGCGGGTTCTTTAGTTACTTAGTCTCTTGTTTCCATTTTTCAATTTGTTCTAATCGCTCTTTAAGTGACTTTTCAATTTTGGAAGTTGCTTTTGGCTTATAGTATTTTGCGTTACTAATTGGATCAGGCAGGTATTGTTGATTGACCCAAGCATTTGGATAGTCATGAGGATATTTATAGGATTCTTGTTTTGGGTCGAAAGAATAGATGTTTTTTAAATGTAAAGGGAGATTCCCGGTATTTTTATTTTCTAGGTCTTGAATTGCTTTATCAATTGCAAGCATGGCGGAATTGGATTTAGGTGATAAAGCCATTTCAATCACAATGACGGAAAGAGGTAAACGGGCTTCGGGATATCCTAATTCTCGTGCTGCATTGATGGCTGCTTCAACTCTTGGACCGATGGTTGGATTTGCTAGCCCGATGTCTTCATAAGCAATGGCGAGGAGTCTTCTAGTTAAACTGACCATATCATCAGCAATCAATAGTTTGGCCAGATAGTGAAGGCTAGCATCAACATCACTACCGCGTATCGACTTTTGAAGACCACTTAGCGTATCGTAGTAATCATCATCACTAGCATCAATACGAACGTTGGATGCCATTAAGGTCTTTTTGGCGTCTTCATAAGTTACTTTATTTTTGGGTGCTGTTTTTACCAAGGTCTCGACATTATTTAAGAGAGTCCTAACATCACCATTTGCAATCCCAATTAGGTAATTTTGAGCCGCTTCATCGATTTCTAAGTTAGATTCCATAAAGTCAAGGGCTCGTTTAATTATTATCTTTAGTTCATTTTTCCCTAAGTCATTTAATTTAAAGACATGGCAACGAGACCTGATTGCTTGATTTACTGAATGATAAGGATTAACGGTTGTTAATCCAATCATTTTTATTTCACCACTTTCCACAAACGGTAAGAGGTAATCTTGAATATCCTTCTTCATTCGATGAATCTCATCAATAATGACAATGGTTTCTTTATAAAAACGAGCTTCATTTATTATTTGTTTTAAGCTTTCTTTGGTATCAGTCGAGGCATTAAAACGAAACCATTTAGCACCACTCATTTTACATGTCGCTTCAGCAATGGTTGTTTTTCCAACACCTGGACTACCATATAAGATAAATGATAAAAGACTATTGCTTTCTAACATCCGTTTAATAATGCCATTTTCACCAACTAAATGCTCTTGACCGACAATATCTTGATAGGTGTTAGGTCGCATTAAATAGGCTAGTGGTTTCATAATTACTCCTCCAATATTAATTTAATTATAACATTTTTTATTAAAATTAACAATTGTGTATAAAATAAAAAAAATTCCTATTACTTTAGGAATTCATTTAAGACGATAAAAGAATGGTGCTCCCACCGAGAATCGAACTTGGAATTCAGCATTACCATTGCTGCGTTTTACCATTAAACTATGGGAGCGTTATTAATATTATACCAAAAAAAAATTTAAAAGCAATAAAAATGAATGAAAATTATTGATAAAAAAATGGAAATGATGTATAATGATTTTAAGTTAAATGGAGGTATAAAGATGGGTTTAATTAGAAAATTAAAAAGACAATTATTGAAGGTTATAGAATGGAAAGATCCTACTCAGAATGTGATCGTATATCGTTATCCGATGACTGATCGCACTGAAATCATGAAAGGATGCCGTTTAATCGTCCGCGAATCTCAAGCAGCAGTTTTTGTTAAAGAAGGACAAATTGCTGATGTCTTTGGACCAGGAAGTTATAAACTTGATACAAATAATTTACCAATCCTCACTAATTTAGGGGCTTGGGCTTATGGCTTTGATTCTCCATTCAAAGCAGAAGTTTACTTTGTAAATACTAAACAATTCATCAATCAAAAATGGGGAACAAGTAATCCAGCTATGATGCGTGATCCGGAATTCGGTATGATTCGCGTCCGTGGTTTCGGTAAATATACCTTTAGAGTTAGTGACCCAGTTCGAATGATGAAAGAAATCTTTGGTACTAACCAAGATTATCATACAGAAAGTTTGGAAGAACATTTCCGCAGTTTAATCGTTAGTGGTTTCTCTGATGCTTTAGGTGAAGCAGGGATTCCAGCTTTAGACTTAGCAGCAAACTATAAAGAATTAAGTGATGTTTTAAAGAAGACATTAAAAGATGATTTTGAAAATTTCGGTATTGAAGTTATTCAAATGGTCATCGAAAATATCTCTTTACCACAAGAAGTAGAACAAACAATCGATAAAAGAACCTCTATGGGAGTTCTTGGTGATAAGATGGGAACTTATATGCAATACCAAAGTGCTGAGGCTCTTCGAGAAGCTGCCCGTAATGAAGGTGGCGGTGCCGCGGGCGCAGGTATTGGTTTAGGAGCAGGGCTTGGATTAGGACAAATGTTTACTGAATCTATGAGAGCCGCAAAAGATGCTGAAACTGTTAAAGAAGCAAAAAAAGAAGTGGCAGAAAAAGTTGATTGTCCTAACTGTAAAGCTAAGATAAATGCTAATTCTAAGTTTTGCCCAGAGTGTGGCCAAAAGATGCCAGAAAACAAGTTCTGTACTAAATGTGGTACAAAATTAAAGCCAAACCATAATTTCTGTCCTGAGTGTGGAGAGAAAGTTAGTGAATAATGAACAAAGAACAAAACGAAAATCTAGAAGTTAAAACTGATAACGAAATATTTAAATGTCCGGGATGTGGTTCAAATATGTTCTATGACCCGGATCATGAAACTTTATCATGTGATTATTGTGGCAGTCAGATTGCGATTGATGGGCAAACTAATGTCAATGAACTAGATTTATTCACAGCAAGTGATGATGATAACAGTTGGGAAGCGGAAACAAAGGTGGTTCATTGTGACAACTGTGGTGCTAATACGGTTGTGGATATCAATGATATAGCTCGGGTTTGTCCATTTTGTGGTTCACCTAGTGTAGGGAGTTCTGATGAACGAGCAGGGATGAAACCAACCTCAGTTGTACCTTTTAAAGTGAGTAGAGATGAGGCTTTAAACAAATACACTAGTTGGATAAAACGCAAAACCTACGTTCCTAAAACAGTGAAAAATGAGTTGCCAAATCCGATTTTTAATGGAATCTATTTGCCGACTTGGACTTATGATGCCAATACAATATCTAGTTACAAAGGACGCTTTGGTGAACATTATGTAACAACGGTCGGTAGTGGTAAAAATCGAAGAACTGTTACGAGAACTCGTTACTATTATGTTAATGGGACTATCAGTAGGACATATGATGATATCTTGATTAGTGGTAGTACTCGGCTAGAACAAAAACGACTTGATAAAATTTCACCATTTAATACTAATGTTTCAAAAGAATATGACAAACGTTATCTGGCGGGATTTAGTGCTGAACACTACACGATCAACGTTAGAAGTGGATGGGCCACCGCAAAAAAACGAATTGAAGAAGACATTAGAAGTAGTATTATTAGAAAATACCGACCTGATGTGGTATCTTATCTCCATATAAAAACTCATTATGAAAACATTACCTATAAATATGTTTTAGTACCACTTTGGTTATGTACCTATAAATACAATAATAAAGAATATGGATTTATGGTTAATGGAGAAAACGGAAAGATAACTGGAAAATACCCAATATCAATACCAAAGGTTCTCCTGACCATTGCTATCTTTATTATCATTATAGTGGTTGCTTTGATCATTTATGGATTGATATCAGAAAACAATCAGATGTATCAATTATTGAAGTAATCTATCAAGATTGCTTCTTTTACTTTTGGCGTAGAAAATAGCGTACATGAGTTTGTTACGAACATCAAAAGTGGACCGGTAAAAAGGTTTACCTTTGAAAGACAATCGACAATTATCAATGAAGAAAATTATGAAATTAAAGATACAAAAAATCTTGAGGTAGTGGCCCTTGTTTCTTTTTATGTGAATGGCGAATTGATAGAATTTAAAAGCAACGTGATAAAAGTATTTGTGGATGAGTAAAGTTAATAATTTATCGATAAGAAAGCAAAGGAGAATTTACTTGCCTAGATATCGTGAGATTACTTTTAAGTGTCCAAACTTGAAAAGTAATCTTTTTTATCTAAAATTTTCACAAAAGATAATAGTGATATTTTTTCTATCATTTTTAGCCTAAAAATAACTAAAAATGGTATAATATTTAACGTTAGGTGATTGTATGACAAAAATAGATTATAAAAACGAAATTTTACGACTAAAAAAAGAAAAAAATGCCCTCATTATTGGACATTATTATCAAAATGATGAAATTCAAGAAGTATGTGACCACGTTGGCGATTCGTATGCTTTAAGTGTAATTGCTAAGGAATCAAACGCAGAACGAATTGTTTTTTGTGGTGTTCGCTTTATGGCGGAAACAGCCAAAATCTTAGCACCAGAAAAGCGAGTATTTCTTCCTGCCCCTGTTGGTGGTTGTGAAATGGCTGACATGGTAGATGAAGAGGCACTCAAAGCTTATAAAGAGGCTAATCCAGATACGGTAATCATTGGTTATGTTAACACTTCAGCTAGGGTAAAAGCTCTATGTGATGTTTGTGTGACAAGTTCAAATGCCCGAAAAGTAATTAGTCACCATAAGGGAAAACCAATTTTATATTTGCCGGATCAAAATTTAGGAACTTATATTAATACAGTAGAAAATATGGATATGGAATTGTGGCCTGGTTGTTGTGGCATTCATCATCGGATTACTGAAAAGATGGTAGAAGATGCGAAGAAGGCTCATCCTTCCGCGTTGGTTATTATTCACCCCGAATCACCAATAGCTGTTTTGAGAAAAGCAGATTTTATTGGTAGTACCAAACAAATGATCGATTTTGTTGGTCGGGTTCAAAGCCAAGATTTCATCATTGGAACCGAACGTGGAATACTTTATGAACTCCAAAAGCAATATCCAGATCGTAACTTCTATCTCGTTTCGGAACATTTAACTTGTTATAGTATGAAAGAAACAACTTTAACTGAATTATATAACTGCCTCTTAAATGATACCAATGAAGTCTTTGTTGATGAAGATGTTCAAAAGAAAGCTATTAAAGCATTGGATAAGATGCTAGAATTGAGTTAGGTATGAACAATTATTTTTGTGATGTTTTAATTATTGGAGGTGGTCTAGCAGGGATTTACACCGCCTTAAATATTAATGAATCCAAAAAAATTATAATCGTTACTAAAGAAAGTGATTCCAACTCGAGGCTTGCTCAAGGGGGGATTGCTGGGGAAATTTGTGTGGATGAAGAAGTACTTGCTGGGCATGTTGAGGATACTCTGATTGCTGGAGCAGGTTTAAATGATATTCAAGCAGTAAAGGTTCTAGTCAAGGAAGCCAAAGAAAACTTGGAACGTTTAATTGAGTTAGGGGTTCCATTTGATTTAAATAATGAAGGAAAACTTGCTTTTACCAAAGAAGGTGGGCACCGAAATCGCCGAATTTTACATGCTGGGGGAGACCAAACTGGACGAAAGATTATGGAAACATTAATCAATCATCTTAAAAATCGTCCCAATATAACTCTTTTAAAAGACTATATGATGTATGATTTAATGTGTAATGACAATGAATGTTTTGGTGCAAAATTCATTAATAAGGAAAATAAAGATGTTCTAGTGGTAGCAGGTGCTACGGTTATCGCAACTGGTGGTATCGGTGGACTTTATCAAGCGTCAACTAATCCACGATGCGCAACTGGCGATGGTATTGCCTCAGCAATCCGTGCCCAAGTAGAAGTGCAAGATTTAGAGTTCGTCCAATTTCACCCTACCGTATTTTGGGTAAATAATGAATCATCAGTTCGTTTTCTAATCAGTGAAGCTGTTCGTGGTGAAGGAGCCTTTCTTCTCAATCGCTATTATCAACGTTTCATGGAAAAATATGATGAGCGGCTAGAATTAGCCCCCCGTGATGTGGTATCTCGTGCTATTGTGCGCGAACTTGAACTTACCGAAAGTGACTATGTATTTATCGATGCTCGTCATTTAGGAAAGGCATTTTTAGAAAAGAGATTTCCAACCATTTATGCCAAATGTTTAGAAAGTGGCTACCAGATGGAAAAAGATTTGATTCCGGTGTCACCAGTAGAACACTTTGGAATTGGCGGAATCAAGATTGATTTAAATGGAAAAACCTCCACGAAAAACTTATATGCTAATGGTGAATGTGCTAGTTCTGGTGTTCATGGTGCCAATCGTTTAGCTAGTAATTCTTTACTGGAATGCGTGGTTTTTGGGAATCGTATCGCTAAATCAATTAATAATTTTAATATTATCAATATAACAAATATAACTGATGATCAGGTTAAAATTAGCAAGGAAGAGGCTGATTATCAGTCGATAAAACTAGATGTTCAATCCATCATGAGCAGGGAAGTAGGGATTATCAGGACGGAAAAAGGACTGAAAAATGCGGAAATAATCGTTCAGAATTATTATAGAAATCTAGTAAATAATCCTCGTCATTTAAAAGATTATTATGAGTGTTTAAATGTGGTAACAGTTAGTTTGGCCATCATTAAAGCCGCACTTACAAGAAAGGAGAGTATTGGTTGTCATTACCGAGAAGATTAATATGGATAAACGAATACTAAAAATTATTGAAGAAGCCTTAAATGAAGATGGATATCTTAATGATGTAACTACAAGTTCACTAGTCGATCCCAAGATTGTTTCAACGGGTTATTTTATTGCTAAGGCTAGTGGAATTATTTCTGGGATTGAAGTATGTCAAGCTGTTTTTCATTTTATCAATCCTAAAATTGAATTTACTATTTTAAAACCATCAAAATCAGCTGTGAAAAAAGGTGATGTCATTGCTCACATCAAAGGTAGCATGGCTGATATCTTAAGAGGAGAACGGGTAGCACTAAATATTTTACAACGAATGAGCGGTATTGCAACCTTAACCTCTAAGTTTGTTCAAGAAGTAGAGGGGACAAATTGTAAAATTGTTGATACCCGTAAGACTAGTCCACTGATTAGAGTATTAGAAAAACAAGCAGTTGTTGATGGTGGTGGATCAAATCATCGATTTAACTTAAGTGATCAGGTATTAATTAAGGATAATCATATTGCTGCGGTGGGAAGTATAAAAAAAGCTGTCGAGACAGCTTTACAAAAAGTGAAGAAGGGAATTAAAATTGAAGTAGAAGTTGAGACCAAAGCCGAATTTTTAGAAGCGTTAGAGACTGATTGCGATATCATAATGTTAGATAATATGACTAATGAACAAATGGCCGAATTAGTAGAAATAAACAACAAACGCAAACTTCTAGAAGCAAGCGGCAATATGACTATTAAACGAGTTTATAGCGTAGCAGCTTTAGGAATAGATTTAATATCAGTAGGAGCCCTTACTCATTCCTATAAAGCCTTAGATATTAGTTTAAAGTTTATCAAACACTAATTATTTCGAACGAGGAATATTTACTCCCATTATTCCACCAGCCGCAGAACCGGCAGTATAGGTTAAAAATTTTAGGACCATTCTTAAAGTGATTGGTTCTTTTACAAATAGATTAATAATCAAGATAATGACGATAATAACTAAGGCCGAACTTAGTCCCGCTAAGAGGCCTTTTTCTTGTGTGTAATAGCCACTTAAAAGTCCTAAAATTATAAAGAGGCAAATACCAGTAATAAACATAATGGTATGAAATTTTTCACTGGAACTATCAATCTTATTACTCCATATTAACAATGCATAAATAAGACCAATAAGGGACAAAATAATCAAAAATGAGAATAAAGTGCGCAGTTTGGCTTTAATAATATTCATTGTCTCACCTAATAAATTATATGCGTACATTTTTAAAATAGAAGGAATAATTATGGATTGGAATGTAGTTTTAAATATTTTGTTTCGGGCTTTTTTTGGTTATTTCTTGCTTCTAATACTCATTAAATTAATGGGAAAAAGGGAAGTTGGACAACTAAGTCTATTTGATTTAGTTGTTTTATTGGTGATTGCTGATATCATGGTTTTGGGAATAGAAAACTATAATGAGTCCTTTTTCTTATTTATCATTCCGATTATTTTATTAGCATTAATTCAAAAGGTTTTAGCATTTATTAGTCTTAAAAGTAATAAGATTCGCCATCTCTTAGATGGAACGGAATCAGTTATTATTAACAATGGAAGAATTAATAAAAAGGTTATGAAAAAAGGATTTTATAACCTTGATGATTTATATCTTCAATTGCGTCAAAAAAATATTAGGTCGGTTGTCGAAGTGCAATATGCCATACTAGAGAGTAATGGCAAGTTAAGTGTCTTTACTTATGATGAAAATAAGGATAAGATTTTTCCGCTCCCATTAGTTTTAACGGGCGAGATACAAACCCGTAACTTAAAACATATAAAGAAGACGGAAAAATGGTTAATGGCTGAACTTAGTGAGCTGGGCTATCAGCAGTTAAATGAGATCTTTTTAGTTGTTTATGAAAATCAAAAAGTTAAAGTTATTGAACCCAAGGTGGAAGAATGAAATAGTTTTTGACAAATTATTCTTCCTATTTTTTTTATTTATGTTATAATAGTACTATCATAAAGTTAAGGTGATAGTATGGAAAACGAAAAAAAGATTGATGTAGAAACTAAAGATGAGACAAAAATTGAAAATGTCGATCAAAACATGAAGAACACTTTAGAAAAAGTAGAAGATGATCTTTTTTGGATTGATCCCCGACAATCTCGTGATGTAAGAGTACTTGGATTTAATTGGTTCAATGAGGACAAGACTTATCGTCGCTTTGCTTTAAAATATCAAAATGTTATTGAAAGTATTAGTGAACCGTTAAACATTTTAGTTGGAAATACGGCTGGTGGCGCCATCGCTTTTTATAGTGACACTAATATTTTAAAAATTAAGGTAAAATTATCGCATAAGTTTTTGATGTCCCATATGGCCTATACCGGTCAAGCAGGATTTGATTTGTACATTGGTAGTGAACCAAGTGATTTAAAGTTCTATCGTTCATCAACATTTAATTTTAAAAATGATGAATATGAATTCACCTTTTTCAGCAACCTAAGCGGTGGCCATTTACTTGTCTTGAACTTTCCACTTTATGCTTCCGTAAGTGAGGTTCTAATTGGAATTAACAAGAAAGCTAGTGTTCTTCCTGCCCACAATTATCAAGACAAAGGTAAAATAGTTTTTTATGGGACTTCCATTACCCAAGGTGGATGTGCTAGCCGTCCAGGCATGGCTTATCCTGCCATTGTTGGGCGAAAACTTGGTTATGAATGTTTAAACTTTGGTTTTTCTGGCAATGGCTTTGGTGAAAAAGAAATAGCTCAATTACTTGCTCAAATTGAAAATGTTAAGTTGTTCGTGTTAGATTATGAAGGAAATGCAAGTGGACCTGATTTAAAGTTAGAAAAAACATTAGTTACTTTCATTGAGCAATTACGAACCTTTAATCCGACCGTTCCTATTTTGGTATTGAGTAAAATTACTACTTGTTTTGATGCCTTCTATGAAGAAGGTGCCCAACTAAAGAAACGATTAAACGAGTTCCAAAGGAAAACAGTGGCCAAATTTCATAAAAATGATCCATACATCTATTTCTATGATGGTGGTGAATTATTGAAGGATATTGGCTTTGAAGGAACAGTTGATGGAGTTCATCCAAATGATCTTGGCTTTTATGAAATGGCAAGAAAACTTACTCCAGTTATCAAATTTATTTTAGATAAACAAAAGGGCTAAACTCTAGCCCTTTTTTGAAACTTAAAAAATCTAAAGAAATTTAATTTAAAACAGATGATAATAAAACAAATGGTGCTAATCAATGAGGTGATTAAAAACTTCTCCTTTAGGAGGAAATTTAGAACTCCCGTTAACCCAAAGGTAAAAAGAAATAGCATAACTAAATTAAATACTTTTCTTAGGTTAAAAGAAAAGTTGGTCACTTTTAACATTGTCATAAGGCATATGACTGTTGATAGGATCATTGAAAAAATGATGGCATAGAGCATACTATCAAGACCAATGGTTGGCACAAAGGCTAATAAGGCTATTAAGGCAATCTTTAAAACATTACTAATAGTTGAAATAGCAAAGATAAATTTTGATTTGCCGATAGCTTGTAAGATGGCAACCACTGGTGGGTGAATATAGTAAAACAAGAATATAAAGGTGAGGTTTCGAATTTGATCTGATCCCAAGGTCGTGCCGTAGATTAAGTTCATATATTCGCTTGGGAAGTAGTAAAACAATACGGCTATTAGAATGCCCGGAATAAGCGATAAAATTAAGGCTTCACTGATGTAGTGATGGACGGCATCTGTTCGTTTTAGCGCCCAGTTTTCCGCCATTACCGGAATAACTGAGGTTGAAATCGCAAATGATAAAAACGATACCGTAGTAAGTAGAGGGATGGTATAGGCATTGACAATGGTGTATTCATTGGTTATATCTGCTTGAGCATAGTTTAAATAGGTAAAGACCGCCGTATAGACAATTGGTTCTAAAAAGTAAATGAAATTACCCATTAGTCTGGTTAGAGTGGTGGGGATACTAATGGAACAGATGGCATTAAATTCATTTTTAGTTTTAGGATAATGTGGAGGTCGATATTTTAAAATCTTAATGATGGAAAAAATGATGGAAGCAATCTCACCAATTGATAAGGATAGAAGAATAAATACCGTAGTAACAATTAAACCGTGAGGACGCAAGAGAAAAATGGCTGCTATAGAAAAGGAAATCCGAAAGATTTGTTCAATGACCGTGGAAAGTGCCGATATTCCCATCTCCTTTAAACCGTTAAAATAACCTTTTAAGGTATCACTAATCCCAACCAGAGGTATTAAAAAAACGGTTGTTAACAAGGGATAATATAGATTTGGTTCTTTCAAAAAAGAATAACAAAGAGGTTTCAAAATAATTAAGAAAATACATGTCGTAAAAGTCGAAACAATCAAAGCCAGGATGATACTCTTGAAAATGATCTTTCGCGGCGAATAGTTTTTAAGTTTTAGCGATTCCGCTACTAATTTAGAGGTTGATATATTTAGGCTCATTCCGGAAATGCTGATAAAAAGCATGATCGTTGGAAAGGACAAAATATATAAAGAGACTCCACTAGGACCAAGGAGTCTGGTTATTAAAATACGATTAAGCAAACCTAATATTTTAATGATAAAGCCAGAAATGATGACGATCATTGTATTTGCGATAAAAGATTTTTTCATTTTAGCACCTCTTTTTACAAAATTTGTCCATCTTAGGTATATAATAATTGTTAATTTCTGCGATATTTGATATAATATAATATAATTATGGAGGTATTTTATGGATTACAAAAAGTATATAGCAAACGTCCCTGATTATCCAATTGAAGGAATTTTATTTCGTGATATAACCCCATTAATGAATGATGGGAAAGCATTCAAAAGTGCGTGCGATGAAATGACAAGATTTGCTGAAGAATTAAATGTTAATGTGGTGGCTGGACCAGAGTCTCGTGGATTCATTTTTGGTTGTCCAGTAGCTTCAAATCTCGAGATTGGCTTTGTTCCAATTCGAAAACCGAATAAGTTACCACGTGAAACTATAAGTGTTTCTTATTCTCTAGAGTATGGCGAAAACGTCTTATGTATGCATAAAGATGCCATAAAAAAAGGCGATCGTGTTTTAATCATCGATGATTTACTAGCCACAGGCGGCACCATTAAAGCATCAATTGATTTAGTTGAAAGCTTAGGTGGCATTGTTGCAGGTTTAGCATTCTTAGTAGAATTAACCGAACTAAAAGGACGAGAAAAATTAGAAGGTTACAATATTTTAGTCCTTGAAAAATATTAACTATTAAATAATATTGATTATCTAAAAAAATATAACAGAAAGGAGTTGAATATATGGATAAACCTAGAACAATTGAAGATATTTTAGCCAAGGTTAGTGAATATCTTAAAGAAGAGAAAAATCTCGCTTTGATAAAAGATGCTTATGTTGTTGCTTGTGAAAAACATAAAGATCAAATGCGAAAGTCGGGTGACCCATATGTTCAACATCCGATTGAAGTAGCCTATTTATTGGCAGAATTACATACGGGTCCGGCTACGATTGCGGCGGGATTATTACATGATGTTTTAGAAGATACAGATATGACTAAAGAAGAGATGGCTGCTCGCTTTGGTAATGATGTTGCAGAAATTGTTGATGGAGTAACTAAAATCAGCAAATTAAAGTACATGACTAAAGAAAGAGCACTAGCTCATGATCATCAAAAAATCCTACTAGCAATGGCTAAAGATATTAGAGTAGTTTTAGTAAAACTAGTCGACCGTCTTCACAATATGCGCACTTTAAGTGCCCATAATGATATTGAAAAACAAAAGCGAATTGCTAAAGAAACCCTTGACTTATATGCACCACTAGCCCATCGACTAGGGATGTATCGTTTCAAAGCTGAACTTGAAGATATTAGTTTAAAATATCTTAATGAAGCAGAATATAAACGAATTAGCGAAGCGGTAATGCATAAGAAGTCAGAACGAGAAAAAGATATCGATGAGATGATTTCTCAAATTGAAGAAATATTAAAAGACCATAATGTTACTGGTTATGAAATCAAGGGTAGAATCAAAAATATCTACAGTATTTATAAAAAAATTATGCAAAAAGGACGAAGTATTGAAGATATTTATGACCTGTTAGCCCTTCGAATTGTTGTTGATTCGGTTGAGGACTGTTACCGTATCTTAGGACTTGTGCATGGAAAATGGACACCGATTCCAATGCGGTTCAAAGATTATATTGCGGTGCCAAAACCTAACCTTTATCAATCGCTTCATACGACCATTGTCGGAATCAATGGTAGAATCTTTGAAATTCAAATTAGAACATACGAGATGGATCAAGTTGCTGAATACGGGGTTGCTGCACACTGGGCCTATAAAGAAGAAAACAAAGGCTATTCACCAGAAAAAGAGCACCTTGAAATTACTAATAAGTTAAAATGGCTTAAAGACTTATCAACTTATGTAGAAATGAGCGATGTCAATGATGATCCACTTGAAAGCATTATTGAAGATATTTTTAGCGCCAATGTGTATATCTTTACCCCAAAGGGGAAAGTAATTGATTTACCTAATGGTTCAACACCAATTGATTTTGCTTACCGAATCCACACGGAAATTGGTAATAAAACAACTGGTGCCATTGTTAATGGTCGGATTGTTCCGCTAAGTTATCAATTAAAAACTGGCGATGTTGTTGAAATAAAAACAAATAAAAATTCACCTGGACCATCAACTGAATGGTTAAAGATTGTTAAAACCTCTCATGCTCGTCATAAGATTAAAGCTTATATCAATAAGATGCAACGCGATCTTATCATTGAAAGAGGAAGAACTGAGTTTGAAAGATATGCTAAAACAGAAGGCTATAATCCTAATGATTTAGATGATAAAACCGTTCAAAAACATTTCACTAAAAATAATGTTAAAACAGTTGAAGAGTTTTATTATGAAGTTGGAACTGGTACCATCTCTCCTCATGGAGCAGTCAATCGCATTTTAGGTTTGAATGAACTTAAAATGGATGAAGAATTTGTTCTACAACAATATAAAGAAGAAGATAAGACAGAATCTATCGCTAAAGCTTCCAATGCTTATGGTATTATTGTGGAAGGTTTGGATAAGGCCCAACTACGTCTTGCTAATTGTTGTCAACCAATTATGGGAGATGAGATTGTTGGATACATTTCAAAAGGAACTGGTATCGTAGTTCATCGAGCTAATTGTCCAAATGTTACCCGTTCTGATAAAAAAAGATTTATTAACATTCATTGGGATGCTGAATTTACCGGGCGTATTTTCCAAACAACCCTTCGCGTTGATGCAATGGATAAAAAGGGTTTATTGCCAGAAATGATTAACCTGTTGAATTCAACAAGAGTTACTATAACTTCTGTTTCATCTGCTCAAGTAAAACTAGGTGAATGTGTTACAAAATTTCGATTGAATGTAGCAAACCTTGAAGATTTAAATCATGCCATTGTTAGCTTAAGTAAAATTAGTGAAATATACGATATTGTGCGGGTGATTAACTAATGAAAGTAGTAATTCAAAGAGTTAGCAGAGCTAGTTGTAAAGTTGATAATGAGATTATCAATGCTATCAACAATGGATATTTATTGTTGGTTGGCTTTACTGAAGGGGATAACATTGACAATGTTAAACAAATGGCTCAAAAAATTGCTAATTTACGAATCTTTGAAGATGAGAATAACAAATTAAATTTAAATATTATGGACGCCCAAGGCGATATTTTATCAATTTCCCAATTCACTTTATATGGAGACACAAGAAAAGGAAATCGACCGTCATTTACGAAAGCTCTTGATCCAGCGATTGCTGAAAGACTCTATTATGAATTTAATCAAATATTGAATGATACATATCATATTACAACAAAAGCCGGTGTCTTTGGGGCTCATATGGAGATTGAGCTAGTAAATGATGGACCAGTAACCATAATATTAGAGTACTAAGGGACTACCTTAGTATTTTATCTTTATAATAAAGGGGTGGATGGAGTGAATAGTCGTAAAATAATTCTTAAGATGGTAAAAGGCTTACCTAAGACCGAGATGATTACCTGGTGTCTTTTTGGAAAAAGATATCAAGATCAACTGGTAGATGCTCTATATGGAACAGAAAACATCTATGTTTATCATCAAAAAGGTGAAAGAGTATTTCAAAAAAACTACCCTCTAAATGAAATTGAAGGTAGCATTTTAGAGATAGCTCTGGACTATAACGAACCATTAAAACTAAAAAAAGAGGATTTTGTTTACCAATTGATTGACCCCTTTTATAAAAAACCAATGAATGAATTATCATTTTTGGAAATGATTGCCCTTCCAATTCATCATGAAGATAAGACGATTGGGGTTGTCTTGATTTATGGTGATGGTGAACTTCCACTAAATGATTTTTCAGAAAATGAGTTTAAAGAAATAATTCAAGAAATAATGGTTGAAGAAGAAAAAGAGGCATTATTGACATTCACTTGTGACTTTTTAAAAGAACTACAATTGCCTTACATCATAAAAAATGGTGATCAAATTAAATATTTATCATCAGCAGCAAAAAAACTAGGCAATGATAAGTTAAGTGAAAACTATCAAAAAGATGTAAAATTAATCAATGATTTTGAAGTTGAAATCTATCATGAATTTAAAAAAGAACAGTCAAAATCAATTCATATTATTAATGAATTATCAGAAGAAAATACTTCATCATTAATTGTGGTTACTCATAAACAAAAGAATCGAAGATTTGAAGATTTTTTTGAAAAACTACAACGAGATATTAAGGATGTATTTCCTAAAACAGCTAATTTCTATAAATATGATGATCAAACAATTGTTGTTGGTTTTTCTGAAATAATTAACAAGCATAGTTACAATCAGTTTAAAAATAGCTATCAAGAATATTTAGTTAATTTTGTCAGAGTTACAAAAGAAATACCGACAAAGCAAAATCTAGTTAAAGTAGCTTCATATTTAGTGGAACACATTAGTGAAACATTTGACTATCAAAATTATCTTAATTATCGAAAAATGCAAGAAGAAGAAAGTTATTATGAATCATTAATTTTGACAAGTAAAGCAAAATTAGTGTTTCATCCGATTGAAAATAGTAAACATGGCAATGTTTTAGGTTATTTTCCTTCCTTTATCTTTCAAAATCTTGAACTCTTCGGACACCGAATTTTAAATTTTGATTTGAGTTTGACCTATAATAAAAAACTATTTACAACCTTACTTAAAACAAAAACTTGGCCAGGGTTGATAATGATTACCCTTTTGGGCAAACAATTGTTAAATGATGAAATAATGGACTTAGTATTAAAACTTAGTCAAAAAGAACAATTCAAAATCGCAATTCATCTGGCTAAAGTTGGAGATATTAACAGAGAATCACTTTTGAAAAGTATTAAGAAACTAAAGAAGAAAGAACATCTGCTTTATGCTAGTGATGATCTATTCGCAAGTCTTAATTTGTTCGAATTGATGGATTACTTTGATGGAATTGTGATTGATAATCCACTGTTTAAACGTGTTAAAGCGGGGGATTATGATTTAATCACTATGGTGATTAATTACTATTTACAACGACATAAGTTGGTCATCTTTCGAGATTTAACTTCGGAAGATAAAATAATGATATCTCCACATCAAAATGTTTATTGGAAAAAATAACTGATAAAATAATATAATTATGAAATAATAATAAAAAAACCGGGAGGAAATATGAAAAATAGATTAGCCAAATTTGGATACTTTTTAACCACCTTCATCATTCCTAAGCGAATGAAGCAATACCGAAAAATGAGTTTGCTTTTTAGTGTTTTGATTTTCTTTGCTTTATCATATTTGGTGATTGCACCAGACATTATAAAACTAAGTGCTGAACAAAAGAAACAACCTCATGAGGTAAGCGCAGAGATTGTTACAGGCTTAGAGCCTTTAATTGATAATCAAAGTAATGAATTATTAGAAGACTTATTACCTACCAAAGTAAATATTGAAAAAGGCACTTTTTCAGCAACTTTCGATTATACTTATTCAAAATTCACAATCTTTTACCAAACAGGTCCTGAAGAAAATAAAGTTAATAATTCAGTTACCTTTGTCTTTGATATGACAAGTAATTTAAAAAATTATGATATCAA
>FZPS01000214.1_pt120 | contig 32871 bp, 30 predicted proteins | sample 1817821 | NCBI WGS metagenome assembly FZPS01 (sample SAMEA104158645, study PRJEB21678) | metagenome | place: Germany | collected 2015-04-21
GTGGGAAAAGCTGCTTAAGCTTCTGGAAATCCACAAGGTGAACTTCATATGGGTCAGGGGGCACCACGGCAACCCCGAAAACGAGCGCTGCGACAGGCTGGCTGTCGAAGCCTCCCTCAAATATAAGGAATGAAATCAAATTCACTAAAAATTACGCAGAACCTGATAAAATAATCTGTAATAATGATATTGCAATATAGACTAAAAAGGTATATATTCTAGATGTAACTCTTCTAAGTTTCCCGGAAAGACGGTGTATTCAATGTCTCGGATGATATATGTCGACAACGCGGCGACCACCCGCATTTACCCTGAAGTTTTGGATAAGATGATGCCGTTCCTTACAGACCAGTACGGGAACCCGTCCTCCCTTTACAGTTTCGGGCAGTATGCCCGCCAGGCAGTGGACGAGGCGCGCGATACCGTCGCGGAATGTCTTGGCTGCCGCTCCGATGAGGTTTATTTCACGTCCGGCGGCAGCGAATCCGACAACTGGGCAATCAGGATGGCCGCGCACCTGATGGCGGATAAAGGCAAAAAGCATCTAATCTCAACCGCCATCGAACACCACGCAGTACTCCACACCTTAAAGGCCTTGGAAAAGCAGGGTTTTGAAATTACCCTGCTGCCGGTCGGCCAAAACGGGATTGTTAGCGCAAAAGACGTGCGGGACGCGATACGCGATGATACCGCGCTGGTAACCGTAATGTTCGCGAACAACGAAATCGGCACCATCCAGCCCATCGCACAGATAGGCGAAATATGCCGCGAAAAAGGGGTGTGGTTCCACACCGACGCGGTTCAGGCGGTCGGCCACATCCCGGTGGACTTTGCCAAAATGAATATAGACATGCTCTCGCTGTCGGCGCATAAATTCCACGGGCCCAAAGGGGTGGGCGCCCTTATAATCCGCCGCGGGATAAGGTTTCCGAGCTTTATCGAGGGCGGCGCGCAGGAAAAGGGCCGCCGCGCGGGCACCGAAAACACCGCCGGGATTGTCGGGCTTGCACATGCTTTAAAGCTGTCGTGCGAAAGGATGGAGAAAATCATCCCCTCGCTTGCCGCCATGCGGGACAGACTGATTACCGGTATTCTCAATACCGTGGAGCGCACCCGCCTGAACGGGGACCCGGTAAACCGTCTCCCCGGCAACGCCAATTTCAGCTTTGAGGGGATTGAGGGGGAAAGCCTGCTGTTGCTTTTGGACTTTAAATGGATTTGCGCCTCGTCAGGCTCGGCGTGCACTTCCGGCTCTCTCGACCCCAGCCACGTCCTGCTCGCGCTGGGGCTCCCCCACGCGATTGCTCACGGCTCGCTGCGGATAACCCTGTCGGACGAGAACACCGATGAAGATATAGACACCCTGCTTAGTGAAATCCCGCCGATTATATCCCGGCTGCGCAGCATGTCGCCGGTGTGGGAGAAAATCCAAAAAGGCGAGGATTATGAATAAACCTACCCTCTTTAGTTTGTAACAGAAAGGACTAATTCAAATGGCTCAGTTTTACAGCGAAACGGTGATGGAGCACTTCACCAACCCGCGGAATGTAGGCGAAATCGAGGACGCCGACGGTATCGGCGAAATCGGGAACGCCAAATGCGGGGATATAATGAAAATGTACATCAAGGTCAGAGACAACAGGATTGTGGACGTCAAATTCAAGACGTTCGGGTGCGGTTCGGCTATTGCCGCCAGCTCAATCGCCACCGAGATGATTAAGGGCAAGACAATCGAGGAAGCATTAAAGCTCACGAACAAGCAGGTGGTCGAGGCGCTGGGGGGGCTGCCGCCCCACAAAATCCACTGTTCGGTTCTGGCGGAGCAGTCCATCAAAGCCGCGGTCGCGGATTACTACAAGCGTAACGGCATAGACCCTACCCCGATTGTTAGCAAGCTCCCCGACCCGCACGATGAAGGCCACGGGATTTGACATTTTGAAAGCGCAAGGCTGCTGCGAAACCACGCAGCAGCCTTGTTTTTTTAGCTGCCCGGCTGGACGCCGGGAGCATAATCTTACCTGCACCATTGCGTAAGTTTATTGGCACCTGCGCCATTGCGTAAGTTTATTGGCAAAATACGAAGCCCAAAATCAAAACTTAACCTCTAATCCGTCGTAGGACACAATAAACCCGTACCTGCCCGCGGCTTGCTCAAGCTGCGCGTGAGTCAACCCGCCGTTATGCGAAAAGTGGTGGACGCACCATATAGTGCTTTGGTCGGCGCAGCCTATTGAAATCAGCCGCTCTTTTACCTTTGCTGCGGTATCCAGCGACATATGCGAGTCTACCCAACCCTTCAAATCCATAGCGGTGCAGTCCAAAGAGACAAAACCGAATACAGTCTTATCTCTTTCAAGATATTCCCACGCCTTTTGCGGGAAATAGCCGGTGTCGTTGCCGTAAATCATGCTGCTTTTGCCGTCCGATATTATATAAAAATACGGGCCGGAGTTCGGGTCGTGGTTGGCCTCAAGCGCAACAACGGTATACCCTTCAATGGTGTGCGGGCGGTAGGGCTCAATCACCTTGAGAAAAACCCTGTTTTGTTTTTCCAAATCATACTTATTGATTATATCCCTTATGCTTTCGGACGCTTTTGGAGAGCTGTAAAATGTGAACGGCCTGTCGCCGCTCGGGTGAGCAAATCCTTTCCTGCGCATTTCCAAATCCGCGGCGTATAGATGGTCGCTGTGGCTGTGGGTTATAATGCAGCTGTGTATTTCGTTTAAATCCAATCCCCCGCAGACGGTGTGCATGAGAGTGTCGGGCGGAAAATCAATCAGCAACCTGCCGTCAACCGCGGCCTGTGAGCGGGTGCGTATATCCCTGCCCCCATGCTCTCTGGCATAGCGGCACAGCTCGCAACCGCAGAACAGACCCGGTATTCCCTCGGCGGCCGCGGTCCCGTAGTATTTCAGTTTCATTTTACCTTCTCCCTAGGCGGCATTCCACCGCTAGTATCGATTTGGTTTTGACATAAAGCTAGGCTGCCGCAAACCGGGGTTTGCGGCAGCCGTAACCAAATGACTCTTTGCCGGTTAGTTGCAAATGGTACGCTCGGTTTCCTTGTCAAACAGGTGGATTTTCCGGTTGTCGATGACGATGTCGATTTCATCGCCCGGACGGGCGGTCGAGGTGGGTTCAACGCGGGCTGTGAAGTTATAGCCCTCGGTATTGAAGTAAAGGTAGGTTTCGGAGCCCATTTTTTCGACAACTTCGATATTCGCCTTGACGATGCAGTCTGGCATTTCCTTGAGATAGTGCGGCTCGTCATGCACGTCTTCGGGGCGGATACCCATTACAACTTCCTTGTCAACGTACTCGTCAAGCTGGCCTTTGGCATTCTTGTAATCGGGCAGCTTGATGTGATACTTGTGGCCGCGGGTAGTCTTGGTGTCTTCGGAGCCGAACTCGACATACAGTTCGCCGTCTTTTGAAATCAGCTTGCTGTCGATGAAGTTCATCTGCGGGCTGCCGATAAACCCTGCGACGAACATGTTTACAGGATAGTCGTAAAGGACCTGCGGAGAGTCGACCTGCTGGATTAGACCGTCTTTCATGACCACAATGCGGTCGCCCATCGTCATAGCTTCGGTCTGGTCGTGGGTAACGTAGACGAACGTGGTGCCCAGCCTCTTATGCAGCTTTGAAAGCTCGGTCCTCATCTGCGCGCGGAGTTTCGCGTCAAGGTTGGACAGCGGCTCGTCCAAAAGGAAGACCTTGGGTTCGCGAACAATCGCGCGGCCCAGGGCGACACGCTGGCGCTGACCGCCTGACAGCGCCTTCGGCTTCCTGTCGAGCAGGTGGGCAATGTCAAGAATGCGCGCGGCTTCTTCAACACGGCGCTTGATTTCCTCTTTCGGGGTCTTGCGGAGCTTGAGACCGAACGCCATGTTCTCAAACACCGTCATGTGCGGATACAGAGCGTAGTTCTGGAAAACCATCGCGATATCGCGGTCTTTCGGAGCTACGTCGTTGACCAGCTTGTCGCCGATGTACAGCTCGCCCTCTGTAATCTCTTCAAGCCCTGCAATCATCCTGAGAGTTGTAGATTTTCCACATCCGGAAGGGCCGACGAGTATGATAAACTCCTTGTCCTTGATTTCGAGATTGAAGTTCGAAACAGCAAGAACCCCGCCCGGATACTTCTTGTGGATATTCTCTAGTGTTACGCTTGCCAATTCAAAAACCTCCCAAATTTTGCGAATGTCAAATTCGCAGACCATACAAATCATAAATAATATAACAGATTTTCGCGGCATTAGCCATGCTTTTAATTAACAAAGTTTATACTGGCGCTTTATCTATATTATCCAATGTCAAAATACACAAAAGATTATTGATTTTCAAGGGTTAAAGCCATTTCGGCCTCGGTGAGTTCCCGAAATTCCCCTTCTTTCAGGTTCTCGTCAAGAAAAAGATTTCCGATTGACACCCGCCGAAGCCGCAGCACCCGCCTGCCTACGGCGGCGAACATCCGCTTGATTTGATGGTACTTACCCTCGGTGATTGCAACCTGCACAAGCGGGTTTGAGCCGCCGCTTAATATTTCAAGCTCGGCCGGACGGCATACGGCGCCGTCTTTGAGCACAATACCCTGCGAAAACCTTTTTATCTCCTCTTCCCCCACCGGCCGGTCCAGCACTGCGTGGTACCTTTTCACTATATTGTTTTTTGGCGAAAGGACTCGGTGTCCGAAACCCCCGTCGTCGGTGATAATAACAAGCCCGACGGTATACTTGTCCAGCCTCCCCGCCGGAAATAGCCCCAGCCTGCGCAAATCCCCGGTAAGTAAATCCAGCACAGTCGGGGCCTTATCGTCCCTTGACACGCATAATACGCCCGAAGGCTTGTTCATCATGATATACAGATGCCTTTTATATCCAATGGCTTTCCCGTCCAGCGCAATCTCGCAGTTTTCGGGCAGGATTTTGGCGGCAGGGTCGCACAGAACCCGCCCGTCCACGGACACTCTGCCGCTGCGGATTAAGCGCCTTGCCTCGCTCCGCGTCCCAACTCCCTGGGACGACAGGATTTTGTCCAGCCTTTCTGCCGTTTTGCCTGCCATTGCAATACTTTTCCCTTTCGTTTTGTGTTCCTACGGCACCTTATTGCCCGCCGCCGGCGGTTATGCCGCGGTGGTGGCGGTCGGACGGGCAGTGGTGGTGCTGTAATAGCCGCGGTCATACCTTGTCAGCCCATGCATAAATCCATCCAAAGCGGTCGAGGAAATGTCCCCGCCGATTATCTTGTTCTTGTAAACCATCAGATTTGCACGCACCTCGCTTTGCGAGGGGATGTTCAGCACCCGGTATGTCCATAGCTTGACACGCTTGCCGCAGTAGGGTTTTAAATCCATGCCGGCCTGCTGCTGGATTTGATTGTAGCGGCTGAACACCTCGTCAAACTCATCCGGTATCAGTACTTCCTTGACTGTGGGCGATTGTGAATCTATTTCATATCCCAATCCGGTGAGAAAAGCCACTCTTTCCTGATTGCTCCCCCCGCCAGCCGGCTTGTACGTTTCCGCCGATATATCCCCCAGCGGCCACGCTATCGCAACCACCAAAATGGCAATCAGCATAACGACGCATAATATTATTGATATTATCTGCCGTTTGGAAGCCCTGAACGAGTAAACAAACATTGCCCCAACTCCCCTGTATTGTTGATACTAATTTATATGCCGCGGAGTTTGGCATTATGAAGTCGGAGCAAAATTTGAAGCCGCGCTTATCCTTAATGCAGAAATCCCTGCCTTTGTGAATAAAGGCAGGGAAAGTCCGCGTGAAAACTGCTAAATCTCGTTGAGGGCGCGCTGCAGCCAGATTGAGCCGATATCCATCGCGTTATACAAGCCCCTTCTCTCCACCTTTTTGGAGATCCTGTCTTTCATTTTAAGGTCGGGGTCGGTGGACATCAGCTGCACCTGAACCTTGTCGGCGACCTCAATCCCGCCGAGCTCTTTTGTGGTGAGGATTTGAAGCATTACAACATGCGGCTCGCTCATATCCCCGTAATACAGAATATTGCCGGAGCGCACAAGCGGTTTGCCTTTATATAACAGGAATTTTTGCTTTTTGTTTTTTGAGCTCTTGCCGGCTGTACTCTTTTTCTCTTTTTCTTTCTCTATATTGTCTGCAGCCGCGCTTTTGGCTTTTTCCTTCTCCAATATTATTCCTCCATTCGGCTGTTCGCATCAAAAACCGCCCGCAAAAACGGTTTGTACGGCAGTCGCCGGTCTGCGGTAAAAGCTTTGTAAATCAGCAAAGAGAATTTTAACACATTTTAACGTATATGTAAAGCCGGCGCCGCATATTTGGAAGGGATATCCCTGCCTATGGCCGCGGGGCGGCAAATGAATAATTAATATTGAATATTGAAAAATGAATAATTGCGGTATGGTTACAATAAAACGATTTTTATATATACTCCTTAAACCGCCTGCTAATCTTTGGAGTTCCGCCCGTACCCTAAAAACCTGTCGAACACCTAACACCTAACATCTAAAGTCTAAAGTCTAATGTCTAATGTCTAATATCTGTTTATCTTCACTCCGAACGGGCAAACTTTATCTGTAAGAGTTTTGGCGGGGAGATGGAAAGATGCAAAAACGCACAGTGGTGGCCTTTACCGCGATTATCGTGCTGCTTGGAGGGATAATGCTGCGGATTTACGAGCTCACCGGCCCGCGATTAAGCCAGGCTGCAAAGCAGCAGGCAAGGCTGACCGTTACGGTGGCCAGCCTGCGCGGTACAATCTACGATTGCAGGCTCAACCCTTTGGTAAACCACAAGACCGAATACCGCGTCGCGGTTACTCCCAACCCAAAGGCAATCGCAGCACTTTCGGAGTGCATGGACGAAAACCAGCTCAAGCAGGTTGTAGAGCGCCTTAAAGGCGGGAAGCCGGTGGTCGCAAAGGTGGATACTCTTCCGGCGCCCGCCGACGGTCTTTTAATGTTTGAAACCCCTGTGCGCTTTAAAGGAAAACTGCCGGCTCCCCACGTGGTTGGGTACCTCGACGGGAACGAGGTTAAAGGGGCCGCCGGCGCCGAACTGGTTTTTGACCGGATTTTGAGCGATTATACCGGCAAAATCACCGTAACCTACGTGGCGGACGCCGTTGGCAGACCGCTTGAAGGGATTGAGCCGGTAATCACCGACACCCTCGATAATTCAAAAGGCGGGGTTGTGCTGACAATTGACCTTAGAATCCAAAAAATAGCGGAAGAGGCCGCAAAGGCATACCTGACAAGGGGCGCGGTGGTGGTGATGGAGCCTAAAACCGGGCATATCCTCGCGCTTGTCAGCCTGCCCGACTTTCAGCCGTCCAATCTGCTCGAAAACCTCGACAGCAAAGACTCCCCGCTGATTAACCGTGCTTTTTCCAGCTACAACTGCGGCTCGGTCTTCAAGATGGTAACCGCAATCACCGCTTTGGAGCAGGGCATACCGGTATCCGAGAAGTTCAACTGCACCGGCAGCAGAAAAGTCGGGGACATCTCATTCCACTGCCACCACCGCCTGGGGCACGGCGAACTCGACATGACCGAAGGGTTCGCGCATTCCTGCAACCCGTATTTTATCAACCTCGCGTTAAAAACGGGCGGCGCGCACCTCTACAACACCTCGGTCGCGCTGGGGTTTGACCGCCCGGTCTTCCTTGCCGAGGGCTGGAAGACCTCCCGCGCCGTAATCCCGTCCAGAACCGAGCTTTTATCGCCCGCGGCAACCGCAAACCTCTCATTCGGGCAGGGGGCGCTTATGGCAACCCCAATCCACATCTCCCAGCTTGTCGCGGCAATTGTGAACAACGGCAATATGGTTCGTCCCAGCCTTTTAAAAGGCAGAATAAGTCCCGGCAAAGATATGACGGAAGAACCGCCCGCGCCCGCCACGGCTGTGTTTTCCGCAAACACCGCGGCGACACTCCGGAAAATGATGGTGCGCACAGTTGAAAACGGCACCGGCACCGGCGCCCGCCCGTCGGCGGGCGGAGCAGGCGGCAAAACCGGCACCGCAGAAACAGGATGGGTCGTTAACGGCAGGCCGGTGCTGCAGGGCTGGTTTGCCGGGATTTACCCCGCGGACAGCCCCGAATACATCATCACGGTACTTGCAGAGGATACCGAAGGCACCGGTGGAAAACCGGCGCCGGTATTCAAACAAATCTGCGAGGAAATCAGGGTTTTAAACACCGCGGAGGAGTAAGCAGACTTTAGTCGTTAGGCCCTAGGCGTTAGACAGGTTTTTGGAAGTTCGGGTGAAACTCCCAAGATTAGCAGGTGTTTTTTTGAGTATATAAAAACCTGTCAAGATTAGCGGACACATTGAATAGTAAATAATACAAAATATTTCTTTTTTTGACATATCAGCATTGACATCGTATCTTCAATTCTATATGATGACTGCAGCCATTATATGGAATTGATTTTACTTTTTTTAGCAGACAAGCCTTATATAGCCGACTAGTCCTGTGAGTCTGGAGTAGTTTTATGTGTTTCGTAATACATCCGCCAAAAGCGCTTTTGTTTATGTTGCAATTGCAACGGTAACAGCGGCGTTATCCCTGGCCGCTTTTATTTTTGTTTTTGTTTACTCCAAAGAGCAAATAAGATTAACGATTGAGACAATACAGCTTATCAATTGCTCTTTTCCGTAGTGCTCTTAATTCTTCGTCCGCCGGCCCTAGATTGCCTTTGCCGGGGAAAGCGTCATCACCGTGGATGCTATACTGTTTTATCCACCTTCTTACGGTAGTGGCGGTGACTCCAATATCTTCAGCCACCTCAGACGGCTTTTTACCAAGCTCAGTAACAAGTTCGACTATTTCTTTTTTATAGTCACTGGTAAAACGGTTTTTTGTTGCCATGCTGGACACGCACTTTCTTGGTTTTATTATAGAACCTTTCCGCGCGTCCGGCAAACTCAGTACAGTTTAATAATGAATGGTTGTTGCATTTTGGACATGAAAAATGGTATGATTTCATCATGAGAACATCTCTCCTTTTTGGGAGGTACATTGTTTTGTGGTGAAACTATGGTACCAGAAAGGCTGAGGTGTTCTCAACTTTCATTCAACTTTACAATACGCTTTCACTCATTGGGAGGATTTCCGATGAGCTTATAGATAGGATTGGCTACGGCAAAATGAAAGCCGCATATAAGGCGCAAATAGTAAAAGATGTGGACACTGGCGCTGTTATGGGTTACAACCGCGCGCTTTATAAAATGTTCAGCGACGTGCTGGAAAGAAGTATAAAAAGGGGAGAATTCAAATCCACATTGTCCCCTGAACTTCTTGCCCGCCATTTTATGCTTGCAATCAGGGGGATTACATATGCGTGGTGCATACGCTACCCTGAATTTGATTTAAAAACACAGGCGATAGAACACTTTGAATTATTGATTAACGAACTTAAGGGGTAATGTCATTTTTTACATAGAGCCTTTTCACACCTGCGGTGGACAATTCGCTCGCCGCAGGTTTTTTGTGTTTACAGCTTGTCGCCCGCGCCGGGGCGGGGTTTTTTCAGCATTTTACAAAACAAAATCCTGTCGAGGTTGTTCGGCAGGATTTTTGTTTGTATTAAATCTATCAAGGCACGATGACACATAAAAAACTAGGCCTCTCTATCATCCAACGCATAATTCCCGTAAAGCTCCCGCTTGATTTTCAGCAGCAGTTCGGCCGTCTGTCTGATACGGTTTTCATCCATTCGGGATACGGGAGCCGAAACGCTGATTGCGTGGCAGGCTTTGCCGGTGAAATCCCTGAGTGCAACCGCAACACACCTTACTCCGATTTCGTTTTCCTCATTATCCACCGCATATCCAAGACACCGTACGCTTTCAATCTCGCGCTCGAACTTCTTCCAGTCGGTTATGGTGTTCGGGGTATGCGCGCTGATGTCGCTGCTGTTCCAGATTGACAGGATTTCCTGATTTGAACGAGCGGCGAGTATCGATTTGCCGACCGCGGTACAGTATAAGGGCAGGCGAAGCCCAATCCGCGACACCATCCGGATTGAATTGACGCTCGGCTCCACCTTATCAATATACACACAGTAAGCCCCTTCTTTTTGCACCAGATGTACCGTCTCGCCGGTGAGTTCGGCGAGCTTGTCAAGATACGGGCGCGCGAGCGCGCGCAAGTCTATGCGGCTTAAAAACTGTCCCGCCACGTCGAGCAGTTTAAATGTAAGCCCGTACTTTTCGCTTTGTTCGTTTTTTCTGACATACCCCATTGACAGAAGGGTGTTGAGCTGCCTGTGTACGGTGGCTTTGTTCAGACCGGACAGGGCGGCAAGCTCGGTTACGCCGAGTTCTCCTTTTGCCGCAAGGATTTCCAGTATTGAAAATATCCGTTGCGCGGAGCGTATCAGGTTTTCGCTCATCGGAATTCCCCTTTTTTAGGCTTTACCGTTTAAATTGAATTGTAACACTAAATAATAATATCGGCAAGATAATCTGCTTGACAACCTTTGAAATTCAATTACAATAGAATTACAGGTAATCCAAAACGGTGTTTCACTATGCGGAACAAAGGGGAAGTGTCATGGAAAATTTGCTTAAAAGGATTGAGGAAACCGGTATTGTGCCGGTGGTGAAAATTGAGCGTGTCGAGGACGCGGTTAATCTCGCTTCGGCGCTGCGCGAGGGCGGCCTGCCGTGTGCGGAGATTACCTTCAGGACATCTGCGGCGGCCGGCGCTATCAGACAAATAACGAGCACCTTTTCGGATATGCTGGTCGGCGCCGGCACAGTGCTGACCACAGAACAGGCAAATGCCGCGATTGAAGCCGGAGCGCATTTCATCGTCAGCCCCGGATTAAACCCCGCGGTTGTAAAGTATTGCGTTGACAGAGGCTTTCCCGTTATCCCCGGAATTGCCACCCCAAGCGAACTTGAGCAGGCGATTTCGTTCGGGCTTAAAGCGGTCAAGTTTTTCCCGGCCGAGAATGCCGGCGGGATTGCGATGATTAAGGCGATGTCGGCGCCATATACCGACATCAAATTCATGCCGACCGGCGGGATTAATACGGAAAACTTAAACAGTTATCTGGATTCCCCGAAAGTCATTGCCTGCGGCGGCAGCTGGATGGTCAAGCCTGAACTGATAAACGCGGGAGATTTTGAAGCCATTAAGGGTTTGGCAAGGCAGGCAGTCGAGAAAATGCTTGGGTTCAGTGTCGCCCATATCGGCATCAATCAGCCCGACCAAAACAGTGCGAAGAGCGCCGCCGGCAGGTTTGCCGAGCTTTTCGGGTTTGAGCGAAAACACGGCAATTCCTCGATTTTTGCCAGCGCCGGCATTGAAATAATGAAGGGCGCAGGTCTTGGAGCCAGCGGACATATCGCAATCAAAACCAATTATATTAACCGCGCCATGGCATATCTAAGGCGCGCCGGCGCTGAATTCGATATGGATACCGCGAAATATGACGAAAAAGACAAGTTGAAGGCGGTTTATCTGAAAGAGGAAATTGGCGGTTTTGCAATACATCTGGTTCAAAAATAAAATCAGCGGAAGGGTTGTGTTACAGGTGAAAAGGATTGTTGCTTTCGGCGAGATAATGCTGCGCCTTGCCCCAAAAGGCTATACGCGTTTTGTTCAGGCGGACAGCTTTGAGGCGACCTACGGCGGCGGGGAGGCAAATGTCGCTGTATCCCTTGCCAATTACGGGATGGACGCGGCTTTTGTAACAAAACTGCCCAAAAACGAAATCGGTCAGGCCGCAATCAATTCTCTGAGGCGGTACGGGGTTGACACTTCAAAAATCGTCCGCGGCGGCGAGCGTGTGGGGATTTATTTTATCGAAAAAGGCGCCAGCCAGCGCCCGTCAAAGGTGATATACGACCGCGCGGGTTCCGCGATTTCCCGCGCCGACAGCTCTGATTTTGACTGGGAGCAAATCTTAAGCGGCGCGGACTGGTTTCACTTCACCGGCATTACTCCAGCGCTGGGCAGCAATGTCGCCGCAATCTGCATGGAAGCGTGCAAAGCCGCAAAGGAGAAGAATATTGCCGTAAGCTGCGACCTCAATTACCGCAAGAATTTGTGGAGCCGGGAAGAAGCCGGCAGGGTGATGGGGGAACTGATGCCTTATGTGGACTTGTGTATCGCGAACGAGGAAGACGCTTATGACGTGTTCGGGATAAAGGCGGAGAGCACCGACGTCTACGCCGGCAAGGTCAATCACGAGGCATACAGGGAAGTGGCCAAAAAGCTTGCCGACAGGTTCGGGTTTAAAAAGGTTGCGATTACCCTTCGCGGCTCGATTTCGGCCAGCGACAACAACTGGGCCGCAATGCTTTACGATGGTAAGGACTACTGTTTCAGCCGAAATTACCATATCCACATAGTGGACCGCGTGGGCGGCGGGGACAGTTTCGGCGCGGGGCTGATATACGCGCTGCTTTCGGGGTATGACAGCAAGTCCGCGCTTGAGTTTGCGGTCGCCGCGTCCTGCTTAAAGCACACCATTGAGGGGGATTTCAACCACGTATCGGTGGCGGAGGTCCAAAGGCTTGCCGGCGGGGACGCTTCGGGCAGGGTTCAAAGATAAAACAAGAGGCGGCTTGATAGCCGCCCCTTGCTGATAATTAAAGCATGACGCTGTGTTTTAATATTCCATTTCTGCGATTTTGCAAAACGGGCGAATTGGGATTTGACCCTGCCCGGCAAGTACTAATAAAAGACTTACTGTAACTTGACGCCGGACTAATCCGGCATATTGACATTATCATCAAAACAAGCTATATTGATAACGAAACCGCCGGCCGGAATGTTGCTGGGGAATTGTACCCCAGGGGTATTCCGCTGCCGGCGGCTTTTTATGGAATAAAAGGCGCTACCACTTTATTTCCCACCTGTTTTGATAACCGGATGATTTTACCGGTTCGCAGGACAGGGTTTCTTTCTGCTCCGACTTTTCAATACGCTCTTTCAGATACTCAAAAAACACGTCGTCGTCGACCGGCAAATCAACCCAGCTGTCGTTCCATGCCGAGAGGTACGCGGCGTTTGAGATTTGCAGTTCGTTTATCCCCTCATACCCCGGAGCTATCAGCTCTTCGCCGTGCAGGATGGCGTTCGCAAAGTTTTGAAGTATTTTCAAATGAGCGTTGCCCGCAGGCTGCGGTTCAAACTCATGATAGGTGTACGGCGGGGTGGCGGTGCCAGTCCTGTCGGTAAAACAGAATGAGCGTTCGGACTCGGCCAATTCCCAAAACCGCAGTTTCCCGGACTCGATTACTATTTTGCCCAAATCTCCGGTTATTTCAAGCCGGTTGGTGCCGGGGGATTCGCCGGTGCTGGTAAGGAATGTGGCTGTGGCGCCGTTTTGGTATTCCGCATAGATTGCCGCTTCGTCCTCGACCTCTATATTGTGGTATTTTCCGTGATAGCAAAAAGCGCGCAGCCGGAAAGGCAGGCCGAAAATCCACTGCCACAAATCTATGTTGTGCGGTGCCTGATTAATCAGAACGCCGCCGCCCTCGCCCGACCATGTCCCCCTCCAGCCGCTGGAATCATAGTAGGCCTGCGTGCGATACCAGTTTGTGATCATCCAAACCAGCCGCTTTGGCCTGCCCAGACGGCCGGTTCTCACCATCTCCCGCGCCTGTCTGAACAGCGGGTGAGTGCGCTGGTTGAACATAATGCTGAAAACCCTGCCGGATTTTTTTGCCGCCTCATTCATCTGTTTGACCTGCCGGGTGTAAACCCCCGCGGGCTTTTCAATCAGTACGTGCAGCCCTTTTTGGAATGCCGCGACGGCAATCGGGGGATGAAGATAGTGCGGGGTGGCAATCAGGACGGCGTCCACAGCGCCGCTGTTCAAAAGCTGCCGGTAGTCGGCAAACAGCCCCACATCAGGGAAGCTCTCTTTCGCCTGATTAAGCCTGCATTCCTGTATATCGCAGACAGCGGTAAGTTCAAGCCCTCTGATTAAGCCTGACGCTATGCTCTGCGTGTGCACACTGCCTATGTTGCCGTACCCGATTACCCCAATTCGGATTTTTTCCATGCGCTCATATCCTTCATTGAATTTAGCCGGGAATTTCAGACATTGTATGTGCCGGACGTGTCGGCGACTATATTTTTAACCTCTTGTTTGCGGCGGGACATCTTTACCCGCTTCATGAGCTCGCGGTAGTATAAATCCTCGTCAAACGGGATTTCGATTTCTTTTTTCAGCCAGGCCGACAGGTGCATCGCGTTTGAAATCAAAAGCCCGTTAATCCCCTCCTCGCCGTTCGCGATTAGAGGGGTGCCGCGCAGGACAGCTCCCGCAAAGGCGTTCAGGACCCCGACGTGCTGTTCCGATTTACCGTCGGTTTCGACCTCGAAAAACTCGGCTTTGGGTTGGGCGAATATCCTGTCGCATGTCCTTCTGAATTCAGGCTCGCTCTGTTCAAGTTTCCACATATAAAGCTTGCCGTTTTCGCTGACCAGTTTTCCTTTGTCGAGCAGTATTTCAAAACGGTTGGTGCCCGGAGTATCGCCGGTGGAAGTGATGAAGGTGCCGGTGGCGCCGTTGGCGTATTCGACATAGGCGGTTACATCGTCCTCCACTTCGATGTCGTGCCATTTTCCAAAATGCATGTGAGCGTATACCTTGACCGGCATGCCGCAAATCCACTGCCATAAATCAAGGTTGTGCGGGCACTGGTTAAGCAGAACTCCGCCGCCTTCGCCTGCCCACGTCGCGCGCCATGCGCCCGAATCGTAGTAGGCCTGCGGGCGGTACCAGTTGGTGATAATCCAGCTTGTGCGCCTTATCTGACCGAGCTCGCCACTGTGGACAAGCTGGTGCATTTTCCGATAAATGTGGTCGGTACGCTGGTTGAACATCATTCCGAACACAACGTCGGATTTTTTTGCAAACTCGTTCATTTCCCGCACCTGTTTTGTATATACGCCGGCGGGCTTTTCTACCATCACGTGGATACCGCGCCGCATGCAGTCGATGGCGTATCTCGGATGGTCGTAATGCGGTACGGCTATCAGGGCGGAATCTATCAGCCCGCTGTCCAGCATCGCCTCGGCGTCATCGAATATTCCGACGCTTTTCGGCAAATTCTCCTCCGCCCATTTAAGGCGTGCCGGGTTTATGTCCTCGACCGCCGCAACCTCGATTTCAGGGCATTTCCCGCTTAATATGTTGTTGATATGAGCGGTGCCCATGTTGCCTATACCGATTATACCCAAACGAATTTTTTCCATTTTTGTCAGACTCCTTTCCTCACAGCCCTCTGGCTTTAAGGTTTTGGTAGCTTACCCTCAAACACTCGAACGGGTCCTCGCCGTAGCAGTCGTCCTGCTCCACGAGCAGGTATTCAGTGCCCGCCGCCTCGCACGCTTCGAGGATGGAGTCAAAATCAATGTTGCCCTCGCAAACCGGAGCCATGCGGGCCTGATTGTTTACAACAGCCATGTCCTTCAGATGGACGCATTGGACACGGCCGGAAAACTTTTTTATCCACTGCGCCGGGTTTCCCCCGCCCGCCTGAATCCAATAGGTGTCCAGAGTAAAACCCATCTCTTCTGGCGTAAAGTCGGCGGCGAGCTTTTCAAGATATACAGGCTCGCCTTTGGCGGGGCGCGCGAACTCAAAGGCGTGGTTGTGGTACATCAGCTTGCAGCCGAGTTCCGAAATGCGTTTCCCGGCAGGCTTGTACAGCCTTAAAAATTCATTGTAATCATCCAGGCCGTTTCTCAGGCCGTTTTTCATACTGCCAATTCCTATGTATTTGCAGTCGAACTGCCTGTGTTCCTCCACCACCCTGTCTGTGTCGTCCGCAATCCGGTCGACATCGTAATGGGTGATAGCGCATTTTAAGCCAAGCATGTCCATCTGTTCCTTCAGCCACTGCGGCTCATAGCGGCAGGTGCCCGACACCTGTACTACACGGTAACCTATTTTCGCGATTTTTTCAAGGGTTTTCGCAAAGTCGTCAAGCGTTTTAGTGTAATCCCGAACGGTGAAAAGCTGGGCTCCGATTTCCATTGGCTCACATCCCTTGTATAATATTTTTCAGCGCCGAAACCGCCGCGTCAAAAGCCGCCCTTTGCGAGGGGAAAGCGTCCATGTCAATGGCGCTGCGTTCATGCCCCTGTTCGAGCTTGTCAAGCCCTGAAAAGACCTTCAAGTGCGGCTCCAGCGTTAAAACTCCTCCGCCCTGTGATTTGAATTTTTCCAGTATTCTGGGTATATGCCCTGCTCCGCTTCCGGCAGGCACGACAGTTCCGTCGGTTTTGGCGTCTTTGATATGAAGATATTTTACATAGGGTGAGAGGATATCCCAAGCCTTCAGGGTATCCTGCCCGCACTGTATAAAGTTGGCGGGGTCGAAAACCGCGTTCAAACCGGGCAGTTGCCGGTGGATTTCAAGGCAGCGGGCGGCGGTGTCGCCGTAAATGCCTTTTTCGTTCTCGTGGCAGAGCGCAACCCCGCTCCCTTTTGCGGCTTCGCAAAATTCTGACAGCCTTTCGATAACCTCGCTTTTATAGTCATCAGGGTTTTTGCCTTTCGGAATAAAAAAGCTGAACAGCCTGATACAGTCTGCTTTTACTGTATGGGCAATCTCAAGTATATGTTTGAACAAGTCAAGATGGGGCGCAAAGTCGTCTTCAATGCCGATTTTACCAATCGGGGAGCCGATTGACCACACGGCTATCCCTCTTTCCTCCAGTCTGTTTTTCAATTCCAAAGCCTGTGTAAGGGTGAGCTGCGAGATGTTTTTGTCCCCGACCCCGCGGACTTCCAAAAGGGAAATGCCGTTTTCCTTCAGCGCCTTTATTTGCTCGTTTATATCCGCGCCTGCCTCGTCCGCAAACGCGCACAGTCTGAATTTATCCAATGCTATTCCTCCAATCACTTTTTGCGGCTAAACGCCGGAATATGCCGAAAACCCGCCGTCCACCGGCACCACAACGCCGGTAACAAAACCCGACGCGCTGCTGTCAGTAAGCCATAAAAGGGTGCCGATAAGCTCATTCGGCTCGCCGAACCTGCCCATAGGGGTGGCGCGCAGGATTTTTTGAGCGCGCGGGGTGGGGTTGTTGTTTTCATCAAACAGCAGTGAGCGGTTTTGATGGGTTACAAAAAATCCGGGAGCAATCGCGTTGACGCGAATTCCTTTATTGGCAAAATGGACGGCCAGCCATTGTGTGAAATTGGAAACCGCCGCCTTTGCCGCGCTGTATGCCGGAATTCTGGTAAGCGGACGAAAGGCGTTCATTGACGAAATATTGATAATCGAACAGCCTTCCTGATTGAGCATATCCTTTGCAAAAACCTGAGTGGGCAGCAGAGTGCCCATAAGGTTCAGGCTGAATACAAAGTCAAATCCGCTTTTATCGAGATTGAAAAAGGTGAGGATATCTTCCCTGATTTCGTCGCCATCTTCAAATATTTCGTGCGCGGTGGTGCATTTGGGGTTATTTCCGCCCGCGCCGTTGATTAATATACTGCATTTGCCGAGCTCCTCGTTAACCCGGACGCGCACTTGTTCAAGGTTTTCCCTGTCGAGCACGTCGCATTTGTACGCTCTAGCGCTGCCGCCGGAAAGGGCGATTTCCCTTTCCACCGCTCTGCCAGCCTCCTCGTTTAAATCAAGCAGCGCGACCCGATACCCTTTTTCCGCCATCGCCTTTGAGAAAGCGGAGCAGAGCACCCCGCCCGCGCCTGTGATGACCACTGTTCTATTCATTCTGACTCAGTCCTTTCGTCGCAATATCAGCAGCCGGCTGATTTCGCTTTTTCCACGGCCTCGAACAGGCCTGCGATATATGTCGCGCCGAGCGCGCGGTCATATAGCCCGTAGCCGTACCGCCCGGTTTCCCCCCAAATCATCCTGCCGTGGTCGGGGCGGACATATCCATCAAACCCCGAATCCACAAGAGCTTTTACAATCTCGTACATATCGAGCGAGCCGCACCGTGAGGGGTGCGCCGCCTCTACAAAAGATTTGTCCCCCGTCCATTTGATATTGCGCAGATGTGCAAAATGAATGCGTCCGCCGAAACGGCGTATCATCGCGGGCAAATCGTTGTCGGGGCTGGCTCCGAGCGAGCCGACGCAGAAGGTCAGCCCGTTGGCGGGACTGTCATACAGCTTGAGAAAACGCTCAAGGTTTTCCTGATTTGTGATTATCCGCGGTAGCCCGAACAGCTCCCACGGCGGGTCGTCGGGGTGTATTGCCATCTTTACGCCGCTTTCCTCGGCCACCGGAATAATCGCTTCCAAAAACGCGCGCAGGTTTTCCCAAAGCTGTTCCTCGTCCACTTCGCTGTACTGGCTGAGCAGGTCCTTCATCTGCTCTTTTGTGTAGCTTTCATCCCAGCCGGGCAGCGAAAAATCGCTGGTCAGCGGGTTCATTGACTGGATAGTTTTCTCGTCGTATGAGAGCGAATTCGAGCCGTCCGGATTTTGGCGCTCAAGCTCGCTGCGCAGCCAGTCGAACACCGGCATAAAGTTGTAGCATATCACTTTTACGCCGGCCTCGCCCAGTCTGCAGATATTTTCGCAGTAATTCTCAATCAGCTTTTTCGCGTTTGAAGTGCCGAGCTTGATATCTTCGTGTACCGGAACGCTTTCCACCACCTCGAAAGTCAGGCCGGCGGCATTTGCCTTGGATTTAAGCGCCGCAATGCTTTCCCGGCTCCAAACCTCCCCGGCGGGGACATCATAAACGGCGGACACAATCCCTTCCACTGCCGGAATCTGCCTGATTTTATCGAGTGTTACAGGGTCGCTGTCGCCGTACCACCTAAATGTTAGCTTCACCGCTTTACCTCCCGCAATGTTTATTTTTCAGCTTCCAACAAAAATGCCAGCAGGGCAGTTTTTTCCTGCCTTACTGGCATTATATTATAATTATTTATGCAAATCAATTGTTTATCTAAACAGTAAAGATTGCAAATATGAACATCATGTGATAGATTTAGTATGAGATTGGTTTTGAGGTGCAATTATGGGCAGTATTTATGTATATAAGGACGATTTGGTTTTTTACCATCACACTATAACTCCAAACCCCCGGCCTGATGATTTTTCAATGCACGCCCACGATATGTGCGAGATACTGTATTTATTGTCGGGCGTTGGCAGGTACATAGTCGAGGGCAGCGAATATACGATAGAGCCGGGCAGCATGATGCTGATGAGGCCGAGCGAGACCCACAAAGTTCAGATACAGCCCGACTGCGTATATGAACGGATTGCGGTGCATTTTTCCAAAAAAATCATAGAGCAGGCCGACCCGAAAGGGGAACTGCTGCTGCCTTTTGAAAAACGGCCGCTTGGGCAGTGGAATTACTACCAGCGGTCGTCCTTTAAAAGCGGGTTTGTTCTGGAATGCCTTAACGCGATGAAAACGGATAGCGGAGACGAGTACAGCCGCAGGCTGTCCATAACATCGCATTTGTTTCCGGTTCTTATCGAAGTGCGGGCGGCGTTTGGCGCAAGGCAGGGCGAAAAGGAAGAAAGCCAGTATCACGATATCTCAAGGGAGCTGGTAGATTATATAAACTACAACCTGATGTCGGCCGAGCTTTCGCTTGACAGCCTGTCCCGATATTTTCTCATAAGCAAACCCCATCTGAACCGGATTTTCAAAAAGGCGACCGGCTCCACCATCTGGAATTATGTGCTGATTAAAAGAATGATGGCGGCGCGGCAGATGATAATGTCGGGGAAGCCTGCCTTTGAAGTCTGCCAGGCATGCGGGTTTAAGGATTACTCAGCGTTTTACAGGTTATATAAAAAGAAATTCAATCTCACCCCGCAGCAGGAAAGGCGGAATTGATAAAGCGCGGCCTGTGCCTCAATTGGACGGGTTTATTAAGATTGTTGCATTTGGCGCACTCGCTTTTGCTTTCAATTAATCCTGCAAGCTTCGAACGTTAAAAAGAAACGGCAATTTGCGTCCTGCAAATTGCCGTTTCTTTCTGGAGCGGGAAACGGGGCTCGAACCCGCGACTTTCGGCTTGGGAAGCCGACGTTCTACCGCTGAACTACTCCCGCACACCTTTTGGCGAGCGCTTTAAATATTATCATATTCTTCTCAAAAAATCAAGCGGTTTAAACCAAATACTGCAACGGATAAAGTAAGGCGCCGGCGGTTGCCGGCGCTTGTACTGAGCAATATATACCGCACAGCAATCAAAAAAGCTGTAATTAAAAGTCTGCCTAATCTTTGAATAATCGTGGCCGTAACTTGATTGCGGCTGCGGTTTTATCTGACCTGCAATACCACTTTGCCCACATTCTCCCCGCGATATAGAATATCATGAGCCTCGCTCGCTTCGGTTATCGGTAGAACTTTATATATTGTGGGCTTAACTTTTCCTTCCTCGACCTTCGGCCATACTTCTTTCACAAGGCTTGCGAGTATCTGCGCTTTAACTTCAGGCTTACGGGAACGCAGCGTGCTTCCGATTATACGTATGTTCCTCACATAAACGTTTTTCAAATCGACAGTCGTTATATCGCCGGCAAGAGTAGCAATCATTATCCACCGACCGCCGTGCTGCATATAGGGAAGGCACCTACCCATCATCTCGCCGCCGAGGCAATCGATTGCGACGTCAACCGGATGGCTTGAATCCATTTGCTCTTTTAATACCTGCGCAATATCCTGCGTGTCGGTGCTGACCACAACATCGGCGTTAAGATGTCGTACGGATTCCACAAAGTCCCTGGTTCTGACCGTTGTAATCACCCAGATATCGAAAGCCTTGGCCATCGGGATAACAACGCTCGCCAATCCGCTTGCGCCGGCATGCATCAGCAGGGTGTTGCCGGGCTTAATATTGCCCTCCATGAACAGGTTGAGGTATGCGGTGGCAAAAGCCTCCGGCATCGCCGCAGCTTCTACCATGGTGCAGTTCTTTGGTATGGGCATCAGCATATCATGTTTCACCGCAACATATTCCGCATATCCTCCGCCGCCCAATAGCGCGCAGACCCTGTCGCCCACTTTCCAACTGCTGTTTTTTCGGGCTTCGCCGCCAGTCTCTGCGATTACGCCCGATACTTCCAGCCCCATCCATTCCGGACAGCCGGGCGGGGGCGGGTAATTCCCTTCGCGCTGCATCAAATCCGCGCGGTTAAGCGCGGCATAGTGGATTTCCACAAGCACCTCGTCAGGAGCGATGACTGGGTCGGGAACATCGCGCCAGAAAAGTTCGCGGTTTTCACCAACTAAAATTGCTTTCATCCTTCACACTCCCCTAGTCTTCTTCCAGAATTGTTTTCCTCTCCAGCTTTAATCCCTCGTAAAGAGGCATAAGCTGGGATTGCTTTAGCCCTGTCACATTTAACACCTTGCTGTTATCCATTACGCGGTTGAACATGCGGTCATACCAGAGCTGCCATCTTAAAGCCTGCCTGTTGGTTTCGTTGTAACCCGCACGGGCAAGAAAATAGGTCTCCTCGTCAACCGCTTGATAGTTCAACCCGAACAAATCCTTGTAGTATTCGGCAATTTCTCCCCACGAATGGTGTTCGGAGGTGGTTACGTTAAAATCCTCGCAAATCGCTCTTTCATTAAACAGAATTCTTCTTTGCATTTCCGCAACGTCGCCCGCCCAGCTCATGGTTCCGTGAACAGTCAGCGCTTTGTCAAAAAGCGGAACAGGTTTCCCAGAGCGGATGTACGGCAGCAGATGGAATCGCTCCAGCGTAATCAACTGGCAGCGCTTGTGCGAATATGTGATAGCGGGGCGTAAGATTGTCCAGTTGCGGAAACGGCTTTGTCGAAGAAAGTCCTCCCCGCGCGCCTTGTAAATGCCGTAATCGTCAGAGCGGACAAATTCCTCATCCTTTGACGCGTCCAGAAGCCGCGGCGATGATTCCACAACCGGGTGCTCTTCATCGGCAAAAACGCGGTAGCTGGACAGATAGATATAATGTTCGGTGTTTTGAAGCATCAGCGGCAGGTACACCGGGATTTCCCCGGTTGGATAAATCATAAAATCCACAATACCGTCGTAGTGCCTGGATAACAGCTCGTCCAAAACCGCCCTGTCCTTGGCATTGGCTTTAATGTACCGCAGGCGCGGATTGTCGGATGTCTTATCGTCTAATGACACCACATCCACGGTATACCCGTCCTCAACAAGCTTTGGCACCAGATAGGTGCCCATTGCGCCGGTTCCTCCCAGCACCAGTACTTTTTTATTCATATCATTCTTCCCCACTGTTTTTTCCGCAGCATTTAATTACTGTCTTGTAAAGTTCAAGCTCGTAGTCATAAGTATAGGGGTTTTCCTTTTTGCCGGTTACATACTCTGCAAAACAACGCATCATGGTGTCGTACCGGTTAAAAGGTTCGGCGCGAAATCTTTCGCCGTCATTGTTCCAGTCAAAAATATCGCTCGAAACTTTACGGACAAGGGTATATAGATTATCCGAACCTGCCACCCCCTCAATCGGCAGCAACTGAACAGTTCCCTTGCTGCCGCACACCACAAGCTGCCGTCTCATAAATCCTCCGGCTTCGACGGCGCAGGTTTTAACAAAGGATACTCCGTTTTCATATTTCAGCACCGCCATGCCAAAATCCTCGGCAGTTACACCGTCAATGCCGGTTGAACAATTAAGCGGCAGCACCTCTTTCGGCATACCTTGAATCTGCAAAACCAAATCAATCAAATGACAGCCCAGATAAAACATCATCCCGCCCGGAAACCGCTTCAGCCATTGCCGTTTTTGTGGTTTGTGCATGCAGTTCATGTGCGCTTCGACACAGTATATATCTCCGAGCTCCCCATTGCGAATATCTTGACTAAGCTGGCTGATTACCGGGTTATAGCGATACATATAGCCGGTATGAAAAACAACTTTGCGTTTTTTGGCCGCTGTTATCAGCGCTTCAAACTCCGACGGTTCGGTGCCGCCCGGCTTATCCATGTGTACGGCAAGCCCTCTTTCCACTGCGGCTGTGGCATATCTGGTCAGGTTCAGCTCGCTGGTCTCAACCGCAACAGCGGCCAAATCCGGAATACTCAGCAGTTCGTCAACCGACATAAGTGGAAGACCTTCATATACGGGGGGATATTGATTAATCTCCCCCTCAGGGATTGCATATCCGACGACTTCAAATATATCTTTCTGTTTTCTCAGGCTGCGAATTATTTCGGACGCATGGTCGTGTTCTGCGCCAATCTGAGCAATTTTAATCGGCTTCATTCCATACCGCTCCAATCAAACTGGGTAACCGGAAAGGCTTTGCTTTCAGCAAGGCGTTTATATACTTCAGGCGCTTCCTTTGGTTTATGGGTTTCCTCTATCAAGTCAATCAGGCTCAGCCTGTCGGCGGCAAGAAGGCTTAGCACAGTCATCGCGTCGTCGCGCTGCGTCCACATTCCTGGGGAAGATTCGTGCTCCGGACGTGCAATCGAATGGGCTCCAATCAATGAAATCCCCGGGCCATGCACCTTGCGGTAATAATCCACCGTAAAATCCGAGTTGCGGGTACAGCCCAGCAGCGCCACCCGCCCAAACCTTGCCATGCAATCCAGAGCCGTATTAAGAGCAGTGCCCAAACCGGTCGCTTCAATGGCTACTTTTATCCCTCCGCGCGAGGCTTCAATCACCTTTTTGGGAAAGGATTCGTCCATCGGGTCAAACGCATAATCCGCTCCGTGCATCAGCGCCGCTTTCCTTTTTTCCTCCGCCGTGTCGACGGCAATGATTGGACAGGCTCCCGCTGCGCGCAATTCTTTAACCGCAATCATCCCTAAAATTCCAAGCCCCATCACCATTGCCGGCTCGCCGATTTCCAAACGGCATTTTCGTATAGCCGCTAACGGAAAAGTGGCAATATGCGTCAATGCGGCTTCCTGAAAGGTAATCCTGCTGTCCTCGATTTTATACACATTGGAGGCTTTTATGCCGATATAACGGCAGTGCCTGCTCCATGAAAGCGCTACGCGGTCGCCTTCGTGCAGGTTCTCAACTTTTTTCCCAACCTGAAGAACAACACCCGCCGAGCTGTATCCCCCGTATCGGGGAAACACCGGCACAGCGCTGCGGGAGTATATGTCTATATTGACCTCTCCCGTTATGTTGGCGCGTTCCGTGCCGCTGCTGATGGTACTGACTTCAATTTTTACCATCACATCATGGTCACCAATTACCGGCATTTCACAAGGCAGCAATTCGGCTGTGTTCACCTTCGTAAACACAATCTGTCGGTTTTTCATACAGCTACTCACCTCGCCCTGATTATATATTATTGACGCGGGTAAAAACATACACTATATTATAAATAACAGCATATTATTTTCTAAAAATCTGAGGAGTAGAGGAGTATTGGAATGAATAATACACTTTTCTATAACTGGTTCAGATTAAACCAGTTTAAATTCAATAACCTTCACTACAACGATTCGCGGCAGGGCAACAGTCTGCATTATGTCGGATATTTGATAGGTGGACATGCAAAGTTTGTGATTGAGCAGGGAAAGACTGTTTTCGCAAGCGAGGGCGACGCGGTTTTTATTCCGAGGGAATACAGGTATCAATCGTACTGGTATGGCAATCCTGTTGTTTTTGAATCCTATGGATTTATGCTTTTTCCCGAAAAGGAAGATATTAACTACGACTTTCAGGTATTCCGACCAAATGAAGAACAACTGAATCTCATTCGGCAAATACAAAAAGACCGAACGGTCTGCTGCCGGACAATAGGATTGCTGTATCTGCTGTTGGGCAGCATATTTCCGATAATTTCAGTATCCCCCGATTACCAATACAACGCAATTATTAAAAAGGCGGCCGAATACATGCGCCGGGAGAATTGTTTTAAGGTTTCGGACGTCGCAGAGTATTGTAATGTCAGCGTATCGGGGCTTTACGCTATCTTTAAGAAAAGTGCGGGGCTGACCCCAATTAATTTAAAACACAAAATTTTGGTGGAGAAAGCAACGGAACTGCTGACTACCACCGATATCCCGATTGAGGAAATCAGCCGTAAATTAGGTTTCGGGACTTCCGGGTATTTTAGAAAAATCGTGTTTGACGTAACCGGCAAAACCCCGAGAAAAATCAGAAAGTCTGCTCGAGTAGGCATATAATCCTGTTATAATATTCACGAATTCGATTTCTGCGCGTAAGACTTCACCAGCTGAAATTATCTCTAATCGGTTTCAGTTTGCTTAATAACGGCTGCTCTTTGGTATCCAGCTCGCCGTGAGATTCAACGCAAAGATACATACAGACCCCGAAGCAAGGCCCGATATACCTGATAATCGTGCCTTCCCCGCTGCACAAAAACAGCAGCTTTTTATCAGTCCGCGATACAATTTTTTGAATGCACTCAATGTATTTCGGTATGTCGTTCTTATGGTCCGCGACTACTACAATTTTAATAATGTCAGCGCCGCGCTTTTCATGTTCCTCTGCTATCAGCAGAGCCTCGTCGACGGTAATATTTCTCAATGCATGACTGGACATCAGCACCTCGCCGCCGAGGCTGTGGATTTTATTTATTAAATCCATTTGCTTCTTTACAACAGCAGGGTTTCGCGACAACTCCAAATCCACTTTCGTATCAAACATATCTCCCATTACATCGCAAAGCGTCGCGCCTGCTTCAAGTCCCAACAGCAGCAGCTCGGCACACTGCTCATGCGTATAACCTGCACTCTCACCGGCTTTATAGCTGGTTATGTATATCGGCCTGCCGTCGCAGGCATCAAAGATTTCTTTCAGGTCTTTTAAATTCCTGTACTCTTTTTTTAACTGACACAGCTGGACACCAAATGCATCGGCTCCAAGGTTTAAGGATTTTTTTATTTTTGTTATGGCTTCCTCTTTGGTGGGGCACTGAATCATTGCAGTCAGCAACGGTTTGTCATAATTCAAAAACGTAGGCTTCATTTTTTTACCCCTTTTCATTGCGTCTTTGCAGCTGTTGCTCTTTTCGCCATTAGGCTGCCGAATACTTCGTCCTGTGCTTTCACGCACATCAGTATTCATATAGAAATATATAATTCGATAGAATATATATCAATAGTAAAAACGATACTTATTTATCATTTTCGATACTAATTATATCTGGAATGGTTGAATTTATTAACTTTACTGATATAATGAGATTGGTGAAGGCGATGAATATAAGCGGTATTACCGTAACATCAATTCAGGATATTGTTTTGGTCAGCTCCAGAAAAAACAAAACCGACAAAATGATTTGCCGGAGTTCTTACGGTATATCCCTCTGCAAAAGCGGCAGGATTGAATACAACCATAACGGAAAGATTTATATATCTAAACCAAACAACGTGGTAATCCTACCCAGATACCAGACCTATGAAATCAACCGGGTTGAGCCGGGGGAATTCCCGGTTATTAATTTCCAGACATTAACCCGGTTTACGGATGAATTCTGCGTCTTGCAGGTTAATGATAACGAAAAGTTTATCCGCCTGTTTGAGGAAATGAGAAAAATCAAATTTGAGCCTGATTACAATCATCTAAAGATGATGAAAGCCTTTTATCATTTTCTCGATGAATTAATCGCGGAGAATATCTATTTTAATAAACCCGTTCAAAAATATGTTGACTACATGAATATGAATTTTAACAATCCCGACCTGACTATAAGCGAGATTGCTTCAAACCATAATATAAGCGAAATATATTTAAGGAAGCTTTTTGGAAAGTACCTGCGCGTTTCTCCAAAGCAATACCTCCTGAAACTCAGGATTTCCAAATCCAAAGAATTACTGGAAAGCACCAATCTATCGGTAACCCAGATTTCGAGCTATTGCGGCTATGCCACTGTTTACCACTTTTGCCGTTCTTTCAAAAATCATTGCAACTGCACTCCAAGCGAATACCGAAAAATGACTCAAACGCAGATAATCTGATGTCTAAATTAGACGGAAGATACTTATACATAAAAAATCAGGGGTTTTTCCAACCCCTGATTTCTTTGCTATTTCGCTTTTTCCTCAACCTCGCGGCGGGCGAGCGCGGTAAACTCATCAAACGGCATTACGCCGATATCTCCGTCCCTGCGCGAGCGGACCGAAACTGTGCCGTCGGCGGCTTCCCGCTCCCCGATTATCAGCATATAAGGCACCTTTTGCATCTGCGCTTCGCGGATTTTGTATCCGAGCTTCTCGTTCCGCAAATCCGCTTCGACCCGCAGGCCGGCTGCTCGGAGCTTTTCGGCAGCGGATTTTACGACCTCGTCCTGTTTTTCCGAAACCGGTATTACCCTTACCTGCTCCGGCGCCATCCACAAAGGCAGCGCGCCCGCATACTTTTCAATCAAAAGGGCGAGAGTGCGCTCATAACAGCCGATTGAAGTCCGGTGTATCACATACGGATATTTTTTCTGGCCGTCGGCGTCAACATATTCCATCCCAAACCTTTCGGCAAGCTGGAAATCAATCTGAATGGTGATGAGGGTATCCTCCTTGCCGTGGACATTGCGTATCTGGATATCCAGCTTGGGCCCGTAGAAGGCGGCCTCGCCATCGGCTTCGGTGTACTCTATATTCAAATCGTCAAGGATTTGACGCATACGCGCCTGTGCTTCCTCCCACTGCTCCGGCGAGCCGATGTATTTATCCCGGTTATTCGGGTCCCATTTGGAGAAGCGGTAATACACGTCCTCGTCCAGCCCGACAGCCTTTAGCATATATCCGGCAAGGTCGACACAGCCGCGGAACTCATCCTCAAGCTGGTCGGGACGGCAGGCGATATGCCCTTCCGAAATGGTAAACTGGCGCACGCGGATAAGCCCGTGCATTTCCCCGCTGTCTTCATTGCGGAACAGGGTGGACGTCTCGCTTAAGCGTATGGGCAGCTCCTTATAAGAGCGCATGCGCGAGAGATACACCTGAAACTGGAACGGGCATGTCATCGGACGCAGCGCGAGCACCTCGCTGTCCTTTTCGGGGTCTCCGATGACAAACATTCCCTCGCGGTAGTGGTCCCAGTGCCCCGAAATCTTGTATAAATCGCTCTTTGCCATCAGCGGCGTTTTGGTCAAAAGGTACCCGCGCTTTTGCTCCTCGTCTTCCACAAACCGTTGAAGGATTTGAATTACCCTCGCGCCCTTGGGCATCAGGATTGGCAGCCCCTGCCCTATATAATCCACCGTTGTAAAATACTCAAGCTCCCTGCCGAGCTTGTTGTGGTCGCGCTTTTTGGCCTCTTCCAGCCTTACAAGGTGCTCCTCCAACTGACCGGCTTTCGGGAACGCCACCCCGTATATCCGCTGGAGCATTTTTTTGCTCGAATCCCCGCGCCAGTATGCGCCGGTAATACTCAGCAGCCTGAACGCCCTGACCCTGCCGGTATCGGGAAGGTGGGGGCCGGCGCAGAGGTCCACAAACTCGTCCTGCTTATAAAAGGTGATATCTTCCCCTTCGGGCAGCTCGTTAATCAGCTCGATTTTGTACGGCTGGTCCTTCATCAAATCCAAAGCCTTGTCTTTCGGCAGCGAAAAAAGCTCAAGCGGCAGCGCCTCTTTGACGATTTTTTTCATCTCGTCCTCGATTTTCTGCAAATCTTCCTGTGCAAACGGCTCCTCGCTGTCGAAATCATAGTAAAAACCGCTGTCGGTAGCCGGGCCGATTGCAAGCTTTACGTTTGGATACAGCCGCTTGACCGCATGCGCCATAATATGGGACGCGGTATGCCAAAACGCCTTCTTGCCCTCGTCGCTGTCAAAGGTCAGTATCTCAACGCTGCAGTCCTTTGTAAGCGCAGAGCGCAAATCCACCACCTTTCCGTCGACCTTGGCGGCACAGGCGGCTTTATATAACCCCATCGAAATCTCGCGGCAAAGGGAATCAACGGACGTGTTCTCCGCAACTTCCCGTATATCCCCGCCTTTTAGAGTAATCTTCAGCATTTTTCTTATCCTTTCATTACTGGATTTAAAAAGCCCCGTCCCAATAAAGGGACGGGGCTTTATACCTCGTGGTTCCACCCTTCTTCGCAAAGCGCCGAAAGCTGCGCATTTGCCTTTGAAGCGGCATTTAACGGTGCCAGCCGGCTTGCCTTGTGCGGTCTCCCGCTTTATCGGCAGCGCTCCGGGGCGGTAGCCTTTCCGCTTCCCCGGCGCCGCTTTCAGCCTGACCTTCAAGGTCAGACGGCGCTCTCTGTTCGGGTTTATGCGAAATGCCTTCCCCTTCATCGCTTTAGCTGTATTTCAATTACATGCTATCACTGCGAAAGGAGAATGTCAAGGGCAAAATCCCCCGTTTTCGTGTATCCTCTTTCGCTTTCAACAAATTGTATAATATCAATCCAATTCCGCAAGGCTTTGTTCAAGCAGCGAGAGTTTTTCCCCCAGTCTGTCGGCTTCCTCCCGCGCCGATTGTACAACCTCGGCGGGCGCTTTTTCAACAAACGACGGGTTATTCAGCCGCGCCAAAACCGAATCAAGCTGTTTTTTTGCGTTTTCCTTTTCCCTGTTCAGCCTTGCGCGCTCGGCGTCCTTGTCAACCAGTTCGCTCATCGGGATTTTGATGGTGGCGTCGGCGGTTACAATGCTTACCGCGCCGTTGATGTCAAAGTCCGCCCCTATCTCTACCGACGATGCCCACGCAAGCCGCTCGAAGAATATTTTGCCCCGCCTGAATGTGTCGGCAAAAGCGGTCTCGATAAACACCGGCGCTTTCCTGGAGGGCGGGACATTCATTTCCGCCCGCCGGTTGCGGATGGCGCGAATGGCTTCCATAATCCTCTCCATTTCCCTTTCCTCGGCGGGGAAGTTGAGGGATTCCTGATACACCGGCCAGTCGGATTTCATCAGGGTCTCGCATTGGTGCGGCAGGCTCTGCCAGATTTCTTCGGTGATGAACGGCATGAACGGGTGCAAAAGCTTTAAAATCCCGGTCATCACATACACCAGGACCTGCCTTGCGGCGTCCGCTTTTTCGCCCTGCAGGCGGGATTTGGAAAGCTCGATATACCAGTCGCAGAAATTATCCCAGATAAAATCATATAGCTTTTGAACCGCAATCCCCAGTTCGAATTTTTCAAGGTTTTCGGTAACCTCAGCGGCAAGGGAATTCAATCTTGACAAAATCCATTTATCCTCAAGCTCAAGCACATCGGGCAGGCTTAACTCGACCTCGCTGTCCCCGATATTGAGCAGGATAAACCGCGCGGCGTTCCAGATTTTGTTGGCAAAGTTGCGGGACGCCTCCACCTTTTCGTAGGTAAACCGCATGTCGTTGCCCGGGCTGTTTCCGGTGGCCAGCGTGAACCTCAAAGCGTCCGCGCCGTAATCCTTGATAATTTCAAGCGGGTCTATCCCGTTGCCAAGCGACTTTGACATCTTCCTGCCCAAAGCGTCGCGCACCAGACCATGGATAAACACTGTCCTGAACGGGACCTGCCCCATCTGCTCCAGTCCAGAGAACATCATCCGCACTACCCAGAAAAAGATAATGTCATATCCGGTTACAAGGGTGCTTGTGGGGTAGAAGTATTCAAGCTCAGGGGTCTTATCCGGCCAACCCAAAGTGGAAAACGGCCACAGCGCAGAGGAAAACCATGTGTCCAGCACGTCCTCGTCCTGAGTGAGCTTTGCACTGCCGCATTTTGGGCATTTATCCGGGTCATTTAGGCTGACTATGGTCTCGCCGCAGTCGGCGCAGTACCATGCAGGAATACGGTGCCCCCACCAAAGCTGGCGGGAAATGCACCAGTCTTTTATATTCTCCAGCCAGTGGAAATAAACCTTTTCAAACCTTTCGGGCACAAACCGCGTCTCGCCCTTTTTGACTGCTTCAATCGCGGGGCCGGCAAGGGGTTTCATCTTCACAAACCACTGCAAGGATATACGGGGCTCAACAACCGTACCGCAGCGGTAGCACGATCCGACATTGTGCTTTATCGGCTCGGTCTTAATCAGATAGCCCTGCTCTTCAAGCTCCTTAACTATCGCCTTGCGGCATTCCATAATCGACATTCCCTGATACTTGCCCGCAAACTCGTTCATATATCCCCTGTCGTCAATAACCGTTACAGCCGGCAGGTTGTGGCGCAGCCCGACCTCAAAATCGTTTGCATCGTGCGCGGGGGTTATCTTGACAACGCCGGTGCCGAAATCCATCTCGACGTAAGTGTCGGCGATAACCGGGATTTCCTTGTTTACAATCGGGAGTATGACATTCCTGCCGACGAAAGCGGCATATCTTTCATCGTCGGGGTGGACAGCCACCGCGGTATCACCCAGCATGGTTTCGGGCCGGGTGGTCGCAAGCTCAAGGTAGCCGTTGCCGTCCGCCAGCGGGTAGCGCAGGTGATAAAAAACAGAGCCGGTCTCCTCGAACTCCACTTCGGCGTCCGAAATCGAGGTATGGCAAGTGGTGCACCAGTTGATTATCCGCTCGCCGCGGTATATCAGCCCTTTTTCATACAGCCGGACGAACACCTCGCGCACCGCTCTGGAGCAGCCTTCATCCATGGTGAACCGTTCCCGCTCCCAGTCGCAGGACGAGCCCAGCTTTTTAAGCTGGCTTATTATCCGGCTGCCGTACCTTTCCTTCCACGCCCACGCGCGCTCCAAAAAGCCTTCGCGGCCCAAATCTTCCTTTTTTATTCCCTCTTTTGCGAGCGCCTCGACTATCTTGGCCTCGGTCGCAATCGAGGCGTGGTCGGTTCCGGGCAGCCACAGCGCTTCGTAACCCTGCATCCTCCGCCATCTTATCAATATGTCCTGCAGGGTATTGTCTAGCGCATGCCCCATGTGAAGCTCGCCGGTTATATTCGGCGGCGGGATTACTATTGTATAAGGGATTTTGTCCGGGTCGGGGTCTTTTGAGTTTTTCCCATGCGGCACCGCGTGGAAATACCCGCCCTCTTCCCAGAACCCGTATATCCGGTCCTCCACCTCGCCGGGATTATATTTCTTGGCAAGCTGCCTGTCCTTTTGTGCTGGATTTTCCATCTGGCACTTCATTCCTTTCCGCGTCTGAGGAATTGACAAAAACCTTGATAATCGTCAAGGGCAAAGAGTTTTAAACCCGCTCAAAAAGTCTTGAAGACTAAAATCAGCCTGTCTTTGCGGCTGTAAAACCTTTGGCAATTATTTTTCATAATATCACAAGTAGCGCCTTTCCGCAAGAGCGGCGGCGCCCAAAAATCAGCATCTCGCGCCGCGGTAAAAAAGGATTGCAAACAGGTCTTAAGCTCTGCTTACAGGTATTCTTTTATCCTGTCAATCACTTTCGCCTTGAGTTCATCAACCCCCTCAAATCCCATCCGCGGGGTATACAGCTTTTCAAGCTCCACATGTATTGACTTTGCGGCTTTCAGCCTGACAACCGCCTCCTGCAAAAGCACTTCAACCATTTCTCTATCCTTTTCCAGCATTCCGGCTTTTGTCCTGAGCTTTTCAGGCGTCAGCGCGATATCCAAATCCACAACCCGGCAGGCCTTTTCCTTTATCCCGGGATCGGTTGTCAAAAGCAGGCCCCCACCGCTTACCAGCACTGTCTCTACCCTGTCGGGATTCAAAGGCTGGTGAAAAAACTCCACATCAAAGCCTTTCATCAGCCACTCTCCGGCAAAATACTTCAGCACATCACTTTTAGCCTTTGAGTCCGCCCCCTGAAGCAGACAGCATTTGATACCGTCATCGGCTAATGTGTGAATAAATGAAACCCCGCCGTCAGGCGTCAGCGCACTGTGGAACAAATGCCTTTCTCCTGCCGCTTCGCCGGTTTTTTCTGCGTTATCAATTAGTTCCCTTCTTAAATCCAATATCAAATCCGACAGCTTTGATTTGTCCATCGCAAGCTTCAGCGTTTCCTCTATATCATTCTGAACCAGATTGGCGCACATCAGATACCGGTACGCGCTTTCAAAACAGCCTTTTT
>FZPS01000006.1_pt85 | contig 32846 bp, 35 predicted proteins | sample 1817821 | NCBI WGS metagenome assembly FZPS01 (sample SAMEA104158645, study PRJEB21678) | metagenome | place: Germany | collected 2015-04-21
GCGATATATTATATGTTATAAATGATAATATCTCTTTTATCGGAGGATGTAATAATTTGCATACAAACTGACAAATAATTATATCGCTAGAAATCCATTTATAAAAAATACCCGATAAGTAAAAAGGAATCATTTTCATATGTATTTATACATATCGCTCCTTGATTTTATCTCCTACATGGGCGAGTATCCGTCGCTCATCGTCACAACAATTCTCACACTTGCCGTTATTCTTGTAAACGGATGGACTGACGCACCAAACGCAATTGCAACGTGCGTTTCGACACGTGCGATGCGCACAGGCCCCGCTATTTTCATGGCGGCTGTACTGAACTTCGCCGGCGTTTTTGTAATGACGCTCCTAAACCAGAAGGTCGCTGAAACAATATATAAAATGGTCGATTTTCGAGGCGATGCAAAGGAAGCTCTCACAGCCCTGTGCGCCGCTCTCATTGCTATTGCCACATGGGCGACTGCCGCTTGGCGTTTCGGCATACCGACAAGCGAAAGTCACGCTCTCATAGCCGGGCTTTCAGGTGCTGCCATTGCCCTTCAGGGAGGTTTTGGCGGCATAAACGGCGAGCAGTGGGTACTTGTAATATATGGCCTTGTACTATCGACCTTCCTCGGTTTCGCATCAGGTTTTATCATTGTGCGCTTGACCGAATTTATATGCCGCCGCATGAACCGCTACAAAACTGATCAATTCTTTGGGCGTGCGCAGGTAGTGGTGGCAGGAGGCATGGCTTTCATGCACGGCGCGCAGGATGGGCAGAAGTTTATCAGCGTTTTTTTGCTTGGTATGTTCCTTGCACGTGGGCAAAGCGAAGCGGAAATTGTTCAAATACCGATATGGCTGATGGTTATATGTGCGCTTGTGATGGGGCTTGGCACATCAATCGGCGGTTACAGAATTATTAAATCCGTCGGTCTTGATATGGTAAAGCTTGAAAAATACCAGGGCTTTTCAGCTGACCTTGCAGGTGCTGGCTGTCTACTATTATCGTCTGTAATCGGAATACCTGTATCCACAACGCATACAAAAACGACTGCTGTAATGGGCGTCGGAGCTTCGCGTAATATTAAAAATGTGAACTGGTCAATTGTTAAAGAGATGGTGCTTACTTGGGTGCTGACCTTCCCCGGATGTGGGCTTGTCGGTTTTCTGATGGCTAAGCTATTTATGCTAATATTCTAATAACCTAATACCGGAGGAAGTATATATATGTTAAGAAAAACCTCTTATAATTACTTTAATTTTTTCCGTGAAATGATTAAATATGGTCTTGACAGCGCAAAAATGCTTGAGAAAATCGTAAATGAGTATGATTATAACAATCTCTCGCTTTATAAAAGTGAAATGAAAAAGCTCGAGCACGCAGCCGACATGAAAAAGCACGAGATGATGAGGCATTTGATGAAGGAATTCCTACCCCCGATCGACCGCGAAGACATATCAGAGATAGCGCATGTGCTCGACGAAATATGCGACGCTATTGAAGAAGTTGTGCTTCTTTTATATATGTACGACATCAAAGCCTGCCGTGATGATGTCTCTGAGTTTATCATCATAATTAAAAAAGAATGCGAAAAGCTGAGCGAGCTTTTCCGTGATTTCGAAAACCACAAGCGCAATCGCGACAAGCTGCTTAACATAATCAAGGAAGTCAACACGATTGAAGAAGACGGAGACAGGTTCTACATCAATGTAATGAAAAAGCTTTTTGTTGAAAAAGCAAACGCAAAGGATATCGTCGCATGGCGTGATATATATAACTGCCTTGAAATATGCTGTGACTGCTGTGAAAAGGTAGCCGATGCCGTTGAGAACGTCATAATGAAATGCTTATGACGCTTCAGTTTCATATAAATATACCCGAGCATTCGCTCGGGTTGTTTTATTTATAATGTACTCTTACATCAATCGCAATGGTTTAATTGTAATTTATATAAATATTTTCAGCTTTTCGCGTATATTAAAAAAACAAGTTAGAATAGTCTGCTTCTGTTATTCTTCATTTTTAGAACCATATGGTATATGACAAAAATCCCTTTTCCCACATTTCTGCACTTAAATAAATAATCACTGTTTTTATGTGCGGTAAACATAGCTTGCCACAATCTGGGATAAAATGTGTGTCCACATGTCGGGCAAATATATTCATGCTTTGTGATTGCTCTTCCGTTAGTATAGAGAATTATAGCTGTGAGAATAATCACCGGAATAGCTATCACCCACCAGTGCACATCATAGGATTAATTACCTAAGTGCACCTCGCATGAGCAAAGCATTACACTCAGCAAAAGCATTTCTGTAAAGGTAATTAATTTTTTCATTGTGTGTCTCCATCAATTTATAAATGTTTGATTTATAATAAAGCTCTTGTCGCGAAGGTTTAAAATTTGCTTTCGGATACGTAAGACTACATTCTCACAATTCGGTTTGATTATCGCTTTGATAAAAACAACTTATTCGGTCGTTCCATTAAAAATCCGATTTACCAGGATATCAACATAAATAAACGGAGACAGTGATAAAAGGAACAGATAATTTAGATTATTCATTAAAGCGAAAACTGTCTGCTATAATGCGCCATTATAAGATTGTCAATTAAAGTTTTGCCATTATCATTATTTTACCATGTTTAACACATCTTGTTCAAGCTTTTCTGCTTTAATGGCCGCTTTTTAATCATCGTAATCGTCATCGTCGTCGCTTATACCGTCATCATAATCATAGCTGTCATAGATGTCATCATCATCTTCTTCAAGCATACTATAAAGAGCGAATTGAGCGAAATAATTTGTGTGTTCACTCTTTTTTTCATCTGACTCACCGCTGCTTTTGTCTTCGGGTTCGATTTCGTTATCGGCATCGGCATCACTACCCTCACCGCTCCCGCTGGCGTCAGTACCATCAGAAGCAAAAAGCGCATCAACCATCTCCGTAGCACGCGCAAGCGCTGCGTACGGCACATAAAACGAATAGTACTCATTTGCGTATCCAATTATGCCGGCAGATATACCATAACGAAACGCTTCTTTTTTGAGATATGGGATTTTCTCACGCCCAAGCACATCTTCAACCATGCTGGCCCAGATCGCTTCCTTTGTTGTGAGAAATACGGGATCATTGTCCTTCGGTGACACAAGCCGTTTTTTGCGACAGGAGGGGCATTTCTTTTTCTCACTTGTCAATATCATACATACGGGGCAGTAATTCATCTGTGCAACAGCCGCCTTTCTGTTTAGTATGTATAGGGGGAAATAAGTCTCCTTTTTATTATGCCTTTATTTTAGATTTGAGCGGCACCGGCTGATGTGGTTTTTCAGCAGACTATGGAAGTTTAAGAAATCGTACGGCGTTATCATATAAAATGCGTCGTCGTTCATCCTCTGTCATAGAGACAGCGAAAAAGCGCTTCAGCTCATCGTCAGCTGACACAACAGGATAATCAGTGCCAAACATAAGCCTTTCACATCCAAACTTGTCGATAAGATAACGCGCATACTCCGGCGTCATCGCCCAAAGAGCGCTTGATGTGTCGAACCAGACATTATCACGACCTCGAAGATACCTAATTGCTTCCTCCCATGACCTATATCCGCCAAAATGAGCTGCAACAACGGTCAACTTCGGGAACATATTAAGTATAGCTGCCAGCTTTCGCGGCTCACTGAACCTATACTGCGGCCTATCATCGCCCATATGAAGGTACAGCGGCAATCTCTTTGCCTCGAGCAGTGCGTAAAGCGGATACCATCTCTCATCGTCTATGTCAGCGCCCTGTATGTCCGGGTGCAGCTTGACACCACATAAGCCAAGAGATAAAGCATGATCAAGCTCCGACGCAAAATCTACCGTATCTTGATGCATAGCGGCAAAACCATGAACCTCAAACCCTGCGCTGCGCCCAACCGCCATATCATGCGCAATGCCTTCATTGACGTGACGAACCTGATGAGCATTTGTCGCAACACCAAGTAAAAGAAAGCCGGAAATCCCGGCGTCGCGGCAGTTTGACATAAGGTCTGATACCGTGCCGGTGCGCTCGACATGAAAATTATAAAAGTGTCCTAAGTTTTCGGCTGCTTTATCTGCTATCCTTTCGGGACACGTATGCGTGTGAATATCAAAGATTTTATACATTGTGACATCCAGTATGTTTTATATTACTTATATAGCGCGTGTAAAAGACACGCGCTTTTTTTATTTATTTTTTTCCGGGAAGCAGTGTGCAGGAAGCTGTGTTCCGCCTATAACATGGAAGTGGAGGTGCGGCACTGACTGACAGGCGTCAGGCCCGACGTTTGTAATGACGCGGTAACCGTTTATAGCGCCGCCAAGCTTCGCAATCTCAGGTATATGCTCAAATATGGCTGCTATTACACTGCTGTTTCCATGGGTGATGGCATCTGCCGACGGAATATGCTCTTTCGGTACAACAAGGACATGGCATGGCGCTTCCGGGTTAATATCGCGGAAAGCAATTATTTTGTCATCCTCGTAAACCTTGCTCGACGGTAATTCACCGGCTATGATTTTACAAAAAATGCAGTTCATAACGATACTCCCTTTTAAAAAATTATAATATGCAGTATTTTATAAGTCGGAGTAATATCAGAATAGAGTTGCAACATACATAGCGCAACTCTATTTATTTTTGCAATATTTGCTTACCTATTTATGTTTATTCCTCGATATCCCAGTTATGGAACACATTCTGAACGTCGTCGTTATCTTCGAGCACTTCAAGAAGGGTTTTCATCTTTTTTATGTCTTCCTCAGATGTCAGTGTTACATAGCTTGCAGGAACTTTTTCCTTTTCAGCGGAAACTACCGGGAAACCTGCTGCCTCAAGCGCCTCGCGTACTGCTGTTAGATCATTCGGTTCGGTAGCAATCTCAAAGCAATCATCGTCAGCGATAAAGTCGACAGCCCCTGCTTCAATTGCTACTTCCATGAGGGCATCTTCATCGACAGGCGTAGGCTTCGAGCCACGAACCTTCGGATCAGGTTCAAGCTCACGAGTAACAATAATTGTGCCGCGGTCGGTGAACATATAGCTAACGCAGCCGCTTGTGCCAAGGTTTCCACCGTATTTATCGAAGTAATGGCGCATCTCAGACGTTGTTCGGTTGCGGTTATCCGTCGTCGTATCCACTATGACAGCAACGCCGCCCGGGCCGTAGCCCTCGTAATAAATCTCCTCGTACACCGTGCCGTCTTCGCCTGTGGCTTTCTTCAGCATACGCTCAATATTTTCGTATGGAACATTGTTTGCCCTTGCTTTAGCTATAAGATCACGCAGCTTACCGTTTGATGCAGAATCGGCTCCGCCCTCGCGTATCGCTATGGCGATTTCCCTGCCTATCTTTGAAAAGATTTTCGCACGTTGTGCGTCCGTCTTTTCTTTTTTGTGCATTATATTTTTCCATTTACTATGTCCAGACATTTCCGATGTCCCCCCTCCCCTAATTAGAGGTAAGTGCCTTATATTTTTTCTGTTTTCTTAAGGCAAATCAAATCAAGCGCTGCGCCAAGAGTATTTTTAACTGCGCTTGTCAGGGCAAGCCTGAAGCGTACGGTTTTTTCATCTTTCGCAGTTAAAATCGGACAGTTGTGATAAAACCGGTTGAAGGCGGCGCATAAATCAAGTATATAACGTGTAACCACTGACGGCTCATAATCACGAATAGCAAAGTCAACAGCTTCACCGAAACGTGAGAGTGTGAAGAGTGTTTCTCTTTCCTCCGGCGTAGTTACCCCGCCGCAGGAGGTATCAGGTTCAATACCATCCGCGGTGGCTTTTCTCAGTATGCTGCATGTACGCGCATATGTGTACATAGCATACGGCCCTGTGTTGCCTTCAAAATTTAAAGCGTCGTCCATATTAAAGTTTATATCGCGTATGCGGTTGCTTGTAAGATAATAAAATACAATAGCTCCCACACCAACAGCTTCTGCTGTCGCTCTTTTTTCTTCACCCTCAAGCGCTGGGTTCTTCTCCGATATTATGTCGTACACCTTCTCTGTCGCAATGCGGAAGAGATCCTTTAACAAAACAACATTGCCTGTACGTGTTGCAAGCTTTTCACCATTGATACTGACAGTGCCATACGGTACGTGAACAAGCCTGTCAGCCCAGTCATAACCCATAAGCGATATGATGCGGAACAGCTGAGCGAAGTGTAAACATTGGGCCGATGAAGTTACATATATGCAGCGGTCGAAATGATATGTGTCGTAACGGTAGACAGCGGCGGCTATATCACGTGTCGTATAAAGCGTTGAGCCGTCGCTTTTCAATATCAAACATGGCGGCATATCGTATTCAGAGAGATCAACGATAGACGCGCCATTGTCAAGCTTTAACAGACTTGCCTCGCGCAGTTTTTCAATCTGCGCGTCCATTTTATCAATGTAAAAGCTCTCTCCGGCGTAGCTGTCAAATGTGATGCCGAGCTGCTTATATGTGATGTCATACTCCTTCATGCTGACATCGATGAACCAGCGCCAAAGTTTCAGGTTCTCTTCATCACCTGTCTCAAGCTTGTGGAATTCCTGTCTTGCTTCATCTTCAAGGGATTTGTCCACCTCAGCTTCTGCGTGGAATTTTACATAAAGCTCAACAAGTTCGTCAATGCCTCCACGCTCTATTACATCGCAGTCGCCCCAGCGCTTATAAGCGACTATCATCTTGCCAAACTGTGTTCCCCAATCGCCAAGATGATTTATGCTAATGCACTTATAACCTCGGTATTCAAACAGCTTTCTCAGCGAATGGCCAATTACAGTCGACCCAAGATGACCGACGTGAAACGGCTTTGCGACGTTTGGCGATGAATAGTCAAGTACTATTGTTTTTCCGGCGCCCTCGTCAGTAGCGCCGCATAATTCACCGCGCACTAATATATCGGGAAGGACGGTGCTTGTCAGATAATTATCGGAAACACGGAAGTTTAGGTAGCCGCCGGTTGGTTTCGCGCTTGATAGACAAGCTGGAAGCTTGTCAGCTGTCAGATACCTGCCAAGCGATGCGGCAATTTTGTCAGGGGATGTGCGCAAAGGGCGGCTCAAGCGGAAGCATGGCAGCGCAAGGTTACCCATTGAGGTGTCCGGTGGATATTCGAGGTATGACGCTAAATCTTGGGGTGTTATCTCTACCCCGGGATAAAGATCGTTTATAGCATGGGCAATAGCTATGCCCGTGTTTTCCTTAATTTTATTCATAATTTTGTCCGTACTATGGCATGGTTCTATATTATTTAAATTGGTTGGTCAAGGCGCATCTGTATATTAGCATGTTCAGCCTTATACCGTTCAACAAGTTTATTAATACGAGAAACAGGGTTAAGCAGCTCGCTGAGTGAATTATCATAGTTAAGAGTATCAATTATAAGCGAAACATATTTACACATATTGACTTCCTCATACCAGCTGCGTCTTTTAAGCTCTGGTGTGCGGTATATGAGGTTTGTTGTAAATACCTTTGTAAATACTCCCTCAGCATAGGCTCTGTCAAATGCCTCAGGTCCATTGCAGAAAAGACCGAATGAACAGAATACAAATACTCGTGCGGCCCCCTTAGCCTTTAGCTGGCGACACACGTCAATCATCGACTCACCTGTCGATATTATGTCCTCGACGACGATCACATCTTTACCGCGCACTTCACGTCCAAGATACTCATGAGCTTCAATCGGATTTCTGCCGTCGACAACCCTTGTATAGTCACGGCGCTTATAAAACATTCCGAGGTCAAGCCCTAAAACCGAGCTGTAATAAATACAGCGAGACATCGCACCTTCATCAGGAGAAATAATCATAAGGTCGTCGGGATGAAGCGAGATGTCCTGATAACAGCGCAAAAGTGCCTTTAACATCTGGTACGTCGGGTGAACATTTTCAAAGCCAGAGAGCGGTATGGCATTTTGCACGCGCGCATCATGCGCGTCAAATGTTATAATGTTCGCAACACCCATATTAACAAGCTCATGAAGCGCTTGTGCGCAGTCAAGTGATTCTCGTGCTGCGCGGCGATGCTGACGCCCTTCGTAAAGCATTGGCATAATGACAGTTATGCGTTTTGCTTTACCTCCGATAGCTCCTATAATACGCTTAAGATCCTGAAAGTGGTCGTCAGGGCTCATTGGGACGGTCATGCCATACATTTTAAATGTCACGCCGTAATTGAACATATCTGATATTATATAAACATCTCTACCGCGCAGCGTTTCATAAATTAGCCCCTTTGCTTCACCAGTTCCGAAACGTGGACATTCAGAGCGCACAATAAATGTGCGGTCTTCACCCTCACGGCATCTCCATTCGCGAAGGTATACGTCCACTTGTCTTGTGAAGTCCTCGCAGCCTTTCATTCCGATGATACTTAACTCACCGCTGAGCAAGTTGCCCATCGTATAATTACCCCCGTTTGCATCATCAATAATCCTTTCATTTATCACATGTGAGGCGGCATTGTATACCAGCCAGACAAATAATTATACCATATAAATGCTTATTTTGAAACCCTTTTTTGGCGTACACACATAACATATGTGAAATCGAATAAATTCCGCGTTGCTATGACGGCTTCTATATGTTATTATTATTGCAATAATTATCACTATAATGAAAGATCGGCTAACTTATTTGTCTATGAAGAAGCTTTTTACTTTTGTCGCTGTAAAATTATCACTGCTCGTCATCATTGCTACCTGCTCGGCAATATTCGCAAAACTCATTGCCATTATCTCTGATGGCAGCAAATCCGCTGTACTTGCGCAAACAACCGCGTCGGCTATTTTTTTCTTTGCTTTTGTTTATTATATCGGAACTCAAATAAAAGCTCCGCCTGAGGCACAAGACGGCACTGCCGACGCTTCTTATTATTTAGTATTCACACTCAAAGAAGCTTCCATATATGCAGTTTTCCTTCTGCCGGTGACGGTATATCTTTATCTTGCCCCTGATGTAACATCAACTTTCGATAAAATCTTATATTATTTTTGTCTGCCTCACTCATTTTTTGAGAAGCTTGGTGTCGGTGCCGCAGTAAATTTCGCCGCTATGATAATATTGTTTGCTATCGTTTCATATACATCTCACAAAGCCGGTGTCAGGCGCGCACGGAAGCTTGCTTTATCGTCGGCAGAAGAACCTAAAATAGAGGTCAGCGATATAAACAAAGCAAGGTATGACGATATTTCTGACAATGACGACGCAGATAACGCTGATGCTGACACCACAAAAACAGAAGAATAATAAATAGACACAATTATTATACAATAATAATATTGAAAATAATAAACCGCCTGTATTAGATTAATCCGGCGGTTTTTATTATGAATATTATTGCAAACAAAGTAAAAAGGCACATAGCTGTTGATACAAGCAGTATTTGCCCTGCAAGCTCTGCGTCGCTTTTCATGTTTTTTGCCATAATGTAGCTTGTTATAGCTGTGGGTGCGCCGAACAGGATAAAAACAGCTATTATGCGCTCACCGCGAAATCCGAGCGCTGCAGCTGTTGTTATAGCGATGGCAGGAACAATTATGGTCTTGCATATTGACGCAACAACGGCAGTGCTGATTTTGCCACGAAAGCCTTCTTTAGTAATGCCCGCGCCAAGACTAATGACTGCCATTGCATATACGGTGTCAGCAAGTCTTTCCGTGGTGCGCACCACAAACGACGGCAGCTCAATACCCGCTTTTGCACGCAAAAGCGCGAATGCCAAGCCTAACAGAGATGATATAATGAGTGGATTTGTTGCCACTGAACGGGCAATTAATAATGCTGCCGTCCCCGGGCTTTGCTTTTCACCCTTTGGGGCAAAAACAGAAAGCGTTATAACAGCAAGCGCGTTAAAGAGCACTATCGCAAACGGCATGATAAGCAAAACTGACTTTGCTCCGCCCTCCCCCGCAAGGCTTTCAGCTACGGGGACACCAAGAATCGCAAAATTCGAGCGGGAAATACCCTGTATTACAGCGCCGCGCCGAGCGTTATCCTTGATTATAAGCGGGACGATGACAAAAACTAAAAGAGTTATTACCACAATTCCGGCGCAGCAAAAAACTACGAGCGTAAAATCGGACAGTTCGCTGATGTCGCACCCAGAAATTTCGGAAAAAAGCATTGCAGGGAGCGCAATTTTAAATATAAACCTATCAATATCAGCAAAAAATTCGGCTTTGAACACACGTCTGCGCAGGAAAAAGCCAAGAGCTGTGAAAATTAAAAGAGGTAAGATGGCATTTGCGATGAATATGAAATTATCAAGCAGACCATCTCACCTCCGGTGCCGCAATAAATAAATGCGGTATTATTTATTTTATTTATAACCTTCAAATGATATCTTCACACTCTCTCAGACAGTACGTTACGCTCATAACGGCGCACTTCATCAAGCCATTCGCCGCCCGCCGGTACACCGCAAATCTCACAGTAGCGTTCCCATACGTCGACAAACGGAAGCGTTTTGCATTCCTCCATGAGGGCAAGGCGCGATGTAAAATCCCCCTCAAGCTCATATTTGCGGAGAAGAGCCGACGGCTCAAGCGCCGCATAAAGTAGCGCTTTTTGCATGCTTCGCGCGCCGATTACCCATGCCGCAACACGGTTTATCGACGCATCAAAAAAATCAAGCCCGATATGAACGCGTTTTTCAAAGCCGCCGCGCAGTATTTCTCTTGCTATTGCGCGGAGCTCGTCGTCAAATATAACAACATGGTCGCTGTCCCAGCGTACGGGGCGCGATACATGGAGCAGTATTTCGTCTATAAACTGAAGGATGGCGCTGATTTTATCCGACACATATTCTGTCGGATGGTAATGCCCCGCGTCAAGCGTCAACAGCTTGCCGCGTGAGATAGCGTAACACATATAGAAGTCGTTGCTTCCGACGGTAAAGCTCTCAGCGCCAATGCCGAACACCTTTCCCTCAACGGCGTCTTTGTTGTATTCTTTCGATATATTTTCCGCAAAAATACGGTCGAGCGAATCTTTCAGGCGCTCACGAGCGCCGGCCATATCGGCTGGCGTATCCTTTGAACCGTCAGGTACCCATATGTTTGTAATAACAGTGTCTTTTAGCTTACGGCCTATGTATTCGCCTATTTTACGGCAGCGGGTGCAGTGTTCTACCCAAAAATCGCGGACAGCAGCATCAGGTGACGAAAGCGTAAGCCCGCCCTCGCTCATCGGATGTGAAAAGCATGTCGGGTTGAAGTCAATGCCAAGCCCGCGAACGCGTACCCAGTCAATCCATGAGTCGAAATGCTGCGGGGCAATTTCATTTCTCTCGACGTGAGCGCCGCCGTTGTCAAGATATATTGCATGAAGGTTTATCCTTTTAGCTCCCGGTATGAGCTTTGCGGCAACGTCAAAGTCGTCGCGCAACTCATCTACCGTGCGGGCGCGTCCGGGATAATTGCCCGTTGCCATGATACCTCCGGAGAGCGCACGATCCGGATCCTCAAAACCGCGAACGTCGTCCCCCTGCCAACAGTTGATTGAAATAGGAATTTCGGCTACCCGATTGATCGCCGCTTCTGTGTCGACTCCGTAATATGCGTATTTTTCCCTTGCTACCTCATAGCTCATATATAAATGCCTCCTATTTCCGTTTTATAATATCAAGAAAATATGCGTACGCGTCATCCCATGCACCCGAGGTGCTTTTATCAGGCTCATATGCTTTCGTTTCAAATGAACGTGAGATTACCTCACGTGCTTCGGTTATGTCCTTTAGTTCACCGGCGGCAATAAGCTGCACTGCTATGTTACCGGTAGCTGTTGCTTCAACAGGGCCGACTACGACAGGTGTGCCTGTTGCGTCCGCTGCCAAGCGGGACAGCGGCTCCTCGCGGACACCGCCGCCGACAATGTGAATGTGAGGAAATTCGTGTCCGGTGAGTGATTTCACTTCTGATAAAGTGTAGCGGTAACGCAAAGCAAGCGAATCAAATATGCACCGGACAATCTCGCCCGGCGTCTCGGGCGTACCCTGCCCCGTCTCGCGGCAAAACTCTGCAATTCTCCTCGGCATATCGCCCGGCGCTGTGAAACGGGCGTCATCCGGGTCGATTATATGCTTTAGCGGCTTTGATGCCATGGCAAGCTCGGAAAGCTCGTCATAGCTATATTTTTTACCTTCTCGCTCCCACTGCCGCTTTGATTCCTGCTCAAGCCACAGCCCTGCAATATTCTTTAAAAACCGTATTGTGCCGCCGGCGCCACCCTCATTTGTAAAGCCTGCGCTTCGCGTCGCGTCGCTTATAAGCGGCGATGAAAGCTCGGTGCCGAGCAGGCTCCATGTACCGCTGCTGATGTATGCGAAGCTTTTATCCTTTGCCGGAACGGAGAGAACGGCGGACGCCGTGTCGTGCGACGCGCATCTGATGGCGCGGATACCGCTTAAACCGACGGCGGCAGCCACTTGATCTTTAAGAGGGACAGCCTCCGCCCCCGGTTCCGTTATCGGTGCAAAGAGTGTATCTTTAATCCCAAGTTTGTGTAAAATATCACGCGCTATCGTGCGGGTTTTGGAATCTAATATGGCGCCGGTTGACGCTATCGTATACTCGCAGCCGATACTGCCAGTGAGGAAATAGAAGAAAAGATCCGGCATGAAAAGCATTTTGTCCGCCGCCGCCACTATGTGTGGGTCTCGGGTTACGTCGCAGTAAAGCTGGTATATAGTGTTAAACTGCAAATCTTGTATGCCGGTCACGCCGTATAGTTTCCCCCACGGCACAACACCAAACACCTCACGCTGGATATTGTCACACCGGCTGTCGCGGTAATGCACGGGGTTTGCAAGCAAATGACCGTTTTTATCTATGTAGCCGTAGTCAACGCCCCATGTGTCAATGCCGATGCTTGATACTCCGCCAAGGGAAGCGCATTTTGACAGCGCATTTAAAATTTCCATGTAAAGGGCTGGGGCATCCCACGTAAGCCTTCCGGCAAGCTCGACGGAGTTGTTTGCGAAGCGATGCACCTCGGTAAGAGACAACCTCTCGCCATCGAAGGTGCCGATGATACCGCGTCCGCTCGACGCGCCAAAATCCATAGCTAAGGCTTTATATCCTGACACTTCATACCTCCGCTGATGTTAATATTTTACACAAACTATTAGGTAGAACAATCAATTATTTATGCTCTTGCAGTTTCAATCGAACGGCGCAGAGCAGAAACGGCGGCGTCAAACGCTTCTTCCGCGCTTCTGTACGCATTTTTAATTTTTGTGCGCTCGCCGTGTTCCAGCGCATCAAGCCCGCGGAAGACGCGCAGATGAGGCTCAAGCGTCAATATAACCTCGCCGTCGCGCTTATCAAGCTCGGCAAGTGTTTCAGGTATGCAACCAACTCCCTCACCCGCCACAACGACGGCACCGCTCTTTTCAGCGTCCTTTATGTGTAAATATGTAATGTGATCCTTCAATAGCTCATACGCCGCGGGATACGGCTCACAGCCGCTCTGGATGAAGTTCGCATGGTCAAAAACACATCCCATACGCCCACTGAAGTACTCTGCAAGATCAAGGCAGCGCTCGGGTGTTTCCCCGTATATGCCTTTTTCGTTTTCGTGGCAGTATAAAACGCCCGCCCCTTCGCATATTTCTATCATTTCGTCAAGATATTCAAGCACGCGCGAGCGCGCAGCCGCAGGATTTTCAGATGTGCCGTAGAAGCTGAATCCGCGTATACGCCCGCACTCCATGATATTTGCTATCTCGCATATATGGCGCGTCAGTTCCATATGCGACCTTATATCGCCGTTTATGTCTATCTTCCCAAGCGGCGAGCCGACAGCCGATAGCTTTATTCCCGCATCGTCCAGCTTTTTCTTAACTTCTTTTGCTTCCCCGGGAGTCAGATCCGCCACATTTTTACCGTCAACACCACGCAGCTCTATAAGGTCAATGCCAAACTTAGTAAGTCCCTCAATCTGACGGTCGAGCGAGGGCGAATATTCATCAGCAAATGCGCTTATTCTAAAAACAGCCATCTGCTATGCCATCCTTTCGTATGTTTTTTTATGTTTTACTCTCGGAACTCCGGGTATCTCTTCATAAGGTTTTCGTAGCTTATCCTCATGCTGTCGAAAACGTCCATAAATACATAGTCCTGCTCAATCATGTGCCACTTCACGCCGGCTTTGAGCGAGGCGGATATTATTGCATCAAAGTTAATGTTGCCCGTCAGCGCTTCCGTCATGACAACTCTGTCGCCGCGAACAGTCATATCCTTCAGGTGCGTTGCAAAAATCCTGTCGCCGTGACGGCTGATGTAGTCAGCGGGGTCAATTCCGGCGGCTTGAGCCCAATATACGTCGAATGTGAACATCACCGTCTCTGGATCCGTTATCTCCATCAGCATATCAAGCGCTGTTTTCCCATCGAAGCGCTCAAACTCAAAGCTGTGATTGTGGTAGAGGAACTTCTTGCCGGCTGCAGCTATTTTTTCAACGGCTGGCGCAATATCAAGGGCAAAAGCGGCGAAGCCGCCCTGCGTGTGCGGATACATATTGCCGATTCCGCCTATTCCAATGGCATCGCAGCCAAAAGCGTCATGCTCGGCAATAACAGCGTCTGTTTCCTCGATAATGCGCTTAAGTGACGTGTGCGTTAAAACGCACTTAACGCCATAGGTTTCGACAGCTTCGGCTATGACATCTGGCGTGACGGTCGGCCCGACGCCCGATACCTGCATATAACGGTAGCCAATTTCAGCAAGACGCCCTACCGTTTCGAGGAACATTTCCTTATCCTTTGTTTTTTCGCGCACCGTATAAAGCTGCGCTCCGAGATGTATTTTCCCCATCGTATAATTCCTCCGATGCAATTATATTATTTCAGCATTTACTTCAGCTCAACGATAGTAACGCCCGTATCTCCCTCGCCGTACGCACCAAGTCTAAACGACGATATGCGTGAGTCTGACTTCATGAAGTTATGCAGGGCGTTTCGCAACGCCCCCGTACCCTTTCCGTGAATAATTCGGACAGTCCTTACTCCGGCAAGTATGGCTTCATCAAGGTATGAGTCAACGGCGAACCAGCCGTCCTCGGCCGTATAACCTCGTATGTCAAGCTCCGGCTTGAAATTTAACGTCCCACGCTTGTATTCCACTGTGGGTGCTGTTTTGCTTTTGCCGATTTGCTTGTCTTTTTCTTTTGATGCAGCGCTACTTGGCGCGAGTCTCAGCTTCGATACTTTTGTCCTCGTCGTGATGCCACCGCTTTTAACTGTCACATTGCCTGATTTATCGGGCGGGTCAATCACGACAGCCCGGACACTGGTGCCTATGATTATAACTTCATCACCCTCGCGAAGCTCCCGCTGCGGCATGTCACCTAAACTGCCCTCATCCTCGTACGGGTCTGGCTCTTCAAGAAGTGATTCGTCTGCCTTAAGCCGCTCGCGTATTGCCTTTCTTGCTTCAGCCAACGCGCGGCCAAGATTTTCACTATCGCGTTCCTTTTTGACCTTTTCAAGCTGCGCCATTATATAATCGCTTGACGCACGCGCGCTGATTATAAGTTTCCGTGCGCGTTTTATAGCGCGTTCCTCTTCCTTCTTAGAATTGGCAAGACGCTCACGCAGCTTCTCCTCGGCGCTTTCTTTAAAGCGTTCGTATTCTTCGCGCAAACGACGCGCTTCATCACGCTCGCGCTCCATTTCGACTCGCGCTGCGTCAAGCTTTGCGATGACTTCCTCGAAATCGCGTCCCGTGCCGCCCATAAGCTCTCTTGCACGTTCGACAATGCGGTCGAGAAGCCCAAGACGCGTCGATATCGCAAATGCGTTCGATTTCCCCGGCGCACCCATTATAAGTCTGTATGTCGGGCGGAGGGACTCAACATCAAATTCACATGCTGCATTGCAAACGCCGGGCGTGTTGAGCGCATACGCTTTAATTTCCGCATAGTGCGTCGTGACGGCAGTCAGCGAACGGCGGCTGCGAAGCTCCTCAATTATAGCTATGGCAAGCGCAGCGCCTTCAACAGGGTCAGTCCCGGCGCAAAGCTCATCAAGCAGCACAAGCGAACGCTCGCCAGCGCCGGATATTATATCAACGATGTTCGACATGCTCGACGAAAACGTCGAAAGCGACATCTCTATGCTTTGCTCATCGCCTATATCGGCTAAAATCTCATCAAAAACGCAAATGGTCGAATCAGAATGAGCGGGTATTTGTAGCCCCGCCTGCGCCATAAGTGCGAAAAGGCCAATCGTTTTAAGCGCAACCGTCTTACCGCCGGTGTTCGGGCCTGTTATTATGAGCGTATCGAACTCCTCGCCAAGAGATACGCTGATGGGAACACACGTGTCCTTGTCAAGCAGCGGATGCCGCGCCTTAACAAGCGAAAGCTCACGCTTTTCGGTGATTTTCGGCTGCGACGCCCGCATCCTGTATGAAAGCTCGGCACACGTGAATGCGAAAGCAAGTTCTGTTATTATGCGGTAGTTGCTGCGCAATGTATTTGCCGCGCTGGCAACATTGGCTGAAAGCTCGACAAGTATCCGCTCAATTTCATGAGCTTCCCTGCTCTCAAGCAACCGCAGTTCGTTGTTTGCTTCAACAACAGCCATCGGCTCGATGAAAACAGTCGCACCGGAAGCTGATGTGTCATGTATGAGACCGTTTATTTCGTTTTTATGTTCGATTTTCACCGGAACGACATATCGTCCGGCACGCTGTGTGACAATATTTTCCTGGAGTATCTTTGAGTACTCGCCTGATGTGTATTTCTGTAAAATTTCGCGTATGCGTGAGTTTGTGATGCGGATTTTACGGCGTATGTTGGCAAGTTCCGGGCTTGCCTCATCCGCTATCATATCTTCAGACAATACGGTGCGATATATTCTCTCCTCAAGATATCTGTTAGGGGTGAGAAGGTTAAAAAGTTCATCAAGCGACGTTTCAAATGTATCCTCCGAGATATACCCGGCAAGTCTGCGTGCAGTCCGCAGAACATTTGCGCATGAGAGAAGCTCTGCGTTTGTGAGCACAGCTCCCTTTTCAGCTCGCTCAACAGAGGCGCTTATGTCTATGACACCGCCGAACGACGGCATTCCTTTTATATCCATAAGCCGCTTAGCGTCGGCTGTCCGACGCTGGCGGCTTAGCACAACGGAATAATTGTTCGTCGGCATAAGCGAAAGCGCCGTCATCTTTGCGCCTTCAGTCGGCGCGCAGTCGGCGAGCATATTGATTATCATGTCATATTCAAGCGTTCTTATCGCTCGTTCAATATTGTACATTTTTCTATTATAATTCAGTTCTTCCGTAGTTAGTCACGCTCAGATAAGCTTTTATAAAACAAAAGTGTACGAAAACTGCAGCCGAGCTGATGTAAAAGATATCGCTCAGCGGTGTCACCAAAGCTTATCATCGCGTCATCAGTAAGTGTAAACGACAAAAATTTCGCAATATCAGCACTACTTGTATACCGCATCGCGTAGAGAATTTCCGGGGTCACAATAGATACAGGGCGCTGGTAACCACCCCGTGCCTCATATGAACCGCCGTTGCCGTCAGTATCTTTTTCGATTGACGGGCGCTTAGCCATGCAATCTGGGCACACAAGGTTTCCTTCAATTATTTCAAGGTAAAATAGCGGCGCTTCCTTCGCACCGCAAACACTGCAGCATGAAAGATCCGGACACATCCCCAAAACGGCGGCACAGCGCAGCTCAAACGCCGCTTTAATTAAAGGTATCGGCTTTTTTCCGGATGATGTCGCATACAGTGTGTTGAGCACAAGGCGAAGCAGCTCAACATCCCCACTTTCCTCGACTGAGACATGCTCTGCAACTTCACACACATACGAAGCAAAGGCAAGACGCACTATGTCGCCGCGCAGGCCAAAAAAGCTCTCTATCAGCTCCGAATCGGATATATAGGGATATATGCTTTTACTTTTTACAAGAGTAAATGACGCATAACAAAACTGCTGAGTTGACGCCATATGGCGATTGCGCAGCGATCGCACACCGCGCCCGCTGACTGTCATTTTCCCGCGCTCGGCGGTGAGAAGTGTTAAGAGCTTATCGTTGTCGCCAACAGGCGTCTCACGCAGCACAAGTCCTTTTACGGTCAGCCTTTCCATCGCGTCAGTTAAGATCCTTTATGTTATAACCGAATTCTCTTAAATTAAAATTGTTGTCGCGCCAGCCGCTTTTTACCTTAACCCAAAGGTTGAGATAAACTTTAACACCGAAGAAGCGCTCAAGATCTTCACGCGCATACGTGCCGATTCGCTTCAACATTTCGCCGTTTTTTCCGATGATTATGGCTTTATGCGACTTTTTTTCGCAGTAAATCTCAGCGCGGATCGAGATGAGCGTTTCTTCATCTTTAAACTCTTCTATAACGACAGCAACACCGTGCGGTATCTCATCTGATAGAAGACGCAGTATCTTTTCGCGTATGACTTCGGCTGCATACTGACGCTCCGTCTGATCCGTCACCTCATCACCCGGGAAATACCACGGGCTTTCATAAAGGAATTTTGACGCTTCGTCAAGCACATCGGAAATTCCGGTGCCTTTAATGGCAGACGTCGGAACGAAAGCATCAAAATCATGCACGGCAGCGTAAGCCTTGATTGATTCGGCAAGAGCAACCGGTGTTATCTTATCAATCTTATTTAAAACAAGTATTGAGGGGAGTTTTGCTGATTTTATTCGCTCAATTATCGATAGTTCAATCTCGCCGGGGGCTCGTCCCGCTTCAGCGATGAGTATAACGGCATCACAGCCACCGATTGAGCTGACAGCACTTTTCAGCATATAGCTGCCAAGCATCGTCTTTGGGTTGTGTATGCCCGGCGTGTCGAGAAAAACAAACTGATCCTCACCGCGTGTCAGTATGCCTGTTATTCTGTTTCGAGTCGTCTGCGGCTTTGATGAAACAATAGCAATTTTCTCACCAAGCATCGCGTTGAGAAGCGTAGATTTGCCCACATTAGGGCGTCCAACTATTGATATAAATGCTGTTTTCGTCATTATATTTTTCTGTTCCGTTTCAATTTTTGTTGTTGCTTTGTTTTTGGGTGTTACCGTGTGTTGTTTGCCATCTCAATTACCGTTTCAGCCTTCGCTTCTATTATCACTATCATTGTCATCTGCATTATCTATGTCACGAGAGATCTCTTTCACCTCAAGCGAGAGAATTTTCATAATATCTCTTTGCTTTTGGCGCATAATAAGCTCATCTTTAACACTGTTTTCATGGTCATAACCAAGCAAATGAAGCACAGAATGAACACATAAAAAAGCAAGCTCACGCTCAAATGTATATCCAAACAAATGAGCCTGATAATCGGCACGTTCCGCTGAAATAATAATATCGCCAAGCAGCACAAAGCCGCGCCCCGGCGGATACGGCTCACCTGGCGCGTACTGCGGAAACGATAAAACGTCCGTCGGGGCGTCTTTTTTTCTGTATTCTCTGTTAAGCTCCTGTATGCCCTCGTTATCGGTTAATACTACCGACACCTCAGCGCAGCGCGGAAACGCTTCGTAATCAAGCGTGGCCATTATAGCACGCCTGATAAGGCGCAGATGGCGCCATCTGATGTTGATTATATCCTGATCATCTTCAATGAGAACGCGAAGATCCGTCTTTTTCATTGTTCTTTATGCCTGTCCGTTTTTATCGCAAAGCGGATTCTTCCGCTTTTGCGGATGATATCAGCCATAAAAGCTGATGCAGAAGGGGTGACCTACGGGATCTATGAAAATTGTGTAGTCATCCGAATACTGAACGGGACAAATTGTCGCCCCGCAAGCGACGGCATGTTTTCTCACCGCCTCTTTATCGGACGGAGATGCTGCAAAATCAAGATGTACCATCTGCTGTTGTTTGCCCGGCTCATTTGGCCATACCGGCGGTACATAATCGTCAATTTGTTGAAATAATAGATAAAAATCACCGGTTGGTGGCAAAACTGCAAGCCATTCAGCGTCAAAACGCCGTTTTTCCCATCCAAGGAGTGCTGCGTAAAAGTCAGCGAGTGCCTCCTGATCGGGGCAATCAAGCGTAACAGATGCAAATTTTATCTTCGGTGCTGACATATAATACCCCTCGCTTCATGCTGTTCTACATTTTTATAATTTAGCGCTTAGGTATGCGTATGTGATACATCTTTTTCTCTTGACCTGTGTCTTTATCCTTGTTTTCATTTTTGCCGGACGGCCAACTGAGCTGCTCACGCTCATATTTTTCGTAAGCAAGGATTATTTTTTGCACAAGTTTATGACGTACGACGTCGCGTTCCGTAAATTGATGTATAGCAATATCATCAATGCCGGAGAGAATGCGAATGGCAGAAGCAAGTCCGCTTTTTTTGCCTGCGGGCAAATCAGTCTGCGTAAGGTCGCCTGTAACAATCGCTTTTGAATTAAATCCAAGCCGTGTGAGGAACATTTTCATCTGTTCCGGCGTCGTATTTTGTGCTTCGTCAAGTATTATAAAGGAGTCGTCAAGCGTGCGCCCTCGCATATAAGCGAGCGGGGCAACCTCAATTGTCTGCCGCTCGACGTTTTTTTCGTAGCTTTCACGGCCAAGCATCTCATATAGCGCGTCATGAAGCGGTCGCAGATACGGATTGATTTTATTATACAAATCGCCCGGCAAAAAACCGAGCTTTTCGCCCGCCTCAACCGCAGGGCGCGTCAGTATTATGCGCTGCACTTCTTTGTCGCGCAGAGCCTTTACAGCCATTGCAACAGCAAGAAACGTCTTGCCTGTACCTGCTGGTCCGACGCCAAACACAACTGTATTTTTTCTAATTAATTCTATATATCTCTTCTGCCCGAGTGTTTTCGGTTTGATCGGACGGCCTCGTGTTGTAACGCATACACAATCGTCAAGCGATTCAAGCTCAGACGCGCGGCCGTCGCGTATCATGCCGATAACATAATCGACTGTCTGCTCGGCAAGAGTTTCATTATACTCTGTCATATTGCGCAGATATTCTACTGCATCAGCGGCAAGTTTTGTCTCCTCCTCGCCGCCTGATATTACAATTGTATCACCTGGTTCACCCAGCGATTGCCTGTTATGCAGTTTCACGCCGAATGCAGACTCAAGTTTTTTCAGGTTTGTATCGAAGTTCCCGAAAATTAAGCTTGTTACTTCACTTGATTTTGTTTTAATGATTCGTTCTGTCATTTTACTTCCGTTTTGAAGTTGTATTAAAAATAATTATAACAATAGTATTGTTATGCTGTCGCGTTGTGTATCAGTTTATATCAAACTCAACGGTGCGCGCAATATTGGCTATACAGCGTATTTTTACGTGAATTTCGTAAGCGTTGCCTTTTTCATTCATTCCACCATTTGTTTCATATGCCAAAATAATGGCGTCGGCACAAGCCTCAATAAATTTTCGTCTGTATTCTGCATAAGCCTCCGCTGCAGCCTCTTCTTCGGTCAGCGATTCCGTAACCGTTTCAGTACGGATATATTTTTCAGTAATAATATTGATCGGAATCGTTACTTCCCTAAAAAATGAGAGCTGCTTATTCATTGTTATTTTATCATAAAACATATCATCAATTCCACCCTTTCCAACAAAAAATATTTCCCGTCCAAATATGCTAATCCCATATCGTGTAACTGTGTCATTTGTCCTGACGGTAACATCCCGATGAAGTGGAATTGAAATAAATATTTCACGATTTATCTCAGCATAAACTTCACCCTTTGCTCTAACAAACTGCGTTTCGGCTTTTTCATAATCAACAACACCTGAAATGAGAAGCTGCCCCTCCTTAACCTCATCTCCAATTTTAACAGCTGCGCGCCCCCTGAACACAGATACCTGCGTTATCTTCCCGCCGGTGGCAGCGATGACATTAGCAGGCTCCTTACTCTCCTCGGCGCCGCCCGGTTTGTACTCTCGCACCTCGACATATGCAACACTTCCTTTAACATTAACTGAAATCCATGCTATATTCGGTGAATCCCTAAGCACCCTGTTATGAAGCTTATCAAAGTCTACGCCTTTTATATATGTGCCAAGCCTAAACCCTTGGGCCTCCAGTTGCTCTAAGACTTCATCGTATGTAAGCGTTTCATTGCCCGAAACTTTTATCTCCCAAACAAACCAGTCGGAAATAAAAACAGCTATAAAAAAGATAACAGCACCAACGATTAAACCTGTCCTTTTTCCGTACCTGCGCCAAAGCTGAGGTATACCCCGCTCGCACAAAACTTTATACTCTGCGCCAAGTTCATCACATGCAAAAGAAAAAGCATCAATATCGCGCCGTTTTATTGTAAATACACGCGCGCCCTGACGTCGCTTTTTTATAATGGAGGGAATGCGCGCGCCGCTTGCCGCCCGTGTAATTAAAAGCGCATTCTCCGCGTCGGCATAAATTTTAAAATAGCCAATTAAATATAAATATAATAGATTCATTCAGGCCCGGTGCCCCCTCCTAATACGACTGAGTGAATATCTCCACGAAGTGTTATTTCGCTGTCCGTATAATAAACAATATCAAGATTAACTCCCTCGATTGTAACAGAGCCACCTTTTGCTTTTACTGTCACACGATTGCCTGTATAATCTGTGATACCTTCGCAGCCGCGGATGCAAAGCTGGCAACCCTCTGATATTCCAATGAAAAAACCTCCCGTTATATCGTCCAGCGGCACTTCAAGCGCGTCGCTTAAATACTTGGAAAGAGTGAATTTTTTTTTGCGTTTACCCATCAGAGAATACCGCCCTATTCTTTTTTCATATAAATAAGCGAGCCATTCATCCCGGCCTTCGTAATTTATTTTATGACGGAGATAATGCTTTCATGCCGAAATACGTAATTCCAGCCGCTGTTTACCTTTCAGCGTGCGTTTTATGTTCAGCCGCTTTCCTTTTAATTCCCGATGTCGTAACCTCATCTGTCCGCTCATCACTGTCACTTTGCGCGACAAGCGTCATTCCCGCCGTATTCCCATTTTGCGTTTTATCATCGCTTTTCGTATCATTTGGGGGTGCTGATGTCGTTGACCGTTGCCTTGAGCGTTTATTTTTCAGTATGTTCGGCATTAAACGAGGTGCATCGGCACTCATTTCAGGGCTTATTTTCGGCTTTCCTGTTGGAGCAAAAACAGCTGCTGAACTTTGTGAGCGTGGAAGTATAAGCGCTGTCGAATGCTCGCGCCTTATATGCTTTTGCTGCGTCGCATCCCCTGCCTTCCCTGTTTTCACTGTGGGGAAAATCTTCTTTGGAAGCACCTCTGCCGGCGCTTTCATCTGGGGAGCGCAAGCAATTATTTCTATTTTTATCGGTATGACACTTCGCGTTTATGCTCCGCTGCCGAAAGCAAGCGAACACGAAAGTTTAAATATCACACATTGCCTGCCGAGGCGTGTATCCGTATCGCGTGCCGTCACATCGGCTATTACAAGCGCATCCGGCGTCATGCTCGCCGTTTGCGGCGCCATCACCTTTTTCGCATTGCTTGGCGCCGTCGCATCCGAATGTATCACATCCGCAGGCTTCCCTGCATGGGTTGAACTGTTAATTAAATCTGTCTTTGAATTTTCCTCCGGGACTCGTGCGGCTGCATCAGTTTACGCATCCGGCGGTGTGTCCGCCGCAACAGCGCTCTTTTTTGCAGGATTTTCAGTCGGTTTTTCCGGGCTCTCCGTTATTTTTCAAAACTCTGCCGTCATAAGTACGGTGCAAGTTCCCGTCACGCCGCATATAATATCAAAGTTGATTTGCGGCATATTAACAGGCGCTGTCACAGCCGCCGCATCCGGCTTTTTTGTCCTGACAGCCGCTGCATCGACGACCGGCCATGGCACAAATTTACTTGCTGCAACCAGCGCTGTAATGATAGCTGTTTTTACGATTGTATTTATTTTTAAAAAAATATTTATAAATGAAGATAAATTATAATGAAATTGCATATTGCAATATACAAAAAAAAAAAATATAATAATTATATATATCATTGAGAGGATGGGATTATTTAATGAAGAAGCGCGCACGCGGCGATGATCATATTTGCAGAAACTGCGAGAACGCGCTTGAAACAGGTGATGGGAAAACGTGCTTATGCTACCGGCGTGGCGTTGTGCGGGTCAATGGTTTTTGCCGTCATTTTACATACGATCCCTTAAAACGCAAGGCAAAACCCATTCCGGATCTTCCTGAACTGGAATACGATTTAGGCTATATTTTATAACAAGTGGGAGGTGGAGACGTATGTGTTCGGACAGTAGTAGCGGCCGAAGTAGACGGTTTTACATTCAATGGGCGCATACGTCTTATAAACCCTGCAGGGGCACATAACCCTGCCGGGCTTTCACTTGCGTACAAAAAAATAGATTGTAAAACCGAATATTTCGACCGTGAACCCAACTTCACTAAAGCGCAAAATTCTAAAACGCGCATCGATTAGCGCCAAGCGCGCAAAACTAAAGGAAGGAGGATGCACGGTTTTTTATCGCGCAAAAATCAAAGATGTACGAAGTATCCACGAAGCTTAATGAAGCCTTAGATTTGTTACATGAGAAAAAATTTAGTTCGCTGAGAGTTCTTCTTAGCAGTATGGAACCTGCAGACCTTGCCGAGCTTCTAAGCTCACTGACGCCTGATAATCTTCCTGTAATGTTTCGGTTCCTACCGAAGGAGCTTGCTGCTGATACATTTGTTGAGATGGATTCAGAGTTTCAACAGCAACTGATATCTGCTTTCAGCGATAATGAGCTTACAACGCTTATAGGAGACATTTGCCTCGACGACGCAGCCGACATCGTTGACGAAATGCCGGCAAATGTAGCTCAGCGCATTCTTGCGCGAGCGTCTGCCGCGACTCGCGCTGAGATAAACGAAATTTTAAAATACCCCAAAAACAGCGCCGGCAGTATAATGACGACAGAATACGTTCGTCTACGCGCAACGATGACAGTCGCCGAAGCTTTTGATATCATACGCCACACTGGCATAGATAAGGAAACAGTTTACACTTGTTATGTCACTGATGAAAAGCGTAAGCTTATCGGTGTTGTCTCCGCTCTCGCACTCCTTACATCTGAGCAAACAGCACTTATCGGTGATATAATGAGCAAAAGCGTCATCTCAGTTAAAACGACAGATGATAAGGAGTTTGTCGCACACCAGTTTGAAAAATACGACTTCCTTGCGCTCCCTGTTGTAGACTTAGAAGATCGGATGATCGGCATTGTAACCGTCGACGACGCCGTTGACGTTATCATTGAGGAGTACAGCGAAGACCTTTCCATCATGTCGGCAGTTACACCGACAGACAAACCATACCTAAAGCAATCTGTGTTGCGCATTTGGATTGACCGCATACCGTGGCTGTTATTGCTTATGATATCAGCGACTTTCACCAGTATAATAATTACATCTTATGAAACCGCGCTTGCCGCTCAGGTGGCATTAACAGCTTTTATTCCAATGCTAATGGATACCGGCGGTAACTCAGGCAGCCAAGCGTCCGTATCCGTAATACGCGGAATATCGTTGCGGGAGCTTGAGTTTTCAGACCTATTACAAGTTATATGGAAAGAGTTCCGCGTTTCAATTCTTTGTGGTATATCTCTGAGCATTATCGCCTTTCTCAAAATTCAGCTTATAGACAACCTTTTAATGAAAAACAACATTTCACTTGCGGTCTCGGCTGCGGTTTGCTCCACACTTGTTATCACTGTCATATTTGCAAAGTTTATAGGCAGCATTCTGCCTCTTTGCGCAAAAAAGCTAGGTTTTGATCCCGCCGTTATGGCAAGTCCCCTTGTAACGACGATTCTTGATGCCGTAGTTCTTCTTGTTTACTTTACATTCGCAGTATTTTTCCTGAAAATATAGAAAATATAAATAATAAAGCAATTACAATGTATTGTCCTATATCTGCTTTCCGGCTTCTTTTATGTCCAATCATGTAAAAACCTCCGCTTAGGTAAGGAATGCCACAGCGGAGGTTTTTATATCAAATCGCTTAGCGTTTTGTTTTATTATTCAATATCCACCCTTGACATCAACGCCACGTTTTTCACATGGGTCGAGCCGATGGAATTGCTGTTTGCGGGCTATTTTTTATAATATCGATTCAAGAGAACACGTAATTGGGTTTTTTGGCCACTTTTGAAAAATCGCCGTTTGCGGGGCGTAACAGTTTATGAGTTTTTGACCCTATTTCGCTGATTATCAATCTATGAAAACATATAAATTTCTTTTTTTACACTTTAAAATACAAGTTAAATATATTAACGTTTGATGGTAAATAATACTATTAACTTTAATTTTAACGCTTAACGTGACTTATAATCCGTTGTATTTTAAGTCACATATTTATATTATCTACTGTAGAAAAGAAAAAGAGGTGTTTTAATGAGAGATATAAAGACTTTGGTTGGAACAAGAATAAAAGAGCTTAGAAAGGAACGTGCTCTAAGCCAAGAAGATTTAGCTTATCTTGCTGGTTTAGACAGAACATATATAACTTCAGTAGAAAATGGCAAGAGAAATATTTCTATCGTTAATATTGATAAGATTTCAAATGCAATGAATATCGATTTATATCATTTCTTTAACTCGAAAATTTTTATGAAAGGAATTCCCTATGAATAAAGATTTAAATAAATTTGTTGAAGATACTGTAAAAGCACATCTTGGAGAAAAAACAGGAAGTGAAGTCTTTGAAAAATCATTTTTACTTCAATACTAGTGATAAAAACTAAATCAATTGATAGTTCTTCTAAATCGCGAGGATCATTCGCAAATCTGTATGCACTATATGTTTTAGTTGAAGATTCTATAAAAAAGGATTCTTAATAAACAAATCTTATTCTGATTATGAAGAAATGAGGTTTTCTGATGCCTTTAGCCGGCAAAGGCAACTTCCATTTGGTGAAAAACTTCAGAATCATGCCTTGAATAATAGATGCAATAATGAGTTTAGAAAATACTATAATTCAGTGACTAACGAAGTTCCAATAATTCGTAATTTAGTTACTAAGAGATATTGGATAAATGAAAAACTTCTTAGAATTGAATGCGAAAATGGTATAGTCAATATAGCAGAAATTGTTATCGATGTAATCAACAAATATATCGAACTAAAACTAGAGGGATTCCAAAATTTCATCAACAGATTAGAAAAAATAAGAGAAACATATAAAGAACACCCTGATTCTGCAAAAAATTTATTCTCAACCTTTTAAATCCAGAAGTTGATACTCGTATATTTGAATTAGTTTCTTTTGCTATTCTTAAATATTACTTTACTATATTAGACAAACTGTTTATTTTGGTAAGAATCGGGACATAGTTAAACAATATTAACTTTTATTGTACAATACTAGTAGGACCAACGCGAACGACGGCGGTATAGACTTTATTATTATTCCAACTGGCAGAATTTTTCAAGTTACAGAAGTTCTTGATTTTAAAAAATACTTTTTAGATATACAAAAATTAAATAAGTATCCAATAACATTTGTAATAAAAACGAAATACACACAAGAAGAAGCGCGTGTTATAATTGAAAATGCAGCTAAAATTGAATATAATGATAATCCCGTAGTGCTAAAACGATATCTAGACTGTTTTGAAGAATTAATCACACTACCTACTTTAACTGACTATCTTGATATTATAATAAAAGAAAATAATATAGTGAATTTAATTGACTAGCTAATCATTCAAAGTAAAGTCGAATACAACTTATCTGACGAAGACGATTATGAATATGAATATGAACCTAGAAAAGCATAAGTGAAAAGAACGCTTATGTTTTTTCTATCTTATTCAATTAATATCTGTATATAATTACCAATGTCTTCTTCAGAAAAGTGGTCTTTCTTTGACTTGTTTTTCGTTTTTCTGCCCTTATCTTTAATTAACTGCTCACCCTTGTATGTATTTGATATACCACTTCTTCTGATACCTATTTTATAATACTCTTCATTTAAATCAATACCAATTGATTTTCCACCCAACCTTACTGCTACAGCACTTGTTGTAAAAGAACCAGAAAAAGGGTCTAATACAATATCTCCTGGATTGCTAGATGCCTTAATAATTCTTTCTAACAATGCTTCAGGCTTTTGAGTTGGATGGTTTTCATATTCATCCATTTTGTAACGAACACGCGGAATCTCCCATACATTTCCAGGAACCTTTTCATTATTATATGGTTGAGGCGGGGTTTTTCTATAATCAATTAGGTTTCTTTTCGCGCCAGTTTTCGCCTCAACTAATATATCCTGCCAATTAAATGTATAGGAGTTTTTTGCACTCTTATTCGCCATTATTATAGGTTCATATAGGGAGCCAAATTTCTTTTTTGATTGAACTCCTGAACTATCATAATACCAAATAATATCATTGATGATATTGTATTTTTTTTGCAGATAAACCGAAATGAATGGCATGTTCTGAGTGGAATTCATCAAATAAAAAGTCCCATTATCTTTAAGCACTCTAAAACATTCATCAATCCATCTATAGCACCACTCTAAATACCTTTCACGATCAGACCAATTATCACTACCATTTCCAAAATCTTTGCCCAAATTATAAGGTGGATCTGCAAAAATTAAATCAATTACTTTGTCTTTGAGTTGCTTGAGAACCTCAATGCTATCGCCTAATATTACTATAGATTCATTATTTGCTACATATTCGAAATTCATAGTATTAAAAATAGATTCCATTGCTATCACCCTCTTAATCTTAATTAAATATTATAGTTGATTTCAAGTCACTTTGCAAGCTGTAATTATAAATTAGCTTAACTCAGAAGTCTACATCCTTACTGTCTCTTCTACACCTATACAAATTGTCCATTATCTGATCTGTCAACTCAACTCTATTCATCATTAAAAAAAGATAAAATATCTTTACAACACTGCTGTACCCTCGGTCAACACCCGCACGATTTCATCCATAGCGTCGGCACACTCTAAAATTTTCGCAGCAATTTTACTACACTGTTCTTTGTTTTGCAGCGCTTCCAGCGTGATATTAAACCCGCCGCCTATGGCTTCAAGGTCCTCTCCGTTGTTGTCGTTCCACATTCTCTTCATTCTTAAATAAAGGCTGCTCACTTCCTCTAAAAAGGTCATGTCAGGGTTTAACTTCTGTGCGCGTTTTAAAAACTCATGGCAGCAGCTGCTGTTGGTGGCGAGGACGCACACATAATCAGTGTAGTCGCACCACGGGTCAAATTTATCGGCCGTCATCTCGACAAATTTCCCGTTTAAAATGTCTTGCGCCCACGAACGGAACGCCGCCGACCCGAAACAGTATTTATCTGTCTTTATACCTTGAAGCGGGATAATGTTTTTTATTGCCCGGCGGTAGATTTCGGCAAGCGGAATATTTTCTTTTTTATCTCCAACGAAAACCCATCCGCTTTTATATTCATAACCGTGCCACTGAACGGCATCAGTTGCCTTATCTATTGTAATACGCTCCGGCTCGTTGATGTCGCCGGTGAGCTGAAGCAGAGTTTTACCGTAGTCCTCATATCCGACAAACATACCTCTCATATTCCCCCCCCGACGACAGGGATACCTCGATCGATGTAGACAATTAGCTTTGCAGATACATTTCAGTGTTTTTTGTAATTCCTCGCTGGAAACAAACGTAGCGGCATAACCGCATTTAGCAAAAGTTTCTTCAACAAATCAGGCGGGATTCTCCTCAAACATATAATCGGATGCTGATTCAGCTATAAAGTTAGTATAGCTGTAGTGCTGTGTGAACAAGTCTCCGGTAATTCCGGCGAAAAACCAATAATCATAATCCTTTTCACCAAGGCACTCCATAACATATTTAGCGCAGCCGTTAAGCGAATAATTTTCTCCGTGCTCGCTTGTGACAACACGATGGACTGTAGGGATGATATTGTAACGTCATTGTGTGGCCATGATAAGTTCCCCTTTCTTTTTTATATGGAATTCATAAATATAGATTGTACGAAAATATTACATCGCCTATACTTTAGGCCGATAAGCTTCAGGCGGTAATCTATGTGGTAAAGATTTTGCTATGAAATCCGCCAGTTTCGTATTTTTCGGAACCTTCCCTTCCGAATGGACGACACCACTTTCATAAACAATTATTTAAAACAAATAACTTTTAGTAAACTTCAACTTATTTAATTAATTTTACCACCCATGAATTTTTCATATATTATACTAATATTACATGAAAACACATACCTTACCGCTGGATTAATGGTGTATGTGGAATACTAACATGGCAGCTCACATTTAGTAATCAGCGGGAATAAATAAACCGCCGATTCATATAGAGAACTGGCGGTTTATACTATCTTTTCACATCTTTTGTAAATGGTTTGTATTTGTCAACAACCGCTTTAAACCAAGCTTGTTCACGAACTTCATTATAAAAATCATGTTCGTCGATATAATAAGTTCGCGTTTCATTTCATTGCCTTCATAACCGGAGTATACATTGGATACATCGAACACATAACCGCGCACAAGAAATGATATATGTATTGTTTTATCTGGCAACTCGTCATATTTCTTTGCGTGTTCGAGTCCGCGATCAAGGTATTCGGCAGCCTTTTCGTAATCTTTCAGTTCAATATAACGATTGACTATCCAAATGTATAACTCACATAAATGGTAATAACAAAAGCCGCAATCTCCCTCGTCGTAAATTAAATTTATCAGGTCAACAGCTTTTTGGAATATTTTTATACGTTCCCTCCGGTGGCTGCTTTGAATATAAAGCACAGTTTGTTATTTTATCCAAAAGAATATCTATAAGCTCATAAATATTGGCTCTTACTTGTTTCCACCACTCCTCCGTACCTCTTTTATAACAACGTTCAATCTCATCTCCAGAAGTCATATAGTACGACGGGAATCGCTTTGAGTATTCAAGTGCTTTTTCAATATTGCCCTTTTCGCAGCATATTCCGCCAAGAATGGAAAGAGCATCATATCTGAGAGAATCGACAGGACAACTCTCAAGTATCAACTCGCAAAGAGCATTTAACTCATCTTCATGCGCGAGTATTCCTTTATGATTCAAGTTAGGATCATAAACGAGCATCCATATATATTTTTCAAGTATACGCCAATCGCCCAGGTACTTGCAGTACGCTTCCGATATAAACTCGAATGCTTCTTTCTCTTTGCCCAAATTGGATAGACGGTTATACTCGGCGATAATTGCGTCGGTTTTTTTCTTTTTCTTTGTAATATCGATACCAAGTAGTTCATCAGCCAACACATTGAAGAAATGCGCAAGCGCGGGAATCTAAGATATGTCAGGTGCTGTGAGCCCTCGTTCCCATTGAGATACGGCGCAAGCAGAAACACCTAAAAATATAGCAAGTTGTTCCTGCGTGATATTGCGCTCTCGACGCAGCTTTCTGATTACAGAACCAATTTCCATATACGTTGCTCCTAATAAAATACTCAGAAGCGCTTCTGTAATTTAATTATAAAATTATTCCCTTTTGGAATCTATATAGCAGATTACTTTTTTTATTAAAGCAATGCTTTATTTATGATATCTTACAGTACATACATTTTTGCGATTTTTATATATGTCCCCCTGTCCCCACTATTCTTTTCTCTTACTTTCCAACATCAGTTGTAACCCTACAAACGTAAACATCTGCTACCCTTTTGAGACGTTGATAAAACTATATACTCAATGATATAATAACATAAATATTTCTTTGATAAAAACACGGGGAAACATATGGATTTTATAAATAAAACTGTTGTTGTGACAGGCGGTGCTTCGGGAATCGGTAAAACAATCTGTGGCGGATTCAGAAAAAACGGGGCCAATGTTTGCATAATTGATCTTCGGGAAAACGATTATTTTGTCGGAGACATTGCAGACGAGGGTACTCTTCGTGCATTTGCGGAAAAAGTTATCAGTGATTACGGAAGTATCGATTATCTTATCAATAACGCAATGCTTTCTAAAGGCGGGATTATGAACTGCTCTTATGATGACTTTAATTATGTCTTAAGAGTAGGTGTCACCGCTCCCTTTATGCTCTCAAAGCTTTTTCTAAATCATTTTAATAAAGGGGCGTGCATTGTAAATATATCGTCAACCAGAGCACGGATGAGTCAGCCCAATACCGAAAGCTATACCGCAGCAAAAGGAGCCATATCAGCTCTCACTCATTCCCTGGCGATTTCGCTTACCGGTAAAGTACGCGTCAACTCAATTTCCCCCGGCTGGATTGATACCGATTTCAAAGCTTATGAGGGGCCGGACGCCGACCAACATCCCGTTAGACGAGTTGGGAATCCTTTTGATATTGCCAATATGGTGCTTTACCTTTGCAGCGATAAAGCAGGTTTCATCACCGGACAAGACTTCTGCATCGACGGTGGCATGACAAAACAAATGATATATCATGACAACTACGGCTGGACATTTACAAGTTAAAGTAAGTTTTTTGCTTAATTTAAAAGCACCCTGTTCGGTAGAAAGCTAACCAAACAGGGTGTTATATTATTATCATTTTTTATATATGAGATTAAATAAAACTTTTTGTACTTTATTGATATGATAAGATAAGTACATTTTTTAGAACTTATGTTGACTATATTAATGATGAGCTGTACCGGTCGATACAATCTCTTATGTCTCAATCTTATCAGGCCTGTCTCCTATCTATTTGTGGGGTTAGGCTTTAAGGATAGGATGAAGCCCGTCTATTAGCCAAACACGCCATGCACTCATTATCAACAGCTTTCGCGGTTTAAACGATTATTGTTATTGGGTGTCTGGCTGGTAGCTGTTTAACAACCGAGGCAATTTATACAC
>FZPS01000009.1_pt96 | contig 32827 bp, 34 predicted proteins | sample 1817821 | NCBI WGS metagenome assembly FZPS01 (sample SAMEA104158645, study PRJEB21678) | metagenome | place: Germany | collected 2015-04-21
GACTGAGGTCTATCAGGAGCGGTATACGCGGTCCGTACGTACCGTTCTGTGAGAGGAAAACCGCTAGGCTGATCACCTAGCGGTTACCTACTCGATTCCTCACCGATGATGCGCAGTTCCGGCTGGAGATCAACATTGTATTTAGCTTTAATAGTCTTTTGAATATAGGCGATCAAGTCGAGCACATCCTGAGCGGTGGCTCCGCCCGTGTTGACTATGAAGCCCGCATGTTTTGTTGAGATCTGCGCTCCGCCGATGCTGTACCCTTTTAGATTTGCCTCTTCGATCAGCGGTCCCACATAATACCCCGGTGGGCGTTTAAAGGTACTGCCAGCGCTGGGCATGTCTAAAGGCTGCCGCGCTCTGCGCCGCGCCTGCAGTTCCTTCATTTTATTGAGAATTTCCTGCTGATTTCCCGGTTCAAGCTTGATAACAGCTTCGGCCACTATCACTCCATCTGTCTGCACTCGACTGTGGCGGTATGAATAAGTAAACTCTGTTTTATCCCAGACGCCGATTTCATCGGCTGTTACCCAGGTTACTTCTTCAATCAGGGGTCCGATTTCGCCATCGTAAGCGCCGGCGTTCATAAAGACTGCGCCACCGAAGCTCCCCGGAATGCCTACAGCAAATTCTAAGCCTGTCAGGCTGTGTTTAGCAGCCAATTTGCTGACTGAGCTGAATAGACAGCCCGCTGTAGCTGTAATCCTAGTGCCTTCAACCCAAGCCTTGGCAAAATTGTCCGCCAGCTGGATAACCAGACCGCGGATTCCTTTATCGGTAACCAATAGATTTGAACCATATCCGATTACGGTAACCGGCAGGTTGTTTTCCCGCGCATATCTGAGGGCTTCCTGTATTTCTGCAGTGGTGCGTGGTTTGCATAGATAATCTGCTGGTCCACCTACACCTAGTGATGTTAGGTGCGCCATGGGATAGTCCTTAATCAGTTCCATTGGAAGCAGCTCCTCTCATTCCTTATCCTATTTATTATACGCGATCTAACGCAAAAAAAGGCAGATTTCTGCCTTTTTTTTGAAGTTCTTTCTTATTTTGCCGGCCGATTGCTGTTGATGAATGCTGATGGATCGGCGTAATACTCGCGCACCTTAGACGCGGGCCAAGCCTGTCCATTAGTCCGGGGCCAGCCATTTTGGGGCTGGTATTTGAGGCGGATCTCAAAATGGAGATGGGGTGAAAAGGTATTATTGGGTCCGCGGCCGACTGTCCCGATCGGCTGCCTGCGCCACACAATTTCTCCTGCAGAGACCCAGCGTTCATGGAGATGCGCATACTGGGACCAGACCTTGCGCCCATCGGGAAGATGGTGCTCAATCATGACAATATTCCCCTGAGCACTATTGAATCCGGAAAAGCGGACGATGCCATTAGCAATGGCATAGACCGGTTTGCCCAAGTCAGCCATTGCTGAGCCGTGCATATTCCAGTCTTCACCTGGATGCCAAGTCTTGCTGTAATTGCTCCACTCCATGAATCGATATCCAGTTACACCCCAGCCGCTGCCATCCCGGTCGCCGACGGGAAAATCAAAACCATCGGTAAGTGGTACTGCCGATGATTCGCCGGATGGTTCCAGTTCAGTCTCTGTCTGAGGTTCCCCTCCGATAACTGCCGGTCCCGAGCCCGGCAGCAGCGAAAAACTGCATCCACTTAAGACTAGGACTCCGAGTATGATCAGGGCGGTATACAGTGTTTTTTCCTTCAAAACAATCCCCCTAACTAACGTAAGTTAGTGTTATCTAAAATTTATCATGAAGGGCAGTGAGTGTCAACAATGGTGTTTCTTGTTAAAAGACAGGAAACAATCATCTGGAAGCGAAATATTTAAAAGGAGAGGAGGCATGGTTGAAACGTGAGATTCTCGATCAAAAAGTATGGCTTTATCATCGTTATCCTCAGCTTAATAGGGATTAGGGCTTTACCGGCAGCGGCACAAGGAACAGCGCTGACAGTAAGTCCGGAGCAGCCGTATTATCAGGAACTCCGCTTAGAGCCTAGCAGCAGCTATCGGGTTGGGTTAAACCTGCGGTCAAGTGTTCCAAATGCAATTGTATACTTAACGGTTGAGTTGTTTGATGGTCGCGGTGAAAAACTGGGCCTATCCCAGGTGCAGCGAGGCTTAGGGGATCCGGACCGCTGGTATAACATTGGAATTGAAGTCACAGTTCCGGAAAATTATAAAGCAGCCCGGTTAAGCATCAGCGTCGATCAGCAAGGAGAGTATTGGTGGGATGCCCTCCGCATTACTCAGCTTGAGACCAGCGTAAGCGCGATCAGAAAGTTTTGGGAGGAGCGGATTCAAACCTACGGTACAATTTATACTGGGTTAGTGATCGACACCCGCGGGCTGAATGTGGGCAGAGGCATGAGTCCAAGCGTGTGGTCCGAGTCAGGACAGCTGATCTACGGCGGAATTGCTGCCAGCTATGATTTTCTGCAGCAGACGGGAATAGTAAGCTACGGAAGTGAGCTCACCCCCGAACTTTATGGGCGAATTGCAGTAGATCCAGATTATCCTCTGGCTGTGCCTCTGATCGTGAAAGCGGTGCAGGTGATTGAACCAACTCGCACCAGTGTTGTGATCAGCGATGAGGACGCCGAACGGGTGCTTAAGGCACTGGCGGCCTATGATTTTCTCGCCCGATTTGCGGTAGTTTTTCTGATTGATTAAGCCAAGTGGAGGTATGTCAATAATGAAGACCGACCTGCAAACAGCGTTAACGAACCTGATTAAGTTTTTTGAAACCAGTTCTGAGCTGCCTCGATTTATGATTACCATCGGATTCGACGGATTCGTGGATGAGATCATTGAAGTGGTGGATAAACGCCATTCCGTTTCCTACTATGAGCCCATAGAAACGATCGCAGATCTCGGTCGGAGGATTTCGAACAGCGCGGGACTGAGCACCAATATTGAGCTGGTGCCCACGCGGGTTAAACTGGGAGGCAATGGCCCCAATATGGCCAATGCCTTGGCAGCGGTGAATCAGCGGATCACGTATATCGGCGCACTTGGTGTTCCGGAGATTCATCCGGTTTTTCATGAGATGGTGTCCGGGTGTGAAAATATAGTTTCGTTTGCCAATCCCGGTCACACTGATGCCCTTGAATTTAATGACGGCAAGATTATGATGGGCAAATTAACTCCCTTAAATGAGGTAACCTGGGAAAACTTGGCTGCCAAGCTAGAGCCGGAACTGCTCAGAAAAGCTTTTACTGAAGCTGATTTAGTCGCGACTTTAAACTGGACTATGCTTCCTTATATGAATGATTTGTGGCATCATCTTTATCAGTTTTTATCCGAGCAGGAGATGGTCAAGCGGCCGTATTTATTTGTTGATTTGTGTGATCCGGAGAAGCGGAGCCGGGAAGATCTGCTGGCGGCTGTTGATTATCTGCGCAACTTCTCCCAGTTTTATAATGTCGTCTTGGGTCTGAACCGCAAAGAAGCGGATGAAGTGGCTAAGGCTTTAGGTTTAAATCATCTTTTGACCGCAGAAGTGCCATTAGGAGAAATTACTCAAGAGCTGGCTGCTGAACTACAGCTCTGGGGTGTGGCTGTGCACGCAGTCAAATCTTGCGCAGCTGTTTGCGGCGGAGTATTTGCAGAAATCAATGGGCCTTACTGCGCGAAACCTAAGCTGACAACGGGCGCCGGGGATAACTTTAATGCCGGATTCTGCTTAGGACTCTTATTAAATCTGCCTCTTTCGGAGGTTTTGACGCTGGCTTCCGCTTGGTCTGGATTTTACGTGCGTCGAGGCTTTAGCGCAGATTTCGAACAAATGCAGGACTTTTTGGATTGGTGGCTAAATAATACTGATATCAGTTTATAGAATAAAATGATGAGGAGAGATGAGATGAGTAAAGTGGAGCAGAGCAGAGTCGAGTTGAGTTCTAAACCAGGATTTTTCGGAGATTTCGGGGGTCAGTTTGTACCGGACGCGTTAAAAGAGGCTTTAGATCATTTAGCAGAAGCATATGCCGAGATTAAAGATGATCCTGAGTTTAAGCAGGAATTAGAATATTATCTCAAGCACTATGTCGGTCGGCCCAGTCCGTTATACCATGCCCAGCGTTTGAGTGAAACCCTGGGTGGTGCCCAGATTTATCTGAAACGTGAAGATCTAAACCACACCGGAGCGCATAAAATCAACAATGTAATGGGTCAGGTTCTGCTTGCGAGGCGCATGGGTGTCAAAAGAATTATTGCTGAAACAGGAGCCGGACAGCATGGCGTGGCTACTGCTACGGGATGCGCACTATTTGGTTTAGAGTGCGTTGTATATATGGGTGAGGAAGATACTAAGCGGCAGGCTTTAAATGTATTCAGGATGGAACTGCTCGGAGCGAAGGTAGTCCCGGTTAAAACTGGAGACCGCACCTTGAAAGAAGCGGTAGATGCGGCTTTAGAAGATTATATGCACAACTACCGCGATACCTTCTACATGCTCGGATCTGCAGTTGGTCCCCATCCCTATCCGGAAATTGTCCGTGATTTCCAGTCCGTGATCGGTGAGGAGACGAAAGTTCAATCCATGGAGCAGATTGGACGCTATCCTGACTACCTGATCGCCTGTGTCGGGGGAGGCAGCAATGCGATCGGCTTGTTTGCCCCATTCTTCCATGATAAAGAAGTTAAGTTTATTGGAGTGGAACCGGGTGGTAGAGGCTGCAGCATTGGTGAGCACGCAGCAGCCATAACTTACGGCCAGCCGGCGGTAATTCACGGTTTCCGCTGCTATTCAGTTATGGATTCCGATGGCGAACCGGCACCAACCAGTTCAATTGCGGCAGGTCTGGATTATCCCGGTGTTGGTCCGGAGCACAGCTACTACCACGCTGTAAAAAGGGCAGAGTATGTGACGGTATCGGATCAGGAAGCGTTAAACGCATTTAAAGTTCTTTCCCAGACTGAAGGGATCATTCCGGCGTTAGAAAGCTCTCACGCAGTTGCCTATGCGCTCAAACGTGCGCCAGCCTTAAGTCCGGAACAAGTAATTGTAGTGAATTTATCTGGTCGCGGTGATAAGGATGCGCTTCAGGTATATGAGATGATTAAAAATGGTGAGGAAAACCCCTTTATTTAATCAAATAAAAATGATAAACTGTAAATAACAGAGCTTAACGCGGAGAAAGGGGATTTAGCATTGCTCGATCAAGTTTTACGCAGTAAAATCAGTTTAGGTTTACTAGCCGCGCTGGTACTTGTTTCAATCTACTTCTGGTTGTCGATACCGGGAGCACTGGCAGATGGAGTCTATACTGCGACGGCTGATAGCTTTGGCGGTGAGCTGGAGCTGGCAGTTACAATCGAAGATGGTCAAATGGTTGATATCGAAATCCTCAGCCATAATGATACAGAGTTTGTTGCAGCAGGGGCGTTTTCTAAATTGATTCCAGCTATTATTGAAGCTCAAAGTCCCGATGTAGACAGCATCAGCGGCGCTACCTACACCAGCGATGCGGTTAAAGAAGCGGTCAGGCAGATTCTGGCCGGTAATTAATTCATTTATTTGGTTAAACTAATCCTAAAATTAGGATTAGGAGGGACACTGTGCCAAGCAAACAGCAGATGCTGCTAGTAGGTCAGACTTGCAGTGAATATGAGCGCGCAGATGAAAATGCAGAGCGAAGCTGCGAGTCATGCATGCACTGGACCGGAGAACAGTCCATGTGCGAGCTGGATATATTTTTGGAGCAGTTGACGAGTTTAGATCAGACATAAAAAGCGGTGTCACACCGCTTTTTATTATCTTTTCGAGGGGGGATTTCATGCGGCAGCAGGGTGAAATTATCAAAATTGAAGGCAGCCAAGCTTGGGTGAAGTTTATGAATCCCAGCGCAGCATGTGGTAACTGCAAAGGCTGCATTCGCTTAACTCCACGTGAGCAGGAAAAGGAGAAGATTATCAAGCTGGATTTTAATATTAACGCCGCTGTAGGCGATACGGTTATGATTGAATATCCAAGCAGAGGAATCTTTCAGGCAATGCTGGTTCTCTATGGCCTGCCTTTCTTAGGATTGTTTTTGGGTTATTTTCTCACCTATTCTTTTACAAAAGATGATGCAGTTTCAGCTCTGGCAGCTGTTGTCAGTCTGATTTTGTGTGGCGCATTAGCAAGACCGCTGGCGCGTCGGTTGGATCAGCGCATCGGCAAGCCTCACATTGTGACTTCACTGTGTCAGACTAAACCACTTGAAATATCATAAGGTATTGAAAAATTACAGCCCTGCCGAACACTGTTCGTCAGGGCTGCGCTGTTTTAGGAACATGCTAGGAATAATATACTCGTTTAATGTTAGATACTTTAGCTGTCGCTCCAATCAGCAGATAGTCGGCCAGTGTCAGGGCGGCCATGGCTTCTACCACTACTACTGCGCGGGGAACAATAACCGGATCGTGGCGTCCGCTGATCACCAGCTCAACATTTTCCTGTTCCGAATTAATCGTTTGTTGATTAAGACCGATGCTGGGAGTAGGCTTGAAGTACGCCCGCAATTTGATGGGGTAACCATCGCTGATCCCGCCTAGGATGCCGCCGGCATTATTGGTCTGCTTGATCACCCTGCCATCGCTGTGGAACCGGTACCAATCATTATGCTCGCTTCCGGTCATGGCTGCCGCCTTAAAACCAGAGCCGATTTCCACTGCTTTTACAGCGCCAATGGAAAAAATGGCTTGAGCCAGGACAGCATCGAGTTTTTCAAAAACCGGCTCGCCAACTCCGGGAGGAAGTCCGGAGACAATGCATTCTACCACTCCACCGCTGGAGTTGTGGCTGGCCTTGAGTTCATTGAGATAACTGCTGGCTTGTGCTGCAGCTTCCGGATCCGGCATTACCAGCGGATGGGCGTGAATCAGATCAGGATCAAAATTATCGGGATTGATCTTAATCGGCCCAATAGCATATGTATACGCAGTGATTTGAACATCCAGTTCTGCCAGCAGCTGTTTAGCCACAGCTCCTGCGGCTACTCGGGCTGCCGTTTCTCGCCCAGATGCTCGTCCGCCGCCGCGGTAGTCGCGAATACCGTACTTCTGCTGATAGGTGAGATCAGCATGACCGGGGCGATATACATCTGCCAGATGGGCGTAATCTTCAGAGCGCTGGTCTTGATTGCGGATCAAGATCGAGATCGGGGTTCCGGTTGTCTTTCCCTGAAATACTCCAGAAAGGATTTCAACTCGGTCAAGTTCCTGTCTTGACGTGGCATAGGCAGACTGTCCGGGGCGCCGCCGATCCAAATCACGCTGAATCAGCTCCGGATTAAGGCTGATACCGGCTGGGCACCCATCAATTACTGCGCCCAGGGCTGGACCATGGGATTCCCCCCAGGTAGTTACTGTCAATCTTTTTCCAAATGTAGAACCGGCCATATTCTTACCTCCTGAAATTGCTAGTCTTATCCTACAATAAAAACAATTTGAGTTCAACCAAAAAGCACTTGACTAAAAATATCACAGTATGTATAATAAAGATTGTCACGGCGGCGTAGCTCAGTTGGTCAGAGCATACGGTTCATACCCGTAGTGTCGCTGGTTCAAATCCAGCCGCCGCTACCATATTTTGCGAAAAACCCTAGTATTGTACAGGGTTTTCTTTTTTTTATAATAGAGCAATCGACAGATCTTATCCCCTAGGTGTGATATGTTAAACGTAATTATATCACGTCTAGGGGATGATTGGTATGGAAAGGACCGAACCAAGCGCGCAGAATTATCGGCTGGTACCGCTGGAAGTTAAACGGAAGCGCAGAAGCAGGATTCAACCGGTATCATTATCATTGAGAATACCGTGGATGCTGATACTGCTGGGCTTCTTTTTAAGCCGTGCCCTGTTGTTGGACGAGCTGCTGCCTTTTGGCGTTGCATTTTTAGCAGCGGTATATCGAGGCCCTCGCCCCCGCTCCTGGTGGGCGCTTGTGAGCGTGGGTTTAGGCTACTGGTCTCTTGGGCAGGGTTCAGCGCTGTTCCCCTATTACGCTGCATCCCTCTTGGTCTGGTTGGCGGGGCGCAGCCGCAAGCTGAGGCAGAAAAATGGTTATTGGGTTTTCTGGATTTTTGTCAGTTTTTTAGGCGTTAAGGCACCCTTGGCGATCAGGTACGGTGGTGTCAGCTATCCCATGATCTGGATCACAGCCTTTAGTGAAGCTTTAATAGCCATCGCAGCTTTCAGTATGTTTTCCACATTTGTCAACAAAAACCGCACTTACGCTTTAGATAGTAGAGAGTTTCAGGCCGGACTGCTGCTGACAGCGGTATGCTTAGGGATAGACCTTGTCATCGGGCAGATGTCGCTGCGTTTAATGATCATGTTTTACTTGGTTCTGGCAGCAGCCAGGATTGGGGGAGCAGCTCTGTCCTTCATGATTGGACCGATTTTTGCCATCTTCAGTCAGCTGATCGGCCTGCCGCTGGAAATCGCTGTTTTGATTACAGGAGCAGCTGTGATTAGCGGGTTGTTGGAAAAGATCCCTTTTGGTTTATTCGCAGCTGGTTTGGCAGCGTATTTTTTGACTTACCGGATTCCGGTTGCTCCGGAAAGTGTGCAGAACTTGTTCGAACTGCTCTTGGCAGCAGCAGCGGTTTATCTCACTCCCACGCAGCATCTGCGTCAGTTAGGACGTTTAATTCCTGGGACAAGCCAGTATGTCAGTCGGCAGGCATCTCATGCTGCTCGAGCGCAGCAGATTCTAGAAGAGCGGATCAATCAATTTTCAGAAGTTTTAGATGAGTTGGCTGAAGTTCTGGAAGGCAGTCGGTTCATTGCGCAGCAGCTGAGGAGTTTAGCGCGAGTAGTAGCGCTGCTGGGAACAGAATTAAGTACTCGGGTCGAGTTTGCCGAGGCGGTTGAGGAACGGCTGTGGCAGGAAGTAAATTCGCCTGAGCTTAATGAACTGACAGTCCTGCAGACAGATGGCTGTTTTTCGATTGCCGGCCGGCGGCTCAGCCGCTGTGGCGAGCACTGGTGCGACCAGGTCGCAGCGGCCTGTTCTAATCTATTGGGGTCCAGTTTTGCGGTTGCGGAGCGCAGCTGTTTAACCACCGGTGAATGCGGGTTTGACATTTCCAACAAAGCAAGGTATGTTGTAGATGTGAAGACAGCAAAAATCGCCCATGGACAAGTCTCGGGAGATAACAACGCTATCTTTAATTTATCCACCAACCGGGTGGGACTTCTGATCAGCGATGGAATGGGTACCGGTGAGCGGGCTGCAAGCGACAGCCTGGCAACGGTGAGGCTTTTGGAAAAAATGATTAGGGTGGGTTATGATCCGGATTTGGCAGTTAAGGTGATCAATCAAACGCTGCTGGCCCGCAGTACTACCGATTCCTTTGCTACGATTGATCTTGTTGTTGCAGATCTGGAGACGGGACAGCTAGAGTTTGTCAAAATTGGCGCGGCACCAAGTTTTATCAAGCGGGATCGCAGTGTTGAGGTCATTCAAAACCACGCTCTTCCCATCGGTATTCTCAATCACGTTGAGGTGGAACCGGAGCGACGCCTGCTGTATGAAGGTGACTATCTGGTCATGATTACCGACGGCATGCTGGAATTTCAGCGGGATGTAGTCAACAAGGAGCAGTGGTTATGCAATGTGCTCAGGCGGGTGGAGGATGATTTGAACTGCCAGGAGCTGGCCAGTTATCTGCTGCTTAAGAGTATCGAAGCAGCTAATGGTGCCATTTCTGATGACATGATGGTGTTGGTTGCCCGCTTACTCCGCAGCGATCCGGAAATCCATCCGTACCAAAGGAGTTAGCTTAAGTGAGTTATGATTTGTTCCCTGAGTTTACTGCATATATTCAGGCCCGGCAGCTACTCAAACCTGGTGACAGGGTTCTCGTGGCAGTCAGCAGCGGGCCTGATTCTATGGCTTTACTGCATCTGCTCCAGCGCATGTCCGATGTTGAGCTGGGCGTTTTTCATCTTAACCACAAATTGCGGGCTGAAGCAGATGAAGAAGCGGACTATGTAGCTGCATATGCCGATAAGTTGGGTCTGCCTGTTTTTATCTATGAGCATGATGTCAACCGCTATGCCCGGGAACACCGTCTGTCGGTGGAAGCAGGTGCCCGAAAGGTGCGCTATCAGCTGATGCGGGAGTGCATGGAGCACAATGGCTACACCAAGACCGCCCTCGGGCACCATCGGGATGATCAGGCTGAAACTGTGCTGATGCACTTAATACGCGGCACCGGATTGGCAGGCCTGGGGGGGATGAAGCCGGTGAGAGACTGCTATATTCGTCCTCTGCTGCCGTTTGCACGCCGGGAGATTATGGAGTACTGCCATGAATTTGGTATTAAATATTACCATGACCAAACTAACTTCAGCCCTGAATATGGCCGCAATAAGCTGCGCCTCGAATTAATTCCATTAGTTGAAGCTGAATATAATCCCAAGTTTAGAGAACATCTGGCACAGCTGGCGGAGATTGTGCAGGCAGATGAGGATGTAATGAAGGCTCAGACCGACCGACTGATGCAGCAGCTGACTTTTTACCGCCATGGCGTGCTGATGCTTCCCAGGCGGGAGTTTGCCCAGCTTTCTTTGGCGTTTCAGCGCCGTTTGCTGCAGACCTGTATTGCTCAAGCTGGGCAGAGTGTGAACTGGATTGCATTTGAGCAGATTGAAAGGCTGCGCGCCCAAATTTTAAGTGGAAACCACTTTACGTGTGAATTACCCTTAATAACCGTGCTGGGAGAGCCGAATATTATAGTGTTCGGAAGACCGCAGCTTCCCGCTTGGGAAGAGCAGGAGCTGCCAGTTCCCGGTGAGATTACAGCAGGACAATACCGGATAAAAACTGAAATTTTACCATATCATGAAGACTGCGCGCTAGGTGAGGAAGGAGAAGATTTTGATCTCGATCAGCTGAGTCTGCCTCTAACTGTTCGCCGGCGCCGACCGGGCGACCGGATGCAGGTTTTCGGGCAGACTGGTTTAAAGAAAATCAAAGATCTGCTGATCGAGGCCAAGCTTCCGCGCTATCTGCGGGATTATCTTCCCATAATTTGTGATCAGAAGGACGCTATCTGGGTGTGTGGTGTCAGAAGAAGTGAGAAGGGGCGGATCACTCCGGAAAGCCGGAGGGTTTTACGGATAAAATTAGAGGTTGTGAATGATTGCCATGATGATCGGCCTATGATATAATAAATAAACATGAGTAGTATCAAAGTTGACACACTTCGAGATGCTGCTGCGGTAGGGACAGTTGGAAGGAGGTCGTTTTTTGCATAAAATATTACGACAGATTAGTCTTTATCTGCTGATTACCATTATTCTTGTGATGGTTATCCAGGGTATGTATCAGTCTGTTGATCCTGTAAGGCAGTTGACTTATAGTGAGCTGAACGCCTACATTCGAGGAAATAGTGTATTAAAGGCAGTATTAATCGGTGACCAGAGTATTCAGGGATTACTGAAGGACGGAACAAAATTCCAGTCGATGGTTCCAGTAGGCAAAATGGCAGAGATCAGCGATCTGCTGATTGAGCAGAATGTAGAGATTGAAGCTCAGGCTCCTCAGGGAACATCCTGGTGGGTGGCTCTGCTTCCGAACATTATTACCTTAATAGTGTTTATTGGTATCTGGTTGTTTATTCTTAATCAGATGCAGGGCGGCAATAATCGAGCGATGTCTTTTGGTAAGAGCCGCGCCAGGCTTCATACCGAGGATAAAATCCGGATCACCTTTAACGATGTAGCTGGTGTGGATGAGGCCAAGCAGGAGCTTGTTGAAATTGTTGAGTTTCTTAAACAGCCGAAGAAGTTTGCTGATTTAGGTGCAAAGATTCCTAAGGGTGTGCTGTTAATTGGACCACCGGGAACCGGAAAAACTCTGCTGGCAAGAGCAGTAGCAGGTGAAGCAGGGGTACCGTTTTTCAGTATCAGCGGTTCCGAGTTTGTGGAGATGTTCGTGGGTGTGGGAGCCTCCCGTGTTCGCGACCTATTCGACACAGCTAAGAAAAATGCACCCTGTTTAATCTTTATTGACGAATTAGACGCTGTGGGCAGGCAGCGGGGTGCCGGTCTTGGCGGCGGCCATGATGAGCGGGAGCAGACCTTGAATCAGCTCTTAGTTGAGATGGATGGATTCGAGACTAACTCCGGGATCATCGTGATGGCAGCAACTAACCGAGCTGATGTCTTGGATCCGGCTCTGCTGCGTCCGGGACGTTTTGACCGGAAAGTTGTAGTGGATCGCCCAGATCTGGTCGGCCGCGAAGAAATCTTGAAGATTCACGCCCGCAACAAACCGCTTCACGGTGTAGATTTGAAAGTTCTAGCCAGACGGACACCCGGGTTTGCCGGTGCCGATCTGGAAAATTTGCTGAATGAAGCTGCTATTTTGGCAGCCCGCAAAGGCCAGAAAAAGATTACGATGCTTGAGTGTGAAGAAGCGATTGACCGGGTAATTATGGGTCCGGAAAAGAAAAAGCGTGTGCTTACCGAAGAAGATATGGAAGTGTTTGCCTATCATGAAGCAGGACACGCTGTTGTTTCTTACTTCCTGCCCAATTCTGATCCGGTTCATAAAGTGAGCATTATCGGTCGCGGTCAAGCCGGAGGCTATACGATGTACCTGCCGGAGACTGAGCGCTATGTGATGACCAAGTCCAAGCTTTTAGATGAGCTTACTAATATGCTGGGTGGACGCGCGGCTGAAATCCTAGCATTTAATGAGTACAGCACAGGTGCCCAAAATGATTTGGAACGGGTGACAAGGATTGCGCGTAAGATGGTAATGGAATGGGGAATGAGTGAAAAACTCGGTCCTCTCACCTTCGGCCATCCAGGCGGTGAAGATCTGGTCTTTTTAGGCCGGGACATTTCCCGCGACCGCAACTTCAGTGAAGAAGTAGCGGCAGCAATCGACAGCGAAGTTCGCAGTATTATCGAGAGCTGCTACCAAAGAGCGCTTGACGTACTGACCGAAAATCGCGACCGCTTAGATGCAGTCGTTGCAGTGCTTAAAGAAAAAGAAACAATAGACCACGAAGAATTTATGGCAATTATGGAAGGACGCGAGCTTCCTGAACCAAAAGCGGAAGCTGATGAAAAACCTGTTCAAAAACAGGTCGCAGCTATTCAGGAGCAGGAAGAGGAAGATAAGAAGCGGGAACCCATCATTAAGACTAAACAGGAGCCAGTAGTCGGCATCGAGTAAATTGATCCTAGTCCTTATAATAAGGACTAGGAATTTACATACTAAGTTTGCAGGTCTATTAAGGAGGTAGTGCAGTGTCGGATAAAATTGTATTGAAAAACATGCGCTTTTATGGGTACCATGGTGCTTTTGACGTGGAAAGAGAACTAGGCCAGAAGTTTGCTGTTGATCTAGAAGTTTACACTGATCTGCGGAATATTCATGACGACACCGAACTATCCTTCAATTATGTAGATGCGTATACAATGATTAAGGATATCGTGGAAGAGCAGGAATTCAATCTGGTTGAGACTCTGGCTGAGGAAATTGCTGAGCAGATTCTGTCTGCTTACGATGTCGAGAAGGTTGTCGTAAGGGTGCGCAAAAGCCAAGTACCGGTAGGCGGAAGTGTGGATTACTTGGAAGTTGAAATAACTCGCCCGTAGTGAGTATAAAAGTATAAAATAAGACCCGAGCTGGAACAATCCAGTCCGGGTCTTTTCTTGTGTTCTTATTTGCTACTCAGTATCGGGCACGAGCAGTGCTCCGGTAACTGCTTCTGCTAAGTTGGTTCCGTGGTCGGCTACCCGCTCAAGGGTGCTGATGACATCTAAGTAAAGTACTCCTGCCTCCGGATGGCATTTGCCTTCGTTGAGGCGCCTGATGTGAGAATCACGGAATTCTTTTTCCATGCGGTCAACTTCATCGTCCTCTGCAATTAGATTCTCAGCGGCTTTAACCTTCTCGGTACGAAGGACTTCAATTGCCCGCGCGTAGATCGATTCTACTTTGGCAAACATGGTCTGCAGTTCTTCGACAGCAGTGTCGCTTAACTTGACATAGTGCTTGCTTTTGGCCTGTGCCAGCTCCACGATATTTGTGGACAAGTCCGCTACTCGCTCTACATCATGAGCTGAGTGGATTAAACTGGTAATTTTCTGGTGCTGCTTGGGTGTCCAGGGGTTATCGGCTGCAGCTGTAAGGTAAGATACGATTTCTCTTTCCAGCTTATTTATTGTTTCCTCTTTGACCAGCACACTTTCCATCAAGTCCTGATCACCAGTCAGGAACGACTGGAATGATTCGTTCAGCATTTCCAAGGATATGTCGCACATTCTTAATGTTTCTCTGGTAGCAGCGATAATTGCTGCTGGAGTGTGTAAAATATTGCGGTCCAAAAACTGGGGTTTGGTACCTGGACCGTAGTCTTCTCCCGGTATAATTCGCTCAATAAGTGCAACAAATTGATTGATAAACGGGAAGAGCAAAACTGTGTTGGTTACATTAAAGATTGTGTGCGCATTCGCAAGCTGGCGAGCAACAGTTGATCCGGTGTGAGCCACAATCGATGCAAATGGTTTAAACAGGACAAGGAACAAAACTGCTCCAAATAAGTTAAACATCACATGAGCAACTGCGGCCCGTTTTGCGGTAACACTAGTTCCAATTGATGCCAGCAGTGCGGTAATGCAGGTGCCGATATTAGCGCCAAGCGTTAGTGCAATACCAGAAGGTAAATCGATTAGTCCCTGCAGACTTAAGGCAATGGCAACACCGGTGGTTGCACTGCTGCTTTGGATGATCAGGGTGAAAAGAGCTCCAGCCAGAACTCCTAACAATGGATTCTGCCCAAATCTGACGAGCATATTGATGAAAGGTTCATATTCCCTGAGGGGAGCGATACTGCCGCTCATGATTTCCATACCGTAGAACAGCATTCCAAATCCAAGAATTCCTAGACCAATGTTCTGCACTGTCTTTCTGCGGCTGAGGAAATTGAGAATTGCCCCGATACCTATCAACGGCAGCGCAATATCAGTGATTTTAAATGCAACAATCTGCGCTGTAATCGTAGTACCAATATTGGCTCCCATAATCGTGCCGACTGCCTGCGTCAGATTCATCAGACCTGCGTTGACGAAACCGACAACCATGACTGTTGTCGAACTGCTGGATTGGACAATCATCGTGGCTAGGGCACCTGTTAGAATAGCGATAGTTGGACGAGACGTGAATAATTCCAGAATTCGTTTCAGCTTATCGCCTGCAGCGTTCTGCATGCCTTCGGCCATCTTGGCAATTCCAAAAAGAAAAAGGCCAAGGCCTCCCAGCAGCTGTAATGCGATTGTTATACTCATGAACCTACCTCGCTTCCTTAAAAAGTCCACGTGGTAGATTCGGCAACTTATGGTTAATTCCTGCAAAATATGGTGTCACCTTTATAAACTCCCAGAAAAAATTCTGTAAAATCTTAAGATAAATTATTAATTCACACTCTGAGAATACCTGAGATATGCTTCTTTAAGGGTTTTCATGCCCCGCTTTTTGGCTTGCGGATCAAGTTTTGGCTCTTGAGCGATAGCGGTAATTGCCTTTTTGATCATCTCCAGTTTTTCCTGCTTGGTCATTTTTCATACCTCCGCTGTTAATTCTAGTAAAAGTATGTGCGGACAGGCCTGGATTTATTCCAAATTGTTCCATTTTTATTGCGTATTATTTAAGCAGCAAAAACCAAGGTAACGACTAAAGCGGCTGTTAAAAACCCGGCAATATCAGCGGCAATGGCTGCCGGCAGGGCATGGCGAACTTTCCTGACACCGACCGCTCCGAAGTAGACTGTAGATACATAAAAAGTGGTCTCCATACTGCCCATAATGGTGGAAGCCATCATTCCGATTAAAGAATCCGGTCCGTAGGTTTCTAGTATTGACGCCAGCATTCCCAGGGCACCGGAGCCGGACAGAGGCCGAATTAGCGCTAATGGAATTACTTCATCGGGAATAAAGAGGCGGGAAGTTAGGGGTGAAATCAAACGGGTCAGCACACTCATCATACCGGACTGCTGAAAGACCTGGATGGCAACAAACATGGCCACTAGAAACGGGATGATCCTTACCGCAGCAGCAAATCCTTCTTTGGCACCTTCCACAAAGCTCTCGTATACTTTGACTCCCCGAGCCAGCCCGAGGATCGGGATTCCGAGCAGAAGTAAGGGCACTGCCCAGGCCGAGATAGTGTTGATTGCGGAAATCATGTCCTTACCCCCCTTAAGATCCGATCCACAATAATCGCTGCAGCTGTCGATGCAGTAGTGGCAATGATGGTAGTTCCGACGACAGCCGTCGGATCCGCTGAGCCGGCAGCAGTGCGGAGAGCAATGATCGTAGTGGGAAGGAGAGTGAGACTGGAGGCGGTAATTGCCACAAAAGTACACATACTATTGCTGGCAGTATCTTTAGAGGCATTCAGTTTCTGCAGTTCTTCCATGGCTTTAATTCCCAGCGGAGTGCAGGCATTGCCGAGACCGAGGATGTTAGCACTCATGGCCATCACGACTGCTCCGGCAGCAGGATGGTCTGACGGAACCTCAGGGAACAGGATCTTAATTAAAGGGCGCAGCAGTTTAGCGATTAGTTTCAGTAAACCCGCGTCTTCCGCAATTTTCATCAATCCTGACCAAAAGGAAACGATGCCGATTAATCCGAGGGCAATTTTTACCGCTGCCTCCGCTCCTTCGATTGATGCGCGGGTTACCAATTGGATCTCACCTTGCACTGCGGCGGAGGCAATGCCGCAGGCCAGCATGGCAAACCAGATAATATTGATCAAGGCTGTCACCTCCACTGCTTAATTGATATGCCAAGTAGGGCTAATTCTTGCTTGAATTTGCGATCGAGTGCGAAATCTGACGAGAAACGGGTCTGATTTTGCCTGACCAACCAAAAATAACACTTGCGTAAAACTTGACAGATAATGTTATAATATAGTTGAAGGTCAGGCATAGTCAGAAAAAGGAGGCAGAAAATGGCGAGTTTGGCTGATTTAATTGAAAGCTACATTAAGCAGCAGCTCCGCCGCAGTGAAAACCAAGCCATTGCCATCAGCCGCGCCCAGTTAGCGGAACTGTTCAGCTGTGTTCCGTCCCAGATAAATTATGTATTGACGACACGCTTCACAATGGAGCGGGGATATATGATTGAAAGCCGCCGGGGAGGCGGAGGCTATATCCGCATTGTGAGGGTGGATAAAAGTGATCGCCCGAGGATGGCAGAACAGCTGCTGTTAGAGATTGGTGATGAAATAAGCGAAAGTCAAGCAGAGCAGTTCTTAGCAAGTTTTCGCGAACTTGGAGTCCTTTCAGATAAGCAGAAGCGGGTAATCAGAGCCCTGCTGCAGCGGGAGACCGCTCAGATTGGCCAGGGGCGGGCGAGGCTGCGGGCAAGTTTGCTGCGGAGCTTAGTGATTTTGATAATGCAGTGCAATAATGAAAACGAGGTGTAGTCGATGCTTTGTGACAAGTGCCAAAAAGAGACTGCCAGCGTGCATGTCACTAAAATCGTTAATGGGAAGAAAACTGAGATGCACTTATGTCAGGCGTGCGCGCAGGAGCTGGGTGAGTTCAATCTAAACATTGATCTGCCTAACTTTTTTGCCAGTTTATTTGATCACAGTAAATTTGCGCAGAAGATCACCCAGCCGAAAGCGTGTCCGGTGTGCCGCTTAACACTGGAGGATTTTCGCCAGATCAATCAGTTCGGCTGCAGTGAATGCTACACCACCTTTAGAAGTGAAATCGAACCGCTGCTGCGCAGACTCCACGGCAGCAGCAGCCACGAAGGAAAAATTCCTGCCCGAAGCTACGCCGACTTAAGTGTTGAGCGGCAGATCAAGCTGCTGCGGGAAAAGCTGCAGCAGATGATTAGTGTTGAAAACTATGAAGAGGCTGCGAGAATCCGGGACCAGATCCGGGCCTTGGAGCACCAGTCTTAAAGGCGGAGGGGGAGTAATATGAGCGAATCATGGATGAAAAAAGACGGTCCTGAAGGGGACATAGTGCTGGGAACCAGGATTCGATTAGCCCGCAATTTTGCTGACATTCCTTTTCCAGCCATTGCTAATCGCGATCAGGCGCGGCAGGTGATGCTGCAGGCAAGACAGCTTCCTCACGCCTTGAATCAGTTGGCTGGAGTTGAGCTGTATGAACTCGCTGAAGTTGAGGAGCTTGAGCGCCAGATCCTGATGGAAAAACATTTGATCAGTCCCGAGCACACTCAGCAGACCAGCTATAAAGGAGTAATTATCTCTGAGCGTGAGGATATCAGCATTATGATTAATGAGGAAGATCACCTCAGAATTCAGGTGCTGTTTCCCGGACTGCAGCTGAAGGAAGCTTGGGAACTGGCAGATAAAGTTGATGATTTAATTGAAGCCGAGGTAAAATACGCGTTTGATCCGGAGATCGGATATTTGACCGCCTGCCCTACGAATGTGGGCACGGGTATGCGGGGTTCAATCATGCTGCATCTGCCGGCTTTAGCCCGCATCAATCAGCTTGACAATGTATTGAGATCGATTTCCCAGTTCGGTCTGGCGGTTAGAGGGCTGTACGGTGAGGGCAGTGAATCGTTCGGCAATATCTATCAAGTTTCTAACCAAATATCTTTAGGCCACTCGGAGCTGGATATGCTTGAGCATTTGACTCGAGTTACCGAGCAGATTATCAACAGTGAGCGCCAAGCCCGCAAATATTTGGTTCAGGAGCAGAACCGCACCGCCAGCGAAGACCAGATTCATCGGGCTTATGGGATTTTAACCAATGCGCGCATCATAACTACTAAAGAAGCCTTGAAACTGCTGTCAACGCTTCTGCTCGGAGTAGATTTAGAGTTAATTGTGGATGTTGAGCGATGCTTAATCAAAGAACTAATGGTAGAGATTAGAGATGCTCATCTGCAGAAAACTATGGGCCAGAGTTTGCCGTCAAATGAGTTGGACAGACTGCGGGCAAGTTTGATCCGTGAACGATTAAGACGCTAAATAGAGAGGATGATGAAGGTGTTTGGTAGATTTACAGATCGGGCTCAAAGAGTAATAGTGCTTGCTCAGGAAGAGGCGCGCCGTTTAGGGCACAATGTGGTGGGAACAGAGCATATTCTGCTGGGACTGATTGCTGAAGGTGAGGGCGTCGGTGCTAAAGCCCTGACTGCAATGGGCGTCAGCTTAGAAAAAGTTCAGCAGGAAATTGAAAAAGTGATCGGCAGAAGCGATGTTCCGTTTAAGGGCACGATCGGCTTTACGCCCCGGACTAAGCTGGTGTTTGAACTTGCCATAGATGAAGCACGCCAGTTAGGCCACACATATATCGGCACCGAACATATTCTGTTAGGATTAGTTAGGGAAGGGGAAGGAGTTGCAGCCCAAATTCTCCGCAACCTCAACATTGACTTCGAGGGCATGCGCAAGCAGGTTATTGATCTGCTCGGCGGTCATGTGCAGCAAGGTGCCGGTGCTGGAATGCGGCGCACTAAAACTCCGACCCTAGACCAGTTTGGCCGCGATCTTACCGAGATGGCCAGAGAAGGAAAGCTGGACCCGGTTATCGGCAGAGATAAGGAAATTGAGCGGGTTATTCAGATCTTAAGCCGCCGCACCAAAAATAACCCGGTATTAATTGGAGAGCCGGGAGTTGGTAAAACTGCGATTGCTGAGGGATTAGCCACTCAGATTGTCAACAGCGATGTGCCGGAGAACCTTTTGAACAAACGGGTTATTGCCCTTGATATGGGTTCGATGGTAGCCGGTTCAAAATTCCGCGGTGAGTTTGAAGAGCGGCTTAAAAAAGTGATGGATGAAATTCGGCAGGCCCAGGATGTTATTCTTTTTATCGATGAAATGCACACCATCATCGGGGCGGGCGCCGCGGAAGGAGCAATCGATGCTTCCAACATTCTTAAACCTGCGCTGGCCAGAGGTGAAATTCAAGCGATTGGCGCTACCACAATTGATGAATACCGCAAACATGTGGAAAAAGACGCTGCGCTTGAGCGGAGATTTCAGCCGGTGCTGGTAGATGAGCCTACTGTCGAAGAAACAATCTCGATTCTGAAAGGCTTAAGAGACCGCTATGAAGCCCATCACCGGGTGCAGATTACAGATGATGCAATCGAAGCTGCCGCGGTTTTATCAAGCCGCTACATCTCTGACCGCTTCCTGCCGGATAAGGCGATTGATCTTTTGGATGAAGCTGCTTCTAAGGTGAGGCTGCAGGGTTTAGTCGTTCCTCCGGATCTGAAAGAATTGGAAGCGAAAATCGAAGAAGTGAAGATTGAAAAAGAAGCCGCGATTAAGAATGAAGAATTTGAAAAAGCTGCCTCTCTGCGGGATCAGGAACAGAAACTCAGGGATGAGTTGGAAGATAGGCGTGCGCAGTGGAAGAACAATCAGGGGCGCCATGAAGCTACTGTTAAGGAGCAGGATATAGCAGATGTGGTGGCAAGCTGGACCGGAATACCGGTTAACCAGATCGCCCAGGCTGAGTCAGAGCGTCTCCTTAATCTCGAGGAAATTCTCCACAAGCGGGTTGTGGCTCAAGACGAAGCGATCGATGCAATTTCCCGGGCGATCCGCAGAGCTTTTGCTGGCTTAAAAGACGCGCGGCGTCCGATTGGTTCGTTCGTGTTCCTCGGCCCGACCGGTGTGGGTAAAACAGAATTGGCTAAAGCGTTAGCGGAAGCGCTTTTCGGAGACGAAGAAGCGATGGTCCGCATCGATATGTCCGAGTATATGGAGCGCCACAGCGTTTCTCGCCTGGTTGGAGCCCCTCCTGGATACGTGGGCTATGATGAAGCGGGGCAGCTGACCGAAAGAGTCAGGCGCAAACCATACTCAGTAGTGCTCTTTGATGAGGTTGAAAAGGCCCATCCAGAAGTATTCAACATTTTGCTGCAGGTTTTGGAGGATGGCCGCTTGACCGATTCTCAGGGCCGCACTGTTGATTTCAGCAACACTGTTGTGATCATGACCTCTAACGTGGGAGCTCAGCAGATCCAGCGGGAAACCTCGATCGGATTTAAGATCACTGACAGCGATCAGGATAATTATGAAGCGATGAAAGCAAAGGTAATGGATGAGCTGAAGCGCACCTTCAGGCCTGAGTTTTTGAACAGGATCGATGAGATTATTGTTTTCCATGCTTTAACCAGAAAGCATATCTCCCACATTATCGATATTATGCTCAGGGATCTAAGCAGACAGCTTGAGGAAAAAGGACTCAGCTTCGAGATTACCGAAGAAGCAAAAGAGCTGGTAGCTGAATCCGGATACGATCTAGATTTTGGTGCCAGACCCCTGCGCAGGGCAATTCAGCGGTTGATCGAGAATCCCTTAGCGGAGCTGATCCTCCAGGGTAAGTATAAGGACGGAGACGCGGTTCGTGTTGATGTCAAAGAAAAGGAATTAGTCTTTTCGTAGGACAAGTCGGGGCTAATGTCCCGGCTTCCTTTTATTGTATCTGAGGTTGTAAAATGCTATAATTAACTAAGAAACCTAGATTTAGGAGCGGTTGCATGGCTAAGGCGTCGATTCGTTTTGTCTGTCAGAATTGTGGTGCGGATTATCCGAAATGGATGGGGAGATGCTCTGATTGCGGGGAATGGAATACTATCGTAGAAGAGCGGACAAGCAGTTCCCGGGCAAAGCATCAGCCTTGGGTTGAAACGAGCGGTTCCAAGGCTCCGGTTGCGATTACAGAAGTTGTATCCGCAGCGGAATCCCGCTCTACAACGGGGATGGCAGAATTGGATCGGGTCTTAGGCGGCGGCATAGTACCTGGTTCGCTGGGGCTGCTCGGCGGTGAACCGGGAGTGGGCAAATCAACGCTTTTGATGCAGGTAGCCGCGTACACGGCTGTCCATCAAGGAAAGGTACTGTACGTTTCCGGAGAGGAATCCCTAGCGCAGCTTAAACTCAGAGCTCAGCGGCTGGGTCTCTTAACGGATCAGCTGATCGTCCTTGCTGAATCAGATGCCCATATCATTGGGGAACACATAGAATCGCTGCAGCCAAAGCTGGTTCTGATCGATTCGATTCAAACCATGTATCTGCCGGATTTGAATTCGGCTCCCGGCAGTGTAGCGCAGGTTCGGGAAGGAGCTGCTTTTTTCCTGAAACTGGCGAAAGGACTTGGGATTCCCATTATTTTAGTGGGACATGTTACTAAAGGCGGATCTTTTGCCGGACCCAAAGTATTAGAACATGCCGTTGATTACGTATTATACTTTGAAGGCGAAAATCAGCAGTCAGTCAGAATTATCCGCGGTGTAAAAAATAGGTTCGGATCCACCAATGAAGTCGGCATTTTTGACATGACCTCGCAGGGATTGGTGGCGGTAGATAATCCCTCAGGTTTGTTTTTAGCGGAAAGACCGGTTGACAGTTCCGGTTCAGTGGTTGTGCCCTGCATCGAGGGTACACGGCCTCTGCTGGTTGAGATTCAAGCGTTAGTGGCGCAAACACCGTTCAGCGGTACACCGCGGCGGCAGGCAACCGGAGTGGACTATCAGCGTTTTTCGATCATTCTGGCTGTGTTAGAAAAACGCCAGGGCTATCATCTTCAAACTCAGGATGTCTTTGTAAATGTAGCCGGCGGCTTTAAGCTGACCGAACCAGGAGTGGATCTGGGCATTGCCTGTGCTGTAGCCTCCAGCTACCGCAACCGGGTGATACCGCCTGAGCTGGCAGTCATCGGTGAAGTGGGTTTATCGGGGGAAATCCGCGGTGTTAGTCAGATCGAGGCCCGCCTCAAAGAACTCGCTAAACTTGGTTTTAAACGGGCTGTCATTCCCGCAGTCGGTGGGAAAGTCAGCTCGGATATCAAGGTAACTCAGGTCAAAACTATCTCTGCGGCTCTGGAGGTAGTGTTCAGTTAATTTGTGGAAGGGGGTTCATGGATGAAAGAAACAGCTGATCAAGAGCAAATGTTTTTAAAGAATTTAAGTCTTGTAGCACCGGGAACTCAGTTGTATGATGCTTTAGAGAATGTACTGCGGGCGCGCACCGGCGGCCTGATTGTGGTCGGCGATGATCCGGAAATCATGGCGATGGTGAACGGCGGCTTTAAGATTGATGCTGAAATGCACCCAGCAGCCCTTTATGAGCTGGCTAAAATGGATGGTGCGATCGTGCTGTCCAGTGATGCTAAAAGAATCTTGTACGCAAATGTCCAGCTGACTCCGGATCACATGATTCCCAGCTTTGAAACGGGCACCCGCCACCGCACTGCAGAAAGGGTCGCCAAGCAGACAAATCAGCTGGTGATTGCCATTTCGCAGCGGCGGAATGTTATTACCATGTATTGGGGAAATAATAAGTATGTGGTGCGCGATGTCAGTGTAATTTTGGCGAAAGCCAACCAAGCCCTCTCCACTTTGGAAAAGTACAAAAGTGTGATGGAACAGTCCCTGATCAATTTGAGTGCACTGGAATTCGAGAATTTTGTGACCCTCTTTGATGTGGCGACCGTAATTCAGCGCGGTCAGATGGTGTTTCGGATTGCTCATGAAATTGAACGGTACATAGTGCAGTTAGGTTCGGAAGGCAGGCTGGTTAATATGCAGCTAGAAGAGCTGATGTCTGATATCGCTGATGAAGGTCTGCTGGTAGCGAAAGACTACTATATTGAACCTGAGAAGACTGTTGAAGAAATCTGGGGAGAAATGGTTGAGTGGGATTCCGAAGATCTGCTTAATCTGCCTTTAATTGTTCGGGCTTTAGGATATGCAGGAGTGAGCAGCAGCACTTTAGAGCAGTCGGTTACTCCCAAAGGATATCGGATTCTCAGCAAAATACCCCGGCTGCCCATGCCGGTAATTGAAAATCTCGTTGACCGGTTTCAGTCGCTGCCAGAAATCTGCGATGCTTCCATTGAAGAGCTCGATGATGTCGAGGGTATTGGTGAAGTGCGGGCTAAGGCCATCCAGGATGGACTGCGCCGCATTCGCGAGCAGGTTTTATTGGATCGGCATCTGTAAAATCAGTTTGGTTTTATTTAGTGCGGAATCCGCTATTTTTTGCGATAACCGGTGCGGATAATGGATTGTGATTGACTTTTTTCGCAAAAAGTGGTAAATTTAAACTGATACCTAAATGAAGCCCCAAGGGATCCGAACCAATAAAAGGGCAGATAGGAGGTCCTAAGTTTGTATAGTGTCGGGGATAAAGTCGTGTACCCCATGCACGGCGCCGGAGTTATCGAGGCCATAGAGGAACGAGAAGTTCTAGGCGAAAAAAGGCAGTATTATATTATGGCTATGCCCATCGGTGATATGAAAGTGATGATTCCGTTGGACGCCGTAGACGATATTGGACTGCGCGAAGTAATTAATGAGGATGAAGCGAAAGAGGTCATTGAAGTACTCAAGGGACAGATGTCAAAAATGTCCTCTAACTGGAATCGGCGTTATCGCGCCAATATGGAAAAAATTAAAAGCGGAGACATTTTTGAAGTAGCTGAAGTAGTGCGGAATTTGACTATCAGAGATAATGAAAAAGGTTTATCTGCAGGTGAGCGGAAGATGCTGGATGTCGCTCGCCAAATTTTAATCAGCGAACTTGTCCTGGTCACCGGCTCGACGGAGTCTGAGATTGACGAACTGATTTCTAGTCACTTGGACTAAAAGGAAGTGAGCCCGCTGCACTAGCTTTCAGTGTTTCTTTTTCCCGTAAATTTTCGGATTTATCTGGAATACTTTTCTCTAATTAGCTAATACTAAGTAATAAATCGATGGCGAAAAAGGAGGTGAGAATAAGATTGGGCGCTTTCTTTCGGATTATTCTTACACTCTTAGGCGGAATTTTAGGATATCAAGGCGCCGGCCATGCTCTCAGCCTTCAGTTTGATTTTCCGATTTCATCGAACACCTTGTTTGTACTTGGGACGGCACTAGGTGCACTGTTGGGGTTGGCGGTCAGTCCATTGGTTGATCGCATGTTTCGGGGGCTTTTGAAGATCCATCTGCGTGATATCCTTAGTGGTTTAATCGGGTTGGTAATTGGTATCCTGCTGGCTATACTAATTACGATTCCGCTGCAGGGATTGGCAGTTGCCAATGGTTACTTATCTTTAATCGTTACGATGATGCTGGCGGTTTTGGGCTGGTCTTTAGGTGTAAGAAAACGCGATGAAATAATAGGATTGTTTCAGAAATCGGATCTGAGTTCACCACTGCTTGGCAAAAACCATGGTATAGGTGCTAAAATACTGGATACCAGCGTGATTATTGATGGACGTATAAGCGATATAACGAAAACTGGTTTTATAGAAGGGTCGTTAATTGTCCCGAGTTTTGTTTTAGATGAGCTGCAGCATATTGCTGATTCTTCCGATGTACTAAAGCGCAATCGAGGCCGCAGAGGATTGGATATTCTAAACAAGATCCAAAAAGAACCGTATGTTACCGTTCAGATTTTGGAGCACGACTATGAGGATACACCTGAGGTAGATTCGAAATTGGTGAAACTGGCCAAAGAGCTGGGAGCAAAAGTTGTTACAAATGATTATAACCTCAATAAGGTCTGTGAACTGCATGGAGTATCTGTTCTAAACATCAATGAACTGGCAAATGCGGTAAAACCGATTGTGCTGCCCGGCGAAGAGCTGCGGGTGCATGTAATCAAAGATGGTAAAGAGCAGGGTCAAGGTGTAGCTTATCTGGATGATGGAACTATGATTGTAGTAGATGGCGGAAGACGCTATATCGGTGAAACAATAGGAGTTTTAGTGACAAGTGTTCTACAGACTGCGGCTGGGCGGATGATATTTGCGAAGCCCAAAGCCATGGAAAAGGCATTATAACAGATGAGAAGCCCGGTAAATGCCGGGCTTATTATTTTATTAAGGGGTGGGATGATGGGAAAAGCCGGAGTGATTATTGCAGCAGCCGGAAGCGGCACGCGGATGGGACATGAAGTAAACAAAGTGCTGCTGCCCTTAGGCGGAGTACCGGTTTTAATCCGGAGCATCAAAGCTTTTGCGGACAAGCCCTGGGTAAGGGAGCTGGTTGTGGTTGTCCGCCGTGAAGACTCGGACCAGATTGCGGCATTGGTGGAAAAGTGGCAGCTTGGCTCAGTTAAGATAGTTGTTGGCGGTAAAAGGCGCCAGGATTCTGTGGCTGCGGGAATTAATGCTTTGTCAAGGGAAATTGATTGGGTGTTTATCCATGATGGCGCTCGACCTTTAATCAACGGGCAGACTATTGATACTGCTTATGAAATGGTCAAACAGTATCGGGCGGTCGGTGTTGCGGTGCCGGTTAAAGACACTATCAAGGTTGTTGATTCGGAGCAGATGATAATCGAAACACCGCCCCGGGAGCAGCTGTGGGCCATGCAGACTCCGCAGGTGTTTAGCCGAGAGTTAATTGAAGAGGCTTATCGGGAAGCGGAGCGGCAGAATTGGGAAGCAACTGATGACTGCAGTTTGGTGGAGCGGTTAGGAGTGCTGGTGAAGCTGGTTCCCGGTACATATGCAAATCTTAAGATTACTACTCCGGAGGATCTGACTGCAGCAGCTCAGTATTTGGAGGATGGGGAAGGTGGAAGCAGAATGATGCGGACAGGGATAGGATATGATGTTCACCGCTTGACCGCGGATTGCCCCCTGATCTTAGCAGGTGTAAAGGTTGACTATCACTTGGGATTAGCCGGCCATTCTGATGCGGATGTGGCCACTCATGCTCTCATGGACGCGCTTTTAGGAGCGGCTGGACTGGGGGATATCGGCAGGCATTTTCCTGATACCGACCCCAGCTATAAAGATGCATCGAGTTTAGAGCTTTTGAAAGTGGTGATGCAGAAGCTGAATAAACTTGGTTACCAAGTGAACAATGTAGATTTGGTGATTATGGCAGAGCGCCCTAAACTAGCACCTTATATGGAACAGATGCATACCATATTGGCTGAGGTCATAAATATCGATCGGGAACAGATCAATATCAAAGCAACAACCACAGAGCAATTAGGTTTTGTTGGCCGCGGAGAAGGAATCGCCGCTCTAGCCACCGCCTCGGTTTACAAACTTTATTAAAGACCGGCAACGGCGACAGCGCGAAACTCTCCGCTCTGAAACAGCTGCAGTTCAATTGGATATCTGCCTTCGATTACTCTGTAAACCTGTTCAGCGCAGGCAGCGGCCAGATCATGCCATTCCGGAGCTGAAGCTGGCGCTTGAGCTTCGGTGCCGACAAATTCAGTTTGGACGACTATGCGGGTTTCAACCCAAACAGCATTAATAATCTCGAGATTAGGCAGGGGCTGGTCTATTTCCATCAGCTTGTTCGCTGCTGTTTCCGGAGTGGGCTGCTTAAATTTAGCCGCTCCCCAGGAGATAGCGGTGATAAGTACCGCGGCAATTAAGATGAGCAGGGCAATCCTGTTCATTTTTTTACCTCCGTGCTTTGATTGACATGGTTTTACTTAGTGGATATAATATGGATAGCATAACCAAAAAACAGGAAAGCTAAAAGAGATGATAGGGATCAGTAGGTTTATTGGCGCTCATCCAGAGAATAGGTGCCAGCGGCTGGAAGCACCTTATGGGCAGATAAATCGAAATGCACCCTTGATCTGTCAATCCGAACATCATTGTCAGTAGGGTTGGCCGGGTTGTGGACGTTATTACACATTGAAGTGCCTGGACAGCTTGTTACGCTGTTCAGGAAACAGAGTGGAACCGCGAGCCCTCGTCTCTGTCCAAGAGCTGAGGGCTTTTTGTTTGGAAGACATTTAGTCTACAAAAGGGGGTAAACAATGTTTAGAAACATCTGGGATACTCTGCGTAAGGATATTCAAGCGGTTAAAGAGAGGGATCCCGCAGCGCGCAATGTGTTGGAGATTCTCCTTACTTATCCTGGATTTCACGCCCTGGAAATACACCGCATTGCCCACTGGCTGCACCGCCATAACTTAAGAATGCTGGCGCGGATTATCAGCCATATAAATCGCTTTCTCACAGGCATAGAGATCCATCCCGGAGCCAAGATCGGTAAAGGTGTTTTTATTGATCACGGCATGGGAGTGGTAATCGGCGAAACGGTGGTAATCAAGGATAATGTTACCCTCTATCAAGGGGTTACGCTGGGGGGGACTGGCAAAGAAAAAGGCAAACGCCATCCAACTATTGAAGAAGGAGCTGTAATTGCCTGCGGCGCGATGGTGTTGGGATCATTTACAGTTGGCGAGAACGCCAGGGTGGGAGCCGGCGCCGTTGTGCTGAAAAGCGTACCAGCTAATTCCACCGTGGTAGGGGTTCCCGCTAAAGTGGTCGTTCAGAACGGCCAGCGCGTCAATAAACTGGATCACGCCAATGTTCCGGATCCATGCGCGCAGCAGGTAGCAAAACTGGTTGATCATATTCAGGCGTTAGAATTGAAAATAAATGAGATGCAGAAACAGCTTGATGAGCAGAAAGTAAATGCATCCTAAAAGAAGGTGAGCAGATGACAATTAAGGTTTATAACACATTAACGCAGCAGAAAGAAGAACTGCAGAATGATGGCGAGCGGGTCGGGATTTATGTCTGCGGTGTCACCCCTTACAGCGACACTCACCTAGGTCATGCCAGACCGAGTGTTGTCTGGGATGTGATTAAGAAGTATTTAAAATATCGAGGTTATGAAACGTTTCATGTGCAGAACTTTACCGATATCGATGATAAAATCATCAGCCGATCGCTGGAAACCGGTATTGCTCCACTAGAACTGGCTGCCCATTATGCCCAAGACTATTTGGAAAGCATGGATGCCTTGGGAGTAGAGCGGGCAGATTTATATCCTAGAGTAAGCGAGCATATGCCTGAGATTATTAATATGATTGAAACTCTGATTGAGCGGGGTCATGCCTATGCCGTCAACGGCAATGTATTTTATGATGTAACCAGCTTCCCGGAATACGGTAAGCTTTCTAACCAGAAATTGGATCAGCTTCAAGCCGGTACAAGATTTGAAGTGGATCCTGATAAAAGGCATCCCCTGGATTTTGCCCTGTGGAAAAAGGCAAAGCCTAATGAGCCGGCCTGGGACAGTCCCTGGGGTAAAGGCCGCCCGGGCTGGCATATTGAATGCTCAGCCATGTCCAATAAGTACCTGGGTCCGGAATTTGACTTCCACGGCGGTGGCTGTGATTTGATTTTTCCCCATCATGAGAACGAGATTGCCCAGTCGGAAGCAGCTACCGGCAGGCCACTGGCTAAATATTGGCTTCACAACGGTATGCTCAATCTAAAAGATGAGAAAATGTCTAAATCCCAGGGGAATTTCATCACTGTTAAACAGGTATTAGAGCAGTATCCAAAAGAACTGGTCCGCTTCTTTATTTTATCCAGCCACTACCGCTCAGAGTTGGAATACCACGATCAGAAGCTGGATGAAGTTGGCCGCGGCTGGCAGCGGTTTAACGACTGCGTCAGCGCCTTGGCTAAAATGGTTGAAGAGCCCACGGAAAAGCTGATTCTTCCGGAGGAGGAAACAGCGCTTTTAGAAGCAGTATATTTAGCTGAAAAGAAGTTTAAAGACGCAATGGATGATGATTTTAACACTGCCATGGCCATAGGCGTGCTCTTTGAACTGCTGCATCAAGTTAACGCCTTTATTGCAAAAGGTAAAACAACTCCTGAAGCAAATTTTGTTTTACACCAAGCTTATCAGGTGTTTTCCACTCTGGCCGGAGATATTTTAGGCATCATCAAATTGGAAGAGGATCAGCTGGCCGGTCTAACCCAGCCTTTAATGGAGCTGATTTTAGAACTAAGAACCGAACTGCGCAAACAAAAGCAGTACCAGCTGTCTGATTATATTCGCGATCAATTAGCCACATTAAATATAGTGATTGAAGATACTCCGAACGGGCCGAGGTGGAAATTTAAATCATGAGTGAAATAATAAATCTACAGGAACAGGACTTTGATCCAGAATCGCTTCCACCTTTGGTACTTGCGTATATCGGCGACGCTGTCTTTGAACTGTATGTGCGGCTGCGCCTGATAACACAGCTGCAGACCATGAATCAGCTGCATGAGCACGCGGTTAGGCATGTAAAGGCAGCCAGCCAGTCGGAGTTTCTAGCGATTTTACAGCCTCATCTGACTGAGGACGAGGAGCGGATTATGCGGCGGGGGCGCAACGCGAAAGGAAACGTGCCCCGCCGTGCCAATCCGGTGGAGTACCGGCGCAGCACAGGGTTTGAAGCGCTGCTTGGTTATCTGTATTTGACCGGGAAGAATCAGCGGTTAAAAGAGCTGCTGGCTTTACTGGAACCGATAGAGTAGAAGGAGTATGCCATGGACAAGCATGAACATTCCGATTTAATTGCAGGGCGCCATCCGGTGCTGGAGCTGTTTAACTCCGGCCGGCCTGTCAATCAGCTGTATGTGGCTGAAGGCAGCCGCCATGGATCAATGAAGAAAATTATCGCTCTGGCTAAGGCAGAAAACGTGCCAGTTAAGGTGGTGCAGCGAGAGTATCTGGACAGTCTCTGCCCGGGTTCGAACCACCAGGGTGTAGCAGCCAGAGTGGCTCCCATCCAATATATGGAGCTGGCCGATTTACTGGCCATGAATAAACCCCCTTTTTATTTAGTGCTGGCCGGAATTGAAGATCCCCATAATTTAGGCTCCTTGATCCGCAGCGCAGAAATCTGCGGGGTTAGCGGCGTGATTATCCCGAAACGGAGGGCTGTTGCGGTAACCCCGACTGTGGTAAAAGCATCGGCAGGGGCCGTTTCTCATATGCCCATTGCCAGAGTCACCAATACTGCTGCAGCCCTCCAGGAGCTAAAAGATGCCGGATGTTGGGTTGTAGGCGCGGATATGGATGGGGAAGTGTGCTACGAGCAGGATTTGAATATTCCCATTGCGCTTGTGATCGGCAGTGAAGGCCGCGGCCTGCCGCGACTGGTCAAAGAGCGCTGCGATCTGTTGGTGCGCATTCCTCAGTATGGATCAATTGATTCCCTTAACGCCGCGGTGGCCGGGGGTATCTTGATGTACGAAATAACGCGGCAGAAGCATTTGCAGTAGATAATACCAGCGGAAAGACAGCCCGAATAGCTTGACGCTTAATTACCAATGGTGTATAATGAGCAATGTAGTGGACAAGTATGGTAAGAGGCGTAACAGTGGGGCTTTCGGGCATCTTTCTAGCTTGGAACCCTCTGGACCATTACAATCCAGATGGAGGCGATGTAGTTGGGTGCGAACGCACAGAAGGATTATATTCTAGATTACGATACCATGGACGACGAAGAAATCGTAGAATATGCCCGTAACAGCAATGATGTTGCGCTTGAATATCTGATAAACAAATACCGCAATTTTGTTAGAGCTAAAGCGCGCTCTTATTTTTTAATCGGGGCAGACCGAGAAGATATTATTCAAGAAGGAATGATTGGGCTTTATAAAGCTATTCGTGATTTTCGTCCGGATAAATTAGCATCATTTCGAGCCTTCGCTGAATTATGCATTACACGCCAAATCATTACCGCAATTAAGACAGCAACAAGACAAAAACACATTCCATTGAACTCATACGTATCTTTAAACCGTCCCATCTACGATGAAGAATCGGATCGCACTCTTTTGGATGTAATTTCAGGTTCCAAAGTTACTGACCCGGAAGAGCTGGTAATCAGTAAAGAGGAATTCAATGATATTGAAACTAAGATGAGCGAGTTTCTCAGTGATTTGGAATGGAAAGTGCTCATGTTTTACCTCGAGGGTAAAAGCTATCAGGAAATAGCGGACGATTTATCCCGTCACGTTAAGTCCATCGACAACGCTCTGCAGCGTGTCAAACGCAAGCTGGAGCGATATTTAGAAAAACGGGAACAGGAATAGGAAAAAATTTAAAAAAGTAGTTGACAAATAAAAACAGACATGGTATAGTAATAAATGTGTTCAGAGCCGGTGTAGCTCAATTGGTAGAGCAGCTGACTTGTAATCAGCAGGTTGCGGGTTCGAGTCCCATCGCCGGCTCCAGCATATATGGAGGGGTTCCCGAGTTGGCCAAAGGGGGCAGACTGTAAATCTGCTGGCAGTGCCTTCACAGGTTCGAATCCTGTCCCCTCCACCATTTAAATAGCGCGGGGTGGAGCAGTCTGGTAGCTCGTCGGGCTCATAACCCGAAGGTTGTCGGTTCAAATCCGGCCCCCGCAACCAATTTCTCCGATGATTGAACATCGGTTTTTTTGTTATTTGTACGTTTGTTGCAATCCACATCCGGCAGGCATATAGTGATCCGGGAGGAGATTTGAGTGCGCACTGCTGTTGGTGGATTGTGCATAGGCTGTATTTTAGCTTCGCTGTTAATGCTGTTTATGTCGTTTTTAGCTGCTTGGTCTGCGGTCACTCTTGTGGGAATCGCTGCCGAGATTCTGACAATACATAAAGGAAGATCAGATGCAGCGGATTCAAGTATTGGGTTTTGGATTATGATCGGGGCAGTGGTTCCGGTCTACAATTGGGTATTAAAAGGGTTTGTCGGGGTACTCTAATAGAGAAAAAATGCCAGTACGCTTAATTGCAAGCAGGATATTTTTTCTCGGTACCGAATAATCCTGTGAGCCGTTTAATGGTTGTTGATCAGCTAATAAATATAAGCAAGGGGGACAAACAATGGCAAAGCAAAAGTTTGAAAGAACCAAACCTCACGTTAACGTGGGTACCATTGGTCACGTTGACCATGGTAAAACTACTACCACAGCGGCAATTACTATGTATCTTGCCAGTCAAAATAAGGCAGAAGCTAAGAAGTTCGACGAAATCGACAACGCTCCCGAAGAGAAAGAACGCGGTATTACTATTAATACCTCTCACGTAGAG
>FZPS01000044.1_pt49 | contig 32726 bp, 32 predicted proteins | sample 1817821 | NCBI WGS metagenome assembly FZPS01 (sample SAMEA104158645, study PRJEB21678) | metagenome | place: Germany | collected 2015-04-21
GAGAAAAGCTTGATGCTAGCTTTTTGATGGCTAAAAGCCATCTGAATTGATTGAAGCGCACAAACTTCTGGCTTATTCTCTTCAAACACAGAATTGTGTTCAAGACTTTGTTTGGTTTTCAAGGTGCCTGCTCCCTGTTTTGGGGGAGCGTGTCTATGATAGCACACCGTCTGCCGCCGTGTCAACCGCCTTGAAATCGGCACGTTGCGGGCGACAAGTGGTATCTTAACACGCTGCGTCTTCTGTGTCAACACCCAAACGCGTTTATTTTTCTCCCGCCCAAGGGGAATGGCCGAAGACGTTGAATAATCAGGGCAAAGGAGGATGTCCCATGTGCGGAAGGTTCACTTTGTACACCCCCCTGGATGAACTTGCCGAGCGCTTTTCCCTTCAAGAACTGCCCTGGGAGTATGCCCCTAGCTTCAATGTCGCGCCCACCCAGATGGTCTTCTCTGTACTGCGGGGCCAGAACTCCCGCATCCCGGCCCTGCTGCGCTGGGGGCTGACCCCGCCATGGCAGAAACCGGGCAGCCGCCCCCTGATCAATGCCAGGTTGGAAACCGTGGCCGAAAAGCCGTCTTTCCGGAGCCTGGTGAACACACACCGCTGTTTGATTCTCGCCGACGGGTTCTACGAATGGAAAGCAGAAAACGGGGGCAAGTACCCCGTGTATATCACCCTGGACGGCGGCAAGCCCTTCGCCTTCGCGGGGCTCTGGCAGGAGGGCGACGTTCCCAGCTGCACAATCATTACTCAACCTGCATCCAGCTTTCTGCAGCCCATACACCACCGTATGCCAGTGATTCTCACACCTGAAACTGAGCAGCTCTGGCTGAGCAATCTGCCCTTTAGCGAGATCGGCACCAAGCTGCCCAACCAGGAGGAGCGGCCCTTCGCTTATCATCGCGTCAGCACGGTGGTGAACTCACCAAGAAACAACAGCATAGAGTGCATTGCGCCTGTGGACTGACTAGGCAAACAGCAAACGCAAGGCAATCAAAAGGAGCACGCCGGGCACCCCTAACAGGCCCACAACCAGCGCCGTAACGGGATTTACACCCACGTGGAACCCCCAGAAACTGCCGACGAAGTTGATCAAAAGCAGCACGCCGCCGCCAATAACCGCATTGACGATGAGGTTGAAGATGGTGCGCAGCGGTATTAACAGCATCTTCCCGAGGCCGTATAGTAGCAGAACACCTGCTGCATAGGCAACGATCACCATGAAGTTCATGCGGTCCCACCTCGCTTAGGTTCGTCCCCTCATGAACATCTTATGGTGGGTTGTCTGTGATTATGACTGCGTTGTCTGCTCCGCCTCGTCAGGCAGATTCTTCATGCGTTTCAGCCAGTACATGTACTTGCGTTCGGCCGCCTGCATGGTCATGATGGCATGATCAACCAAATCGGGCTCCACAGCCTGATTGAAGTAGCTCATGGCATCCAGCCACTCCTTTTTGGCTGAATCCACTTTGGCGGCCAGCTCTTCCCTTGTCTCTTCCCGCCAGTCGGAGAGAATCTCTTCTTCCCCGTCATCCAGTAAACGACCAGCTATTGCCCAAAAGCGTTCGGCTAAAGTCCTCGGCAAAAAACCACCCCATCTCGCGGCATACTCGGTTTAGTATTACCTCATCCGAGGGTGGTTTATGCTAGAAACTTATAGCTCTCTCCGGCCCTCCAGCGCCTTGCTCAGCGTAACCTCATCCACATACTCCAGATCACCGCCCACGGGCATGCCGTGGGCCATCCTGGTAACCTTCACTCCCAGGGGTTTCAAAAGGCGCGCCAGGTACATGGCGGTAGCTTCACCTTCCACGTTGGGGTCGGTGGCCAGCACCACTTCATCTACTTCGGGGCTGATCCGCGCCAGCAGTTCCTTCACCTTCAGCTGATTGGGGCCAATCCCATCCAGCGGTGAAATCGCGCCGTGCAGTACGTGGTAGACCCCGTCAAAGCTTTTCGTCCGCTCCATGGCGATCACATCCCGGGGTTCTTCCACCACGCAGATGAACTTCTGATTGCGCTTGGGATCGGAGCAGATGGCACAGGTGTCTTCCTCCGTTAGGTGAAAACACTGGGAGCAGTAATGAATCCGCCTTTTCGCCTCCACGATGGATGTGGCCAGGCTTTCCACTTCGCCAGGGGATTGGCTGATCAGGAAGAACGCCAGGCGCTGAGCGGTTTTGGGGCCAATGCCGGGCAGACGCACCAATTCTTCAATTAGGCGGGCAAGGGGCTTCGGATAACGCCGGTACATGTTACATGAGTCCTGGAGGCATCCCTGGAATATTCAGCTTGCCGGTGACCTTCTCGATTTCGCTGGCTGAGAGCTCCCGGGACTTGCGCAGCCCGTCGTTGACCGCAGCTAAGATCAGATCTTCAAGCATTTCCACATCTTCAGGATCCACTGCCTCCGGCTGGATTTTGATCTCCTGCACATCCTGGTGGCCGTTCACCACCACTGTAACAACACCGCCTCCCGCTGTCCCCTCAACGGTCATTTCCTCCAACTCCGCCTGCACCCGGGCCAAGTCGGCCTGCATCTTCTGCATCTGGCGCATCATCTTCTGCATGTTCATGCCCAAAACAATCACCTCATTCTCAGTTTTCCTTCGGTTTGGAAATTATCTTCCCGCCGAAAGTCTCCATGCTGGCCTTCAGAAACTCATCTGAGGCGGTGGTCACCACCTCTTCCTTCGCCTTTTGCCCATCCCCACCTGATGCCGGGGCAGCAGGAGGATTTGCAGGCGATGATTCCTGTTCATCCTGGAAAACACACTCCAGGCGCATCTGTCGTCCCATCCATTTGGAGAGCACCCTTTGGGTGGGATCCCTATGGTCGACCTGCTCTATGCTGGCTTTATGGAAACCGCGATCGCGGGGAAATGCCACTATCACTGTATCGCCCCGTACTTCCACGGGCGTGCCTTCCTTCAAAAAGGCCTCGCACTGCACCAGCCGTTCTGCTTTCAGTTGAGCTAGGAAATCCAGCCAGTTCTCCAACAAAAAGGCTGTGCTTTCCCTGTCACTGGCGGGGGCACGCTTACGCTTGGCAGCAGCAGGCTTTTCTTCCCCACGGGAAAATCTGCGCTGCTTGGACAGCTGGGCCTGGAGGGCAGCCACCTGCTGCTCTAGACTACGGACCTTTTCTGCCAGTTCGCCAACCTCTGGGCTGGAGAGGACTGGAACCCCGCTGATGATCTTTAGGGCTGCCACTTCCAGCAGAATCCGGGGATCCTGGGCAAAGCGCATCTCCCGCACGCTTGCGGACAATACCTCAATGGCCTGGAGGTACCTCTCTTCCTCATCTATTCCTTGGAGGATACTCTGGCGCAGTTTCTTGATCACACTGCGGACAAACTGGTTCAGATCCCGCCCCTGGTTGTACAGTTCATCGATGGTCTGCAGCGCCTCAGCCTTATGGCCTGCCATGAGGGCCTGGGTGAACTGGGCAATGCGCTCCGCTGGGGTGATGCCTAGCACCTCAGCCACTGCGTCCGTGGTGATGGTTTCCGAAAAGGCGGCGCATTTCTCCAAAATGCTCAGGGCATCCCGCATGCTTCCCCCGGCATGTTCTGCCATCAGTTCCAACGCCTCGGCCTGGGCTGAAAACCCTTCCAGTTGGGAGACGGACTCCAAGCGGCTGACGATATCCTGTAGAGAGAAGCGCCCGAAATCATAGCGCTGCACCCGGGACAAAATGGTGGCCGGCATGCGGTTGGGATCCGTAGTGGCAAAGATGAACACCACATGCGCGGGAGGCTCCTCTAGGGTCTTCAACAGTGCGTTGAAAGCCTCCGTTGTCAGCATATGAACCTCGTCAATTATGTAGACTTTGTAGCGGGCGTTGATGGGTGTGAACTCCACCTGACCCCGCAGCTCCCGCACATCTTCAATGCGGCGGTTTGAGGCACCATCAATTTCCACCACGTTCAGCGATGTGCCGGCGGCAATTGCTTCGCACTCGGCGCAAGTGCCACAGGGAGTTGAAGTGGGACCCTGCTGGCAGTTCAAGCCTTTGGCCAGAATCCTGGCCAACGTGGTCTTGCCTGTCCCGCGCGGGCCGGCAAACAGATAGGCATGGGAAATGCGGCCCATGTCCAAACTGTTTTTAAGCGCCGTGACGATGCTGTCCTGCCCCACCACGTCGGCGAAGCTCTGCGGCCTCCATTTCCGGTACAAGGTAACGTAAGCCAAGGCGCATCCTCCCTCCCTGCAGTGTAATGCCGATCTTATTATTGGTTCTCGTCTCCTGAAGAAAGTCCTTTAGTGCGGGGGCCTAAGTTTGGGCATAAAAAAACGTCGTGCACCTATTCTCGAATGTGGCCTTCCAGACGATATCTAGGTAGTTAGCTCGGACCAGGCGCCCTTACGGCACATGAGAGCTTCCACTTACCGCTGCTTCCTTCCGGACCTGACGGGGTTCATGGATTCCCATTGCGTAAGACCCAATCGTCAACGCCACTTGCCTAAATCAGACTCCACAAGACCAATCCTCAAATAGGCATCGACCCCGCTATAGCGGATTGCGGGTTACAGGGCACCGCTACCTCCCCGTCTAGCACGACAACTTCATTATAGCTTTTGGGGCTGCCAGTGTCAAGAAACCTGGGCCTGCACCGCCAAAACAGCCTTCAGTTCCTAAATTGAGGTTCTTCGCTTACCACATGGCCCAGCCGTCCCCGCAGCTTGGGTATGATTTCCTCCACTTGCTGACTCATGGAGTTATACATCTCCCTGACGGATGGAACGTCTGTGTCTAAGGCACACGTCTTCAGCTGTCCAGCCAGCATTTGGGCATTGGCAATGACTTCTTCGAGCCTGTTCTTGGTAGTCATGGTCAACCTCCTCGCGGATAGCATATCCACATGCTCACCGGCGAATGCACAGCGCGGAGGGTAGAAAAAAGCCATCTACGATAATTGCATCGCTAGATGGCGTTTGATGTCGAATGGCGGAGAGAGAGGGATTTGAACCCTCGAGGGGCTTAGAACCCCTACACGATTTCCAGTCGTGCCTGTTCGTCCACTCCAGCATCTCTCCGTGTATTGAAACTTGGATTTAAGAGGGAATTCTGGCGGAGAGGGTGGGATTTGAACCCACGGGACGCTCACGCGCCCAACGGTTTTCGAGACCGCCACATTCGGCCGCTCTGTCACCTCTCCATGGTTAAGCGCGTCCTCTCGCTCTAGCCCAGCCTCGCGCCCTAGCGCAATCTCCGGAAAAACTCCTGCAGAAGGGCGGCGCATTCACTCTGGCAGATTCCATCGAGGACTTCCACTGTGTGATTCAGCCGTCTATCCTGCACCAGGTTCATCAGGGAAATTACGGCCCCTGCCTTGGGATCGTAGGCCCCAAACACCAAGCGCCGCAGCCGCGCATTGACTATGGCACCTGCACACATGGGACAGGGTTCGAGCGTAACATATAAATCCGCATCCGTCAAGCGCCAGCTGCCCAACTTCCCAGCTGCCTCACGGATGGCGAGGATCTCAGCGTGGGCCGTGGGGTCATTCGCTGTTTCCCTGCGGTTGTGCCCCCGTCCGATTACTTCCCCATGGAGCACCACTACGGCTCCAACGGGTACCTCACCGGCTGCCAAGGCCAAACGGGCCTCCGCGAGTGCCTCCGACATGAATTTCCTGTGCACGGCAATCTCTCCAAGCTTCCGCTGCCAGGTTTAAATATACCACAGAAGAGGGCGCTTGACAAGGAGAAAAACCCCCAAAACGAATGAGGCCCCCCACAAGGGGGGACCTGCTTACTTGAAGCCGCCTTCTTGCTTCATCAGGCTCTGCTCAGCCTCAGCAATCATGCGGCGCACCATGTGGCCGCCTACGGCGCCACATTCTCGGGAAGAAATGTTGCCCCAATAACCAGACTTGTATTCAGGATTGATGCCCAGCTCCGAGGCCATTTCATACTTGAACTGATCCATGGCCTGTTTTGCCTCAGGGACTAGGATGCGGTTCTTACTCCTGCGCCTTCTGGTCATTTAAGCTTCACCTCCCTTTTTGGCGGGGGCGCCCGCCTTGGACGGACGCCCCCTGCCGGTGCCACCTACTGGTTGGGCTCAGGTGGGAACTGCCCTCTGAAGCTGGCTGCTCCGCCCTGGCCTACGAGGGACTGCTGCGCGGCGGCGACCATACGCCTTACCATATGTCCACCGACGGCACCGCACTCGCGGGAAGAAATATTGCCCCAATAACCAGTCTTGTATTCGGGGTTGATCCCAAGTTCGGTCGCTACTTCATATTTGAACTGATTCATCGCCTGATACGCTTCGGGGATAACCTTGATGTTTGAACTAGAAGATCCTAGCGCCATGCCTGGTTCACCTCCCTTTTCTCTGGTACGCATAATGTTCCCGCACCTAGAGGGAGCTAAACAGGTAGACTTCTGGCGGATTTGGCAAAAAAGAAAACCAGCTTGCGCAGCTGGTCTCTTCTCTCTTTTAACTTAGAGGCTGATGGCTTCCGTTGGGCACTGATCGGCGGCCTCCTGGCAGCAGCCAGCTGCTTCGCAGTTGGCATCGGCCTTCACATGGGCCAGGCCATCGTCGCCCATCTCAAACACTTCGGGGCAGACGTCGGAGCATACACCGCAGCCAATACACAGATCATGATCTACTTTTGGGTTCATCAAATTTCCTCCTTAGTAAAACCTTTTGCTTATAGTTGCTCAAACAGATCTTTTCCTACTCCGCACTCTGGACAAGTCCAGTCGTCCGGCAGATCGTTGAAGTCCACTCCGGGCGGAATATCCTGTGTTGGATCACCTATTGCTGGATCATAGACATATCCGCATACTGTACATTCCCACTTGGCCACTGACTTCACCTCTCTCGGTTTAATGGTCTTTGTTACATTCTACCTTCACCGAGAAAATCCTACTCTATTGTTGGAGAAGATCTCTAATTGCCGAGGGAACTGAGATGCCATACGCCTTATACATGGCCTCGATGACAGGCGCAGTGAGGTTGATGCCTCCATAGATGATGGAGCTTTCGGGCAGCACGACGGAAATCTCCTGCTCCGCGGCTACTTGCTCAATAATCTCCAAAATAAAGGAGATCAGTGTGATGCGCACGTCATTTTCAATTTCTTCAAACTGGCGCTCATAACGGGCTGCCAGTTCATCGATCTCTTCCTGAGTCTCCAGCTTCTCTGCTTCAGCCTGGGCTTCGTTGTACAGCTTTTCTGCGGATTCCTGGAGCTCCCTATTCTTGGTCTCATACTCCGGATGCGAGTAGAACAAGAACTCGAAGTCCACATAGCCGATGGCGGCCGCGGCTGCGGCTGCAGAAGACGACAGGACCATGGTTAAAATAAGCATTATTCCAAGTGTTTTTCTCTTCAAGCAGGACACTCCTTTGAATTTCACTGTCATAGGTCTATTCCACCCCCGACATATATTTCCTCCTAGTTGGACGCCTTTTCGGGGGTATTATCCACCAAATCTGCTATGGTCCTCTTGGCTAATACTTCCACAAAAGCATGCTGCGCCTCCATCCAGACAGGCTGCATGGGGCATTCCCCCTGCCTGGGGCACTCAACTGTGCCCGCCAAACACTTGCTGATGGCTATGGGGCCTTCAATAAGCTCGATCACATCCTTCAGCGTAATCTTCGTCGGATCAACCTCCAGACGAACGCCCCCTCCTGGACCGCGTACTCCTGCTACCCAGCCGCGATTGCCCAACAGCGCAATGATCTGCGGCAAAAAATTAACCGGAATATCCTGCCGGCTTGCTATGATCTTTGAGGAAATGTACTCTCCGGGATGTTTCGCTAATTCCACCAGAGCACTCACTGCATATTCGGTTTTTCTCGTGATCTCCATATTCTCACCGTCCGTCCCCCAACCGCGAAATGCCAACCAAGGGTTTTATTATCAGTTTACTTACCAAAATTATACTGACCAGAAAAACGGATGTCAAGGAACCGCCGGCAACCAATTCCTTAACTTCCCTTGCGCCCTCCCTCCGATCTGCTAAAATAGGATCATGAGAAGAATGGAGGTCGGATCATGGAGCGAATTGGCATCATAGATATCGGGTCAAACTCCGTTCGTCTGGTGATCATAGATATCAAAGAAAACCGAGCCCATCATCTGATAGAGAACCTCAAGCGCACCATACGTCTGCGCAGTGGCGTGGATCAGGGTGGGCTGCTCACGGAACACGGGATAGATAATGCAGTGGAAACCATTGCCTTATTTGTCAAATTCTGCCAAGCGCGCAGGGTGAACCGAATCATCGCCGTGGCCACTGCAGCGGTGCGCCAGGCGGCAAATGGAAACGTGCTTGTGGACAGGATTCTCAAGCAGACGGGGGTCCAAACCCATGTACTGTCCGGTGAAGAAGAAGCTTATCTGGGCTACCTAGGCCTGGTGAACACCGTGACTGAAACCACCGGGCTCATGGCCGACCTGGGGGGAGGGGCCTTAAAGCTGGTGGGATTTGCGGACCGGCTGAACCGGCAGTCCGTGACGCTGGAATTCGGCGCCGTTTCCCTCATGGAAAAGTTCGATCTGGCCGATCTTCCCAAGGCTAAGAACCTGCGCTCCTTCGAAGCCTTCCTGGATGAAACCTTCAGCCAGATACCCTGGCTCTCGGAATATCCCAAGCTGCTGGGCATCGGCGGAACCTTTCGCTCCTTAGCTCGCGTCTACCGCAACCATGTGCAATACGTCCCCGATCTGACCGACGGAATCATCATCCCTTCGGCGGCCGTGGAAGAACTCTACCGCATGCTCAGCACCATGGATCTCCAGCGCAGGCGGCAGGTTCCGGGCTTGGAGCAAGCCCGCGCCGATCTTATTGTAACCGGAGTGGGCATCATTTATCGCCTGCTGCAGGCCTCCGGGTGCCCAGAACTGATGGTCAGCGCCAGCAGCATTCGCGATGGTTTGTTCTTCAGGTACCTGTATCCCCGGGATCCCATTTTGTTCAGCGTGCTCTCCCACCACACGGACAACCTCATCGAATACCATAACCTGGATGAAAACCACCTGCGGCGGGTGTCCAATCTCGCGGTTACCCTCTATGATCAGCTGGCGCCCCTGCATAATTTGGGCAGTTCCGAACGCCGTCTGCTGCTCATGGCCAGCCTCCTGCATGAGCTGGGGGTGGTGGTCAGCGTGGAGAGCCTGGAAAAGCACACCCTGTACACCGTGCTGAACTCGCGGTTTTTGAGTCTGGTGCACCGGGAGCGGTTGATCACAGCCTACCTGGCCGCCTCCCATGATGCGCCCTTCCGGGCCGGACTCACAGATTACGTAACCAATGGGCCCTTGGTCCCAGAGGACTTGGAGCTGATCAGCAAGTTGACCCCTCTGCTGCAGATCGCCCACAGCTTGGATCGCTCCCGGGCGGGGGTGGTCACCCATGTGCGGGCAGAACTCTCGCCAGGCCTCTGTGAACTGAAAGTATTTGGCCCCCAGAAGCGCGACTTAGAGATCAGCGATGCCGCCCGCCACGCCCCTGCCTTTGAACAGGAATATGGGGTGAAGCTGATGGTTGTGGCAGGATAGTCTCACCCTAAACTCAAAGACCTGGCCCACCGGCCAGGTCTTTTCTGATTTTCTTAAGTTATGGATTCCGCTACGGTCTCGCCCATGAGGCGGCAGCGCTCTTCATCCTCTTCCGTCAAGCCAAAGCGCACTTTCAAACCAGGATAGCCCACCACCAGCCTCATCTTCTCCAGCCTTTCTTCCAGCAGAGCCACAGCCTCACCGCTCCAGCCGTAGTTGCCGAAGACCGCCGCCGCCTTGCCTTTGGAGGTAATGGCGCTGATGGCTTCCACAACCCGCCACACAGGGTAAACCGCATCAGCATTGATTGTGGGTGAACCTAGGATGATGGCATCGAAGGAGCTCACTGCTTCCTCGATCTCCCCGGGCCCGGCGCTGGCTGCGTCCAAGAGCACAACATCCACCTTACTGTTGCGGGCAGCACCTTCAGCGATGAGCTCCGCCATGCGCTTAGTGTGTCCGTAGGCAGAGGCGTAGGCAATTACTATCCTCTTCTGCTCTGCTCGCTCCTGCTCCCAGCTCCATTCCTGGTAAAGCCGGATGAAGCGCTCCAGTTCCGAATCCAAAATGGGGCCGTGCCCCGTGGCGATCATCTCCAGATTCAGCCCGTCCAGCTTGGCCACTGCTTCCCGCACCTTGGGCTTAAAGGGACCCATGATCTTGTCAAAGTAGTACTCCACCGCCCCCGTGAAGTCCACTTCCTGCTGGCTGGCGAGGATCTTGCCCTCCGGGAAGCAGAAATGGGAGCCAAAGCCGTCGCAGGTGAAGAGCACTCCTTCCCCTTCCAGGTAGCTCCACATGGTGTCGGGCCAGTGCAGGAACGGTGCCATAATGAAGCGCAGTGTGCGGTCGCCCAGATCCAGCACATCGTTTTCGCCTACCACGTGCTTGTTGAAGTCCATGTTCACCTGCTCCGACAAAAACTGCAATGCCGGCCTGGTGCCGTGGACCACCACATGGGGGGCGCGCCGCAGAAGCTCCTTTATGCTTCCCGAATGGTCGGGTTCCGTGTGGTTAACGATCACGTGGCGCAGATCCCTTAAGTCAATCCGCTCCGCGAGCTTGGCAAACCACTCATCCTCAAACTCCTTTTTCACTCCATCGATGACCACAGGCTCAGATGCCTCAACTAAGTAAGAATTGTAGGTGGTGCCGTATTCAGTGGGGATAATTACGTCAAAAATCTCCAGATCGGGATCCCTTACTCCTATCCAATGGATGCCGGGACGAATCTCCATCGTTTTCACCTCGCAAGAATGATAATCATTCTTAGTAAATGATAACTCACTTCGTCCCATTTGACAACCAGGAAAAGGAGAATTCCTTAGTGCTTTACTAGAATTTTTCCGGCCAGTTAGTGGCGGAGATCAAAATCTCCATGGCTTGAGTGAGCCCTTGGGCATCTTCGCTGCTGAACCGGGCTAAGGACGGGCTGTCCAGATCCAAAACGCCCAGAAGCCGTTCCTCCTTGGTGAGCAGAGGCACCACCAGTTCGGAACGGGAGGCCTCGTCGCAGACGATATGTCCCGGAAACTCGTGCACATCAGGGACCACAATCGCTTCCCTGCGCTGGGCGGCCGTTCCGCACACACCCTTCCCTAACGGTATACGCACGCAGGCGGGTTTGCCTTGAAACGGGCCCAAAACCAGCTCGCCCTCCACCAAGAGGTAAAAACCAACCCAGTTCAAATCTGCCAGTTCCGCAAAGAGCAGGGCGGAGGTGTTGGCCAGATTGGCCAGCCAGTGGTCTTCCCCTGTTAAGAGGCTCTCCAGCTGTCTTTTAAGCAGTGCATAATCCGTGCTGTACATCTAGCTCCCTCCCTTTGCTTCAGTATAGCGCAGGAGGTAAAAGGAAAACAAGCGCCAGATCCCATCCGGCGCCTGTAGTTAAGGTGGCTTCTTCACTGAATGGCCGCGGCGGCCAGCACATCGTGCTTGATCTTGCGCAGTGTGGTGGAAGGCTGATACATGAGGTTGTAGTACAGGGTGAGCATGTGCTTGGTGGAGAAGCGGTGCATGGCCATGGAAATGCTGGCCCGCATCATCTCCTGCCAGCGCGCTTTGTCTTCGTAGTAGGTGGGAATCACCTCTTCCAGCAGCACCTCGTAGAGGGAGAGGGCGTCCACCATGGTCTGCTCCGGCCCTTCGTAGCCGCCGCCAAACTGCCAGCCTGTAACACCGTGCAAACAGCCCTCGGGCCACCAGCCATCTAGGACGCTGAGGTTAAGCACGCCGTTGAGGGCTGCTTTCATGCCGCTGGTGCCTGAAGCCTCCAACGGCCTCTGGGGCGTGTTCAGCCACACATCACAGCCGGAGGTGAGCAGCCGGCCCAGGGCCATGTTGTAATTCTCCAGGAAAACCACGCTGTCTGGAAACTTGTAAGCCATCTCCGCGATGTTGGCCACAATCTGCTTACCCCAGTCATCTTCAGGATGCGCTTTGCCCGAAAAGACCAGCTGAATAGTGCGGTTCTTGAGCAGGGGTTCGATGACATGGGGGCGATGGAAAATCAGGCCGCTGCGCTTGTAGGCCGCAGCCCGGCGCGCGAAACCGATGGTGAGGGCATCCAGATCCAGGGCCACCCCAGTGCGGTTTTCCACTTCCTCCAAGAGCTTCTTTTTCACCTGCAGATGGGCCTTCCAGAGATTACCCTGGACGTTGTAGGTCTGCTGAATTAGCTTGTTCTGCCAAGTTTCCACATGCACCCCATTGGTGATGCTGATGATGGGCGCAGTACCCGGATTTCCCCGCCACATGGCCCGAGCGGTGGCGCCGTGGAGACTGGACACCCCGTTGGAGATGTAGCTGAGCCTGAGCCCGGCCACGGTCATGTTGAAGGGATCTCCCCCGATGCGCGCCGCCTGATCGTATTCCAAACCCACCCAAGCCCCCATGTGCCTCAAAAGGCCGTGATCATGCTCCTCATTGCCCGCCATGACCGGCGTGTGGGTGGTGAACACAATCTGCTGGCGGGTTTCCTCCCAGGCGTGTTCAAAACTAAGTCCCCGGGACAGCTTTTGACGAATTAACTCCAGACCAGCAAACACCGCGTGCCCTTCGTTAAGATGATAGATATCGGGAGTGAGGCCCAGCTTATCCAAGGCCCTGACTCCTCCGATGCCCAGCACCATCTCCGCAGCCACTCGCTCCTGGGCTGGACTGGCATAGAGCTGCCTGGTAATCCAGCCGTGGTGGCTCCCGGGGAAATCCGTGTCCAGAAGATAGAGGGGAACATTGCCGAACGCTTCCGTCTTCCAGACCTTACAGGTTACATCCTCACCCCTGATCCAGAGGTTGACGGTAACGCCCGTGTCCTCCAAGTGCGAGCGGTCGTAAGTCTGCCTGCAGTGCTGGGGAAAGCCGTGCTGGTCCAGGAATTGATCGGAATAACCTTCACTCCACAAAATCCCCACACCCACCATGGGCAGGTTCAAATCCCGGGCGGTTTTCAAGATGTCGCCCGCCAGTACCCCCAAGCCGCCTGAGTAGATGGGGAATGCTTCGTCCAACCCGTATTCCATGCAGAAGAATGCTACCTTTGGTTGGGGAACGGCTGCCATTATGTCATTTACTCCTCCCTTTCGTAACTTCGTATCAAATCTGCGTAGTGCTCGATCAATCCGGCGGCTTCTGCCTCGGTCCGCGCTTCACTGTAGAGCCTAAAAACCGGCTCATCATCATCGGGCACAACTAAAGCCCAGCCAGAATCGGTGTGTTCTTTGATGCCGTCAAAATAAAGGGTGTTTTCTGGATCCGAGTTCTCGATCAGCCTGCGCATGACTGTGCCCTTCTCACCCCAGGGACAGGGCACCTTAGCCGTCTTCATGTGCGTCTTTCCCTGCCACGAATGTAAAGGGACCTGCCTGGAACTGATTAGGGTGAAGAGTTCTCCTAAACTGGCCAGGGGTTCAATGTGGGGAAACACGTTGTGCTCATCACCGCTGTGGTTCCCCAACTCAGTGGCTGCCTCCATCCAGAACAGGGGCTCCATCTTGGTTACGTACACCTGCAGCCCCTGGGTGCGGGCAGCCTCGGCCACCGTCTCGGAAAGATTGACGGGGAGCGCCACCCCCCGCTTCTCCTTGGTGACCTGGGCTAAAACGAACCCTTTCCACCAATCCTGCTCGGAAAGGCGGACCCCGTTTTCGTCTTGGATGAACCACTCCTCATTACGCACCACCACGGTTGGCAACCCCTGCACATCGTCGGTGATCACCGCATAGCCGCTGAGCTTGAAAAAGTCGCGGATCAGCTCGCCCAAGGGATCACCGGGTGGCTCCAGCTTTAGGCCCACCTTGAACCCCGGAGTGCCGCAGGGATAGTGCTTAGCTAGATGGCGCAGATAGCGCTTGCGCAGTCCAGCCACCTGAATGAAGTCCCCCACGTCCTCTCCCCCGAAGCGGGGGTAATCCTCGCGCACGTAGATGCCTTCGATCTTGCGCCGATCAGCCTTAGACAGGGGCCAGCCCCGGTGATCCCAGCATTCGATGACCACAGCCATGGGATCCTGGGGATGGGAAGCCGCGTGCAGTGCTCCGTCCAAGGCCAGGGCCTGGACCCCAAAACGGGTGAGGCGTCCCGTCACCTCCCCACCATCATGCACGTGTACACCGCCTGCCCTCAAGCCCACCACCAGGGCCTGTTTGGCCAAGTGGGCGGTGGCCGAAAAGGACGCGGTCACCAGGGCCTTTTTCCCTTCCCCCAGAAAGGCGGCATAACTCAATCCGAACTGGGTGATGGTTTCAGGTGTCAGACTTCCCCTGATATCTCCCGCCAACCCGAATGTGGTGAAGATGGGCCGCGGCTCCTGGCTCCCCCAGATCACCGATTTGCCCAGGCGGGATCCGCTGGGAATCACCTTATCTGGCCAGACCTTGGTCTTGGGAAAGACGGTGCTCATGGCGCCTACCCGTACCTTATCGCCTAGGATCGCCCCCTCGTAGATCTCGCACTCCGGCTCCACCACTACGTTCTTCCCGCACACGGAGCCCCGCAGACGGGTACCCCTGCCCACGCGCACTCCCGACCAGAGTATGGCGTGCTTGAGGCTGGCCCGGGCATCGATCTGGCTGAACGGTCCCAACACGGTGTAGGGACCCACATAGGCGCCAGGCCCAATGCGGCTGCCCCTGCCGATATACAAGGGGCCTTCCAGGCTGGCAGTGGGATCGATCCTCACTCCCTCTTCAATGTAGATGCCCTCAGCTTGGGCTGGGGGCAGTTCCAGGCGCACTTTCCCGTCCAGGCAGTCCTTTTGGGCTTGGCGGTAGATTTCCAGGTTGCCCACATCCGACCAATAGCCCTGGGCAATGTAGCCAAAAAGCGGTGCTCCGCGCCGGAGAAGTTCAGGAAAGACATCCTGGCTGAAGTCAACTTTCTCGCCGGGTTCAATTACATTCAACACCTCAGGTTCAAGGATGTAGATCCCGGTGTTCACCGTATCACTGAACACCTGGCTCCAAGTTGGTTTCTCCAAGAATTGGGTAATACGGCCGTTTTCTCCAGTGAGTACTACCCCGTAACTGAGGGGATTGGCCACCCGGGTGAGCACCAGGGTGGCCAAAGAGCCCTTCTCCCGATGAAACGCCACCGCTGCACTGAGGTCGATATCAGTAAGGGCATCGCCGCTCATGACCACAAACGTGCTTTTCAAAGACTGAGCTGCGTTTTTCACACTGCCCGCTGTACCTAAAGGCTCCCGCTCTATGTAGTACTCCAGGTTCAAGCCCAAAGCGCTGCCGTCTTGGAAATAGGCAGTCACATCATCGGGCAGGTACCAGAGGGTGCAGGCAATGTCAGTAAACTTGTGCTGTTTGAGTAGATTAAGGATGTGCTCCATCATGGGCCGGTTGAGGATGGGCACCATGGGTTTAGGCACGCAGCAGGTCAAAGGCCTCAGCCTGGTCCCTTCACCGCCCGCCATGATTACGGCTTTCATGGAAACTGCCCTCCTTTCTGCGCACCTCAGCTGTGAGCTGGTAGCGATCATAGAGCACTGGCGCCTCCCGGCGGGGTGTGATCTGCCGGTAACTGGCCACGGTGCTGCGCGCGATCTCCTTCCAATCGAACTTCTCCGTCAAGTCCTGAGCCGCCCGCTCGCTTAACCGCCGGGCAAGCAGCTTATCCGTGAGCAGGCGGATAATGTTGTCCGCCAGGGAGTTGGCATTGCCTGCGTAGAATGTGAGGCCATTCACCTCATGCTGGACCGTTTCGGCAAAGCCTCCCACGTCACTCACCACCACCGGTGCGCCCCCGGCCATGGCCTCCAGGGCCACCAGGCCAAAGGGTTCATAGCGGCTGGGGAACACCGCGGCATCGGCCAAATGGTAGAGGCTGTTGCGCGTGAGATCATCCACAAAGCCAGCGAAATGAACCTTCTCGCCCAAGCCCAGCTCCCAAGCCTGCCTCTTCAGATCATCATGGCATGGTCCGTGCCCGGCGATGATAAACTTGGCCTGGGGACGGTAAGCTAACACTTTAGGAGCCGCGGCAAGCAAGATATCCACACCCTTTTCAAAGACATGCCTTCCCACATACAGCACGATTTCTTCTTCCGGTGAGGCCCAATTGCGCCGCCATTGATCCAAGTCAGGATGGACCCTGGCAAAACTCTCAGCATGTACTCCGTTGGGAATCACAGTCAGCTTATCGGCTGGCACCTGGAAGATGCGGCGAAGCTCAGAACGCATAGATTCACTGCAGCAGATCACCCGGTAAGATTCATAGGTCAGCCACCATTCCAGATCGCTGATGTGCCGCTGTACATCGTTATGCAGGCCGTTGTTGCGGCCCCATTCGGTGGCATGAATGGTGCACACCAAAGGCATCTTGAAGGCGTGTTTCAAAACCTTAGCACTGGGTGCCACCAGCCAATCATGGGCGTGAACCACATCGAAACCGCCTTGATTGAGCAGTTCAATGCTCTTTTGGATCAAATGGTAATTCTGCAGGTGCACCTCTTCCAAAAAATCCAAGGCCCTGGGCAGGAAGTGATTAACCCTGTACACCCGGACCCCCGCTGCATAAACGCTGTCTTCACACTGCTCAGCATCGCTGGTTACTACCGAGACCTCGTGGCCCAAAGCGGCCATGGCTTGCGACAGATCCGCCACTGCCCGCGCCAACCCGCCCACTACCTTGGGAGGGTATTCCCAAGACAACATTAAGATCTTCAACTCAGGTCACCATCCTCTAAGCTTCCTCTCGACTCAGGATACCCTGAAACGCCGGGTATTATTAGAAGGATTATGGCTGGGAGTCGCCAAATAAAAAACGGACAACTAGTTGAAGGAGATCAGTTCATGCGTAAGTTCCATCAAAACCGATCGGCCATCTACGCCTTGCACCCCTGGCAAGTGGTGGAGACGGAGTTTCGGCCGGAATACAACCATCGCAGCGAATCCATCTTTGCCTTGGGCAACGGCTATCTGGGCCTGAGGGGAACCTTCGAAGAGGGGCTGCCGGAGGAGATCCCTTCCACGCCTGGGATCTACATCAACGGCATCTATGAAACGGAACCCATCATCTACGGGGAGTTCATGGCCAAGCAGCCCCAGGAATACCAAACCATGATCAACGTCACGGACTGGAAGGGCTTGAAGATCCTCGTGGAGCACGAGGAGTTTTCCATGCTCCAGGGTGAGCTGGAAGCGTACTCCCGGGTACTGGATCTGAAGGAAGGAGCACTGCGCCGGGAGCTGATTTGGGTCAGCCCAACGGGCAAGCGCACAAGGTTCGCCTTTGAACGGTTCATCTCCCAGGTGGATAAACACCTGGCCTACCAGCGCTGCTCGGTCACGCCCCTCAACTGGTCGGGGCAGCTGACCATGCGCTCCCAGGTCAATGGAGCCGTCCGGAATATCCACCATTTGCGGGAACGGGCCCTGGATGTGCTGTTCACCGCCCACACCAACGAAGGCGGCACCATCGTTTCTAAAACCAGAAACAGCGGGATTGCCGTGGGCTGCGCAGTCAGCCACCGCACCGCACCGGAAACGTCCATCATGGGTTCCGCGGGCAGTGAAAGCCTGAACTTTTTGGCCCGTTTTCAAGTGGAGCCGAACCAGACCTACACCCTGGAGAAGTACGTGGCCATGGCCACCTCCCGGGACACGGCAGAAGAACACCTGAGCGGCTTTGTCCAGCGCCTGGCAGAAAGAAGCGCCACCAGGGGCTACGAACAAGCCAAACGGGCACATGTGGAGTACTTGGCTGAGTTTTGGGAAGATGCAGATGTGGAAATCGAGGGAGATCTCGCGCTCCAACAGGGGGTGCGTTTCAACGCGCTGCAGCTGCTGCAGTCCACGGGCCGGGATGGGCGCACCAACATCGCGGCTAAGGGATTGAGCGGCGAGTACTACGAAGGGCACTACTTCTGGGATACGGAAACCTATATCATCCCCTTCTTCCTCTACAGCAGGCCAGAGATCGTCCGCCGGCTCTTGGAATACCGCTACAGCATTTTAGATGCGGCCAGGGAAAACGCCAAACGCATGCGCGATAGGGGAGCTCTCTACGCCTGGCGCACCATCAACGGCCATGAGGCCTCCGGCAACTTCCTGGGCTCAACCGTGCAGTACCACATTAACGCCGCGGTGGCCTACGCCATCCATAGGTACGTGGAAGCCACGGAAGATCTGGATTTCCTGGCGGAGATGGGAGCCGAAATCCTCTTTGAGACGGCCAGGTGCTGGGCGCACCGGGGCGTGTTCCTGGAATCCCGAGGAGGAAAATACTGCATCAACGAGGTGTGCGGTCCTGATGAGTATAAACCAGGAGTGAACAACAACTGCTACACCAACTACATGGCCCAGTTTAACCTGCGCCTGGCCCTCCAGGCTAAGGACATTTTGGCCAGCAAATATCCGGAGCAGTATGCAGAGCTGAAAGCAAGGCTGCAGCTCACGGACGAGGAGTTCGCCCGCTGGCAGAAGTGTGCGGACAATATGTACCTGCCCTTCCATGAGGAACTGGGCATCCATCCCCAGGATGATTCGTTCCTGTACAAGGATCCCATCGACATCGATTCCATTCCAGAAGAGGAAATACCCCTGGTGGCCAACTGGCATCCCTTGGTGATCTGGCGCTACCAGGTGATCAAGCAGGCCGATGTGATTCTGCTCATGTTCCTTTTGGGGGATCAGTTCACGCTGGAGGAGAAAAAGGCCAACTTCGACTATTACGAGCCTAGAACCACCCATGATTCTTCCCTTTCCCCGGCCATCTACAGCATCATTGCTGCGGAAATCGGCTACCAGGAATTCGCCTACAACTACTTCCTCCAGACAGTGCGCTTGGATCTGGATGATTACAACCGCAATGCCTGGCAGGGGCTGCACACCGCCTGCATGGCCGGCTCCTGGATGGGTATCGTCAACGGCTTTGCCGGCATGCGCACCTTCGGGGGTAAGCTGAACTTCCGGCCCTTCCTGCCTGATCAGTGGAAGCGCTATAGTTTTCGCGTAAAATTCCGGGGATCCAAACTGCAGGTGACGGTGGAGCCGGGCAGGGCCCAATACACCTTAATGGCAGGACCTGATTTATCCTTTTGCCATTTTGGGCAACCGGTTACATTGGCTTCTGGACAGACTCTAGAGGTGGAAATCCCCGGCTAAAGAGGGTGAGTAAAATGAAAAGGCTGCTGGCCATCTGCTGTATACTGCTGGCTGCCGCTGGGCTCGCCATGGCCCAGGAGCTGGTGATCGTGCACACCAATGATCTGCACGGCCAATCCCTGGCGCGGCTGGCCACCGTGCTGGAAGAGCAGAGACAGCTGCATCCCGAGCTTCTATGGGTAGATGCAGGCGACCTCTTCTCCGGCACTGCCATCTCCAACCTCCTGCAGGGGGAAGCGGAAGAGGCGGCCGTTCTGCAGATGGGCCTTGACGCCATCGCCTTTGGGAACCATGACTTCGACTTCGGGCTGCAGGCAGTACAGCGCTCCCTGGCAGCGGGAGTGCCCTGGCTGTCCCTCAACGTGCTCCAGGAGGACGGCACGACATTGGCCCAGCCCTTTGTCATCAAGGAGGTGGAAGGCATCAGGGTGCTGCTCACCGGCGTTACCACGCCGGATACACCCCGCATGTCCTTTCCCGAGAATGTGGCGGGCCTCACCTTTATGGACCCCGCGGCTTCCCTGGAGCAGCTCCTCCAGGAGCAGGAGGGCAATTACGACATCTGCATTGTCCTCTCCCATTTAGGCTATGGCGAAGACCTGCTCCTGGCCCAGCGGGTGCCAGGCATCAAGGTGATTATCGGCGGACACACCCATACGGTGCTGAACAGACCGATACGCATTGGGGATACCCTGATCTGCCACGCCGGTTCGGGGGCCCAATACCTGGGCAAGGTTGTGATCAGCATGGACGAAGGCTATCCAGCCCGGGGAGAGCTGCTGCGCGTGGAGGAAAGCACCCCTCCCCATCCGCGCCTTGTGGAGCTGGATCAGCGTTACGAGGCCATGCTCGCCGCCCAGCTGGATGAGGTGATCGGCTACAGCCGCTTCGGCTATGTGAAAAACGGCATGGGGATTCTCCTGGTCCAGGCGCTCCTGGAGTTCAGCGGAGCAGATGCGGCCCTGTACAACGGCGGAGGGGTGCGCGCGGGCCTGCCCCGGGGAGCGGTCACCAGGCGGGACGTGTTTGCCGTGGAACCCTTTGACAATCAGGTGGTGCTGGTCACCCTCACCGGCGCCCAGTTTGCCAGGCTGCTGGAGGCTAAGGCCATGCGCAGCAGCGACTTCTACGAAGGACCCCGACTGGTGGACACCTCCAGAACCTATACTGTGGCCACCAGCGACTTCCTCACCACTCCAGAATCCAGTTACCCCATGTTGGCGCAGGGGGAAATCCAGCACCTGAGCGTTCCCGTGAGGGAAGTATTGGAGAACTACTTGGCCGAAAAGGTCCTGGATAAAGCAGAACAGGGTGCCCGCTAGGGACACCCTGCTTTTTTCTTTGGTTTAGTTGGACATGGGGGAAAACAGGTAGTGGTAGGCCAGTTTGGCCGTGTTGATCACGCCGTCCACATGGGTACGCTCAAAGGCATGGGACGCATCAATGCCCGGTCCGATCAGACCGTGCACAACATCATGCCCAGCCCTTAAGGCAGCGCTGGCATCGGAGGCATAATAGGGAAAGACATCTAGTTTGTAGGCGATCTCCTTTTCCTGGGCGATCTTTTCTAGATGCCTGCGCAGTTGATAGTCGTACGGCCCCGAACTATCCATGGCGCAGATAGATACAGAGAACTCATCGCCGCTTTGACCATCGCCAATGGCCCCCATATCCACCGCCAGATACTCCACAACCTCCGCGGGAACATTGGAGCTCCCGCCGTGGCCGGCCTCCTCGTAATTGGAGAAGAGGAAATGTGTGGTATAGGGCAGCTGCAGCCCATTTTCCTGGATCTCCTGCAGCAGGTAGAGCAGGACCCCCGCACCAGCCTTATCATCTAGATGCCGGGACTTGATATAGCCGTTGGGCAGAATTTCCGGTCTGGGGTCAAAGGCCACAAAATCCCCCACTTGGATGCCCAGCCGCCGCACATCCTCGGGAGAAGACACCTTGGCATCCAAGCGCACTTCCATGTTGTCCTGGTTGCGCTCGGCCTTCGCCGAGTCCCTGTACACATGCACGGCTGTCTGATGCATCAAAATGGTCCCCGTGTAGGTGCTGCCGCTGGAGGTAAACACCTGGCAGTATTCGCCCTCCAGATGAGCCCACTGGGACCCTCCGATCAGGGCCAGCCTCAGCCTGCCGCTGCCCTTGATCTCCTTGACCATGGCGCCCAAAGTGTCCACATGGGCAGAAACTAAGCGCTGGGCAGCATCGTTTTTCCCGGGCAGTGTGGCAATGAGGCCCCGTTTGCGGCTTTTCTCGTAGGCGATGCCAAGTTCATCCAACTTGGCCCCGATGTGATCGATAATCCGGTCGGTATACCCCGTTGGACTAGGGATGGATACCAATTCATGGATCAACTGCAAAAGCTCGTTCCCGTTGAAAGTAACTGGCACGGTAATCCTCCTCTCCATGCGCTTCTATTATTTGACGCCTGCTCATCTATCCCTCTATTTGGCAGAGAAAACTTTGATATTGCCCGCCCCTTTCCCCCACACTATTGAAGAGGCAGGAAGGGGGGATGCGGTGACCAAGTTCAAACGGAAGGGCCTGAAGGTTAGAGTGCAGCCCATTGAGGAGCACTCCACCGCGGCCTGGGCCAACATTGACCGGGAGGAGGGGATAGCCAAAGTCCCCATTCCCAGCCAAGATTTCGTGAAGCTGGCCCGGGATTGGGTGAATCACAATCAAAAATGAGGGAGTGTCCTGGCCCGGCCAGGGCACTCCCTCAAGCATGTTTTAGGGTGTGTACTCTGCCAGTTGTCGGTAGGTTGCCAGGCGCTCCCTGGCGTCTGCATCCGCGACTGCAAACAGCTCCTCCGCTTGCTCGGGGAAAGCTCTCTGCAGCGCTGAATAGCGGATCTCGCTCATGAGGAACTCCTTAAAGTCGCCGCCGGGATCCTTGGAGTCGAGCATAAAGGGGTTCTTCCCTTCCTCCTTGAGCAGGGGATTGTACCTGTAGAGGTGCCAGTAGCCCGCCTCCACAGCCCTTTTCTCCTGCATGATGCTGGTACCCATACCCGTACGGATACCGTGGTTTATGCAGGGTGAGTAGGCAATGATCAGGGATGGGCCGGGGTAGCTTTCTGCCTCGAGAATGGTGCGGATGGTGTGGTTCATGTTGGCACCCATGGCAATCTGGGCCACATACACGTAACCATAGGTAATGGCCATCAGCCCCAGATCCTTCTTGCGCACTCTCTTACCCGAGGCGGCAAACTTGGCCACGGCAGCCCGGGGCGTTGCTTTGGAAGACTGGCCACCGGTGTTGGAATAGACCTCCGTATCCAGAACGAGTACGTTCAGATCATCGCCCATGGCCAGCACATGATCCAAGCCTCCATAGCCAATATCGTAGGCCCAGCCATCCCCTCCGATGATCCACTGTGATTTTTTGGTCAAGTGCTCTTTGTTACTTAAGATCTCTTCAATGAGGGGATCCGCCCCCGCTTCGCGCTCTAAAAGGCGCACCAGTTCCCTGCTGGCCAAGGCTGAATCCAAGGTATTTTCGCGGCTAGCCAGCCACTTTTCACAGGCTGCCTTCAGCTCCGGAGCGATCCTCTTCCCCAGTAGTTCCTGCACCAAACCCACCACCTGCTTGCGCAGCTGCTTAGTGGCCAGGCGCATCCCGAAGCCAAACTCCGCATTGTCTTCAAAGAGGGAGTTAGCCCACACAGGTCCCCTGCCCTCAGGGGTCATGGTGTAGGGGAAGGATGGGGCGCTGGCGGAATAGATGGACGAGCAGCCCGTGGCGTTGGCAATAATCATCTGCTCCCCGAAAAGCTGCGTGAGCAGACGGATATACGGTGTTTCGCCGCAGCCAGGGCAGGCGCCGTGGAACTCAAACAGAGGCTGGCGGAACTGGCTGTTCTTCAGCGTGCGCCAATCCACCAGGTGGGCTTTGTTGGTCACCGTTTGGGCGAAGATCCAGTTGTCCCGCTGCGCGGCGATTTCCTGGTCCGCGGGCTGCATAATCAATGCCTTACCCGGCGCGGGGCAGATGTCCGCACAGTTCCCGCACCCGGTGCAATCCAAGGGACTGAGCTGGATGCGGTAGCCCAAGCCCTCGAGCCCTTTCCCCACCGCGGGCTTGGTCTCAAAGGACTGGGGCGCCCTGGCCATCTCCTCCTGGTCCAGCAAAAACGGGCGGATCACCGCGTGGGGGCAGACAAACGAACACTGGTTGCACTGAATGCACTTCTCCAGCTGCCACTGGGGTATGAGCACGGCGATGCCCCGCTTTTCATAGGCTGTAGTACCGTTGGGGAAAGAGCCGTCGGCAAAGCGGGCAAAGGCGCTCACGGGGAGATCATCACCTTCCATGCGCTGCATGGGCACTTGGATCTCCTCCACAAAGGGAGGCGCACCGGCCAAGTCTGCTGCATCCTCCACCTCATCTTGGAGATCTGCCCAGTGGGGCGGAATCTTTACCTCTTTCAACTCCGCCACTCCCCTGTCAATGGCGGCCACATTCATGTGCACAATTTCCTGGCCCTTGCGCCCATAGAGGGTTTCCACGGAGGATTTCAGATAGCCCAAGGCCTCCTCCACCGGAATCACCTCCGCCAGCTTGAAGAAGACGGCCTGCATCACCATGTTGATGCGGTTGCCCAGCCCCAGCTCCCCTGCGATCTTAATGGCATCGATGGTGTAAAACCGCACTTTCTTTTGGGCCAAGGTCCGCCTGGTTTCCACGGGAAGGTTCTCTTCCAGTTCGGCCCCTTCCCAGGGACAGTTCAGAACAAAGATGCCACCGGGCTTGATTCCCTTGAGCAGGTCGTAGTTGCGCACAAAGGCCTTGTTGTGGCAGGCAATGTAATCAGGGCGGTCCACCAAATACGGGGCTTTGATGGGCTCTTTCCCGAAACGGAGGTGGGAGACGGTGGTCCCACCCGATTTTTTGCTGTCGTAGAAAAAGTAGGCCTGCACGTAAAGGTCCGTGTGATCGCCGATGATGCGGATAGCTTCCTGGTTAGCCCCCACCGTGCCATCGGAACCCAAGCCCCAGAACTTGCAGCCAATGGTCCCTTCAGGCGTAACGTCAATGTGCTCCCCTTCCGGAAGAGACGTGAAAGTGAGGTCGTCGTTGATGCCGATGGTGAAGCGATCCTTAGGTTCATCCCGCTGCAGGTTGTCAAAGACGGCCATAATTTGGGAAGGCGTGGTATCCTTGGAGCCCAGTCCGTATCTTCCCCCGACGATCTGGGGCGGGCTGTCCAGAAGCTGGCAAGCCTTGACCACATCGAGGTACAAGGGTTCGCCGGGCGAACCAGGCTCTTTGGTGCGATCCAGCACGGCAATCTTCCGCACGGTGCTGGGCAGGGCCTCCAGAAAGTGGCGCTCGGAGAAAGGCCGGTAAAGGCGTACTTTCAGCAAACCAACCCGGCGTCCCTGCTTGCGCAGGTAATCCACGGTTCCCTCGATGGTATCGCAAACGGAACCCATGGCCACCAGCACATGTTCAGCTTGGGGATGGCCGTGGTAATCAAAGAGCCCGTAGCGGCGGCGCAGCACAGTGTAGAAGCGATCCATGTACTCCTGCACGATTCCGGGTACCCGGTCGTAATAGGGATTGGCCGCCTCTCTGCCCTGGAAGTAGATATCGGGGTTCTGGGCGCTGCCCCTGGTGAGCGGGCGCTCGGGATTCATGCCCCTTTTGCGAAACCTCTCCAGGGCGTCCAGATCAAGGAGCTGCGCCATTTGATCGTATTCCACCGTTTCAATTTTCTGGTACTCATGGGAGGTGCGGAACCCGTCGAAAAAGTGCAGAAAGGGAACACTAGCCTTAAGGGCAGCCAGGTGGGCAATGCAGGCCAGATCCATCACTTCCTGCACATTGTTGGCCGCCAGCATAGCCACTCCCGTCTGGCGGCAGGCCATCACATCCTGGTGGTCTCCGAAGATGGACAGGGCATGGGCGGCAATAGCCCGGGCACTGACATGGATCACACCGGGCAAGAGCTCACCGGCGATCTTGTACAAATTGGGCACCATGAGCAGAAGGCCCTGGGACGCGGTGAAAGTGCTGGTCAAGGCCCCGGCGGTCAGGGATCCATGCAGAGCCCCGGCGGCCCCGATTTCCGATTGCATTTCCACCACTTCCACCACTTCGTTGAACAGGTTCTTTCTCCCGTGGGCGCTCCACAGATCAACCAATTCTGCCATGGGCGACGAGGGGGTGATCGGGTAGATGGCACACACTTCGCTAAAGGCGTAGGCCACATGGGCGGCCGCTTCATTGCCGTCCATGGTGACGTATCTTTTCATGCTCAAACCTCCACTTCCATTTTCCTACCTAGTATTTGAAAATTGTTTGTTCTCATACCACAGGGCAGGCGGCACGCCGCTTGCGAATTTCGGAGGGGAAACCCATTAAACTGCGCCTTCACGGACGCGATTTGCGCCCCAAAACGATATTCACAGCAGCCCACCATCTGGTTGAAACAGCTTGAAAAGGGCCTTAGGCAAGCAGGATTCCCATCTTCAATTGTGTAATATGTTAGGTGCGAACTTCAGGCAAAGGAGGTTGAAAAAATGATCGCCTTAGATAAAGAAACTTGGGAAGAACACGTTCCCAACTCCAAGGGCTGGGTTGTGGTGGACTTTTGGGGTCCCCGCTGCAAACCGTGTCTGGAACTTATGCCAGCAGTGGAGCGCCTTGCGGAGAAATACGGTGATAAAATGAAGTTCTGTTCCCTGGACACTTCTAAGGCCATGCGCTTGGCCATGGCTCAAGGTGTCATGTCGCTGCCCGTCATTGCCTTTTACTACGACGGCGAGAAAAAGGATGAACTAAGCGGCGAGTTCACCGCGGAGGATGTGGAAAAGAAGATCCTGGAGTTGCTCGGTTAAAACTTGCCAGAGGAGGTGAGTGTGTGCAGTTTACGGTAGGTAATATCTTCATCAACGATCTGCAGTTCGGGCCGCGCACCGAAGTGAAGGAGAAAACCCTCTTCGTGAACCGAGAAGAGCTCAGCGAACTGCTGCTGCAGGACGAGCACCTGCAGTCCGTCACCATTGAAATCGCCCACCCAGGTGATTCCATCCGCATCATGCCCGTGAAGGACGTCATCGAGCCGCGGGTAAAACCCGAGCAGGCAGGGGGCATCTTCCCAGGGCTGATCAGCAAAATGTTCCCGGCAGGCGTCGGCCTCACCCATGTGCTCAAAGGCGTGAGCGTGGTGACCACAGGCAAGATCGTGGGCTATCAAGAGGGCATCATCGATATGCAGGGGCCTGGGGCGGAACTAACCCCCTTTTCCCAGCTGCATAACCTGGTGATCGTGGCTGAACCCATCGCGGGGATCACGCCCCACCAGCACGAAGCAGCGCTGAGGAAAATGGGGCTGAAGGCCGCTAACTATCTGGGAGAAGCGGCGCGCAGTCTCACTCCAGACGAAACCTTCACTTACGAGCTGCTGCCTGTCCACGAGTATCACAGGCGCTACCCAGACTTGCCCAAAATCGCCTACGTCTACATGCTGCAGAGCCAAGGCCTGCTCCACGACACCTACTACTACGGGGTAGATGTGAAGAACATGGTTCCCACCTATATGCACCCCACGGAAGTGATGGACGGGGCCATCGTCAGCGGCAACTGCGTCTCCGCCTGCGACAAGAACACAACCTATCACCATCTGAACAACCCCGTAATCCACGACCTCCTGCGGCGCCACGGCAAGGAACTCTGCTTTGTGGGCTGCGTGATCACCAATGAAAACGTGACGCTCCTGGACAAACAGCGTTCCAGTGACCTCACGGCCAAGCTCGTTGAAATGCTGGGTGTTGATGGTGTCATTATCAGCGAGGAAGGTTTCGGCAATCCCGACACCGACCTGATCATGAACTGCACCAAAATCGAGCAGAAGGGCATCAAAACAGTCTTGATTACCGATGAGTATGCTGGGCAAGACGGCACATCCCAGTCCTTAGCCGATGGCAGCCCCCTGGCAGACGCCATTGTCAGCGGCGGAAACGCCAACGCCTTGATCACTCTTCCGCCCATGGAGAAGATCATCGGTAACATCGATCCTGTGGAAGTGATTGCGGGAGGCTTTAAAGGAAACCGCAATCCTGACGGTTCCATCACCGTTGAACTACAGGCCATCATTGGAGCAACCAATGAACTTGGTTTCAATAGGTTGACCGCTCGCGAATACTAGAATATCACTACTTAAAGAGGAGGAAGAATCGGTCATGATCGATCTCAAAGGCAAGTACGTGGCCATTATCGGTGACCGAGATGGCATCCCGGGCCCGGCCATTGAAGAGTGCCTGAAGGACACCGGGGCCATTATCGGCTTTTCCACCACCGAGTGCTTTGTCTGAACCGCGGCAGGCGCAATGGACATGGAAAACCAAACTCGCGTGCTCGAGTTGGTTGAAAAGCATGGTAAGGATAACGTCGTTGTGATTCTGGGCGGAGCAGAAGCGGAAGCTTCTGGCCTGGCCGCAGAAACGGTCACAAGCGGAGATCCTACCTTCGCCGGTCCATTGACAGGAGTTCAGTTGGAACTCCCCGTTTACCATATTTTCGAACTCAAAGAGATTATCCCGGAAGACGTCTGGGACGAGCAGATCAGCATGATGGAAATGGTCCTGGACGTGGATGCGATCGTTAAGGAGGTTACCACCTACCGCGAACGGAATGGGGGGTAGAATTTGGATAAGAAGCGCATCGTTGTCTATCTCAACCAGTTCTTCGGTCAGATCGGCGGCGAAGATAAAGCCGATACGCCTCCCCAAAGCGCCGCCAAGGCCGTGGGGCCAGGTGTAGGGCTGCAAGCCCTGCTGCCCGAGGACTGCGCCATCGTGGGCACCATCATCTGCGGCGATGGGTATTTCAACGAAAACCTAGAGGAAGCCAGCGCAGCCGTGCGCCAAATGCTTGAAGAGTTCGCTCCCCAGGTAGTAGTGGCTGGCCCGGCCTTCAATGCCGGCCGTTACGGGATGGCCTGCGGCATGGTGGGGAAAATCGCTTCCGATATGGGTATTCCAGCCGTTTCAGGCATGTACCCGGAGAACCCAGGTGTGGAAACCTACCGCCAGTACCTCTATATCGTGGAAACGGGCAACTCGGCAGCCAGCATGCGCACAGCCCTTCCCGCCATGGCCAAACTCGCGGGCAAGCTGGCCACTGGGCAGCCCATAGGTTCACCGGCGGAAGAGGGCTATCTCAGCCGGGGTATCCGCCAGAACGTGTTTGTGGAAAAGCGGGGATCAGAGCGGGCCATTGACCTGCTGCTGAAAAAGATCAAAGGGGAACCCTATGAAACCGAGTACCCCATCCCCCACTTTGACCGAGTGGAACCGGCGGAAGCCATTGCCGATCTGAGCAAGGTTACGGTTGCCCTGGTCACCAGCGGCGGCATTGTCCCCAAGGGCAACCCTGACCGCATCGAAGCATCCAGCGCCTCGCGCTATGGGAAATACAGCATCGAAGACTTGGACACCCTCACGGCGGAGGCCTTTGAAACGGCCCACGGCGGGTACGATCCGGTCTATGCCAACGAAAACCCCAATCGGGTGGTTCCCGTGGATGCCCTGCGCCAGCTGGAGCAGGAAGGAAAGATCGGTAGACTCTTCCCCTTCTTCTACTCCACCGTAGGCAACGGAACTTCGGTGGCCAACGCCAAGAAGTACGCCGCGGAAATCGCGGCAGAACTGGTCAACGAAGGCGTGCAGGCGGTCATCCTCACCAGCACCTGAGGGACCTGTACTCGTTGCGGCGCAACGATGGTAAAAGAAATCGAACGAGAAGGTATCGCCGTGGTGCACGTGTGCACGGTGACGCCCATTTCGCTCACTGTGGGAGCCAACCGCATCGTTCCTGCGGTGGCCATTCCCCACCCCCTCGGAAACCCAAAACTGAATGCTGAGGAAGAATTCGGTTTGAGAAAGAAGCTGGTGGAAAAAGCCCTGCAGGCCCTGGCCACACCCGTTTCCGAGCAGCATGTGTTTGAAAGCTAAAAGTAAGGGGGTCCCGCAACCGGGACCTCTTTTATCCTGTTGGAGGTGAAGTTGAGTGACCAATCCTGTAATCAAGGCAGCAAGTTACTGCCTCTTCCATGCACCGGATATGGTTCTTACCCACGGCACCACGCTCATGATCGAGCGGGACCGCAACCCCGATTCGCCTCTCTTGACCGCGGCCAAGGAAGCCCTGCGGCCCTTCGAGGAAGTGGTGGCCTATCCGCCCAACCAGGTGTACATCGGCAACCTGACCCCGGAAGAGCTGGCTGAGCTGCCCCAACCCTGGTACGAAAACCCGGTGGAAGCGCAGCGCGCAGGGCGCCTGGGCGAGATCTTCCCCCTGGATGAACTGATCGCCATGATGAAGATCTCCGACTCCTTTAACCTGGTGCTCTTGGCAGAGGAGTTCGCCCAGGGTATGGTGGAAAAACTGGCGGACCACCCCCTGTTCACGGAGCAGGACCTCGCGGCCTTGCAGAAGGCCCAGCCTTTAGCGGAAATCCAGGAGCTTCTAGAAAAGCAAACCGCGGTACCCCTGGAGTTTCAGGGCCAGGTGGTGGGCTGTGTGAAGCAGGCTCACGAGTGGGACGTGAACCTCAAGGCGGACGTGATGTTTGAGAACCTAGCCGCCAAGGCCAGCGGCGCCTGGGCCCTGCGGCACCTGTTCTGGAAGAACGAACTTGATCCCAGTATGGTGGAGTATATCATCGAGACATCGGAAGAAGCCTGCGGCGATATGAACCAGCGCGGCGGCGGAAACTTCGCCAAATCCATTGGCGAAGTGTGCGGCTGCATCAACGCCACCGGTTCCGATACCCGTTCCTTCTGTGCAGGCCCCGCCCACGGCCTGGTGGAAGCTGCAGCTTTAGTGAAGTCCGGCATCTACAAAAACGTAGTGGTACTGGGCGGCGGCGCCGTGGCGAAGCTGGGCATGAACTCCCGGGACCACATCAAAAAGGAAGTCCCCGTTTTGGAAGATGTCTTAGGTTCCTTCGCCGTGCTGATCAGCGCCGATGATGGCGTGAACCCCATTATCCGCACCGACAGCATTGGACGCCACCGCATTGGCACGGGCTCTTCGCCCCAGGCAGTGACCACTGCTCTGGTCACCGACCCCCTGAGCGCAGTGGGCTTGTCCATTACGGATGTGGACAAATTCAGCGTGGAGATGCAGAATCCCGAAATCACTACACCGGCCGGCGCCGGCGATGTACCCCTGGCCAACTACAAGATGATCGCGGCTTTAGGGGTAAGGCAAGGCGCCCTTGAGCGCAGCGAACTGGACAGCTTCGTGGCCAAGCACGGGCTCAAAGGCTGGGCCCCCACCCAGGGACACATTCCCTCTGGCGTGCCCTATCTTGGCTTTGCCCGGGAAGCAATCCTCAGCGGTAAAATCAAGCGAGCCATGATCGTGGGCAAAGGGAGTCTCTTCTTGGGGCGCCTCACCAACCTCTTCGACGGAGTCTCTTTCATCGTGGAGGCAAACCCCGGCAAAGAAACGGCAGCGCCCGCTGAACCTGAAGAACTGATCACCGTGGGCGTAACCCTGTTGGGCAGCGAACACGGTCTGGAAGAAGTGTTAAGGGGAGCAGAGCTGGCTCAGAAACGCAACCGTCAGATCAAGGTGGTGGCCATCGGGCCCAAGTGCACAACCTCCCTCACGGTTGTGGAGGCCAACAGCGAAGAAGAACAGCATAGAACCATGGAAGAACTGCTCAAAACGGGCAAAATCCATGCCTGTGTCACCATGAACTACAGCTTCCCCCTGGGAGTGACCACCATCGGGCGCGTTGTGGCCCCGGCCAGCGGCAGGGAGATGCTCATCGCCTCCACCACGGGCATGGCCGCCAGCAACCGCACCAAGGCCATGCACAAAAACGCGGTGCTGGGCATTGCCGTGGCGAAAGCTCTGGGCATCGAACAGCCCAGCGTGGGCATTTTGAACGTGGACGGAGCCGTCACCACGGAGCGTTCCCTGCGGGAGCTGGAAAAAGAGGGCTACACCATTAACTGGGCCAAGTCCAGCCGAGCAGACGGGCAGGCCATCATGCGGGGTAACGACGTTTTGGCCGGCACCCCCGATGTTTTGGTCACCGATTCCCTCACGGGGAACATCATGGTCAAGATGCTCTCGGCCCTGAACACGGGAGGCAGTATCGAGTCAGTTGGTTACGGCTACGGCCCCGGTGTGGGTGAAGGCTACCAGCAGATTATTAACATCGTCTCCCGGGCCTCTGGTGCACCGGTAATCGCCGGCGCCCTGGAGTTTGCTGCGGAGATGGCCCGGGCGAAGCTGCCCGCCATCGTAACTGAAGAGCTGACCCAGGCCAAGCTTATGGAACAAGATAGCGCAGGCACTGTGGAAAAACCACCGGTGAAACCGGTGGATCAGGAGATCACAGGCATCGATGTCCTGGAGATCGAAAGCGCAGCGGAGGCGCTCTGGAAGGAGAACATCTACGCCGAGGCGGGTATGGGCTGCACGGGGCCTGTGATCATGGTGGCGCCGGAAGATCTGGAGGCAGCCAAACAGAAACTAAAGGAGCTTGGCTTTCTCAGCGAATAACTACGGCCGAAACAAATGAAGGAACGTGCAGCGCACGTTCCTTTTTTTCTGCCAAACAACGCCCAAGCTAACGGGATGTGGAAGCCAGATCCACTGTGACCGACCCAAAATCGGACTTGATCACGACAGGGTGCTGCCCGTCGCCGTGTTTTCCCCTTGCAGTGGTCATGTTCTTCTGCACATCGCGCTCCACAGGGGCATTTCCCGTCAGAGAACCGTTGCTCACCTCGATCTGAAAATCATAACCGCCATCCACGGGCAGCAGCTGCACCCGGCTGGTGGAAAAGGCGCTTTCCAGGGTAAGGGGACCGGCTATGTTGTGCAAGCCAACGTTACCAAACTGGTTATCAACCTGCAGCGTGCCCTGGAGTCCCTGTACCGATACGTTGGAAAAACGAGTCACCAGTTTCAGAAAGCCCACAAAATCCGCCACTTCCACAAAGCCGTAATCATACTGCACCGTCACTTCCATGCCCGAGGGCACTTCCGCTTCGAAACTTAAGCCCGCCTCCCCACTCTGTCCCAGGTCTGTACCCACCAACTCATAACTGAGCTCAGAGTGGGAGGCGGCTTCCACCACCTCAAAGGCTGCCAAATCCCCTTCCCGTTCAGCAGTAATGGTGGCGGAAACCACCAGTTCGTCCCCGGCGCCGGATTTCAGCTTCACAACGCCCAAGCCTCCCTTGAGCACCAGGGAAGTCAAGCCGGCTTGGGGCCTGCGGAACACTTCAGTCCTACTCGCTTGGGGGTCCATGAGCGGGCTCGGTCGGATCTCCAACTCCACGGACGGCTGGCGGGAGCTTGGATCTTCAGGCCTATACCAGGCGTCCAGCACAAGGAGCAGGGTGAGGAAAGCCAAAAGCACCACCGTTATACTGCGAATTTTCACTGCTCATCCCCCCTTCATCGCAGCGGCTAGAGTTCAAACTCCACCACCGTGCTGAATTCTTCCGCGTCCATTTCCCCTGACCTGACCTGGGCCAGGATGGTGATCTCTGCCCGGTACTTGCCGGGCTCTGCGGGTCGGCCCAGCTTATC
>FZPS01000187.1_pt30 | contig 32621 bp, 41 predicted proteins | sample 1817821 | NCBI WGS metagenome assembly FZPS01 (sample SAMEA104158645, study PRJEB21678) | metagenome | place: Germany | collected 2015-04-21
GTTGAATGTTGTGTCGACAACTCCATTCTACAAAAAAGGACGATTTTTTTGAACTAAAAAACACTAAAAGGGCTGGACCGAAGGTCAATAAACATTGACTTTTCGGACAGCCCCATGTTTTATTAATTTGATGCTATACTATTTTTACAGGGGAGAGGTTTCTATGAACAAGTTTAGAAGGATTGCCATTTTCGTAGGGGTAGGTCTTTGTGCGATATCTGTATTACTTTTGTTAGCAACGCGTCTATTTCCTCATACATACTTCATTATTGCTTTATCAAATACATTTATACCACCCTTTGTTTGGGGAATGTTTTTCATCATGATTTTCTTGCTATTAAAAAAAGAGAAAATGAAAATAAAAGTCATTATTAAGAAATTTATTTATGCCGTATTATTAATCCCGCTGATTGGTTATTCGCTTAATAATCCTATTTTAGATTCTGTCCGTGATATAGAAGCAGTGATGTCAGACGAATTATATGTTACAGAGGGAAAAGTAATTGATACTTATATGCATCGATTTTCAACTAGCCCCCTATGAGCGACAGACACTCTCAATCTTTTAAATTGAATAACGAAAACCAAGATGAATTTATTTTACCGGTGGCTCATAAGGATGATTATGTTTTTGAGGTTGGACAGACATACCGGATCATAGCATTACCTCATTCACGAACGATATTGGATTTCGAACAAGTGGATCAATAATATTGCTTAGTTGTAGTTTTGGGTGCCTGTCACTTCCCGTTTTTTGTCGTATTTTGTTGAATAAGAGTCCGTTTTAGGTTGGTGGGTTGGTACCTACTGCCCATCGTTGAATACTAACTAATAGGAGCAGTTTTTGATGCGTGGAAGTCTTCTGCGATAAATCGTGTAGGGCTTCTTTTTTGTAGCTGAAAAAACGTTCAAATTTGTTGAATTCTAAGTTTCAGGTTTTGTTGATATAGAGCATACAGTTAAAACGCAGATTCTTATGGACATAACAAATGATTCTTCTGAAGATGGCTATAGTATTGTGAACGATTATTTAGCTCATGATAATAGCTCTATTGAAAATTATATGAAAGCTTTAAATAAAGAAATTCATTATAATTATGGTTTGTATGTAAAACACCACGAAAACCCGCCTATTTGGGTATTATTTGAAGTTATGACCTTTGGTGCTTTCGTAAAGTTTGTGGAGTAGAACGCTATCGTACGGACGCTATGCGTCAAATCATCAAGAGTCTTGGTTGGATAATCATTCCGCTCCCTGTATTCCTATACTATAACAAACGCCAAGGTATGATTGTTTCTGTGGGGCGTGCTCACCATCTCGGTCGTGCACAGCGTGCGGACCGAAAATAAGTGAAGGTATTGATTAACTTATAAAAATATGAAAGGATGTGTTTATATGTTATCATTCAACAATATCCGCGTAGGTTTTAATTATAAAACATTGGAAATAGCAAAAGAACAACCCTATCCAATAATGATTGAAGATCAGCATGACGGTGATGGTTGTATAATTGAATTATCTTTAGATCAAGCACGGTGGTTAAGGGATAATATTGACTACGTGATCAAAAAGCTTGAAAATTAGATTTATACACATAAGGCGTCTAGGTCTCTCCTAGACACCTTCATTTTTACATCAGGATGTACTATCATAACAGATAAGAAGGGAGTATGTCATGAAGAAAAAATACTTATCTTACTTTTCAGTCCACGCGGCTATGGCTTTAGTGCTTTTAGTTCCGATTTACATGGGAGCGGGTGCACCTGTAACGTTCAACCCTGTCCAATCATGGCTTTATATTGTCGCTTTGTTTTTTCCGATCATAAACATAGGTAATTTTGTTACTTTATTTAGGTCACGCGGAGAAGAAAACAATCTGAAATATTTTTTAAGTACATTGCCTATCATGCTCATACCATATATCATACTTCTGTTTATTATGTTATTGATGTAGTCGAGTTAATTGATATTGATTAGTTAAGTTAAAAAATGTGTGAAGATGAAAGGAACATTTCATGAAGAAAGAATACTTAACTCTCTTTTCAGTCCACGCGGGTATAGCTTTCGTGTTTGCCATTCCGATTTATATGGTGTCGGGTGCACCTGTATTCGACCCGGTTCAAGTATGGCTTTATATTGCCTCTGTATTTTTTCCAGCCGCAATCCTAGTGAGTCTTGCTACTTTATATATGTCGCGTGGAGAAGAAGGTAATCTGAAATATTTTTTAATTACGTTGCCTATCATGTTTCTACCATATTTAATGCTTTTGTTTATTATGATGTTGATGTAGGTTAGAAAGTCGAGTTAATTGGTATTAATTAAGGCTTCACAAAGAAGCTTTAAAATAAAAAAAGAGGTGCTTTATGAAGAAAAAGCTATTATTATTTGTGTTAGCAATCTTATCTGTTCTAATGTTGGTGGCTTGTGGAGGGCAAAGTGGGCCTGAGCAAACCATTGATAACTTCATGAAAGATTACAAGGACTTAAAGTTGCAAGAGCTTGAGAAGTACGTAGATACAGATGTTTCTGGAAACCTTCAAGAGACAATTGATCTTGAAGACTGGTCAGATGTAGAGTTCTCAAAGTTTGAGAAATTTGACGACCTTAAGGCTAACTTTAAGAAATTAACAAAAGAAGTCAAGTATGATGTAACAAATGTAGAAGAAGATGGAGCAACTGCAACAGCAGATATTAAGTTTACTTATGCTGACGCAGGCGAACCTTTAGCAAGCTCATTTGGTGATTTTATTGGACAAATGTTCGGTTTAGCATTCTCAGGTCAAGACATGACTGAAGAAGAGATGGAGCTTAAATCAATTGAGCTCATGGTTGATATTGTATCTGACAACCTAGATGGATATAAAGCAACAACAAAAGAGGCTCAAGGGAAGATTGAGCTTGTAGAAAAAGAAGATGAATGGTTAATTACAGATGTTGACGAAGAAATTATGAACGCTTTAGCGTTTGGTTTTAGTGATTTCGATCCATTTGGAATGGAAGGTTCTATAGAACTTGAGTTTGAAGCAAACCCTGAATTCGACTTTGAGTTTGAAGATCAACAAGAATAGTTTGTCTGGTGGAGGATTGGTGGAAGAAGTTCCCCAGCTTTAAGCATTCCTCATGAAGACTCACGCCACCCACCTTTTTGTGAACAAAACACTTGAGGTGGGTTTCTTCCACTATAAGTTAAAAAGCGATTAGCGAAGACTAATTAATATAACTTTAATTTTGTTTTGCTAGGAGCATATTGATATTTCAAAGTGACAGATAGAATAGAGGTGGATACATGACGTTTAAATCTGACAATACAAAGACAGAGTTTTATATATATTTTTTCTCGATACTGGTATTTGTGATTCTCTGGGTGTTTCTTATCATTGAGTTTACTAAAGGGGTAGATGAAGAACTGTACAAGCAAATATTCTCATTTGTATTTCTAACAGTTATGCCAATTATACTAATAGGTCAATTTAAAAAAGCTTTCTTTGTAATCACCTTTGAAGAAAAAGGTTTCAGATATAAATACAAGTTCTTCAAAGAAAAATTTATCTATTATGAAGATGTTAAAGATTTGAAGTTAATTAAATCAAGAGTTCGCGGTTATTATGCTTATGTTATACAAGTTGTCCCATATGAAGGAAGTTCTGCAAAGTTCGATATAACTAATGCAATAGAGATAGAAGAACAAGATAAATTTATAAATGAGATGGAGAAAAGAATTGGAATGGAAGCTGAGTTGAGAAAAGGAACTTTATTTTAAAGGATTGGTTTATTATGAAAAAAAGGTTTTGGCTATTTTATTTATGTTATTCTTTGTGTATTTTTCAATCGAGTGGATCGTGAGTGGGATCCAATCTTTTATCTTTGATTCAGGCTCCTATTTGTCATTTGCTCGACCAATCCTGCACTGGGTTAAACACTTGGGTGTTGCGTTTGTTCTCGTTGTATTGTTTGAAAAATTTGTGAATATGACAGGTGCAGGGCAGTTTTTGTCGTCGATTGCTTTAGTGGTTATTGTTTTGGTATTTTTAACAGCTTCATTATGGTTTAATGCGGTTAGCGAGGAGAAAGTCGTAAAGCAGCGTATTTTTTCTCAAGACGTTTATACATGGGAGGACGTCGAATTTGTTTCGACCGACCTCTATCGAAAGAGAACCACAGGGTCAAATTCACCAAATAAATTTAGACCTCAGCAACTGGTTGTGACATATAATATCCATGTTGAGGATGGGTCTGTAATGAATGTTTGGAATGATATCGATTCTATTTTTGAGTTGCATCAGTTTGTTTTGGAGAAAGGTATTGACGTCGAGTATTTATATAACGGCGATGATTTTGAATCACGATACGGCTCAGCGTTCAAAAATTCAATTGAAAAAGCACGGGTTGTTTTTGGAATAAACTAAAGGAGGTTGGGCGATAAATGATTTCATTTCTAAGAGATCACGGCTTGATTAATGTGGGTGACTTGATCATTGTGTCTCTTTTCTTAATTACGTTTGTTTTCTTTCTTGTTCGAACAGGCATTTATTTGTATTTTAATCGGTTTGGTGTGCCGTATCAGGCGAAAATTGTCGCATTTGAGATGGTGCCTGTTTTAAAGAATAGAAGCGTTTATGGTGAGTATATTGATGTCTATCAGTATATATTCGAATATAAGGATCAGCAAGGAACAACGTATCATAATGACATGAAAAAGTTATTTTCAAGTGCGACGTATCAAGTTGGTGATACGGTTCAAGTGCGTTATTTAAAGAATCATCCTAAACGAGTCAGGATGTATAGTCGTAGGGATTGGTTTATGTTTGAATTCATGGCGTTAATTATTTCTCTTGTCTTGTTTTCGATTTTATTTATCAAAACATTAGTCTAGTTTTTAAAACTTGATATTTTCCGCGTTTGTCAAACAAAGCCAAAACTAAACTACCCGCAAATTCAGCGGGTAGCCCAGTGTTTAACTTATTAATTTATTATTATCTTTCCAAACCCTGACCTAAATCATTTAGGTCTGTTAAATCATTATCAGTTAATTGTATGGATGGACTTTCTTCATTCGGCGGTTTGAAAAATTTGAACCTTTCACTTGGATAAAGACCTTCCTCATTTATGTGAGGATGCGTTTCGGCTGTAGCACTTCCACCTACAAGACCCCCGTCAATAATACTAGCACCATTAGACATTTTACTATCTTGTATATAACTATCATACAAGTAAGAGCCCTCAATTTCTGAATCGTGAATGTTAGAGTTGTAATAATGTAAGTCTGCCCAATGATCGGGAAAGGTTTGCAGTATGAGTAATGAGGTGAAGAAATGTTGTCTCGAAAGAAACAGCTCGCAGTCTGGTTAATTTGGCTTGCAGTTTGGCTAACTGTTATAATCTTTATTTTTAACCATTCCGATTAAATACGCAATTATTTTGGATCAAAATATTTTACAGCTAATCGGTTAAGTCATCATTTCATTTTTGACAAACCAATTAGTGATTTATTAAATTGTTCGATGCTTGTGATTGATCTTGACCACTTTAAACGAGTTAATCATCAGTATGGTCGTGAAAGTGGTAATGAGGTTTTAATTCAGTTTGTTGACATGTTACGCTTGTTTTTTGATGATATGGGTGAGCTGTTTAGATTTGGTGGAGAGGAATTTTTGGTTTTTTTACCGAATTATTCACACGAAAGTGCTGTAAATATTGCCGAATCGTTCCGAAAATTGGTTGAACAGAATGAGTTTATTAGTCATAATTATATGAAGGAAAATCATCCAGAAGTATTACTTAATATAACCGTTAGTATTGGTGTAGCAAGTTATCCAAAAGAGACGGAAGACATTAATGCGTTAATTCGATTAGCGGACCGTGCGATGTACCTTAGCGCTAAAAGAAGTGGTCGAAATAAAGTTGGCGTCTATCAACAATAGGTTGCTTGAGTTTAATTGGCTATCTATTTGTAATTATATTGTGTAAATTTCAACCGGTTTCCGCTACAATTGAGATAGCAATTGAATGTCAAAGGAGATGGAGTAAATGTTTTCTTCTATTGAAACATTGGATCGTTTTTTTGAAGCAAGAGAAAAGGTTGGAATTAAGCCGGGTTTAGATCGCATGGAACGCCTGTTAAGTAGTGTTGACCAACCCCATTTGAAAAAACCTGTCATTCACGTTGCGGGAACAAATGGAAAGGGATCAACTGTTACTTATTTGGCGTCAGTTTTAAAAGAAGCAAACTATCAAGTTGGCACATTCACATCACCGAGCTTGACGAATAGACAAGCAATGATTCAATTAAATGGCGAATCAATATCTGATCAAATATTTTTAAACTACGCTAACCAACTTAAAACTGAATTAGATTTATTAGATCAAGAAGATAATCCGGCTAGCTTGTTTGAAATTATCGTTGCGATTGCGTTTCTATTTTTTGCTGAGCATAGTGATATTGCCGTGATTGAAACAGGCATGGGTGGACTAGAGGATGCGACAAACCTCGTCGATCCAGTTGTGTCGATTATCACGTCGATTGGCTATGACCATACAGCTTTTCTAGGGGAAACGATTGACGAAATTGCGCGTCATAAAGCGGGAATTATTAAACCGAACCGACCGATTGTTGTTGGAAAAATTGTTGACCAAGCGAGAGAAGTAATTAAAAATGAAGCCCAAACAAAAGGTGCAAAACTCTATCAGTTAGGTGAGAATTTTGATGTCATTTGGGTGGAAAATCGTCCCTACTTTAAAGATGAGCATGAAACGATTCCGTTACGCTTGCGCTTACTTGGCGAGCATCAATTTTTTAATACGGCTTTAGCAATTAAAACGCTTGCCATTTTAGATGAACGGATTTCGAATGAGCAAATCAAGTTAGGGATTAAACAAGCTCATTTACCAGCTCGATTTGAGCAAATATCTGACCATCCCATCATCGTTATCGATGGTGCTCATAATACGGAAAGTATCGATGCTTTTATCGATACGGTAAATAAATCATATCAAAACGTAGAAAAACGGCTCATATTTGCAGCCTTTAGAGATAAACCAATTGAGCGGATGATTGCTCATCTCGAACCACACTTTGAAGAAATTATTATGACAACATTTGATCATGAGCGCGCGGAGTCAGCGGATCATTTATTTGAAGTGTCAAATCATCAAAATAAACAAGTGATAGAAGATTGGCAAGAACTACTTGACCAAATTCGCTCGGAAAAAACAACGAAAAAAGTGACTTTTGTCGTTGGTTCACTGGACTTTGTTGGCAAAGTTAGGGAATACTTTAAGTAAATAGCCTTGATTTTTACATTAAAAACAATTATACTAAAAATTAAAAAAACGACATTATAGAAAATGACATCATTTTAATGAGTAATATTAATTTAAAAGATCAAATAAATTTTGGTGATGATTCAGATGAATATTTAGTAACACCACTCTCTAATGGAAAATAGATGAAGTCGAAGGGCGGATTAATGTATGTCAATTCAATCAAAGAGGAAACTTGGTGACATTTTAAAGGAAGCAAAATTAATTACGGAAGAAGAAATTCTTGAGGTTCTCAGTCGAAAGAAGGATCGGCAAAAGCTTGGTGATGCATTAGCGGAACAAGGTTATATTACTGAAAAACAATTACTTGAAGTTTTAGAGATTCAGCTAGGTATTTCAGCAGTTTCATTGTATAGCTATCCAATTGATGATCAGTTAGTTGAACTGATCCCTAAAGATGTTGCTCGTAAAAACGTATTATTTCCGATTGAACTTCAAGACAATGTTTTAACTGTAGCAATGAATGACCCGCTCGACTATTTTGCAATTGATGATCTGGAATTATTAACAAGCTATCAAGTCAGGCCAGTATTGGCGACTAAGGAAGATATTCTACAAGCGATTAATAAATACTATGACAAAGGCAAGGTAGATCAAGATGATAATGATGAACACGCACCAGCCATTCAAACCCTAGATCAGATCATACAGACTGGTGTTACCTTAAGAGCGAGTGATATCCATTTAGATCCAAGTGAAACAAATGTAAATGTCCGTTTTCGTGTTGATGGTACGCTTCGCAGTGATCGTACTCTTTCAAAACGGATTCAAAATGCTCTAATTGCTCGGGTTAAAATTTTAGCGGATTTAAATATAACAGAGACGCGCCTGCCTCAAGATGGACGAATTCAGATGGTCATAGATGGAAAACAAATTGATTTACGTGTATCAACGTTACCTACTGTATTTGGAGAAAAGGTCGTTATTCGGATCCTTGATTTAACGAATATATTCAAAGAAATTACAGAATTAGATTTTAATGAAAAAACACTTAAGCAATTCTCTGAAATGATTAAAAGTCCATCTGGCTTAATTTTATTAACAGGGCCGACAGGTTCAGGAAAAACAACAACTCTGTATGGGGCGATTAATGAATTAAATCAAGAGGATGTTAACATCATTACAGTAGAAGATCCTGTTGAATATCAACTTGAAGGGATTAATCAAGTTCAAGTGAATACGAATATAGGATTAACATTTGCTGCGGGTTTACGTTCAATTTTAAGACAAGATCCTAATATCATTATGGTTGGTGAAATTCGTGATAAAGAAACAGCAGAAATCGCGATTCGATCATCACTTACAGGTCACTTAGTATTTAGTACGTTGCACACAAATAGTGCAATCGATGCAATTCCGCGTCTGTTTGATATGGGGATTGAACCATATCTTGTAGTTTCTTCATTAACAGGAGTGATGGCACAACGGTTAGTGAAAAAGATTTGTAAGGATTGTAAAAAAACTAGATCAATTACAGCATTGGAAGCAGAAGTTTTTCAAAAATATGACATCGATATAACTGAGGTATCAGAAGGAGCAGGCTGTAATAGTTGTCGCGGAACCGGTTATCGAGGTCGAATGGCTATTCATGAGTTATTAGTTATTGACGATACAATCAAAAAGATGATGCTTGATCAAGTCAGTATGAATGAAATTAAAAGCTATGTTAGAGAACAAGGGATGCAGTTCTTGATTGATGATGGCTTAGATAAAGTTAAGCAAGGATTCACTACATTAGAAGAGGTTATGCGGGTAGCGATCATAGAATAGGGAGGATATAAATTGGATAGATTAACAAGAATTTTAACGGCGGCTTTTGAAAAGGATGCATCAGATATTCATTTAACAGTTGGCTCAGTTCCTATTTTTAGAATTGATGGAAATCTAATTGCTCATAAAGATACAGTGATTACAGCAGACGATACTAAACAAATGGCGCATTCAATTTTAACAGATAAACAATGGGAACGACTACAGAAAGAGCGTGAGATTGATTTATCATATGGGATTCCGAGATTGTCAAGATTTCGTGTCAATATCTTTTTCCAAAGAAATAATTTATCACTAGCATTTCGAGTCATACCTAGAAATATTCCACAATTGGAAGATTTGCACTTACCAGAAGTATTAAAAGATATTACTAGAAGACCTCACGGACTCGTTTTAGTGACAGGTCCAACAGGGAGCGGTAAAAGTACGACTTTGGCAGCAATGATTGATTACATGAACCGTCATTCAAGTCGGCATATTATTACCTTAGAAGATCCGATTGAATATATACACAAACACAATCAATCGATAATTGACCAGCGTGAGGTTGGGATTGATACAACGTCATTTCAATCAGGATTACGCGCTTGTTTGAGGCAAGATCCAGATGTGATCCTAGTTGGTGAGATGCGTGATTTAGATACAATTTCTACTGCAATTACGGCAGCAGAAACGGGGCATCTCGTATTAGGAACACTCCATACTCAAGATGCTTCGACTACGATGGATCGCATTATTGACGCATTTCCAGCTTATCAAAAGGAACAAATTCGGATTTTACTAGCAAGTGTACTTGAGGCAATTATCTCACAACGTTTATTCCCGAAAGCTCAACAAAGTGGTCGAATCGCAAGTACTGAAGTATTGATTAATAACTCTGCGATAAAAAATCTAATTCGCAATGAAAAAATGCATCAAATTCCTAATACACTCCAGACATCGAAAGAACTAGGGATGCACACGATGGAAATGGATATCCGCCAAAAATTAAAGGACGGTTTAATTAGTCAAAAACATGCAGAACCTTATTTAACTAAATTATACTAAGGAATGAGGTAAAATAACGTGGCATTATACGCTTATCAAGCTCGAACAATTGATGGAAAATTGTTGAAGGGAAGACTTAAAAGTGCTAGTGAAGAAGAAGCTCTATCTGAACTTGAAGAATTAAATCTGGTAGTTTATCAAATTAAAAAACTTAATCCTGTATTATATGGTGATGTTTATATAGGAAAACCAGTCAAGAATAAAGATTTTGTTATATTTTTAAGACAGTTCTCTACCCTAGTTAGTGCAGGAATTACTCTGGTTGAATCGATGGATATATTAGCTGATCAATCAAACAGTAAGCCACTAAAGGCTGCACTATTAGAATCAAAAGATGATTTACAAGAAGGTATTGCATTATCTGACGCGTTAGGCAAGCACAACAAAATATTTCCAGAACTACTAGTGAGTATGGTTAATGCGGGTGAGGTCAGTGGTCGTCTTGATGAGATCTTAAATCGAATGGCAGATTACTATGAGAAGCAGTATCAATTAAAGAAGAAAATTGAAACTGCATTAACTTATCCGATTGTCATTGCGATTTTTGCTTTACTAATTTCAATGATTTTGCTGACATTTATTGTCCCTGTATTTACGGATATGTTTCTCTCATTTGATCAAGAGATTCCAGCATATACACAATTCGTCTTAAATATAAGTGCGTTTTTTCAGCGGTTTTGGTGGGTAATTATGATAGGTATATTAGCGGTTGTTGTGTTTATTGGTGTACTAAACAGACAAGAGAAGTTTGCCATTATTTTTGACCATATCAAACTAAAGTTACCGATTTTTGGCTCATTTATTCAAAAAGCAGTTTTAGCTCGAATGACCCAAACTTTGAGTTCTTTATTAAATAGCTCAGTGCCAATTATTCAATCGATAGAAATTACTGAGCGTGTGATAGCTAATCGTGTGATTAAAAAGGTACTTAGAGAAAGCAAAACAGTATTAGAAGAGGGAGACTCCCTAGCTAAGCCAATGATAGAGCATTGGGTATTTCCAAAGCTGATTACACAAATGATTGTAGTTGGAGAAAAGACTGGTGCACTTGATGAGATGTTGTTAAAAGTTTCACATTTCTATGAACAAGAGCTCGACGAAGCATCAGAAAAGTTAAAATCATTAATCGAACCTGTTATGATTGTCTTTTTATCTATCATTGTCGGTGGAATTGTTTTAGCGGTTGTTATCCCAATGTTTTCATTATTTGAAACATTTTAAAAAAAAAGTTATTTTTTTTAAAAAAACAATAGACAAATAGAAAAAAACATAATATAATAATAGTAATTAATTCAGAGACGATGACAATTCATCTTATTTTGGGCACTTTGATGGATTTGAGTTAGTAGTGCAACCGGCTGGCATCATAAAGGTTTATTTTATGCTGTGAGTCTATTTTTGTATATTAAGCCTTTGCTAGATGCACCAAATACTAAACAAATATCAAGGAGGAACAAAGTTATGATTAAGAAGATGATTAAAGGGGAAAAAGGTTTTACGTTAGTTGAATTACTAGCAGTTATCGTTATTTTAGGGATTATTGTTGCAATTGCAATTCCTTCGATTGGTAAGGTGATTGAAAAAGCTGAAGAGGATGCTGATGAGGCAGCAGTGGAAATGATTCTTGATGCTACAAGACTTTATGATATTCAAAACGAAGAGGAAGCTCCTTATTCTGTAGACGTTGCAACTTTAATTTCTGAAGGATATTTAAATCCAAGACAAGCGGAATCAGATGATTTAACAGGAACTGTTGAAGTAGCAGCTGATGGTACGCTTACTTATAGCGGACCCCTAGCCCCATAGATCTAGAAAAATATAGTGATAGAGACTCCTCCCCGTGAGGGGTCTCTAGTTATATAAGGAGCTTGTTATGGAAATCGCTTATTATAGTTTGTTTTTCATCTTAGGAGCAATCTTCGGCTCTTTTTTCAATGTTGTCGGTTTAAGAGGCCCTAAAGGTAAGAGTTTCACAACTGATCGCTCTTATTGTCCCAATTGTCAAAAAAAACTCAATTGGTATGAGCTGATCCCGGTTATCTCTTATTTAATTCAAACGGGAAAATGCCGTGGCTGTGGTCAAACGATCGGAAAGCTATATCCGATTATCGAGCTACTTACCGGTCTTTTTTTTGCGCTTAGTTATTGGCGATTTGATCTGACATTGGAATTAGTGCTTTCGCTCATCGTTGTTTCATTAGCGATTATCATCATCGTAACCGACTATACATACACACTGATTCCTAACAAAATACTACTGTTTTTCTTGCCAATCTTGATTATTGCTAGAATCGTCACCCCATTAAATCCATGGTGGTCACCGATCGTAGGTAGCCTGACTGGTTTTGGTCTTTTATTACTGATTATTATCGTCAGTAAGGGTGGCATGGGCGCAGGCGATATGAAATACTTTGCTGTCTTGGGCATCGTGTTTGGTTTTCCAAATATTTTGCTCGTTTTTTTCTTATCAACATTGTATGGTGCAGTGATCAACATTGGTTTGTTAGCTTTAAAAAAGGTAACGCGTAAATCAGCAGTGCCATTTGGACCATATATTAGCTTTGCGGCGCTGACTGTACTATTCTTTGGTGAACAAATTATTAATTGGTATTTTCAAGTTATTAATTGGTATTTATCGTTATTTTAGTTAGAAATCTATCGAAACTAGAGGATGAATGAGATGCAATTATTTAACAAAGAACATGTTTTTATCTTGCTTACTGAGCGTACAATTCGTTATTTAACATGGCATAGCAGTAATGTCGTGCGTCAAAATGCCGATTACGGTGAGTTAGTTTTGGATTCTTTAATCATTGAGGATGGGCAAATCATTAATGAAGAATTATTGACATCAGTGCTAAATAACTTAATTGAACAGAAGAATTGGAAAGGACACAAATTATCATTTATTGTACCAGATAATTTTGTTACAATGCGCCAAGAGTCAATTCCTAAGCAATTAAAAAAAGATGAAATTCTTTCTTATATCGAGCTACACATGGATGGAAGTATTCGGTTACCTTTTAAAAACCCTTACATTGATTATCACATACTTGAAGAAGGGAAAGATAAAAATAAAATTATACTGTTTGCTTACCCTTCTGAACGACTAAAACCATTCAGGCAATTATTTGTAGATGTTGGTTTGTGGCCAAATGTTGCTGATATCTCTTATCTAAGTTTATATCGTGCATATTTAAAAGCTGAATTAGCTACAAAAGATGAACATTTACTAATGATTCAATGGAACAAATATGATTTAACGATGACTGTATTTCATCAACAAACCCCAAAGTTCTCACGTCATGTTCATTTGGAACATGCTGCACAATCTTGGCAAAAGAACGAAGAGAGCAAACAACTCGAATGGAAATCAAGTTTATTAACTCTGGCTGATTTTGTTGAACAACAGTTAATCCCGATTGAGAGATTTATAGATTTTTATCGTTATTCAGTTGTGAGTGATGAAGGACAAATCAATCAAATCCTATTAACAGGGGACTTCCCTAATAAACAGATTATTGAGGATCAATTAATGACACGGTTTGATTTACCGATAAAAAAACTTACTTTACCAAATGATTTACCGATAGAATTTGGTTCGCTATATGGTTTAGGATTAAGGGGTGAGCGATTTGATCAATAAATATAATCGCGCTGTGATTGTGAGGTTGTTACGATGATTGAAATTAATTTTTTTGAACGAGAAAAGAAGAATTATAGTCCGTTAATCTTAGTCGCAATTTTTTTAGTTGGTTTATTAGTCGTTAGTGCTTATGTCATGTTAATGAATACAAGCTTAGAAAATCAGCTTAGAGACAATCTAACGAAAATAAGTGAACAACAACCGCGGGTCAATGAATTGAAGCAAATTCAAGTATTTTCTGATCAAGTTAGGGAATTATCGCATCAACTTGAGTTACTAGATGGAAGTCAGTACCCAACGCCATTAGTATATGAAACTGTTTATGAATTGTTACCGCAATCTGACGCCCTTTATTTGCACGATTACACCTTTTCAATTGAAGAAGGATTAAAATTATCTGTTCAACTGGTTCATCTTGATCAAGTTATTGATCTACAACGTTCCTTGCTTGATTTAGCATTTGTTACAGATGTAGTGTTAGAGACCGTTGATCTTGTTAGTCAAGATGAACAGCATTATTTAGTAAATATTCAAGTGGAAATTGATCGTGATCTATTGAGTGAGGTGACTCAGGATGATTAAATGGAATCGGACATATACCTTATTATCAATTCTTATTGTCTTGTTTCTAGTTTTTATTTGGTATTATAGTCAACTCTATTTATTAGAACCAGTTAGAGAATTGATTAGTGAGTCAGAAGAAACGCTTGCTGAACATCAAGTTTTTATCGATTTAGCGGATTCAGGAAAACTATCGAGAGAGGAAATTCAAACCGAGTTTGAGTCTATCCAAGTGGAATTGCCTGTCGATAAAGAAATTGATTTAATCGTTTCTGCTTTAAGAGATATTGAAAGTGACACAGATGTTGTTCTTAAGTTGATCAGTTTATCAAATAAATTGTTAGATGCTGATCAACCATACTATCCGAGTGAGATTGGATCGATCCACTATAAAATAGAATTTACCGCAGAAACGTTTGACGATTTCGAATCATTTATTAACGAACTAAACAACCAAACACGGATCGTCGAAATTGATCAGCTATCGATTCAACAAACATCGACAGAAAGCGTGACAGGTTCTGTTGCAATTAGGTACTTTTATAATGATGATATCAATTTTAATTAGTTAACTAAATAATTTCACGAAAACTTCCCGGCTCTTGTTGTCAAGAGTCGGCTTTTTTTTCACTCCTTTCATGCTAGAGTAGAAAAAGATTAACTAGATTGGAGTGAGAGAATTGGATTCGAAATATCAAATAACATATCGACGTTCAGATGATCAAGAAAAAGAGAGTAGTGCTTATCAAGAAACAGCAGCAAGTGTTACCAAATTAGAGACATATCAATATGGACAAAGCTCATCAAAATATAATCGAGAACGCAAGCGATGGTGGACAAAGTTTATCCTCACAGTTAGTTCTGCCGTCTTAGTTGGTACTGTGTTCGGTTTGATTCTAGTATCAATTTTTCGTCAACAAGGTGAAGGTCAAATAGTTCCAGATGATTTATTTCAGCCTAATCAGGATCAAGCGGTGATCACTGATGTTGATGAAGAAGGTGAAGATAGTGATGATATTGAAACTGATCTAGGTCGTTTATCAGCCTTCGTCATTCAAGCGGGCGCATTTCAAAGTTTGGAGCAAGCAAAAATAGCTCAGGAGAACTTTTTGCTTGAAAAGTATCCTTCTGTTATTTGGGAAACTGACACAGACTATCGTGTATTTTTAGCAGCCTATCCGACCAAAGAAATCGCCAAGCAAGTCGGAGAGCAGTTTATTGATGGTGGATTTGATGTCTATGCACGCGATTGGCAATCTGATTCAGTATCTATTAGTCAAAACGAAGCAGAATGGCTCAATCAGTTTAAGTCTTTATGGCAAGATTCTTTATCTGGTTATTCGGATTCAATCAAACAGGAATGGCTTGAATGGTTCAATGTTGAAGAAAAACAATTATCAGAGGGGCTTAACGATTTTTGTCAGCAGGTCAAAGCAGTGCTAGCTGAATTTAATGAGAGAAGTCGTCCATATGATTTATTAGTGTTGTGGTACCATTATCAACAACTGGCCACGTAATATGAAAAAAGTTCTGAACGATTGTTAAAGGACGCTATTTTTCACGTCGATTTTATCGTTTAATGATTGAAAAGCTTAAAATCCTATTGAAACTACATTTGTTTCATAAAAAAGGGACAGTTGTCTGAATATACAAAACATATACAATAGAGGTGAATACTGTTTGAAAGGGGGTCTTTGATGACAAAACTTCATGTCAAAATGAAGGATATCCCAAAGCACGATCGTCCACGAGAACGACTAATGAAGTATGGTGCTACGGCTCTATCAAATCAAGAATTGCTAGCAATTATTATCGGGAGTGGGACAAGAAAGGAGAGTGTTCAAGATTTAGCAAGACGTGTCTACTCTCATTTTGAAGGATTAGAATTGTTACGCGAAGCTTCATTAGAAGAACTAATGACGATTAAAGGTATTGGGATGGTAAAGGCAGTCGGAATTTTAGCAGCAATTGAGTTAGGTAATCGGATTAATCAATTTAAAGTACCTGAACGCTATGTGATTCGCTCACCGAAGGATGGGGCTGATTACGTCATGGAAGAATTACGCTTGCAGAAGCAGGAGCACTTTGTAGCGTTATTTTTAAATACGAAAAATCAAATCATCCATCGGCAAACGATTTTTATTGGGTCTTTAAATGCGTCGATTGTTCATCCTCGGGAAATCTTCCGTGAAGCGGTTAAACGCTCAGCTGCCTCAATTATTTGTGTGCATAATCACCCTTCTGGCGTGCGCCTACACAGTAGTTAATTGAAGTGGCAATAATGCATAGAATTCCTTATAAGATTCTATGACCAGCATCTAACTTCTAGCGGAAACGTGACTGAAGGAAAATAGCCTGATGTGATCGGTCAAGTGATGTATGGTTAAAGCTAGACTGCTTGAATTCTAGACTGATGCTTTTAGGGTGGAATCATGTTAAGCATGATGAATAAGATAAAAGTGATACGCCAGATTGCTTTTATAATAAGGCTTATTCAGCAATCCTTAAGTAAAGGAAAAAGTCGAACGGAAGACCTAACCATCACGTATCTTCTCTTAACTATAAGGTAGGGATTACCTAAGTCGTATTATACTTACGATATGGTAACGGAGTCCCCATAGTACTCAACGTTTGCAGTAATGTGTTTAGCATGGGGAAGGGGGACAGGTTGGCAATATGAGACTTGATCAAGGTGTTATGAATATGACAATTAAACCTTTAAAACAATTAGCAATAATGAAAGATCGAATCTCTAGTAAGCGCGTAATTAAAGACTGCTTTAAGCTCTTAAAATACGAACAGACCTGGCTTCTAGCTTGTAACAGGCTTGGTTACACAAAGGAACAGGTTTTAGCGACACAATTAGCTCTAAAGTTGAATAAGTCAACATCTCAGTGGTTTAGCCAATTAGCTAATACAGATTTAGAGATTATTAGTAAGACTTGTCTGTTCTTACTTAACGAGATTTTTAGTACAGATCAAATTCCACCTCAAATACCATTAACATCAATTGATCAAATCAACGAGATTAAGCAGCAATTTCACAAAGTTAATTGGATGATAACGATTGAGACATTTCATATTGATCGATCTGAACTTAAAAAATTACTGAATTTATTAATTGATGATTTGCGTTTTAATGGTTTACTTTCCTCTGTAATAGACTGGCTTCAACATCATGATAATCCGTGTTTTCAACAATTCGCAAGGAAAATTTTCCTCTCATTTTATTTAACTAATCTCAAAGAGCGATATAACAATCTGCCAATGATCTATGAGGAGCAGAAGCTGCATATCGGATTTTCCACAACTAAGCAGCATATTAATCACCTTTATCAACAACTATGTTCTAGTTTAAAAAATTACGATAACTGTTACTTCAAACATTTCTCACATCCACTCATTTTAAATAACTATCAAATTAAACAAGATAAAAATATGAAAAGGCTACGTATTGAAGTACCTCAACAGCGACTGATCGAACATGCTAAGCTGTTTCAATATGGAGATTTTCATAATCAAGTGCCGAAAGCGAGAGGAGGATTAGTTCATCGATCGGTATTTGAAATTCACTCAGTTTATCAAGCAGAATTAAATCAAAAAGCATATAAATACCGTTATGCAGACAATTTTTCTTGTTTAGGTCAATTGGCTTATTTTGCACAATTAAGTTTTGTTAAAACGATCGCTCTTAAATATAGTTGTACGATGAGACAGGCGATAGTAAGAATTAACGAGCTTAAATTGCCTCGCTTACGCATCCAAAGGAGGAAGGATAAATAACTTGTTCAAATGATTATTGACAACTGGCGAGCCGTATACATCGAAAGGGTGTACGTACGGTTCTGAGGGAGGTTAGCGGTTGTAACATCAAGATAGCCGACCCTACGATCCATCTCCATCCCAAGAAGATATCCATGTTACAAAAAGACTTGCTGATTGTGGGAGAATGATTGGCATCGAACTTTTGGATCACTTAATTATTGGTGATCATCGATTTGTCTCATTAAAGGAAAAAGGATACGTCTAACACTATCTATTTCTGACTAATTCTCGTATAATTAAATATGCAAGTAATGACAACTAGCGCCTTACGCTAAGAATATTTCTTGCGTAAGGTGCTTCTTATTATGGTAAACTTATAGAGAATTTAAAATTTCCACTCGTAATTTTTAAAAATCTGTTTAATATAATTATTTTGGTTTTTTGACGTTTAGGTTGTTTTTTAGTTATCTCGTGAGCGTGGTCAATAAAGTGTATTGATTCTATCTTAGAGAGGACGATTAGAGTGGCGAATTTTAGTTTAAGTCAGGATTTAGGAATTGATTTAGGAACAGCAAATACACTGATTTATCTAAAAGGTAAAGGTATTGTTGTGAAAGAACCAACTGTTGTCGCGATTAATAATCGCAGTAAAAAAATTGAAGCTGTTGGAAGTAATGCACGTCAGATGATTGGTCGATCTCCAGGTAATATTACAGTAGTTCGTCCAATGCAAGGTGGCGTGATCGCAGATTATGATACGACTGCTATTATGATGAAGTATTATCTTAAGTTAGCCCAGCAGTATCGCTCTATATTCGCTGGTAAAGTAAATGTGATGATCTGTGTACCATCAGGTATTACAATGGTAGAAGAACGTGCAGTTATTGATGCGGCTAAGCAAGCGGGGGCAAAGCATGCGTATTCTATTACAGAACCATTTGCAGCTGCGATTGGTGCTGGACTACCAGTTTGGGAGCCTACAGGTAGCTTAATTGTCGATATTGGTGGCGGAACGACTGAAGTTGCTGTTCTTTCAATGGGTGGTATCGTAACAAGTACATCGGTAAGAATCGCTGGCGATAATATGGATGATGCGATTATTCAATATGTTAGGAAAAAATATAGCTTGATGATTGGTGATCGAACTGCCGAAGAAGTAAAGATTCAGTTAGGATCGGCTAATGGCCATGCAACCTTACCTGAACTAGATGTTCGAGGGCGTGATTTGTTAACGGGTTTACCTAAGACAGTTATCATGACGCCTGATGAGGTTACGGAGGCATTATTAGATACGATTCATGCAATTATTAAAGCAATTAAGGATGCTTTAGAAAAAACACCACCAGAACTTGCTGGTGATGTAATGGAACGTGGAATTTTACTATCAGGTGGAGGGGCGTTATTACAAGGTTTAGATAAATTGATTGCTGAAGAAACAAACTTGCCAACATTTGTTGCAGAAAACCCACTTGATAATGTTGTGATTGGAACTGGCAAAGCCCTTGAGTATATCGATCAATTTAAATCACATGCTAATCATTGATCTGATTTTTAGTTTTAATTTATTGGAGGATTTGTGATGTCTTTTTTTCGAAGAAAGCGTTTATTTTCGATTTTATTAGCATTAATCATTTTAGTCGGCTTAATAGGTTTTTCGTTAGTTGATCGAGACCAAAAGACGACAATTGAAGAATTTTTACAGGATACTTTCGGTTGGGCCCAAAGTACTGTTTTAAAACCGATTAATTATGTGACTGATATTGTTTCAAATATCGACGATATGAAAAATATGTACGAAGAAAACCAAGTATTAAAGGAAAATTTAGCACAATATCAAAAAGTTTTATATGAGGTACAAGAGCTTAGAAAAGAAAACGAAGAATTAATGGCGATTGTTGAAAAAACCGAAAGTATTCGAGACTATACACCCATTCAAGCTACTGTCATTGCGAGAAGTCCAGAAGAGTGGTTTAAACAAGTGACGATTAATAAAGGTAAGCAAGATGGTGTAAGAAAAGATATGGCGGTCATTACTGCAGAAGGTATGATCGGGAAGATTCAATCAGCTTCTCAGTTTACATCTAGCGTTCTATTGTTAAATGGTTTCGATCGTTCAAATCGAATTGCTGTTAATGTAAAATTACCAGATAGCGAAGAAACTGCACGTGGATTTATTCTCGGTTATCACGAGGAGAAAGAACAGTTGTTACTAGAATTCACTGAATACTATGATGAAATACCTGAAGGAGAATTTGTCTTTTCGTCAGGACTTGGTGGTGTTTTTCCAGATGGATTAGAAATTGGTCAAATTAAAGAGGTTACTACTGACCAATATGGTTTAACTCAAATAGCTTACGTTGAGCCGTCTGCAAATATGAACGACCTACGTCATGTTATCATAGTAGACAGAGATATTGAGTCAATTTTGGATGTAGATGAAGGAGAGGCGGATGATTAATGTCTAGAATATATATCCCGCTAATACTCATATTACTCATTATTTTACAAGGAGCGACAGCTAATTTTATTCCTCATAGTGCTATGGAAGCGGGTTTGATCATAGTTATTCATGCGGTATTTCTATTTTTAGTCATGATTAAGCTCTACTATGATCTAGAAACAACATACTATGCTCTGTTAGGCGCTGTTTTTTCAGGGCTTATTATTGATATTATTTATACCGATATCATAGGTGTATATATGTTTTCATATGCATTGATGATTTATTTTGTACATGGTATGCGTAAATGGCTACAATCAAATTTTTATGTCGCTTCTTTATTAACATTAATTAGTGTAAGTTTAGTTGATTTTTTACTATATTTACTATATTACTTCATTGACGTTACTCAAATGGAAATCAGCGAATATTTCAAATTCCGCATGTTTCCCACTTTAGCTATAAATCTGGTGTTGTTTTTTATTTTTTATTTGATTTTCAAAAAAGTACTTATCAGATGGTCTAACGATCGATTTGAGGGAGAGAATTCTACGAGTAATTAGCATTTGATAGATTTAATAGAATAGGAGGGGCAAACTTGATGGGGAAAAATCAACATATTATAATTAAAGGAACACGAGACGGCTTGACCCTTTATCTTGATGATTCCTGTTCTTTTGATTACTTAATCAATGAACTTGATCAGATTCTCGCGCAAGATGAGTTAGATACTGAAGATTCATTAATTCGAATCAATATTCAATTAGGTAATCGTTACTTACATAAAGAGCAAGAAGAAATTTTACGTGAACTCATTCGTAAGAAGAAAAAGTTAGTCGTTCAAACCATTGAATCAAATGTTATTCTTAAAGAGGATGCAATTAAATGGAAAGAGGCAAATGAAGTGCGTATCATCGCTCGAACGATTCGTTCTGGACAAGAGGTGAGCATCACAGGTGATTTACTTTTAGTTGGTGATGTGAACCCAGGTGGTACGGTTAAAGCGACTGGGAACATCTTTATCCTAGGTAGTCTACAAGGGATTGCGCATGCTGGTTACAACGGAAATTTACAGGCTGTTATTATGGCTTCCTACATGAATCCTGTCCAACTTAGAATTGCAAATTTATATAGCCGCTCACCTGATTACGAAACAGAGGGTGTATATATGGAATGTGGTTATGTTGATGATTCAAATAAAATTATGATTGATCGACTACAAGTCGTAGCGAAGAAAAGACCTGAATTAAATGGGTTTGAGAGGAGTGTTTTAAATGGCTGAGGCTATTGTTATTACATCTGGAAAAGGTGGCGTTGGAAAAACGACAACTACAGCTAATTTAGGAACAGCACTTGCGCTGATGGATAAAAAAGTTTGTTTACTAGATACAGATATTGGCTTGAGAAATTTAGATGTTGTGATGGGGTTAGAGAATCGGATAATTTATGATATCATTGATGTTTCATTGGGTAGATGTAAATTAAAACAAGCGTTAATTAAAGATAAACGCTTTGACTATCTTTATTTATTACCTGCTGCTCAAACAAGTGATAAAAATGATTTAACACCAGAGGCGATGATTGATATTATTGCTGAGTTAAAGCAGGAGTTCGATTACATATTAATCGATAGCCCCGCTGGAATTGAGCAAGGCTATAAAAATGCTGTTGCAGGCGCTGATCATGCAATTGTTGTGACAACACCTGAAAAATCAAGTGTTCGTGATGCTGATCGAATTATTGGTCTTTTAGAGCAAGAAGATATTGAACCACCAAAATTAGTCGTTAACCGGATTCGTAACCATATGATGAAGACAGGTGACATGCTTTCAGTGGACGAAATCATCCAAGTATTGGCGATTGATTTGTTAGGTATTGTTGCTGATGATGATGAAGTCATTAAAGCATCAAATCATGGTGAGCCTGTTGCATTCCAACCGAATACAACAGCGTCTATTTCATATCGTAATATTGCGCGCCGAATTCTAGGTGAATCGGTACCACTGCAATCATTTGAAGAAGAAAAAGGCATGTTCGCGAAATTGAAGAAATTTTTCGGTGGTGGCCGTTAAATATTTTATACAAAATTAGAAAACACAGAACTTAGCTGCAAAGTTAATTCTGTGTTCTTTTGATTTATGGGAAAAATATCTATATTAGAAGTTGAAATGGACTGATTGATTTAACTCATAATTTTCACTCACATGAATAAACTTGTACAAATGTGCTAATGAAGGTTGTGAGTCATGATGAAACGAAATATTGATGAAGTTAGACGATCTTTAGCAAAGCGGAAAGCTAAAAAATTAAGACGAATCCAGAATCGCCCCGCTAGTCGATCTGTTAATCCGGCGCCGGCAACAGCAAATCCAAAACATCCACTAACAGAACAATCAACGCCTCTGTTTGTTAAACAATTGATTGCTTCAGGAATCATCTTCTTGGTCGTGCTATTTTTTAACCATTTCGCGACACCAGAAAGTAATGTCCGACAATGGGTGATGGGACAGATGCGTGAAGATTTTCCATTTGCAACTGTTAACGTATGGTATCAAGAGCAATTTGGATCTCCATTGGGATTTTTTATTGACGAATACCGACCACCGGTATCGAACCATGATGTGCTTCCTGTAAATGGTGTAATCAATTCATCATATGACCTAAACGGGAAAGGCGTCATGATCGAAGCGATTGATCAGCCGGAAGTTTTTGCGATCGATCAAGGTACAGTTGTTTTTGCTGGGAATGACGCTCAAACGAAAAAAACAGTTGTGATTCAACACCCTGATCGGACAAAGTCGACATATGGGTTTTTAGCAGACATTGAAGTAAGGCCGTATCAATTTGTCCAAGCTAGTCAATTAATAGGGATAACATCTAGTGAATTGCCTGTATATTTTTCGATTCAAAAAGGTCAAGAATATCTAGATCCAATTGAGGTTATTTCAATTAATGGGCAAAATTAACGATCGTTTTATATATATACATCCGACATTTTGGTTTGTTGTTGTTCTTTCGATATTAACAGGGATGTTCTATCACATTTTAATTATTTTTATTATTGTCACTTGGCATGAACTTGGACATTTTTTTATGGCGAAGTCTTTTAATTGGGAAATTAGACGAATTACACTTTGGATATTCGGTGGTGTAATGGAAACTGAGGAGCATTTAAACAAGCCATTAAATGAACAATTTCTCGTTACAATCGCAGGCCCAATTCAACACCTATTGATTTTTCTTATTATATTATTATTAAAACAGACAACTCTTCTACTTCCAGAGCATCTGGCATTTGCTTATCAATATAATCTATTGATTTTAATCTTCAATTTGTTACCGATTTGGCCACTTGATGGTGGTAAATTATTGAGTTTTATTTTTCATATTGTATTACCATTTAAACGAGCACATCAATATATATTAATTTTTTCCTTTATGAGTATCTTTATTTTTCTTGTTTGTATGATTAAATGGAGTCAAGCATTAGTTAACGTAGCTGTATTGATCACTTTCCTTTTTTGGGAAAATAAATTAGAATGGAAACGGAGACTATATGTATATCAACGCTTTTTACTCGCTCGAATGAATCAACATATTAAAGAGAAAAAAATGCAGCCACTACTGTTTATAAGTCACGTTAAACTAAAATCAGTATTTGAGCATTTTTATTTAAATAAATTTCATCCAATTTTAATTCGAGACAAGCAAATCATAACAAGTGAACTAGACTGTCTAAACTATTATTTTAAGCAAGGTCAGTATCATGCAACGCTATCTGACTTAACGCAGCAAACAAAGAAATGAGGACTAAAGAATGCTCGATCTAATTTTACTAACAAAAACAACAGAAAAAATTGGTCTTGTACAAAACAAACATGACATTTTAGAGTTAGCGATCGATCGGCCAGATCAATCACAACAATTGGGTTCAATTTTTTTAGGAAAAGTGGTCACAGTTGACCAGAGCTTGCAAGCTGTGTTTGTCGATATTGGACAAGCTCAGCTTGCTTATTTAGAGAAGAAAGAAATTCCGCAATTTCGTAAAGATCAGACACAATCCATTGAATCTTTGTTATATGAAGGACAATCGATCATAGTGCAGATTATTAAAGATGCTTATCAAGACAAAGGTGCACGTCTAACGATGAATATCACGATAGCAAATCACGCCCTCGTCTATTTACCATACGGAAATTATCTAGCTGTATCAAAAAAACTAAAACAAACACAAGCAGATCATTTAAAGGAGCAGCTCGAACCATTATGTGAAGCGGAAGAGGGGCTTGTCATTCGTACTGCTGCTAGACAATATTCGATTGATCAGCTTGCTGATCAGATTAGTCAGCTAAGATTATTTTGGCAAACTATATTAACTAAAGCAGATAAACAGCGTCCCCCTCAAATGATTTATGAAGATCATCTCATTACAGATCGGTTGATTAGAAAATTTTCCTTTGATCGAATTAATCAAATTTATGTTGATCAAGCTATAATTGCCAATCAGATTAAAACCCGTTACCCTGAACTCGAACATAAAATAAGCTGGGAAAAACAGATAGACTCAATTTTACATATGCCTGTTGACGCACTTTTTCAGTCTATTATTCAAAGTGAGGTCGTTTGTGATTCAGGCGTTACTTTAGTTATTGATCACACTGAAGCGTTAACTGTGATCGATGTGAATTCATCAGGATTTACAGGAAAGATGAATCAGTATAATTTTTCTTATAAAGTAAATCAGATTGCTTTGAAGGAGATTGTTAAGCAAATCCGCTTAAGAAATATCTCAGGTATGATTGTCGTCGATTTTTTACGTATGAAAGATCGGAAATCTCAGCAGTCAATCGTTCAACAGTTTAAGCAAGCGGTCAATGCTGATCCAGTCCGGACTCAAATTTACGGTTTTACTGATCTGGGATTATTTGAGCTAACGAGGAAACGTGAAGCACCTCCACATGCCTTAAGTTTATCGAAGCGATTAATTGAGCTTAGAGATTTTACGCTCGAGAGTAAAGTATATCAATTGGAGCGCAAGCTGATTGCAACAACTGATGAAGCAGTGATTGTAGAGGTAACAAGAGAGTTTCGAAAAATGTGGGATCAATTGATCGACAACAAAATCTTTAGTCAGCACGTACAAACAGAGGTGAATTTTTTAGAATCTAAAGGGGTTAAAGATTATCATATTAAGCGCTCTGGATCGTCTGAATTGATCAACGAATTTATCTATGAAAATCAAAAACTTAAAGTTGACAAGCTGAATTAGAACGTGGTATTATCTTAATGTTATACAAGGCAAGTAGCACCCGATGCTACAACCGCACAGAACAGGTTTTAAGCGAAAGTCCGCACCTGTGATGGCGAGTCTTAGTTACTTTAGGGAGGTGCAATATATGTACGCAATTATTGAAACTGGTGGAAAACAACTTCGTGTTGAGGAAGGCCAAGAAATCTACGTAGAAAAATTGGCTGCTGAAGCTGGCGATTCTGTAACTTTTGACAAAGTTCTTTTTGTAGGTGGTGACGATGTTAAAGTTGGTGCACCATTTGTTGAAGGAGCAACAGTTACAGGTAAAGTTGAAAAACAAGGTCGTCAGAAGAAAATTACTGTTTATAAGTTCAAACGTCGTAAGAACTATAGCCGTAAGCAAGGTCACCGTCAGCCTTACACAAAAGTGACAATTGAAAAAATCAACGCATAAGGTTGATTCTAATGATTAAAGTTAAAATTAATCGAAACGATTCTGGAAATATTACTGCTTATGAACTGAGCGGGCATGCCAATAGCGGACCTTATGGTTATGATTTGGTCTGTGCAGCTGTTTCCGCGGTAGCCTTTGGGATGACTAACGCAGTGATTAAGTTAACTGAGATCGAGCCTATAATTGATCAAGGCGGTCAAGGTGGTTATTTAAAAGTCGTTCTTCCTGATAATATAACAGATCAAGCGCTTGAAAAAGCAGGTCTATTACTTGAAGGAATGTTAACAAGCTTACAAACCATTGAACGTGATTATGGTCAATATATATCCATCTCTGAAAAATAGGGAGGTGCAATTCAATGTTACGTTTAGATTTACAATTCTTCGCATCTAAAAAGGGTGCAGGTAGTACGAGAAACGGTCGTGACTCTCATGCTAAGCGTTTAGGCGCAAAACGTGCTGATGGTCAAGTCGTTACAGGTGGATCTATCCTTTATCGCCAACGTGGAACTAAAGTTTACCCTGGTGTTAACGTAGGTCGTGGTGGGGATGATACATTGTATGCAAAAACTGATGGTATCGTACGTTTTGAGCGTGTAGGACGTAATCGTAAGCGTGTAAGTGTATACCCAGTTGCACAAGAAGCATAAAACAATAAATAAAAGCTTATCTTAAAATGATGAATTTTTAAGATAAGCTTTTTTTGATGGAAAATATATTAATCTTTAACGTTTGATCTAAAAAAGTGCTCAAAGGTTAAAGATAATGCGGTAATCATAAACGTTTGATCTAAAAAAGTGCCTAAAGGTAGAAGATACGCCTATAATCTTAAACGTTTGGTTCGAAAAAGTACTCAAATGTTAAAGATATACCCGTAATCTTAAACGTTTTGTCCGAAAAATGTCCCAAAGGTTAAAGATACCGCGTTAATTATTAACGTTTGAGCCAGAAAAGTGCCCAAATGTTGAAGATACCGCATTAATCTTAAACGTTTGGCCCAAAATGTTTCCCAAAGGTTGAAGATTTTCGTTACTCAATATCTACTACTTAGGATTTTGCCCGTAGAATTGCCACGATGAAATTAATTTTTACGAAAGATGAAATGTTTGTTATAATTTTCTTATTATAACGTAGGTGGTGCGGAAAATGAATGAGCGTGAAGCCATTGATTTGCTAAAACATTATCGACATCGGTACGCAAACTTTTTGCAATTAATCATTAGTTACGCTCAACTTGGGAAACTAGATGTTGTTCAGGAAAAAGCAGCAGATTTAATTAAGATTATGGGAGAGGATCAGAGATTCCACAATTTACCATTGCCGAAAACAATTGTTACGATACTGCAATTAAATAGTGAAAAATCTGGTTTAGAATGGACACCTATTGTTGATTGTGAAAAGAGTCCAATCACAGATGATCAACAAGTATCTGAAATAATCAATGCAATTCATCAACAGATCAATGAACAAACAATGAATTTATCAGTTTATCATGGTACAATAACATTTCAACAAAAGAAATCAGAACCGTTTAAACTATTGTTCGTTTGTGAAGGGAATTTTCAGGAGAAAAATCAAATGATAGCAGCTTTAGAAAAAATCGATCGAATTGAGATAGAAGAAGCAACAAATGAAAAATTAAGTTTTAATTGGACTGCACATGAATAAAGAGGTGGCAATATGTTTGTAGATCAGGTAAAAGTATACGTGAAAGCCGGAGACGGTGGGAATGGACTAGTTTCATTCCGAAGAGAGAAGTATATACCTTTTGGTGGACCATCTGGTGGGGATGGTGGAAATGGAGCCGATATCATTTTTGAAGTCGATGAAGGATTAAATACATTGATGGATTTTCGTTATCAGCGCCATTTTAAAGCAAAACGTGGTGAGAATGGTATGAGTAAGGGTAAGCATGGTAAAAATGCTGAACCGATGATTTTATCAGTTCCACCTGGGACAGTTGTTAAAGATGAAGCGACAGGAGAGTTTTTAGCAGACTTAACTGAGCATGGCCAACGAGCATTAATTGCTAAAGGTGGCCGAGGTGGACGCGGAAATATTCGATTTGCTAGTGCAAAAAATCCTGCACCTGACATTGCTGAAAACGGTGAACCTGGTGTTGAGCGTGATATTATTATCGAACTGAAGTTAATTGCTGACGTTGGTTTAGTTGGTTTTCCAAGTGTAGGAAAGTCAACGTTATTATCTGTTGTTAGTGCTGCGCGCCCTAAAATTGCCGATTATCACTTTACAACATTGGTACCCAATTTAGGTGTTGTCGAAACCGAGGATAATCGAAGCTTTGTTATGGCTGACTTACCTGGATTAATTGAAGGGGCCCATGCTGGTGTTGGGTTAGGGCATCAATTTTTACGTCACGTTGAACGGACTCGAGTTGTTGTTCATGTAATTGATATGGCTGCAACAGAGGGACGTGATCCTTATGAAGATTATTTAGCGATCAATGAAGAATTAAGGGCTTACGATCCATCGATATTAGAACGTCCGCAAATTATTGTGGCAAATAAGATGGACATGCCAGATGCACAAGAACATTTAGAAAGATTTAAGGAACAACTTAACGATTCACATCCGATTTTCCCAATTTCTGCATTTACGAGAGAAGGATTACGTGATTTACTATTTGCAATTGCTGATCAGCTTGAACAAATTCCGAAAAAAACTGAACCAATTGAAGAAATTTCAGAGCACGTTGTCTATAAGCATCAAGAAGAACAAGCTCCGTTTGAAATTACACGTGATCCAGATGGTACATTTGTGTTATACGGTGAAAAAATTGAAAAGCTATTTAAGATGACAAACTTCGACCATGAAGAGTCAATTCAAAGATTTTCAAGACAATTACGCACAATGGGTGTCGATCAGGCGTTACGTGAGCGAGGTGCTAAAGATGGGGATACGGTAAGATTGTTGGAATATGAGTTTGAATTTATTGACTAGGTTCGTTCTGTTGATTTCACTGTAGTGGGGGAATTTGGCCGTGGAAAATGAACGTAAAACATTCTATTTAGTTCGTGGTGATTTTCTACCTGATGCGATGCGTAAGACTTTAGATGTTAAAGAACAATTGGAACGTGGAAAAGCTAAGTCGGTTTACGAGGCGGTAAAAAAAGTAGACCTGTCTCGTAGTGCATTTTATAAATATCGCGATGCAGTTTTTCCGCTTCAATCAATCCAGCATACACAAATTATGACGTTGTTTTTTCATTTAGCTGATCAATCAGGCACGTTATCGCGATTATTAGATATCGTGGCAAAAGCTGGTGGGAATATTTTAACGATTCATCAGACGATTCCAATACATGGCAAGGCTAATGTGACCTTGTCTTTAGATGTAGAACACTTAACTATCGATCTAGATCAATTAATTATTCAACTGAAGGAAGAAGAATATGTCGAACGAGTCGATATTTTAAGTTCGGGTATGTAGAGAATTGGATAGGGGGAGATCCGGATGCCATATGCCGTTGGTTATTTAGGTCCAAAGGGGACATTCACACAAAAAGCAGTCGATGCCTTATTTCCTGAACAAGATGCGGTTAGCTATCAAACGATACCTGCATGCATTGATGCAGTTAAGCATGGTCATGTAAAATATAGTGTTGTACCATTAGAAAACACACTTGAAGGCACTGTTAATTTAACGCTAGATTATTTAATCATTGAAAAGAGTTTAAAAATTGCCAGTGAACTAGTCGTGCCTGTTGAACAACATTTTATGGTTCATCCGAAGCATAAAGATCGTTGGCAAGAGATGAAATTTGTATATTCACATCCACATGCTCTTGCTCAATGTCACCGGTTCTTAAATAATGACATGCGACATGCGACTGTTGAAACCTTTGCTTCCACTGGAGCTGCGGCTAAATATGTGAGCGAAAATCCAGATTTAGACATCGCCGCAATTGCTAATGATCAGGCGGCGAAAGAATATAATTTATCGATTGTTAAAGCAAATATTCATGATTTTACTAATAATGAGACGCGATTTATTGTTCTTAGTAAGAACGGTAGCGAGATAAGCATGGATGGATTAGTGTTAAAAGGTTATAAAACCAAAGTGATGATTTCGTTACCAACTGACCATGCAGGAGCTCTTCATCAAGTGTTATCTGCATTTGCCTGGCGCCGAATTAACTTGTCAAAAATCGAGTCGCGCCCAATGAAGACAGGGCTTGGACGCTATTATTTCATTATTGATATCGATCAAAAAATGGATGATATTTTAATTCCAAATACAATTGCAGAGATAGAAGCGATTGGCTGTCATGTAGAGATACTTGGGAGCTATCCTTACTATTCAATCTCAAAATAACTTAAAAAAACACTGTGTGAAAGATCAAGTCACACAGTGTTTTTATTCTTTAACGATAAAACCTTTTTGCTTTAATGCTTGATAAGCTGCATCAAGCTTTGCTTCAGATTCAGCCTCTAGCGTATGAAGGTGGATGCCATCTGTTAATTCAGATAGATAAGAGGCATTTTTGTCATGGATATCTTTAATAAATTGCTTCACATCATGACGATCACTTACCATAACTTGCGCTTTAAGTTCACCGTAAAATGGATGCTCGACGATGACATCTTTTACTGTTACCCCTTGATCAACAATACAATCTAATTCTTCTTTCGTTTGCTCTGGGCGGTGTTTAACGACGACGACCCGTTCGTACTTTTCAATATCATTTGTGTCTTTCAATAATAAATAGCCACGACTAGTTGATATTATTGTAGTGTTTTTTGCTTTTAACAAAGAAATATCTTGAACAATAACTTGGCGACTTACGCCTGCTCGCTCTGCAAGCTCACTTCCTGTTAACGGTTCTCCACTATTACTCAACCACTCTATAATAGCTTCACGTCGTTCTTTTCCAATTAGTTTTTCTTTTTTACTCATTAAAGCCACTCCTATTAATAATCAATAAAAATCTCTGTATTGAGTTATTACTTATTATTTTCTCATAAATTGTCTTAAATGACTACCTTTAGTGATCTAAAGAAAAGAAGAAAGAGATTTTTTCAAAAAACAATCAACATTTCTAGGTGATTGCATATGTTGATAAGGACTAATACTGTTATTTGCCTATTTTGTTGCTAAAAAAACATTAAAAATTCAGGCTTTATCAGTTAAATTATAGGGTTATTTTATTGTGTGACTAGCGGCCAAATGGTCATTAGTACACTTCAATATAGAAAGGAGTCAACCAAGTGAAAATTCATATTGTTCAAAAAGGAGATACGCTTTGGAAGTTAGCAAAGCAGTTTAATGTTGATTTTGAAGCGTTAAAAGCAGCGAATAATCATCTCACCAATCCAGATATGATTATGCCAGGAATGAAAATAAGAATCCCAACTGTAAAAAAACAAGTAGTTCAGTCTAAAACGGGCACTGCTCCTAAAGAAAAAGTCATGACACCATTCAAACATGTACCACAAAAAGCACAACCAGTAATAAAAGAAGATGACAAAAAACCTAAGCAAAAAGTTGAAAAGAAAATCCCATTACCAAAATTACCACCAGTATCAATTCAAATGCCTAAATTACCTAACATTTATGCTAATCAATACAATATTGATGTCGATTTTGATATTGATGATCATGATACAACAATAAAAGCAGAGCAAACAACACATCATCACCATCCAGTTCAACCTCAGCCAGTGGAGCAAGAGCCAATCAAAGAACATCCTGTAGAACAGCCTGTAGAACAACCAGTTGAACAACCTGCTTATTGGCCACAACCAAATATGATGTGGATCCCATGCTTACCATGTCAAATGATGCCGTGTCCACCAAAACCTTGTTTCCCTAATGGTATGAACTTGTGCGATGTGTATCAAGATCCAAATATGCTATATGCAAATTATGCTTATCAAAATGCTCAATGGCAAGTTGCGCAAGCAAACCAAATGTATGACAATAATCCAAATACACAATGGGGCGAATTAGATGTAAACGAACATGATGATGACGATAATGATAACAACAATAACGATTTTGACATGAATAATAATTATTATAATATGCAGTACCTAAATCAATGGCCAATGCAACAAATGGGATATCAGCAAAATCCATACTATTACCCGGGGAATGGATATCAAGGATATGTAAATTATGCCACCTATGCACCAAGAACTAATCCATATGGAGATAACGAAGAAGAATAATTTATCATTTAAATGGGGCTGTCCAAAAAGTCCTTAAAAAAAGAGCAAATTGGGAAATCTATAATTTCTCCAGTTCGCTCTTTTTAATTTTCCTGAAATTAGCTTGGCATGGCCTGCTAATTTCAGGAAGTTGTGGGCCATTGCCACAATTCCAAATTCAGTTTCAACCTTTTC
>FZPS01000031.1_pt150 | contig 32612 bp, 27 predicted proteins | sample 1817821 | NCBI WGS metagenome assembly FZPS01 (sample SAMEA104158645, study PRJEB21678) | metagenome | place: Germany | collected 2015-04-21
AGCCTGAACTCTGCCGGCTGCTGCGATGATATCGGCAGGACCTGCGGCATAGCCCAATCTCCATCCCGTCATGGCATAAGCCTTAGATACTCCATTGATGACCACCGTTCTGGCTTTCATCTCAGGGCTCAATGCTGCAATAGAGATATGCTCGGCATCGTCATAGATCAATCTTTCATAGATTTCATCCGAGACCACCACGAGATTGTATTTCTCGCAAACATCGGCGATGGCTTGCAATTCCTCACGGCTATAAACTGCACCGGTGGGATTATTCGGCGAATTCAGGATGAGCACCTTAGGGCAGGCACATTCTTTGACGACACGCTCGAGGTCTTCAGCCTTCATCTTATATCCATTTTCTGCCAAAGTGGGAACATAAACCGGCTCAGCATCTGCTAAAAGAGTCTGATAGGGATAGCTCACCCAATAGGGGCTGGACATAAGAACCTGATCACCTCTATCGCAAACAGCGATGAGCGCATTGACGATGGACGCCTTGGCTCCCGGTGACACGAGGATTTGGTTCGGAGCATAGTCAAGATTGTTTTCTCTTTTAAACTTCGCACAAATAGCCTCTCTGAGCTCGATGATTCCGGGGTTCGGGGTATATCTGGTATGATTGTTGTCGATCGCTTTGTGAGCAGATTCTTTGATATACTCCGGAGTGTTGAAATCCGGCTCGCCAACGCCAAAGCTAATGACGTTGATCCCATCCTTTTTCATCTGCGTCGCTTTTGCGCTCAGACTCAAAGTTGGCGAGGGTTTGATGTGTTTAACACGATTAGACAGCTTAATTGCCATCTTATCCTCCTATATTATTTTATTTTTGAGACATAAGTAAGACGAGGACGGAGGTGTTGACCACATCCTCGGTTGAACATCCGCGAGAGAGATCGCAAATGGGAGCAGCCAAGCCCTGAATAATGGGCCCGATTGCTTCATATCCAGCCAAACGCTGCACCAATTTATAGCCGATGTTTCCTGATTGAAGATCGGGGAAGATCAGTGTATTTGCACGTCCCTGAAGCGGACTATTCGGCGCCTTGCTCTTTGCCACGGATTCAACGATTGCGGCATCAAGCTGCAATTCTCCGTCATAAGCAAAGTCAACATTTCTCGCTTTAAGAATATTCATCGCTGAGCGGACTTTTTCCACCAATTCATGCTCTGCGCTTCCCTTTGTTGAGAAGGAGAGTAGCGCCACTTTCGGTTCGTCACCGAGTATGTTTTTACGCGTGAAAGCTGTGGAACTGGCAATATCTGCCAACTGTTCATCCGTGGGATTTGGTACCACGGCACAGTCCGAGAAAAGCAGGCTTTCTTCGCCTTCTTTGGGAGAGACCATGATGAAAGAGGAAGAGACTGTCTTGAGTCCGGGCATCACGCCCACGACCTGCAAGGCGGAGCGTAAAACGTCGCCCGTTGTATTCGCCGCACCGGCAACCATGCCGGAAACAAGCCCTTCATGCACCATCATCGCTCCGAAGTAGAGCGGATTTTGCATAGTAGCAAGCGCAGCCTCTTTGCTAAGGCCTTTCTCTTTGCGCTTTTCATAGAAAATATCGGCAAAATCTTGGAGCTTTTCATGTCCGGCAGGATCGATAATTTCAATCCCATCGAGGCTCACGCCGACTTCAGCAGCTTTGGCTGATACTTGATCTTTGTTTGAGAGCAAAACTACTTTTGCAAGTTTTTCTTTTACGATATTAGCAGCGGCTCTGATGACTCTCTCATCCAGCGCTTCGGGTAATACGATCGTGCCGCCTACTTGTCTGGCACGGTTTTTCAAGGTTTCAAGGATGTGCATTTATTCTCCATTTGTTTCATTTTCGACAACGAGCTCAGAAAGATCGGCAACGCGATTGAACTCACGACGGATGTTATAAAGCAGCGCATAACGATTTTGCCTGATCTTTTCGTCTTCACAATTCACCAAGACTTCATCAAAAAAGCGATCGATATCCGGGGCAAGGCTCACCAATTCTTTGAGCGCATGGTGATAGTCCAGCTTTTTAAGTGCTTGACTGATCCTGCCGCTGAGCGAAGCTAATGCCTCGTGCAGCCTGCGCTCCGCCTCGTGTTCAAACTTGCTCTCATCCAAATCGGAAAAGCTTTCCACATTGGCGATGATATTTGCCACGCGTTTATATCCGGTGACGAGGCGAATGAAATCGTCCTCTTCTTTCTGAGATTGCAAAGAGCGTGCTTTGGCGATGATGTCCGGGATGCTGCGGATCTTAGCATGAATCACAGCGGCGATCACGTCATAGCCTATGCCACTTTGTTTGAGCAGCCATTCCACTCTTTGCGTAAAGTAATTCTTAAGATATTCACGAAGGTCTTTGGGTCCGCCTTCTCGCGGTCCCACAATCTTTATTGCATCCCCGATGAGCTCAACGATATCCAGATCCCACTCTCTCTCGGCGATGATCTGAACCGCTCCGCCCGCAGCACGACGCAGAGCAAAAGGATCGGCGCTGCCGGTGGGCAAAAGTCCCACGCTCACGATTCCTGCAACGGTGTCCAGCTTGTCTGCAACCGCACAAACCGCACCCGCAAAGGTCGTGGGCAATCCATCGTTCCCGCCTCGGGGCATATAATGTTCATAGATAGCCTCAGCCACAACGGGGTCTTCCCCGCTCACCAAAGCATATTCCTTGCCGATATAGCCCTGCAATGCGGCAAATTCATTCTCGCCCAACATGAGTGTCACGAGGTCTGCCTTACAAAGCTCCGCCGCGCGAAGAACTTGTTTCCTCTGGATTTCATCAGCACCGAGCTTTGTGCAAATGACATCGGCAAGCTCAATGATGCGCAGTCTCTTATCATCCAAAGAACCCAGCTTTGCCTGAAAGACTACATCTTTGAGCTTGGGCAAATAGCTCTCTAAGGGCGCTTTACAATCTTCGTTAAAGAACCACAGCGCATCGTCTAAACGCGCTTTCACGACCTTTTCATTACCGGCACGGATGATGTCCGAAGCCTCAGGATCGCCATTAGAAATGAAGACAAAGTGATTTGACAGCTTCTCATCCGCATCATAGACGGAAAAGTATTTCTGATTTTGGCTGATGGTTGAGGTGATCACCTTTTCCGGCAAGCTGAGATATCCCTCGTCAAAGCTACCCAAAACGGGTGTAGGATATTCCACGAGATTGGTAACGGTTTCCAAAAGCCTTTCATCTTCTTTGACGCTCAAGGCTGTCCCCGCCAAGAGTGTATCAGCCTTTTCACGGATGATGGCTTTTCTCTTTTCGTGGCAAGGAATCACATAGTGCGCCTCTAACAGCTCTTCATATTTGGCGGGACTGGGGATAACAATCGTCTTATCCAGCCCCAAAAATCTATTTGCCTGACTGATATTCCCGCTTTTGATGCCATGGAAATCAAGCTCGATCACGCTTTCATCCATCATCGCCAAGATATGGCGCACAGGACGCAAAAATCCAAAATCTCTATTCTTCCAGAGCATCTTCTTCGGTAGCGGAATCGTGGGCACCACACTGATTATCCAATCTTTTAGAATCTCTTGACTGAGTCTTCCTTTTTGGACAAAGCTCACCCCGATGAATTCACCCTTTGGCGTTTGAACAATGCTCCAATCCCCTTCCCCCGCCCCACTTTTACGCAAGAAACCCAAGCCTGCTTGAGACAGATTTCCTTCGCTATCAAAGGCGATGTTTTTGGAGGGACCGGTCTTTTCCACGCGGATATCCTCTTGTTTTTCAGGGATGCCGAATGCGAGAATAGAAAGGCGGCGCGGCGTGCTGTATGCAGCAATCTTCTCCGCGCTCAAGCCTGCTTCTTTCAAGGCCGATTCAAATGAGTTCTGCAGATGTTTTAGCGCCGGTGCTAAAAAGGCATCCGGCAGTTCTTCAGTCCCCAGTTCAAAGATGAATGACTTCAAATATATTTCCTTTATAATGTATTAAAACTCATAACCCAAAGAAAGCCGATTGCTGAGACCTAAATCCCCAAAAGAGACCACTGCATAATCCAAATGCAGCTGCGAAATAGTGTAGCCCATACCCAAGCTAAATCCACCCAAGAACCCCGTCTTGCCACCCATGTTATAATCCCCAAAATCACTTCTGAGACCGGCTCTGAGGGCCAAAACCGAGAAAGGCAGATATTCCACGCCCAGTCTTGCACGAACATTTTCCGCACTCGCTTTTTCCAGCTCGAATGCACCCAAAAGCTTTTCGGTCGGGCGCATGCTGATGCCGGCAGCAAAGACCATCGGAAGTCCTTCGTTGTGTTTTTCTTCCGTATAATAAGAAGTTTGAATCCCGAGATTTCGGACGCTTAGCCCCACCTTGATCTTTTCATTTGCGGTGTGATGCAAGATTCCCACATCCAGCGCAACTGCACTCGCCGACTTATCGTCGATGCTATCCGAGATCATCTTGATGGTTGCGCCTACATCAACGCCGGCATTCACATAATGAGCCATGCTTCCATAGAGGATAAAGCTATGCGCACCAAATGTTTCTCCGGTATCAACATATTCATTGGAAGCCGAGATTTCCGTTCTATCCATCAATCCACTATTCCAATATTTGATCCCCCCGCCAAAAGCCATCTTATCGTCATGGGGATGAACATATTGAACGCTACCACCGCCGCTTCCCACAAAGTGAGAGGCAAAGCTGCTCGAGACGCTTTTTCCGGGACTTCTTAGAATCAATGAAGGATTAAAAAAGAGCCCTTCAGTGCTTGTGGCGATGCTGCTGAAAGCTTCGCCCATCGCAGAGCTGCGAGCGTCATAGTTGTGTCTCAGTGTAGCAAATCCGGTGCTACCCGCGTTTTCACTTTGAGCCGGGAGCAGTGCTATCCAACTCGCTAAGAGCAGCAAGAATAATGTTTTCCATTTGTTGAACATTCTGATACAATTCCTCATCATTTTTGGCGTGCATCATCGCAAGCCGTTTATCTTCCTGACGCAGATATTCGGAAAGATGTCTCAAAACCTGCATATAATGTATATTTGAATCGTGGGGGACAGCGATCATGAAGATCAAATGTGCCAGCTCGGAATCCACCGAACCAAAATCCAGCCCCTCGTTTAGCAGACATACTGCAATCCCCAGCTTGTTCACACTGTGGTCGCGTGCATGAGGGATGGCAACCCCACGCCCTATCCCGGTGCTCATCGCTTCTTCTCTGCTTTTCACCGCCTTAATGAAAGTATCTGTATATGCAAGAACATCATGCTCATATAATATTTTCACCATATGTTCCAAACACTGGTTCTTGGAAGCGAATCCTTCCATCTTGCGGGTCATTTCCAGCCGAAAAAGTGTATTCATGTTTTTTACCTGCGTTTTATCTTAGAAGCCATTGTTTTTTTATCCCTGCAACCGTCAATCTATTTTTAAAGGCAGGATCAATGTAAACTGGCTACCGCTGTTTAATTTGCTCTCTACTTTTAGCTCGGCGCCGATCAGGCGCGCAAAATTTGACGAAAGAATGAGCCCCAAACCGCTACCGGACTCGTTTGCAGTGCCATATTGCCTCAATTCACTATTGAGACTAAAGATTCTTTTGAGATATTTTCTGGGAATACCAACCCCATGATCCGAAACGCTGATCTCCACCTTATCGTTTTTGGCGGCAACAACAATATGCACCTGTGAATTCTCCACAGAAAATTTAATCGCATTGGAAACCAGGTTTCTGATGATCACAGAAATCAGACGCATATCACTATAAATCCTGATATCTTTATCCATCTCTAAGATAATCTCGACATTCTTTTGTTGGGCTGAGACATCAAACTGCCTAACTGCATATTCAATAAGCTGTTTAAGCGAAATATATTCCTTTTGCAACACGACCTTACCCGTTTGGAATCTTGACCAATCAAGCAAGTTTTCCAAGAGAACGTGAATGGTGCGCGCTGAATTATTCACCTGTCTAAACGCCGAATGCACGTCGTTTATTTCCAATTCCTCGCAGTTATCCATCATGAACTCAGATAGCGAGATTACGGCATAGATAGGATTTTGCAAGTCGTGGGCAAGCAGAGTGAAGAATCTATCTTTGCTGGCATTTAACTCCGCTAATTCACGCACCAAACTACTCAATTGTTCATCCTTAACTCTGCGCTGACTGATGTCGCGGATAAATCCGTCCAAAATCTCGGGATTGCCCTCTTCATCATAGAAGGCACAGCCCGTTTCCATCACCCACACGATTTTGCCGGACTTGTGTTTGATCCGATATTCGATCTGAAATTGATTGCCGGACGCCACTCCCTCGTCGATGGTTTTGCGCACCATCTCCCTATCCTCAGGCACAATGAGGGAATCATAGCTGAGCACATTATTGTGCATAAGTTCCTGCGGATGATAGCCCGTGAGATCGTGACATCTTTCAGACATAAATAGCATCGTCCAGTCTTTGTCGTTTTTACAACGATATGCCAAACCTGGCAAATTGTGTAAAAGATTTGCCATCATCATCTTCGCATCCCTGTCAAAGACAGAATTTGATAGCTGATCCAGGCTCTTATTTTTGTGTTTTATTTTATCCTTTTCCATGAAAAGCATATTGAACACAAAGCCAATATTCTGTCAAGACCGAAATTTTGCCTGCGAAGCCCTCCCCCTTCGCAGGCTTCTAAAGAATTGTTATTTTATTACGATAAACTTACCAGAAGCCAGCGTTTTACCATCATTCACACGATAGAGATATAAACCGCTTTTTAGCCCCGATATATCCAATGATCTTTCATTTTGTCGCAGCATATTCGTCTTCACTAATTGACCGCGCAGGTTGTAGATAGAGACCGTGGTTTCACCAAAAATCTCGCCGTCAAGCTTGAGACTTGCACCCTCGCGCACAGGATTGGGATATACGCCAAATATCGCCACGGGAACGACCTCATCATTCACGGAAACCGACTCCGCCTCAAGTTTCACATCCGTAGGCATCATTCCCACCGTGTAGCTCTTCCAAAAGCTAAGGTCAGAATGATAGATATCAACGCTTCCATTGTCTCCCCAATTGGGCTTCATAAACGCCACGATCTGCTCGTTGCCGCAAATCTCTGATGCGTTAAGAGCGGGCGCAGTTTGAACCGTTGCATCTGTTCCATCAAAATAGTAGGAATAGATTGCGTCTCCGGAACTGTCTGCCACATAAGCTACGCCTTCCCGGTCAAACCAGATATTCCCCGGAGTGCCGCCCAAATCCAGCGTCGTAATGATGTCCGCATCTTCGGTCAAAATCACGATCTTGCCGCTCACATCCGACCAGTTGCCCGTGCAAGAGACGTGGATATTCCCATCATGAACAACCACATATTGCGGATTTGCCGGAAGCTCTATTTCCTTGATAACTGTAAAGCTATCGAGCCCTATCACCACCAAGCCGCTACCGCCATAGTTTTGCATATAATCGCCGGTGCAAACCGTGTAAAGCATCCCATTTTGGGTCGCCATCCCCTCGGGGGACACGCCTACTGGGATGGAAGCAAGCACACTACCCGTGCTTAGATTCATCTTATAAACCTTGCCCGAAAATAGTCCGCTGATATAAGCAAAACCATCGTGAATAACCATGTCCCAAGGATTGCTGCCAACTTCAACTAAATAATTTGCCATAGTCTGACCGCTATTGGGATTGATCTTTTGAATTGAATTATCGCCGGAATTGACTACCCACAGGGCGTCCTCATCGACTGCAAGCCTATTGGGAGTATTGCCCAAGATGGCAAAATTGTTTTCAGCCTGAACACTCTCGGTATTAATGCGGCTGAGTGTACGAGATTGGGAATTGACTACCCAAAGTGTCTCTGCGCCTAAAGCACTGATCAGCACAAGCGCAAAGAGTATCAGGATAATTTGTCTGAGTTTCATCTGTTCACCTCTTTTTTATGATTGTGACTTGAGATGAACGCTAAACAGGATTGATCTCAAAACTCCGGAGACCTCACCTCTAAGATACTTGCTGGCAGGTTTCCTGGCTCGCAGCGGGTTGCTCGGATTGTGTTTAGTGAGCGTCGAGCCTTGCCTTCCCATCTGATTTTTTCAAACAGTGGCAAAACTCACCCATAGTGCTGCATACAGTGGCGGAGGCCGCTTCGCTTGCGAATTCCCTATTACCTATGAATAGCACCGTCAAGTCACGATACCAAGGATATCGGAGGGCGTGAAAAGTCAAGAGTTTTGTTATGCTCACTTCGTTCGCCGATTTTGCGATTTATCGATTTAACGAGTAAAAAGCTGACGTTTTATCGGTTAACGAGGGCGTTAACCTACCAACTCCATCGTGCGCTGTCGCGGCCGGTGTGGAAACGCCTTCGTTGCCATGAGCGACACATGCTACGCTGTCGAGGCCGGGGTGGGAACGTCCTCGTTGCCACGAGCATCAGCATTCCATTTAAACTACCTCAAAGAAAAAGGCCCTTAACTGAGTTCCTCTTCAAATCATTTTCTTAAAATAATCACTTTATCAGTTTGCAGTTCTACAAACCCGAAAGCCAACTTGGTTGCTCCTATAAGAAGGAATATTGATGCCGCGGTGGGCAACCTGGCACCACTCGTCGATGAAGAACCAAGAACCGCCGCGATGAACACGGACTGTCCCGCTTTCAGGACCGCTTGGATTGTTTGAAGGACTACTACTGTAATATGACGCATCATACCAATCCCAGCACGATTCACAAACATTGCCACTCATATCGTAAATGCCGAGCGCATTTGCCCTTTTGCCTCCCACGGGATGCGCACTGCTGTTAGAATTATTATAATACCAAGCCACATTGGCGATAGCATCCGAGCCACTATAGAGATAATTGGGATTGTTTGTAGCACCACGAGCAGCATATTCCCATTCAGCCTCTGTAGGTAAGCGATAGCCATTGGCATTCCAATTGCAGATTGCAGCATTCCATGTAACATTGCTTTCTGTGGGAACTATTCCCCAATCAAGAGGATTGGTAAAGCCTCTAATACTATACACCGGCATGAGTCCTTCATTCAAACTGCGTAAATTACAATATTTTATAGCATCATACCAGCTTACATTATAAACTGGATAATTGTTGCCTACTCCATAATCTGAAGCCGGGTTGGAGCCCACGATAGCCTCATATTCACCCTGTGTCACTTGATATTTACCTATGTAAAAGGAATCCAGTGTTACGCTGTGAGGAGGAAACGCATTGTCATTTTCCTGCCCCTTATTTCTACCCATTGTGAAAGTGCCGCTGGAAACATAGACCATTTCAGGGCTACCCGGACTAAAAACATAAGTAGCACTCGCTATCTCGCCGTCATTTAAGCCCGCCTTATATGCGCGTGCCTTAATAGTCGTGTCTTGAGATACATGGATAGCGTCTGAATATACAGGCGAAGAAGCGGTGGGATCGGATCCATCCGTAGTGTAAACAATAGTTGCATCCGGCGTTAAGCAAGCAATAGACACATCTTGAGCTACACCGTATAATCCTCCGATAGGCATAAATGTCGGCGTAGCTACCGCTGGAATTATTGTGAATTCTGCCGTAACAACATCGCTGTTATCCCAGTATGCCTTATATGCAAATGCTTTAATTGTCGCAGTTTCGGTCAAAGTGAAAGGTTCATGATATACAAATGAATACATTCCCGGATTCGTGCCGTTTTTCGTATAAAATATTTTCGCACCTGCGGTAGGGCAAGACAATGTCACACTTTGAGATACATCAAAAGTGCCGCCGGCGGGACTAATGGTCGGAGCGGCTACTTTTTGAACGTTTATAGTATATTCTGCTGTGGCTATATCGCTATCTTCCAAACCTTCTTTGAATGCACGTGCCTTGATCGTTGCAGTCCGAGGCACCAATAAGTCGTCGTAAAATATCTCAGAAGACGCAGTTGGGTCCTCACCGTCTTCAGTATAACGGATAACTGCGTCTTTGGTCGAACATTTGATGACTATACTCTGAGGCTCATCATAAGTCCCTGCTTTGGGACTAAAAGTGGGCTGTGCTACTTTCTTGGAATTAGGCTCGGTAGGTTTATTCTTACAGCCGAAAAGCAGAATCAGTATGCTCATCATAGAAATCATAATAATCAAAAATTTGAACTTTTTCATGGGGTCTCTCCTTTGGATCGCTTTTTTACATTGTATTATGATGTTCAAATAATGTCAAGCAAGATGTTGCTGAAATAATAAGTTCCGATTTAGCGAGCTGTCGCGGCCGGTGTGGGAACGCCCCCGTTGCCACGAGCGACAGCACTCCATTTAAGCCCCTTCAAAAAAAGAGGCCCTCAGCCGAGAACCTCTTCTAATCATTAGTTCACCTCATCATTTTGCCGACCGGCAAACCCGAAAGCCAATCATGCTATTCTTGTAAGCAGGATTATCATCGCTGCGATTTGAAACACGGCAGTATCTGTCGTTGAGACTCCAACAACCACCACGTATCATGCGGTCTGACCCGCTTTCAGGTCCCTTTGGATTGTTGGAAGGACTACTGCTGTAATATGAACTATCATACCAATCCCAACACCACTCAAAAACATTGCCACTCATATCGTATATCCCGAGCCCATTGGGAGCTCTTGTGCCCACATGAAACATGGTGCTGGCATTCTCATTATACCAAGCCACATCTCTGGCATTATCTGAGCCACTATAAAGATAATCCGGATTGTTCGTAGCGCCGCGAGCGGCATATTCCCATTCTGCCTCCGTGGGCAAGCGATAACCATTGGCGTTCCAATTGCAAATCGCAGCACTCCAAATTGAATCATCGTCATCCGTGCTTGACACCTCTCCCCAATTATCAGGATTGGTAGAACCGGCTATGCTATATGCCGGCACGAGCTTTTCTCTCATACTGCATAAATTACAAAACTTTATAGCATCATACCAGCTTACATAATAAACAGGATATTTGTTGCCTACGCTATAACTATGTGATGGATTAGAACCCATGATAGCTTCATATTCACCCTGCGTCACTTGATATTTACCAATGTAAAAAGAGCTCAGCGTTACGCTATGAGTGGGAAGTTCATAGTTGGGTCCATCTCCTTTTGTTCTACCCATAGTAAAAGTGCCGCCGGGAACCCGAACCATCTCGACAAGACTTGGGATTTCCGGTTCTGTAGTTTTTTTGCCACAACTAAATATCAATGCAGTTAAACTCAATGCAAAGAAAACAATGATTATACCTTTGAGCTTTTTCATGGGACTTCTCCTTTGAATTACTTTTTACATGCTATGATGATGTTAAGATAATGTCAAGTAATATGTTGCTAAATATCCATATCCCGCGTTATCGGGACAGGTGGCTCAACAGAGAAACTCTGGCAGACCCTAAAGCCAAAACATGTATTCTTATCAAAAGGAAGACCCCTGCCACGGTGCGAAACTCGACATTGGTCACTAAGACTGGCGTAGCTACCGCCACGTGCCACACGTTCTTCCCCGTCCGCAGGGCCTTTGGGAGAAATTTGGGGACTACTGTCATAGTAAACAGGATCATACCAATCCCAGCACCATTCCGCAGCATTTCCGCTCATATCGTAGATATACTGTCTATTAGGTGCTTTTAAACCTACAGGTTTTGGAGTCTCATTGGAATTATCAGCATACCAAGCAACTTCATCGATGTTATCTGAGCCGCTATAAAGATAATCGGGATTGTTAGTTGCACCGCGGGCGACATATTCCCATTCTGCTTCTGTGGGCAAACGGTAGCCATCGTTATGCCAATCGCATCTCACATTATCCCACGCTTCATCGAATGTTTCGGGAACTTCTCCCCATTGATAAGGATTGGTAGAGCCATTGATGCTATACACCGGCGTGAATCCATCGTTTATACTGCGTAAATTACAATATATTAAAGCTTCATACCAGGTTACTCCACAAACAGGGGAATCAAAATTGGGAAAATCGTGTCCGGGATTATATCCCATGATATATTCAAACTCGTCTTGAGTCACCGGATATTTACTAATAACAAAATGAACGATGCTGACACTATGCGATGGTAATTCATCGTAATCTCCATGTCCGCGTGTTCTGCCCATAGTGAAAGTGCCGCCGGGAACATACGTCATATCGCCGCCAATTTGCCAGATCCTGTATGTGGCACCCGCTATATCGCTATCAATCAAACCGTTCTTGTATGCTCTTGCCTTAATCGTTGTAGTTTGAGAGACAGTTATCGCATCGGTATATATAGGTGAAGATGATGTCGGCTCAGAATTGTTCGTAGTATATCGGATTGTAGCACCGGGTGTAGCGCAGCTGATACTAACGCTTTGAGCCTCATAATAGGTTCCGCCGGCAGGGCTGAAAGTTGGAGTAGCCACTCCGATGACATAGTCTGCGCTCACGGTCTCGCTATCCGTCAATCCCGCTTTATATGCCTTGGCTTTGAGTGTAGCACTATCATTAATGAGAACCCTTCCGGAATATGCAGGCGAAGATGAGTTCGGCTCAGACCCATCCGTGGTATATCGGATTGTGGCACCGGTTGTAGCACAAGAAATACGCACCATTTGAGGTCCACCATAAACCCCTGCCGGTGGAGTGAATACGGGAGCTATAACATAAGTTAAATTCAAAACATAAACGGCAGTTATAAGATTGCTATCCTGCCAGCCGATTTTGAACGCTTTCACCCTTAGGGTAGTATTTTCATTTATCTGTATAGGTTCTGTGTAAAGTGTAGAAGAACTATTGGGAAAGCCGCCATCTATTGTATATCTGATCTCGGCACCGGCTGTCACACAGGTGATACTAACGCTCTGAGGTGCAGAATAAGTCCCTCCGGGTGAGCTAAGCACGGGATTTACAACCCTGAGCTTATACTCTGCTTCCATAGTGTCACTATCACTCCAATTGTCCTTAAATGCTCGGGCTTTTAAGGTTATACATTCATCGATACTTATGGCTCCTGTATAAATTTTCGATGAGCTCGTGGGCGTGCTGTTATCGGTGGTATATCTAATCGTGGCATCCGGCGTGGCACAGGTGATTGCAACGCTCTGATTTGAATAGTATTCGCCTCCTGCCGTGCTAAATACCGGATTTGCAATTTTAAGTTCATAATATGCTTCTGCAATAGAACTTTCTATCCATCCATTTCTGTATGCTTTGGCTTTGATCGTAGTATTTCCATTTATAGCGATGGCGCCGGCATAAAGAGCTGATGTTTCATCCGGAGTGCTCCCATCTGTGGTGTATCTGATCGTAGCGCCCATTGTTGTGCACCTGATAGTGATATTTTCAATGCTGTTATAAGTGCCTTCCACTGGACTAAAAATCGGCGTCGCAACCGTTGGCAAATCCATAACATAAGATTCACTGGCTACATCGCTGTTTCGCCAGCCCTCTTTATATGCTTTTGCCTTGATAGTAGAACTTGAATTGACCCAGATGGGCCCACTATAAAGCAAAGAATTCTCATCCGGCTCACTACCATCTAAGCTATAGTATATTCGCGCTCCCTCCGTGGAACATGTCATACTCACTTCCAAGGCTCTGTTATAGTTTCCCGATTCCGGACTTATGGTGGGTTTTGCTACTTGCTTAATCTCCGGCTTAGTAGCTATTTCGCCACAATTAAACAATAGTATAGCAATGCTAAGTACAATTATTATCAAGGCAATTTCTCTGAATTTCGGCATGGAACTACTCCTTGGCTGCATTGGCAAGAATCCGTTTAAGGGTTAAATTTACTTTGATTTAGATTAGTTTTATTTATTAATTCTGGTTTACCGCTTTTTATCCGCTGATTCGCACCGCAAATACTTATAGAAAACGACACACTTTTTCTCGGGCATTAATGTTTGAATACCACGAGAGCTCATTACTTTTACCTGTCTTAAGCGGCAGGATTTGCTTTCAAATTCACTCTATCAATTTGCCGACCGGCAAACACGAAAGCCAAGAAAGTGGCTCCTAACATAAGGGAAAGCATCAGAACGGGAAGCAACCCGGCAGTCGTAATAGGCACTACCCCAACAGCCACCTCGTTTCATGCGATATACTCCGTTTGCAGGACCGGTGGGATTAGTGTAATAACCTGTGCTATAATAACCATACCAATTTTCGCTCCAATCCCAGCACCATTCACTAACATTGCCATTCATATCATACAATCCAAGTCCATTGGCGGCTTTCCCTCCAACGGGGTGCGTGCTATTATCAGAGTTCATAGAATACCATGCCACCTCATCAATATTGCCCGAGCCACTATAGAGGTAATCGGGATCGTTTGTGGCGCCTCGTGCGGCATACTCCCACTCGGCTTCCGTGGGCAAGCGATAACCGTTCGCCTCCAAAAGCCAGATCGCGGTTTTCCAAGCGTAATTGCTTTCTGTGGGAACTTCTCCCCAATGAGCCGGGTCGGTAGAACCATTGATGAGATACACCGGAGTTAATCCTTCTCTCATACTGCGCAGATTACAATACTTTATAGCATCATACCAACTCACATTATAAACAGGATAATTATCACCTTCTCCCTTGCCGAAAGCTGGATTTGAACCCATGATATCCTCATATTCAGCTTGTGTCACCTGATATTTATTAATGTAATAAGAATCAAGCGTAACTGAGTGAGGGCTCATATCATTGTCCCACATGGGGTCCATCTCCACCTCATAGTTTGTTTTGCCCATAGTAAAGGTGCCGCCGGAGAGATAGACCATGCCCACATCTTCAGGATTTGGGGGAATGGTAAATATTGCACTTGCAAAATCACTATCTGTCCAACCATATTTAAAGGCTTGGGCGATAATTGTGGTGCTCGAGCTTATCACGATAGGCTCACTATACAATAAAGAAGAAGCATTTGGGATGCTTCCATCAGCGGTATAACGAATTAGGGCATCTTTTGTAGAACGCTGGATGCTCACCTCTTGCGCTTCATCATAAATCCCCGTTGAGGGGCTAATTATGGGTGTTGCCACCTTAGTTGTTTCCGGTTCTGTGGTTTTCTTACCACAGCTAAATATCAATACAATTAAACTCATTGTAAAGATAATTAAGACTATGCTTTTAAACTTTTTCATCGGATATCTCCTTGGAAATAATGCTGTAGCATTTCAAAAACTTTTTTATTATTTAATCATTCGCATTTCTGCAAATTCGAAAGCCTATATTACTGTCTTTAGTAGTAGGATAACCGCTTCTGCGATGCGAAACACGGCATTCGTCTTCGTAGTAGCTCCAAGAGCCGCCTCGCAGCAAACGAGCTGTCCCGCTTACATGGCCGGTGGGATTGTCGGAAGGGCTAATGTAGTAATAATCACCGTAAAACCAATCCCAACACCATTCATAAACATTGCCGCTCATGTCATGCAATCCAAGTCCATTGGCAGCCTTGCCTCCAACGGGACGCGAACACACATAAGTATTACCATTATACCACGCCACATCATCAATACTGTCCGAGCCACTATATAGGTAATCGGGATCACTTGCACCACCACGAGCCGCATATTCCCACTCTGCTTCTGTGGGCAGACGGTAGCCATTAGCATCCCAATCGCAAAACGCAGCATTCCAAATATTACTATTTAAGTCGGGCACTTCTCCCCAATCATCAGGATTGACAGAACCATAGATTCTATAGACCGGCATGAGCCCTTCCTTCATACTAAGCAAGTTACAGTATTTAATAACATCATACCAACTTACATTGTAAACAGGATAATTATTTTCAATCCCCCAATCTACTGAGGGATTGGAGCCCATAATAGCATTGTATGCATTTTGGGTCACTTGATATTTGCCGATATAGAAAGGGCTAAGGGTGACGCTGTGAGTGGGAAACTCACTGGCAGTTCCCTGACCTCTGGTATCGCCCATAATGAAGGTGCCTCCGGGAACCAAGACCATCTCACTGCGATCTGGGATTTCCGGTTCTGTAGTTTTTTTGCCACAACTAAATATCAATGCAGTTAAACTCAATGCAAAGATAACTATGATTATACCCTTAAGCTTTTTCATTATGAACTCCTATTGTTCTCTTTTATTAAGCCTGTTGAGTGTTTAAAATTAGCGAAGCTATGTGCTCCTTTATAATGAGCTTTGCGAAAACTATGTTTTTTATTGGCACAACTATTTTTCATAATGGTTAATGATAAATCCATTATTATCTTAGCTGTTTCCAAGTCAAGTTTTTTCATTTTTCTTCTCCTTAATTTAGGTCTCTATTAGTATAGTGTCGAAAACGCGAAAATTGAGAAGACGAAACGGCATTTATTTTTGTTTTTCTTAAACTATTTTTCAGCGTGTGACAAGATGATCCATGTGAAAGCTATATTAAAATGCATATTAGCTATCTTTTTATGAATGATAATTATTTTGAATGTTTTTGTTAGTTTTGGCCTGATATAGTTGATTTTGGCGATGGATGCGTCAAAACTGGATGACAAGAACGGTGTTGGAATGTCCTCTTTGCGACGAGTATAATTGACGCGGTCGATGGGGCGACGCCCTCGTTAACCTACCAGACATCAAGGACGCTAACAGAACAAACTATTTTCGCAATAAGCCCATCAAAGTAGCGTATCTATCCCAGTTATATTGACCCTTACCATTGAATCCATTTGCAGTTAGAAGACTAAAAGTCGAAGTATTATCGCTAACTAAATCTCTTAATTTATCATCATTCTTAAGCAAGTCTATCTCTGAATATAAATACCAGTCTTTCAAAAGTAGAAGTATTTCTTCTTTATCCTGACTTCCTATATCCATAATCTTTTGAACTTTTGCTTCAAAGTCGGGCTTGGCTATAGAATTGATGATCGAAAGAATATCTTGCATTGTATTGTCCTTACCGGAAAGAGAGTCCCAAAGTTCATCTGCCAGCAAGACTTCTTCAGGTGCAAAAAACTTTGTGCAATTGATATTAGCTTCCATAAATCTTTGCTTATCTGAACTACAGGGGTTCTCTTTTTCTGTATCAACCGTACGGTCAAAAGGGAAACCTATATAAAAATTTACGTTTTTCTTCGGATATTTCCTGTGAAGAGCGGCTTTCCCTTCCAAAATCTTTCGTTTCTCTCCTTTGAATTCTCCCGAATTTGGCTGAACAGTTTTAAGCTCTATGGCTATCACATCTGTTTTAGATTGAAAAAACACATCGGCAGAGAAATCCATAGCTTCAACAAGCTCACCATCTTCCGTTTCCAATATCATTTCGTTTTCTTGTTTAAGATTGGGCAATCTGTTTGAATTGCTAAGATCAGTCATCAGCGCATTGATCACGTTCTTCTGCGCAGAGCTAATTTTGAGGTTACCGAGTTTTTTCGACGTCCATTCCCTTTTTTCACCATTGGTCAGAATCTGGGCTACATTCTCAAAAAATGTCTGCCCTAAAGCTGTATTTAAGCCATGCATCCAACTACTTAAGCCGATAAGCTGTTTCACATCTATGTTGCTTTGACCGATTCTATCAGCAAAAGCCACCAAAAAAGCCTCATGAAAAGGAGCATTTCTAATGCTCTGTTTTGAATCGGGGAAAAGCTCAAAACGCCGAACAAGCACTCTTATAACTTCAATTGCTATCTTCTCTTGTGTTTTCTTTTCCAAGTTCATAATTCTTTTTCCTTTAGATGAAATATGGTTTCAGCGTAGGCGCCTTTATCTTTTTCTGTTCTATTCAAAACAGGGCGCTTATATTGATTAACTATCTGCATCCCAGCAAGTTCTGCAATTTTGGGATATAGGTTATATTTATCATTGGCAACCAAGAATACATCATAGTCATCGCTCAAAAATCTCTTTGAATTGTTTAAGACTGCCGCAACACCTTCCGTATATGACTCTTGTGCCTCACGCCCCTGTCCCTTATACAAAGGGCCAATCTCAAGATCATCATTTCTGGCAAATCCAAACAAATCATAGGCATAGGCGTGCTGTTCATGATAATCGATCAGCCCAACGTAGGGCGGTGAAGTAAAGATGCCCTTTATTCCCTTAGACTCTATCATCTCGGCAAAATCAGGCATGATACCACTCACTCTTTTGATAATATCAACACTTCTGCTATCATCCGTAAGGCAGACCTGATATGTATCCGTCCTTAATTTATCAAATTGCATAAGGCGTTTTATTGTATCTTTTGAATACGAACTCCACCATCTCATAATTGACAGCAAAGGCTTGCAAATCTTGCCGTGTTTTGCGCAATAATAGCTCTCAGACATGGGTTCTTTGAGGGTTGCCAAATCTGCATGGGTTGTGGCTCTGCAGCTTCTAACCGTGCGGCTAAGAACGATTGCCAGAATCTTTCTTGTCTTCGGATTCTCTACCTTCTGAATCTCCTGATACACAAAATCAATTTCTTCTCTAATCGGCGCTAAAAACCACTTTTCAAGGAATGTATCATCACAATCCTGCAACAACTTAACCTTATATTCATCGACGAGCGCATGATATATTTTCAAAAACTCTTGTTCTTTCTCGGGCACATAACTCTTTTCATCGATTATCCCATTTCTCACTTTATATCTATAGTCAGGACTTGGGAAATGCTTGGAATTAAATACACTTAACTCATCTAAAATACGCTTATCGAGCTCTAATGATTTGGAATCGGTGAGGAATAAACGCAAAGCTTTGGTGATTCTTTTTGTCTCCCGCTCAATGTCTAAAATATCGTATTTACTTAGCTTACTGCCGGATATCATTACATTGAAGGCAGATATATCAACGCCAATTGCATTGATGCCTAGCTCGTTTGCTTGAACTAAAGTGGTGCCGCTTCCCAAAAAGGGATCGAGAACAATGTCACCCGGTTTGAAAAAGACTTCCCGCTTAAAACTATCGGTATGCTGATCCAAGAAATACTCCACCAGCTGAGGGATAAACTTGCCTTTATATGGATGCAATCTGTGAACATGCTTAGTGGTCTGGGCTTCGGTGTATTGCTCAAATGATAGCTCCCAGTTTAAGTCATCGCCTAATATCTCTTTCCAGCGCTCCTTACGAGACCCATTTTGAGATTTGTAATACTTTTTCAGCTCTTCTTTGGACACTAAAACATTGCCGGCATCATCATGCTTTTCAATTCTACCATATTGAACTAAATAGCTGATATTTGAAATGCTTACTGGTTTACCAAGATGAGTCGATGCCCACGTGCTGGCGTCCTTCAAACTGATGAGATCCACACTTACGCTATCCACTAAATACTCCTTTTTATTTATACATTGTTCATTCATGACTCGATTCGTCAATTCTATCAAATGCCTCTTTTGTGTCAACAAAAAAGCAGTTTTAATTATAAAACAATATGAGTCTCGTTGCCACGAGCGACAGCATTTCTTATTAAATAGAACGCGATTTGGACGGATTTGCACGGCATGAATGAATAGAAAACTTCCGCTTTATTGGTTAACGAGGGCGTTAACCTACCAATTACATCGTGCGCTGTCGCGGTTGGTGTGGAAACACCTCGTTGCCACGAGCGGCTGTGAGACAACGTTGTCCGACCAAGGAGCGAGATAGTGTTGGATTCGTCACGTCCTCGTGTCGAGTTTTTTTAAAGTGCAAACGGAGGCCTTTGCCCCACCAGATAGAAAGCTTCGCTTTCTTAGGCAACAGGATCTTGCCTACCCATATTTTAGGGATGCGCTTTGCACATAACACTAAAAAAAGTGGACTGAAGTCCACTTTGGCGGCCGGCTAAAGCCTGCGTTACGAATAGCTTAGCTACTAACTCTGAATTGTGCGAAGCTTCTTGTAGCTCCTAACTTGTAGCTCGTAGCTAATGCGAAGCTTTCGTTAAATCGTCAAATCGCTAAATCGTTAAATCGGCGAGCGCAGCGAGCATAACCCATTGCTTCCCTATTGATTACTGCTTAGTGTGCGCTTATGATATGCTCATGGTGATGACCATATCATGACCATATCATGACCAGAACCCAGTAAGGAAGGCATGGGAAAAAGGGGTTCGAGGTGGGCGAATCAATAAATATTTCACGAAATAAAGCTTGACAGAAATGTCGCTATATTTATATCGACATTAAATTATTGATTAACGAAAGATGCGCGGATGGAAAAATGATGATAAGCAAAGACATGCGCAGCGTTGATTGAGATAGCAATAAGATGTAAACGATAAAAAAGCAACTCAGACAACTCCAAAAAGCCCGGACCCTTCTCCCGGGCTTTTCTTTTGCTCACGACAAGCTCTCTTCTGAAAAGTCCCGAGAGAAATCCATCAAATCAAACAAAAGTATTTGATATTCAGCAAAGATCGGTGTATCTTATCTTTAAATATATTAACACCACCAAGAGAGGAGTGCGAAATGATTATCTTTTATAAGACACAGAAACTCGAAGAGATACAATCTTTTTATCAAGGTAAGATGGGGATGAATCTTTGGCTTGACCAAGGCTCTTGCCTGATCTTTGAAAAGGGCAAGGTGAAGCTTGGTTTTTGCCGCGCGGACAAGGCTGAAACCGCAGGAACAATTACCTTCCTCTATGATTCAATCGAAGAAGTTGACGCCGTTTTTCAGACCTTTGCGGAGATTTCCACAACGAGTCCAAAGGTAAATCCCGACTATAATATCTATCATTTTTGGGGTAAAGACCCCGAAGGCAGAAGCTTGGAATTCCAATATTTCCTGCAGCCGGGCGAAAGTCCGAAAGGCATGGAAAACCCCATTGAAATCCTCAATCCCGACGCGACTAAGCCAAAGCTTTTGCTCACTCGTCTCATCCCTCAAAATGCGATTGACCTTTTGGGCGAAGTCTTTGAGATTCATGCAAATACTGCCCCGCGTGGACTGAGCCGAAAAGAGCTCTTGGCAAGCGTTTCCGAGATGGACGCTCTGCTTTGTTTGCTCTCGGACAGGATCGATGCCGAGCTCATAGACAGGGCAAAAAAGCTCAAAGTGGTCTCCAACTATGCCGTGGGCTATAACAACATCGATCTCGAAGCCGCAAAAGAAAAGGGCATAGTGGTTTGCAACACTCCCGGAGTGCTCACGGAAAGCACCGCCGATATCGCTTGGGCACTGGTCATGGCTGCAGCGCGGCGCATCCCGGAAAGCGAGATTTTCCTGCGTCAGGGCAAGTTCACCGGCTGGGAGCCCATGCTCTATCTTGGTCAGGATTTACACAATCAGACATTGGGAATCCTCGGAATGGGGCGCATTGGTCAGGCAGTTGCACGTCGTGCAACGGGCTTTGGCATGCGCATCATCTATCATTCACGCACACCCAAAGAGCTGGATTTTGAAGCCGAATTAGTTGATTTTGAGACACTTCTAAAAGAAAGCGACATCTTGAGTTTACATAGTCCGCTCACACCCGAAACCGATGGCATGATCGGTGCTAAAGAATTGGCAATGATGAAGAAAAGCGCAGTCTTGATCAACACCGCGCGCGGGCAGATCGTAGATGAAAAAGCGATGATTGCCGCACTGAAAAACAGGGAAATCTTTTCTGCCGGTTTAGATGTCTATGCGCAGGAACCTTATATCCCGGATGAACTTATGCAGCTTGAAAACGTGGTGATGCTTCCCCATATCGGTTCGGCGAGCTTCAAAACTCGTTCGGACATGGGCGAGCTTGCCGCCAAAAATGCCATCGCCGTGGTGAGAGGTGAGGAGCCGCCGGCAAGAGTGGTCTAAACTATTGTCACAAAATAATAAGGCCGCAATAAAAGGAGAACTTGCGGCCTTACTTTTTGTCGAGGACATTTAGGGGTTAGAGATATTTATTGATTTTTCCTTCGATGAGATCACGGATTTCTTCCATGCGCTCTTGCGTGGTTGCTTCATAGCGAGTGACGAGAACGGGCGTGGTGTTTGAGGCGCGAATGAGTCCCCAACCATCATCAAAAGTGATGCGCGCACCATCGATATCGTTCACGTTATAACCTTCGTCTTTGAATTCTTGGCAGACCTTGCCCACCACCTCAAATTTGCGGCTATCTTCGCATTTGGTATGCAATTCAGGAGTGTTATACATCTTGGGTTGATCGGCAAGGAAACGGCTCACAGGAAGCGAGCTTTTGCTCACGATTTCCACAAAACGGCAGGCGGCATAGATTGCGTCGTCAAAGCCGAGATAGCGATCGCCCAAAAAGACGTGTCCGCTCATCTCGCCGGCAAATTCCACGCCAATTTCTTTCATATACATCTTGATGTTGGCATGCCCCGTTTTATACATAATTGCTTTGCCGCCATGGGCTTCAATGTCGTCAAAAAACACTTTGGAACACTTCACGTCGGCAATCACGCTCTTGCTCGGATTCTTTTTGAGATAGTCGCGAGCGAGGATATTGAGAATCTGATCGCCATAGAGCATCTTGCCTTTTTCGTCCACCACGCCAATGCGGTCGGCATCGCCGTCTAAGCCGATTCCCACCTCATATTCGGCTTCCACGATGTCGCGGCTGAGGTCTGCCATGTTTTTCTCAATCGTGGGATCGGGATGGTGATTGGGGAAGTCGCCATCGGGATCTGTGTACATTTCAATAACTTCACAGCCTTTTTGGCGCAGGATTTCGGGAAGATAGGGTCCGCCCATGCCGTTTCCGCCATCAACGATGACCTTCACGGGACGCTCAATCTCAATATTGTCAACGATATAGTTCATATAGATATCTGATATTTCGTCGTTTTTCACAAGCGTTCCTTCACCGGATGTAAAACGCTCATCCAAGATGCGTTGAAGCAGGTCCTGCAAGGCTTCGGCATAGACGCTGCCGAGTCCGAGATTGAGCTTGCAACCGTTGTATTGGGAAGGATTGTGGGAAGCGGTGATCATTGCGCCGCCGTCCATATTCAGCTTCCAGATTGCAAAATAGAGCACAGGCGTGGCGACCAAGCCAATATCGGTGACATCGCAGCCGGTTTCCAAGGCACCACGGATAAAAGAATCCATAAAACTTCGGGTGGTATGACGCGCGTCTCCGCCGATGACAATGGTTTTCAAGCCTTTTTCGCGCAGCATAGAACCAAAACCTTTGCCGATGAGATAATAACTCTCTTCGTTGAGTTCCTCGTTGACAATACCGCGGATGTCATACTGTCTAAAAACTTCTTTCTTAATCATTTAAACCTCATTTATTCATTTATTAATAATACTTGTTTGATGGATGGAATGATGTTTTGAATCGCTAAGGCGCGGTGCGAAATCCTGTTTTTGAACTCTTCGTTCATCTCGCCATAGGTTTTGTTAAATCCTTCCAGCTCAAAGATGCTGTCATAGCCAAAGCCAAAGTCTCCACGCTCCTCATGCGTGATGCGTCCGCGCACAATTCCATGACTGAGAGCGATCAAGCCACTGTCGTCCGTGAGCGCAACTGCCGTCTTGAAATAGGCGGTTCTATCGCTTTTGTCTTTCATTTGCTCCAAAATGAGCAATCTGTTATCGCGATATGTGCAGCCTTCACCCGCCCAGCGTGCCGAATATATGCCCGGATCACCGCCTAAAGCGTCGATGAAGAGTCCGGTGTCATCGGCAAGAGATAGCATCCCGCTGTGTCGCGCTCCTTCCAGAGCCTTTTTGGTAGCGTTTTCATAGATGGTCTTGCCGTCTTCGATCGTGTCTGAGAAATCGGTGAAATCATCTCTGCCAAAAAGGCTTATCCCAAATCCGGAGAGGATGGCACTGAGCTCGGCAATCTTATCCGCATTATGGGTGGAAAGGAATAAATTATAGAACACTTAGAGCCTTTTCAGCCATTTCTTGATCTTCTTGATTACGCGTTGGTCAAGGAAAGAATCTCCGGCAAAAACAATCTTTTGCATCTGCTGAAGCACTTCGCCTTCACCGCTCCAATTGTCGATGAGAATAGTGCTGTCGATCTCGTTGAGCACCATATTTAGTCCTAAAACGATGAGCATAAGATCATCCAAATAGCCGATGACGGGGATGAAATCAGGGATGATATCAAAGGGGAGCATCACATAGGCGATGATGCCGCCGACATAGAGTTTTTGCTTTGTGGGCACCCTCTTATCTATCATCAAACGCCCGAGAAGAATGAAGAAATCCGGCAATAAAAAGAGATATTCGCTGAGTTTGCCGCCCAGCTTGCCGGTCTTTTCATTCGTCCAACCTTTGGCTTTTTGCCTGAGGTCTTCATAAAACTTAAACTTAATGGGGTCTGACTCAAAAATCTTGTCGTCGAGCTTTTCTTGCTCTTCCGAACTGATCTCACGAGCAACAAATATATCGTCTGTCATTTTCGCCTCCTAATAGAGTTTTTATGGATCAAAAGCCGCAGAAAAAAGGAATCTATCGGCATATTCATCTCAAAGACATGATAATCTTGCTCTCAATTTATAGTCAAGAAAAATCTCATAAATCATATTTTCAAAACTTTCTACTTGACAGTTTTTTGCCCTGAAGCATATATGATATAAGATGAAAAATATTGTATTTATAGGAGATATAGATGCTTACCATAGACTGGAAAGAACGGTTTACTTTGGATACGGAAGATTACTTGAAAAACAAATTACCCAATGGGGACTATGATTTTGAAATAATCTTTAATGCCTACCCGGAGCGTGTCAATGGTAAGGTGCCCTCCAGAGTGATTACTTATGTCTCTGGGGTGATTGTTTCACGCTTGGGGCGCAAACATGCCGATTATCTGCCCTTTTATCGCCATCTTTGGTTTGAAAAGGGTGAGAATGGCAAATTGGCTTTTGCTGCGATACTTTCGAAGCTTATCCACAAAAAGCCTAATGTTTACTTCCCCCTTTTAGAAGACACTTTTGAGGATTCAAACAGCACTCAAATCAATGCTCTTTTGGATAGAGTTATGCTCCCCCATCTGCGCAAACATCCGGACAAATATCTGGATCGGGTTTTGCTTTGGACAAGAAGTGAAAATGAAGACCTTGCTTGGGCGGCAACAAATCTCTGCCTCAAATTTATTAAAAGACGTGAAGACCTTATCGATGAGGTGCTGCATAGCTTGCTGAATCAATGGGCATACCCTCTTGGCGAATTGCAAAGCTTGCATGTGATGTTCCTCAAAACTATTGCAAAACTCTCAAAAGAGAGCTATCTCGCCGTGTGGGAAGAATTTGGGATAACCAGAGACCCACAGATCGTGGAATTGCTCGCGGCATCGGTGACGGACTATCATCCAACTATCGAGCCCATCGTGGAATCCTGGACGAAAAGCGGCAACGCAAGGGTGAAAAAAGCGGGAACTTCCGCATATAGGATAGTAAAAAGGAAAAAAGGAGCTAAAGCGTAGTGGATCTGAGTATTTATATCACAACTCAGGGAATGGAAAGGATGCAAAAAAGGATCAATGAATTGATGACGGAAAGACCGGAAGTCATCAAAGCGGTCGCAGTTGCACGAGAATTCGGTGATCTAAGCGAAAACGCCGAGTATAAAGCTGCCCGCGAAAGACAGCGCGCCATTGATTCTGAAATAGATTTTTTAAGACGCCGCGCCAGCACACTGAAGGTGGTGGATAGTGCCGCTTTGCCTGGTGATATTGTCCGCTTTGGTTGTGAATGTCTCACCAAAGACGAATCAACACAGGAAGAAATCCGCTTTCGCCTCGTGGGTGCAGCGGAAGTTAATCTTTATGAAGATGAACAAGATATTCAAGTGGTGTCCGTTGTCTCTCCGATAGGACGCGGTCTGCTTGGTAAAAAAGAAAATCAGATAGCCGAGATCAACGCCCCTATGGGCAAGAGACGGCTTCGCGTGGTAAAAATATATTAATAAATAGAAATGGAGACTCCAATGGAGAAAAAAGAAAAAGACAGCTCTTTGATCTATGAAAGGAAGAACTTCTGGAAAGAAGCTCCGAAAGCAGAACAAAAAGCTGCTATGGATTACGCAACAGGCTTCAAAAGCTTTCTCGATGCGGCAAAAACCGAAAGAGAAAGTGTGAAATGGATTGTTGAAGAACTTCAAAAAAACAAGTTTGTGGAATTGGGCGGTAGTAAAGGATCCAAAAAGGTTTATGGCATCTTCAGAGGCAAAACGATGGCCATTGCTATACTCGGTTCCGAGCCCATGGTAAATGGTTTTAACATGGTTGCCAGCCATATTGATACGCCCAGAGTTGACCTCAAACAGAATCCGCTTTTTGAGGATGGCCCTTCACAGATGCTCTGCGCACAAACTCACTACTATGGCGGAATCAAGAAATATCAGTGGGTTTCAACCCCCTTGGCACTGCATGGCGTGGTCATCAAAGCAGACGGTAGCACCGTGGAAATCAACATCGGCGAAAATGAAGATGATCCCGTCTTTGTTATCCCGGACCTCTTGCCTCATTTGGCACGTAAAGAGCAGATGGGTAAAACAATAGGCGAAGCAATCAGTGCAGCGCATATGAAACTCATCTTCAGCGGAAAAGTAGAGCCCAAAACCGAAGAAAAGGAAGCTGCAAAACTCTATGCCCTGCAAATCCTTAATGAATGCTATGGTATCAAAGAGGCTGATTTCCTCTCTGCAGAACTCTATCTTGTGCCCGCAGGAAAGGCTCGTGATGCAGGTCTCGATCGTAGTATGGTGCTGGGATATGGTCAGGACGACAGAGTTTGTGCATACACTTCTCTGACTGCACTCTTGGCGAATGTGAATGCAAAACCCAAACGCACAATGATCGCCTATTTCTCGGATAAGGAAGAGGTGGGCAGTCAGGGTGCAACCGGTGCGCATAGCGTTTTCATCCAAGACTTTGTGAGCGATCTCATGGCGCATAAGGGCGAGTGTAATTCCGCGGCAAACTTGCGTAAAACATTCATCAATTCACAAATCCTGAGTGCGGATGTGTCTGCAGCCATCAATCCAAACTATCCGGGAGTACATGAAAAACAAAACGCTGTGATCTTCAATCATGGCATAGGTATCTCAAAATTCACCGGCGCCGGTGGGAAGTCATCTTGCAATGACGCCGACGCTGAATTCACCGCAAAAGTCATCAAAATATTTAACGACAACGGTGTGCTATGGCAAATGGGATCTTTAGGCAAAGTGGATGAAGGCGGCGGTGGGACAATCGCTTACATCCTGGCAAATCTCGGAGCCAAAGTCATCGACTGTGGAGTGGGACTCATGGGTATGCACTCCCTGTATGAACTCAGCTCAAAAGCAGATGTTTATTCAACCTTCAAAGCTTACAAAGCATTTTTAACCTCAAATTAAGGAGTAGAGTAATGAAAAGGATCTTACCTCTAATGCTGGTTCTATTGCTTTTAACGGCATGCGCCGGAAATAAAGCAGGATCAGAAGCAACAGCGGTCTTAGGCCAAAAAGAACAGCTTGTTTCAAGTCAAGCTCAGACAAGCATTGATGCCGATGCAATCGACAAGCAGTTGAGACAAAATGAATCCGATATGAAAATGTTGATTCGTGAAAACAGAGAATTGGCAACAACTCTCGAAGAACTCAGCTCGGCTGTCGTGGAATCCGACCGTGCAATCGTGAATATGATTCGCAACCTCGAAAACCGTGTGGACAACATGATTGTCAGCGTTCAAGACGGAGCAGACGGAGCGGATGGCAAACCTGGCTTTGTCGTTCAAACAACAGCAGGATTAAGCCCCGAACAAAAGCAAGAGATTGAGAATCTCAAGAGTGAAGTGGCATCGCTTCGCAGAGAACTTGCCAACCTGAAGTCCGAGTATAGAGCCGCACCGGGCTCATCCGGTTCAACCGTCGGGTCTTATGCTACCGGTGAAGAAAACGAATATGAAGCAGCACGCTCTGAATATGATAAGCGCAATTTCAACACCGCTATCACAAAGCTCGAAGCCTTCAAAAACAAATATCCTTCCAGCAAGCTGGCAAGCAATGCCGTCTATTGGAAAGGCGAAAGCTATTATGCACAAAATAAGCTCGAGCAAGCCATGCAGGAATTCAGAAGTGTGATCAACAACTATTCCAATGCACAAAAAGCTGCTGATTCTCAGTTGAAACTCGGAATGTGCCAACTGCTTCTGGGAAACAATGCTGCAGCCCGTGAAGAACTTAATAAAGTGAAAAGCAACTATCCTAACTACGGGCGCATGGATTTGGTAAACAAATATCTCAATCAAGCAAACTAAGATTAATTAATGTGTTAAAGCGTGTATTGATTACAATCACGATGGTATTTCTGCTTGCCCACGTCTCTCTGGCGTGGGCAACAGATGCCAAAGATCAAGCCCAGGTTTTGGCACTTCGCATCGCCGATCTGCTCACATCCGGTGAAATACACGTTTTGGACATTCGTTGTGGGGAATGGACACCTTCACTCAAGCGAGAACTTAGCTCAGAGCTGCTCAAAAGAGAGTTTGACCTCAGAGAAACTCATTCGCTGGAGAGTTTTCTGCCCGAAAATGAAAAGGGCGTCTTGGTCCAAGTTGACCTCAATCTCGATTGGCAACAAGTGGAAGAAAAGAACTTCTTTTCCTATACCACGCGCCGCATTCCCGTTAGCACCTTCGTGGTTAAACAAGTTTCTTTGCCTGAAAATCGTTTACTTAAGCTTGACAGTTTTGAGGCTCTTCTCAACTATGAACCTAAACAAAACAGCTCGGCTGTCCGCTTGCGATGGTTTGATCCGCTGATCGCCATCTCTGCCGTGGCGTCGATAGTCTTCTTGCTGTGGACAATGGAATAAAGGAAGCAATTACTAAATGAAGCGATATCTATACCTTATCCTTGTGATCGTGATGATCTTCGGCGTTTCTTGCAGTGGCAATAAACCTGAACCTACCGCCGAACAAAAGCTTGCAAAGGCTGATGAGTTCTTTGCTCGAGGCAAATATGCAAAAGCTGCCACCATCTATGACGAGATATCTTTCGAAAGGAAATCTGCCGCAACTGCCTATGCCACAGTGCGCCTGGCAGATTGCTATTTCCAGCAGAATAAGTTCGTCGATGCGCGACTCAAATATCAACAGTTCATCGATGCTTTTCCAGATCATACCAATGTTTCAGATGCCTACTATCGAATTGCCGTCTGCTATTTTGAAGAATCGCTCTCGCCACATCTCGATCAATATGAGACATATCTCGCCATCGATGCTTTCGGCAATTTCATCGACAGATATCCCCGAGACCCGCGCTTTGAACAAGCCTTGGAATACATCCGAAAAGCACAGTATAAGCTCATTGAAAAGAACTATCTGAATGGGTATATCTATTATAAAATGAAGGACTATAGTGCTGCTTTGATGTATTTTGAAGAAGTGACAGAACTGGGGAATATCGATGAGCTTGATTGCAAATCGCTATACTATTCAGCGCTGCTTTATCGCCATCAAAACAACACAGAGGAAGCGCAAAAGAAGTATCAAATATTGGCAAGCCGATACCCTAATTCAAAACAGCACCTCAAGCTCAAAAAGAAATTCGAGAAGAAATAAGATGAAAAATGTTGAACTCTTGCGGGGCTCCTATGCAATCTTGGGCGGAAGCTTTGATCCCGTCCACAATGGACACATCTATCTGGCAAGAGAAGTGCTCGCAAGAACGCCGGTCAGCAAAGTTCTCATGGTGCCGGCATACAAACATAATTTCAAGAAAAAGACCATATTTTTAGATTATGATCTGCGTTTAGAACTGCTGCAAAAGGCGATTCATAATTGCAATCTGCTCAAGTTTGTGAATCAGCCGGCAGAAGAGTTTAGCACGCCCATCGAAGTTTGGGACAGTGAAAGAGGGGAAAGCGGCTATACCAGTGACCTCATCCGTAAGCTCAAAGCGCAAATGCCGGAGCAAAGCTTTGCCTTCATCATAGGGGCGGATAACCTCGAGAAACTACCGCTCTGGCATGACTATCAATGGCTGAAAGAAAACGTCATATTCATCGTCCTACCGCGTCCAAATGCCATCATTCCCTGTAACATCCTCCCCGAGATCACTCACCACTTTTTGGATATACCCATGTGTGAGATTTCCTCAACCGAGATACGCTCACGCATAGCGCGAGGACAAAGCATCACAGATATGGTTGACCCCACTTTAGAAGAACAAATAATCAGGTCGTTTAATGAATAAGAAAAGCTTTTTAGATCGTATCCCGCTCAGCCCTAAGCAGAGCCTCCCCGAAGAATTGGCAAATGCCATCACCCATGGAATTGGCGCCGGACTCTCCATCGCCGCATTGGTGATTCTCGTGGTCTATGCCGCAAAGATCAGCGATGTCTGGAAGGTCGTATCCTTCAGCATCTATGGCGCAACGATGATCACACTCTTTCTCTCGTCCACGCTTTACCACTCCTTTCCGCAACCGAAGGTGAAACGATTTTTTAGGATATTAGACCATTCTTCCATCTTTTTGCTGATAGCGGGAACATATACACCGGTGACGATCGGAGCTATGCGCGGCGGTTGGGGTTGGGCTCTTTTTGGCGTCATTTGGGGACTCGCAATCGGCGGGATATTGCTCAAGATCTTTGCCATGGGCAAGCTCAAATGGCTCTCCACCGTAATCTATCTGCTCATGGGATGGATGGTGATTATCGCCGTGAAGCCGCTCTTGCAAACTGTTCCTCCAGGCTTTTTGACTTGGATGCTCATCGGCGGCGCCTGCTTTACATTGGGAATCATCTTCTATGTTGCACGTAAGATGCCTTTTCATCATGCCATCTGGCATCTCTTTGTTTTAGGGGGATGTATCTGTCACTTCTTTGGCATGTTGGTCTTGATGAAATAGTATCATGCTTGCTTGATTTGCCGGCAATTGCAATACTTTTAAAAAGAGGCTCATTTTCAATTATAGTGGGTAAGCCACTTTAAGTCGAATGCATTAAGATGTAATACTTTAAACCAAAACACTTTTGTAGCTTCAGCGCAATTTTGCGCATGAAATTTGCTTATGTAATGCTTGTTTCCAACCTCTTCCTTATTGGGTTCCGGTCATGATATGGTCATGATGTGGTCATCACCATGACCATATCATAAGCAGAACATAGGCTGAACCATATAAGGAAGCAGTGGTTTACCCTTATCGTCCATAAGTTTGCTCATCGATATGGAATAGTATTCAAACATTGAAGATATTTAGGACTTTAGTTTTCTTTATTATTTGTTAACCCGCCATGGTTGAACTTGAGTCTAAAAAAGATAGCCTTATAGCTCTGTTTTCAGAAACCTGCCCACCACTTTGATCAGCTTGCCGCTTTTGAAGGATACCGTCACGATGGCGTCCTCATCCATCCCGTTTACCGCCAAGATCACCCCATCTTGATATTCATCGTGCCACACCTTTTGCCCAATCTTATAATGCTTTTGACTGTCTCGCAGCTTTGACTTGGGCTTTTTATATGCAGAAGGTGCTCTTTGCGGGATCGCCGTATGAGCGTCCAAGACCGATGTATCCAAGCCCCTGAGAAAGAGGCTGGGGCGAGTGACCATAAAAGCGTCATAGAGTCTTCGCGTTTGAGCCAGACTGAGCACGAGCCGTCTCTTTGCCCGCGTGATCCCAACATAGAAGAGGCGCCGTTCTTCCTCAATCTCTTCCCGCGTCTCCATGCTCATCCTATGCGGCAAGAGCTCGTCTTCCATCCCTGCGATATAGACGGTGTCAAACTCCAAGCCCTTTGCATTGTGCAGGGTCATCAGCATGATGCTCTCCTGCTCTGAGTCCGCCCTATCGAGATCAGTCTGCAAAGCCACATGCGGCATGAAGTCTGCCAGCAGCGCAGCTCTCTGATTCTCCTCGCTAAAGCGTTCGGCAAATTCACTGACGGAGGCCACGAACTCGATGAGGTTTTCCGCACGCGCAATCTCTTTCGGATCGCTACTCTTGCGATATTGACTGATCAAGCCCAATTCTTCCACGAGTTCTTTGACCAATTCGGTGACCTGCTCTTTGCCCACTCTTTTGGTATATCCTTGCATCATCTCAGCAAATTCATTGACCTTGGCTTGGAGCCCGGAGTTGATATTGGGGAGCGAATAGACGTTTTGCACAGCTTGTGACATCGTGATACGAGCATCCGCTGCGTGTGAGAGAAGGCGTCCCACCGTGGTCTGCCCTATCCCACGCGGGGGCTCGTTTATGATCCTGATCAGGCTCTCATTATCAGCGGGATTTAGCATCACATTTAGATAGGCGATGAGGTCTTTCACCTCTTTACGTTGATAGAAGTTTTGGCTGCCCACGATGGTATAGGGCACCTTCTTTTGAGTGAGTGCAATCTCAAAAAGCCTGCTTTGGGCATTGGTTCGATAGAGCACGACCATCTCGGATAGGGGTAGCCCACTCTGCCACACCTCATATATGTCTTCTGCGATCATATCCGCTTCGAGATTTGCATCGGCATAGACCTTAAGAGTTGGCTTGAGTCCTTCACCGAGCTCACTGAAAAGTGCCTTGGGATGCCTCTGCCTATTCTCTTTGATGACGGCATTTGCCAAGCGTAGGATGCCATTTGTGCTGCGATAGTTCTGTTCAAGACGGATCTTGCGAACCTCATTATAGTCCTTTTCAAATTCCAGGATATTACGGAGGCTGGCACCTCTGAAGCTATAGATAGCCTGATCGTCGTCACCCACCACACAGACGCGTTGATGCCCCTGTCCCAATTGGTGAATGATCTCAAATTGCGCCATATTTGTATCCTGATATTCGTCTATCATGATATATTGGAAGATATCGCGATACTTATTGCGCAGCGTTTCGTGGCTTTGGAGCAGTCTTGCCG
>FZPS01000122.1_pt66 | contig 32597 bp, 25 predicted proteins | sample 1817821 | NCBI WGS metagenome assembly FZPS01 (sample SAMEA104158645, study PRJEB21678) | metagenome | place: Germany | collected 2015-04-21
GGCGAGGACCGGGAGGAGGGGGGCTAGGGGGGTGGCTGTGGGGGTCGGGGTCACGGGGGTCGTGGTGGTCGTGGTGGTCGTGGTGGTCGTCGCCGTCGTGACTGTTGAGTCAGGTTCTGCTGGCGCAGCAGGGACCAGGAGGACGTAGGACCCGCCCCGGGTGATTGTGGTCGTGATCCAGTCACCCTCTATCTTCGAGGGGACCGCCGACCAGGTGCCGTTCTCGAGCCTGGCGATCGTCGCCGTGGTGTCGGCCGACGCAAGGTGGAAGGAGAGGACGGCGGCAGGGTTGAACGTGCGGTCAGCGGGGGTCACGGCGTAGGCGCTCCCGGCCGTGGACCAGCCCTCGGGGAGGGTGCCCTCGATGGCGAGCGCGAGGAGCGTGACCCCGTCGATGTCGGTCCCGGTGAGGGAGACCTTACCATCGACAGAGGAGGTCGTCGCGGGGGCGGGGCCTGAGGAGCCAGAAGAACCACCTCCACCGCCGCCGCCACCGCCAGAGCCACCGCCAGAGCCACCGCCGCCGCCACCGGAACCGCCCGATGAGGAGGATCCGATGGCGATCTTCTGGGAGAGGGCCTCTGTACCGTCGATGTAGACAGCGATCGTCGCGGTGCCGCGCTCGACCCCCTCAAGGGCAAACGAGATCTTGCCGTCGCCTGGCCCTTTCTTCTTGCCGGTCATCGTCATCTCGGCGATGATGCTCCTGGCCGTGGGGGTAGCCCTCCCGTCGAGGACGACCGACTCGTAAGTGCCGCTTGAGATGTCGTAAGGCTGGGTGGTCCTGAAAACGCCATTATCATTGGCGCTGCCACTCATACTGAGCGAAGAATCTCCCTTCTTGGCCGAGAGCCCGGTCCAGTTCGTGCCGCTGGTATACGCGCTCACTTCCCCCTCGCTGAGCGAGAAGGGGAGAGTGAGGTCACGGGCCGTAAAGGCGAACTTCTCGCCCGGGTTCACGTCGAACTCCGCACTGATTGCAAGAGAGAAGACGGCATCATCAGGAAGGTCCTTCACGTCCACGGTAACCGTATCCCCGGCATCAATCTTCGTCGGGGATATGGTGACCGAAGCCGCCGTTGCGGCCGGGATCAGAAGGAAGAGCAGGATCATAAACACAGCATATCTTTTCATTGAGAAAAACTCCTTCTTCTTTGAACAAGGTATAGATGAGCGTTTGAAATAAAAAGGTTTATGAAATCGTAAAGTGAACTGAAACATCATGAACCAAAAGGAAGGTCTGTTGTTATTGGGGGTCATCATCACCCTCTTCTGCGTTCCTGCAGCAGTGGCCGCTGCAGACGGGGATGCCTACATCAAGGTGGTCCTTGATAAACCCAAAGAATACCTTAACTTGAACATCACGACGATGGACGCCCTCGATCCCCTGGATACAGGAAAGACTTCGGTGACCCTTGAGAGCACCGAAGCGGGCGACCTCAAGGCCATCGAGTACCCACTATTAGACTCAGTCACCCGCACGTTCGACCCGGCGAGCGGCACCTACCACGGGGCGAACGTGACCGTAACAGAAAATAACAAGACCATCAACGGGAGCACCCTCCCGCGCGACTATCAAGTTTATACCAACCGGACCATCCCGACCTTCACCGTGAAGGTCCCCGGTCGGGAGGGCAACGTCCTCATGATCAAAGTCCCGGAGAACCTTCCAGAAGGCGGGAACTTCACTGAGCTCTTCAAGGCTGCGGCCAAAGACGGGTACTTCTTCGCCGAACAAGGATTGTGCTGGACACTGAAAAATGGGGCTGTTCTGGGCAGAGACGGCACTGTCAACTACTATGAGGACAACCTGACCCGCACGCTGCTTGAGAACGAGGTCAACCTTGACTGCTACAAGTTCGAAACGGGTAAGACAGATCCCGATTTCTTCAACAGAGTTCCCAGGCCCCCCGCCGGGGAGTACCTCATCGCGGCGGTGAAGTACAACGGCACCACGGACACGATGCACGTCCTTGCCGCCATGCCGGTCCTCATCCTCAACGGGAACCAGGCCGTCGCCTGGGACGGCGGCGACCCCTACTACCAGGACCAGAACAAGGACGTGAACGTCTCGTTCAGCGGAGGCGTGGACAAGGTCGCCTACGCCCTGGTCAAGAAGGATACGCTGTACGGCCTCGATATGAAGGTCAATACCATAGAACTCGCCAAACAGCCTATTCCGACCTCGGCGGCCGATCTGGTCTCGATCTTAAAGACGATCGCCGGCGAAGCAACCCCGGTCACCTACACCCTGACCGTGGATGGTGTCCCGACCAACGTCAGCGGTGGCTCCGGCTTCGTCATCGCCAAAGGCTACGGATGCGCAGGTTACGCCAACAGCAATTCCGTGGAAGTTGCCGCCGCAACCCTCCAGAAACTCAACCCCGGCACCTACTATCTCTACGCTCTGGGCATGGACGGCCAGAAAGTCGTTGCCATCGACCAGAAAGAAGTCGTTATCAAGGCAAACAGGTCCACGCCCACCCCCGGCGGTGGCGGCGGTGGCGGCGGTGGCGGCGGTGGCGGCAGCAGCTACACCTCCTACACCGAGACGGGCACCCTGAAGGTCGGCAACACAGGCACCGTGCTACGGTCCATCAAGGTGAAAGCCGAGGATGGGATCGGGAGCCTCTTCGTTCCGATCGGCACAACGGCGCTTGATGCGGACGGCAAACCGCTCTCCGAGGTCTCCATCACCGCGATCGGCCGCGCTGACCTGCCCGATGTCCCGTATGGAGCAGCATACACCTTCGCCGGTTACGCCTATGAGACCAGCCCCGACGGCGCCACCTTTGAGCCGGAGATCACACTCTCGCTCGAGTTCCCCGATGCGGACTGGAACGCCCTGGACCCCGATAACAACAACTTCATCGTGAAGTGGTACAACGAGGAGACCTACCAGTGGGAGGACGTCCCGACAACGGTCTTCCAGAGCACAAAGAGCGTGGATGCAAAGATTACTCACTTCAGCACCTTTGCGCTCTTCAGCGAGCCGGTAACAACACCGATCGATACCTCACCAACAACCCCAACAACCCCATCAACTCCGCCAGCTGATGAGGCGCCGCCCACCGAAGGACTGTCCATGACGATGATCATCGTGATCCTCATCATAATCATCATCGTGATCGCGGCAGGCTACTACTTCCTGGTGCGGAAGTAAAACCCTCACCTTTTTTGTACGAAACCCCCGTGAGGCAGAGCCTCATGCCGCGCGGATAAAAATCCTCTGCCCCGCGCTGACGCGGCAGTGGACCGCAACAGACCTTCACGCACGCCAGCGGCCCACCCCCCGGCCCGGCGCATACCCCGCGCTCTCCCGGCGACCGGGAGTGCGGCGAGAAGACCATAAACCCGCGGCCGGGAGACGCGCCCACTCCCGGTGATCTTTTGCGCCCAAAAAAGAAGTGAGAGGGATTCGCCGCCCGCCCGAACCCGGATTAAGGATCACTCACGCTGCAGCGGGCGCCTCAGCAGGCAGCACCTCCTCACGCTGCGGCAGGATGATCCAGATCAGGATATAGACGACGATACCCGGGACGAACCCCGTGACCGCGGTGATGGCAGCCCAGATCACCCGGATGACGTTCGGGTCGATATCAAGGTATTCTCCGATGCCGCCACACACCCCGGCGATCCACCGGTCGGTTGTTGAACGATATAACTTCTTCATGCCAGTTCTTCCGGGTGCTCACTCAAGCTGCAGAGATGATAGACTTTTCCCGGGTGGAGCCAAGCACCTCAGGCCTGCGGGAGGGGGGCACAGACATCACAACCACCGCAGGGAACCTCCTCAAACCGCTCCCCGAAATACTCCAGGACCTGCCGTCTCCGGCACACCCCCGTCGTGCTGCAGTAGTCCACCATCCTCTGCAATTTCGAACGCGCAACCCTGCGCTGGAACTCAGAGGGCAGGTCGCGGTCGATGAAGGACCTCAGGCGTCTTGCGTCGTCATCATGATAGAAGAGGATACAGTCGCTCTCGCCCCCGTCCCTCCCCGCCCGACCGCTCTCCTGATAGTAGGCCTCAAGCGTCTTTGGCATATCGTAGTGGACGACAAACCTGACATCCGGCTTATCGATGCCCATACCAAAAGCGCTCGTCGCACAGACGACCGGGACCTTCCCTGCCATGAACCGGTCATGCGTCCGCTCCCGGGCCGCTGCCGTCATCCCGGCATGGTAGGGGAGCGCCCGGAGCCCGTCAGCCCGGAGCCGGGCTGCAAGCGTCGCAGCCCCATCCCGCGTTGCAAGATAGACGATCCCGGCCTCACCCCCCCGCCCCTGCAGGTAACCACAGAGGCGCTCGTACGCGTCCTCTCCTTTCGGGACGACGACATACCTGAGGTTCTCCCGGTTGAAACTCCCGACATAGACCGGGGGATTGTTGAGGTTGAGCTGCCGCACGATATCATCACGGACGTCCGGCGTCGCGGTCGCTGTCAGGGCAACCATCGGCACCTGCGGGAACCGTTCTTTCAGGACCCGGAGCGCCCGATACTCCGGGCGGAACTGGTGCCCCCACATCGATATGCAGTGCGCCTCGTCGACCGCGATGAGTGTTATGGGGAGAGACGCGACGAGGGTGAGGAAGTCGTCACTGACCGCCTTCTCCGGCGAGACGTAGAGGATCTGGACGATACCCTCTTCAAGTTCCGAGAGGATCCGCCGCGTCGCCGCATAAGAGCAGGAAGAGTTCAGCGCTTCCGCAGGGATCCCGCGGCCCTGCAGGTCATCGACCTGGTCTTTCATCAGGGCGATGAGCGGCGATATCACGAGCGTCACACCATCGCCGATGAGCGCGGGGACCTGGTAGCAGAGCGACTTACCCCCGCCGGTCGCAAGCACCGCAAGGACGTCGCGCCCCTCCAGGAGGTCCTGGATGATCTCCCGCTGGTAGGGCTTAAACGCCGTATGCCCAAAATAGCGCTGCAGAATGAGATGCAGGCGATCCATCACCAGAGATAGGCGCTCTACCGGCATAGCATCTTCGCAAGGATGAGATCCAGGACCCGGGGACCTCCGTGGGGGGAGAGGGTCCCCCGCCATACCCCGGGAGGGAGATCGTCCGGCCAGTCTCAGGAAGCGAGCGATGAGAACCCGCCCGGTCGCAATCCCGGGGCCAACCCATGCCCTGTATCACCGCCCTGCGGTTTTTCGCGACCCTTCCCCTTCTGCAGGGAGTCAATACCATACACGTGAACTACCCCCGCTTGCGCAAGGGGACTTCTCGCCTGTTGAGTTAATCCGGGACCTCTTCCCAGAACCCGATGATGGCAGAGAGGATCCTCCCCCGCAGTTCGGCAATCCTTGCCTCGTCGACCTGGTGAGTCTCGGGGTCGATGTAGCCGTCAGTCTCATAGAGGTCGCGGTTAACCTCGACCTGGATCCAGGGGGTCCGTGTCCGCCGGTAGTGCGCAACCGTTATGAACCCGCCCCTGAAGGGATCGTTCATCGCGATCCGCCCCTCCCCGTCGAACTCATCCTGGAACGACCGGGCAAGAGCAGAAAGCCACTCCGGCGGGCAGGTCACAAGACCCCCCTTCCTGCGAGGCCTCCCGTTTCGGTCGCCCCTGTTGCTCAGGCAGAAGAGCGGACGCGGGCGTCCTGCATCCTTCTGGATCGGAGGGGCCGTGGGCAACATGCTGTGGCAGTCGAAGGCGATCTCGATGGAATGGGCATCGATGAGATTGGCCAGCCGGTTATGGAACGGAAAGTAGTATCTCTGCAGGAGGGTTCCGATCAACTCCCTCCCGGGCACCAGGCCCTTCCGGTACACGGGAGTCCCATCCTGCGTGGTCACCTTGACCACACCGTCCCGGGTCCGCGGCGGGTACTCGTAGGGCGCCCGGTTAGGGTCGACAAAGATCCGGGAGACCTCAAAGTCTACCAGCGCCTCCGCTGCATCATCGAATCCGTAGAGGAGGCGGGTATGGGGGTCGCTGTTAAAGATTATCTCCCTCCGCGAGAGATTGGCGAGACCCCTGACCTCTGGCGGAACCGAGACACCGCTGTGGGGGATGGAGAAGAGGAACGGGTAGCGGCCGCTCAACCTCTCCTCCCTCCTCCCCGGCGTCTCCAGGAACTGACATTCATACCTCTACCTGGAGTATGGAGATAACCAGATACAAAAGCGCATTGGTCAAAGGCTACCCGACCCCGATGGGGGTCCGGCCGAATACGCATCCATCCTGCGGGGCGGAAAAAACCCTGGCCCCGGAGCGATACAATATTCACCCTGTATGACTCATTCCACCGGTATCAGAGTTGTTTTGCACCCACTGCAGGCAGGAATCGCTCAAACAGGATGCTCCCCCGGCAAAATCCACGTCCGTGGGGATCGTTAGCGACGGGGTGAGGAGGCGGCATGACAGAAGAAGATATGGGAAGAGAGCGATGGTCGTCGACAGTGGGCTTCATCCTTGCAAGCATCGGGTCGGCCGTAGGAATCGGGAACGTCTGGCGGTTCCCCTACATCGTGGGCACCAACGGCGGCGGCGCGTTCCTGATCCCGTACCTGGTCTCAGTCTTCCTCTTCGGCCTCCCCCTGATGATGCTTGAGTTCGCCATCGGGCGCAGTACCGGGACATCGGTGGTCGCCGCTTTCCGGTCCATACAGGGCCGGTTCTCTGTTGCGGGCCTGGCTGTCGTCGCCGTCGCCGGCCTGGTACTCAGTTACTACCTCGTGATCACGAGCTGGGTGCTCGCCTACGCCCTCTTCTTTGCCCTCAACCGGCCGATGGAGTTTGGTGCGTTCACAGGCTCATACTTCCCGCTCATCTTCTACCTCATCTCCGGGACGGCCGTCTTCTTGACAGTGCGCTCCGGGGTCAGAGAGGGGATCGAACGGGTCTCCCGGATCCTCATCCCGGTCCTGGTCGTGATCCTCCTCTTCCTCGTGGTCTTCGCGCTCACCCGTTCAGGGGCCGCGGCCGGGATCGCGTTCTACCTCTCCCCTGACTACTCAAGACTTGCCGACCCGACCGTCTGGACCGCGGCGTTCGGGCAGACCTTCTTCTCGCTCTCGGTGGGCATGGGTGTTATGCTCACCTACGGGAGTTACCTGGAGAGAGGAGACCTCTTCCAGAACGCCTCTGTCATTGCCGTCACCGATATGCTGATCGCCATCCTCGCCGGACTCGTGATCTTCCCCCTGGTCTTCACCGCAGGCCTTGACCCTGCAGCCGGGGTGAACCTCACGTTCATCACCCTGCCCGCCGCCTTTCTCGAGATGCGGTCTGGCATGCTCTTTGGAGCGCTCTTCTTCACGATGCTCTTTGCTGCGGCGCTCACCTCCGCGGTATCCATGCTCGAGGTCCCGGTGGCGGCCATGATGGACTCATGCGGCTACTCCCGGAAGCGTGCGACGCTCCTCGCCTCCGGCATAATCATGCTCTTCGGGCTTCCGTCAGCCCTCAGCTACACCGCCCTCGAACTCGAACTCTTCGGGACTCCGCTCCTCGACCTGGGCGACTATCTCTTCGGGACGATCGGTCTCATCGTCGCAGGACTGATCATCAGCATCGTCGGGGGATGGTACATGGACCGCTCCCGCATCTGTGCAGAGATCGGCGGTTGCAGGTGGCAGCAGAGGGTCTATGTGGCGCTCATCCGTTACTGCGTTCCGACAGTCCTGCTGGTCACCCTGCTCGCAAGCCTTCTCCGGGTCGGAGGATGAACGGCACCGGCGGTGACATGGGACGCCCGCCCCCCCACCGCGGTCCACAAAAAAGAGTTACTGGGACTGGATGAACCAGCCGGTCCGGGTGTTGTCGAGCGTGGCCGGAGAGTTCGACGCGGTCATGAGACTGACGACGACCATGGCAAGGACCGAGATCGCCAGTGCGTAGAAGCTGAAATGCACCGGGAGCGGCGCCACAAACTGGTGCCAGTAGCCAAAGACCGTGGCTGCGGCAAGCCCGAGCCCCATGCTCGCGATCGCTCCTTCCCTGGTGGCCCCACGCCAGTAGAGCCCGGCAAGCAGCGGGACCGCGAACGTCGCGAGCATGACCCCGATACCCATCCAGATCAGCCAGGCAAGCATCGGCGGCGGGTTGATGGCAAGCCAGAGCGTGCCCCCCGCGGCAGCGACGACCGCGACCTTCGAGACGAGGAGCACCTCGTTATCAGGCGCCGAAGGCCGGAGGATGTTCTTGTAGATGTCCCACGCGAACGTGGTGCCGATGGTGAGCATAAGCCGGTCGGTTGTGGACATCACCGCAGCAAGGACGATCACCGCGAAAAGCGCCCAGAACACCACGTTCGGCATGGCATACTCGACGCCCACAATGAAAGCGAAGTCCTGGGCATTCACGGCGTCAGGGAGCGCCAGCGCCCCCTCCTCGACGAGCGACCGCACAGCAAACCCGGTGAACTTCACCAGGAACATCACGACCGCATAGATCCCGAACGCGATCAGCGGCGACCACTTGAAGTAGCGGGCTTCCTTTGCCGCAAGCACGTTATTGATGACGTGCGGTGCACAGGCAAGCCCGACCATCAGGAGGATCCCAAACGAGACGAGGAACTCGGGCGTCGCATACGCGTATGAGGCGTAGGCAGGGCTCGGGAACCAGGGTTCGACGAAGTTCGGGTCGACCCCGGCAAGCACGGTATTGATGTGAGAGAGCCCGCCGGCGCTTGCGATGACAAACGGCGCCATCAAAAGGACGCCGACGATCAGGATACCTCCCTGGATCAGGGTCGTCCAGGATACAGCGTAGAGACCCCCGACGACCGTGTAGGCGGTGATGATGATCCCGGAGATGAGCAGGGCCTGCCAGTGCGGGATGCCGAAGAGCCAGACGAGCACGATGCTGATGGCGGTGTACTGCCCCACCAGGTAGATCAGCGAGACGACGATCCCTGAGAGCGCGGAGAGCCCCCGGAGCCCCCTCGGACTCTCGAACCGGTCCGCAAGATAGTCCTGGACGGTCATGTAGCCCCGCTCCTTCCCGACAGCGTGGAGTTTCACCCCGAAGACGATGATACAGAACGAGGCCGCAAGCGGCACAAAGATCTGCTCCCATATCCCGGGCCAGCCTGAGGTATAGCCAAACCCGCTGACGCCAAGCAGGGTCATCCCGCTGCAGACCGAGCAGATGATCAGGATCGTGAAGACCCAGAACCCAAGCGACCTCCCGGCGAGGATATAGTCCTCGGTGGTATGGATCTTCTTTGAGGCCCAGCTCCCGATGCCGATGAGCACAACGAAGTAGAGTCCGATCAGTACAAACGTTATCGGGTCAGCCATTCACCAGGCCTCCCTGAAGGAGATCCCCCAGAGGGCGAGCACCATGAAGACCAGGGCGACGGCGCCGCCCACGATCAGTCCTGTGTGAAGAGGTAATCCGAAGAACATACCATGTCAGTGTGAGACATGCTAACATATAACACGATCGCTAGAAGCAGGAATATCACCCCGATCAGGAGGGAGCCTGCGCATACCAAAAAGAATGTTATTTGGAACTCGTCACGGTCTTTGCGCCCCGGAGGATGGCAATCTTTCCCGTGCGAACGAGTTCCTTGATCCCGTACTGGCGCAGAAGTTTCTCGAGCGCGTCGATCTTGCCGGTATCCCCGGCCACCTGGAGCACCAGCGTCTTTGCCCCGACATCCACGACCTGGGCCCGGAAGATGTTGGCGATCTGGAGGATCTCGGCGCGGGAGGTGCCCGGCTCGGCAGCCACCTTGATGAGGGCGAGCTCCCGCTCCACGCTCTCCCGCTCAGTCAGGTCAGAGACCTTGATGACATCGATGAGCTTGTTGGTCTGCTTTATCACCTGCTCGACGACGGCACCATCGCCGTTCACCACGATCGTGATCCTGCTCATACCCGGCTCCTCGCAGGTCCCGACGGCGAGACTCTCGATGTTGAACCCCCGGCGCGAGAACATGCCCGCGACCCGGCTCAGGACGCCAGCCCGGTTCTCCACGAGGACGCTTATCGTGTGCGACTTCATTCCTGATGCACCCCGATCATCTCGTTGATCGCAGCCCCGGCCGGGACCATCGGGAAGACGTTCTCCTCCCGCTCGATCCTGAAGTCCAGGACGAACGGCCCGTCGGTCGCAAGCGCAGCCTGGAGTGCCTCCAGGACATCTTCCTTCTCATCGACCATGATACCCTCTATCCCGTAGGCATGTGCAATCTTCACAAAGTCCACCGGTGGAAGCTCGGTGTAGGCGTAGCGACGGTCGTAGAAGAGCTCCTGCCACTGCCGGACCATACCGAGGTACATGTTGTTTAAGATCACGACCTTGACGGGGATGGTGTGGTGCGCCACCGTCCCGAGTTCCTGGATGTTCATCTGGAAACTCCCATCGCCGGCGATGTCGAAGACCGGGAGATCTGGCCTGGCGAAATGGGCGCCGATGGCTGCCGGAAACCCGTACCCCATCGTCCCGAGACCGCCCGAGGTGAGCCAGGTGCGGGGCTTCCTGAAACAGTAGTAGAGCGCGGTCCACATCTGGTTCTGGCCCACCTCGCTTGCGATGATCGCTTCCCCCTTCAGGAGGTCGGAGAGCTCCTGGATGACGTACTGCGGGCGGAGCCGGTCGTCGTCGCGGTAGCGGAGGGGGTACTGGGCCCTCCAGGTGTTGATCCTCGTAATCCAGCGCGCCGTATCCCCTCGTCTCTGCATCCGCTGGAGGAGGGTCTGGAGCACCGCTTTCACATCGCCCACGATCGGGACGTCGACCGCTTTGTTCTTCCCGATCTCGGCAGGGTCGATATCGATATGGATGATCGCGGCGTTCGGCGCGAAGGTCTCGATCTTGCCGGTCACCCGGTCGTCGAACCGGGCGCCGATGGCAATGAGGAGATCACACTCAGTGACCGCGTAGTTCGCGGTCTGGGTGCCGTGCATCCCGAGCATGCCGAGGTTGAGCGGGTGGTCGCCCGGGACGGCGCCAAGCGCCATCAGGGTCGTCGTCACCGGGATGGCGGCAGCCTCGACAAACTTCAGGAGTTCTGCCGATGCCCCTGAGTGGACCACACCACCGCCGGCGTAGATCAGGGGACGCTCCGCCTGCGCGATCAGGTCGAGCGCTTTATCGATCTGGCGGACGTGGCCCTCGTAGGTTGGCTGGTAGCCCCTGAGAGAGACCCCCCCTGGAGCAGCCCTCCCGCCTGTCACCGGGCCGTTGGTGACGTCTTTTGGAAGGTCGATCAGCACCGGGCCTGGCCGGCCGGTCCGCGCGATGTAGAACGCCTCCTGGACCACGCAGTCGAGGTCATCGGCGTCCTTCACCAGGTAGTTGTGCTTGGTGATCGGCATCGTGATGCCGGTGATATCAGATTCCTGGAACGCGTCGTTCCCGAGCATGCCGGTCGGTACCTGGCCGGTGAGCGCTACGATCGGGACAGAGTCCATGTAGGCCGTCGCGATCCCGGTTACCAGATTACACGCGCCGGGACCTGAGGTAGCAAGGCATACCCCTACCCGGCCGCTGGCCCGTGCGTAGCCATCGGCTGCATGTGCCGCTGCCTGTTCATGCCTCACCAGTACGTGCCGGATCGACGAGTCGTAGAGTTCGTCGTAGATCGGCAACACTGAGCCACCGGGGTAGCCGAATATGATGTCCACCCCTTCGCGCTGTAGCGCTTCAATTAGAGTCCTGGCTCCGGTCTTCATGCTCTTCCCTGAGTAATCTGTTCATTCCGGCAATAACTGCTTCGACACTTGCCATGATGATGTCGGTCCTCGCGCCCCGCGATGTCACGGTCTTCCCATCCTTGCTGAGTTTCACCGCTACATCAACGAGGGCGTCAGTGCCGCCGGTTATGGCATCAACACGGTATTCTTCGAGCCGCACGCTGCCGACGTCGGCCACCGAACGCTGGAGCGCGCGGATCGCAGCATCCACCGGCCCGTTCCCGACTGCGGCACCGGTGATCTCGTCGCCGTTGACGAGCATCGTTACCGATGCGGTCGGCATTGCGTTGCTCCCTGAGACGATGGTGAACTGGCGGAGCTGGATACAGGGCGTAAACTTGATCGCCATGACGGCATCGGCGATCGCCATGATGTCGGCATCGGTTACCCGCATCCCGGTGTCCCCGAGCTGCTTGATCCGCGCCACGATCTCGGCGAGCTGTTCACTGTCCGGGGCATACCCCATATCGTGGAGTGCGGCCTCGACCGCCGTCGAGCCTGAGTGTTTGCCAAGGACAATGCGCCGCTTCCGTCCAACCTGTTCTGGCGGGATCGATTCGTAGGTGCTTGCGTCCCGCATCACCCCGTGGGCGTGGATCCCGCTCTCGTGGGTGAAGGCCATCTCGCCGACGATCGGTTTGTTGGTCGCAAGCGGCACCCCGGTGAGCCGGGCGACGTGGGTCGCGAGCGGATAGAGTTCTTCGGTCACAATGCCGGTATCGATCCCGTAGAGCACCTCAAGCGCCATCACCAGCTCCTCGAGAGCCGTGTTTCCTGCCCGCTCGCCGAGGCCGTTGACGGTGACGTGGGCAGAGGATGCCCCGGCACGGAGGGCGGCAACCGAGTTTGCGAGCGCGAACCCGAGGTCGTCGTGGCAGTGGATGGAGAGCGGCGCAAAGAGGAGGGGCGGGATGAGTGCAGCGGTCCGTTCGGGCGTGAGGAGTCCGACGGTGTCGCAGAAGCAGAGCCGGTCTGCGCCGCGCTCAACCCCTCCCTGAAAGACCGCCGCGAGGAACGCCTGGTCGGCGCGGGATGCGTCTTCCCCGGAGAGTTCGACGATGAGACCGCGGTCTTTTGCGTACTCGACAGCATTCCAGGCCATAGCGCAGACCTGTTCACGGGTTTTGCGGAGTTTCTTTGTGATGTGCAGGTCGCTTACCGGGACGACGAGGTGGACAGAGTCGGCACCGGCATCGGCGGCAAGATCGATATCACCCGGGAGTGCCCGGACATACGTGCAACACTCGGCGGCGAGCCCGGAATCGGCGATGGCGCGGATGGATTCGCGTTCTCCAAGCGATGCGGCTGCAGAGCCGGCTTCGATGACGTGGACGCCGACGTCGGCAAGGTGCGTTGCGATCTCAAGTTTCTCGGCCGGCGTCAGTGAGACACCTGGTGTCTGTTCGCCGTCCCGTAAGGTAGTGTCAAAAAAGCGGATCGATTCAGCAAATAAAACAATCACTCATAGTGGGTTTCACCGCAAATAATTGGGAGGAGCAATATTTAAACGTTGGGGAAATGGGGGGAGGGGGGTTATGCCGGCGCCGGGGCGCTCTCGTAGATGAGGGTGATGGAGCGGTAGGTGAAGATGATGAACGCCGGCGTGAGGAGAAAGAGGATGATTCTGCCGACGAGCGGCACCAGGATGAGGGCGAACTCCACGACCGCGACGGTCAGCACGACGAGGGGGATGAAGCAGTTCAGCCGCCTGATCTTGTTGATGTGGGCAAGGAGCCGACCACGATGGCGGCAAGGAGGAAGAGGACACGGAGAGCCAAGCCCCTTCTCCCCGGGGATGTTTGATACCGAGAAGGATCGTCTACAATCAGACCGTCCTGGCAACGGTCCCCTGGGGACCTTCAATCACCGGAGACTTCCGGGACGACCTATCGCCACAAACTCATCCCACCCCACCCCTGCGGGGTGGAGGTTTCCAGGTCTCGCCTCTCCAGTGAGAGGTTGCCTCTCCATGGCGATATCCCCCTGTCCACGGCACAGGTACACCTCCTCCGCGATCCTGCTCAGACAAACACCTCCTCCAGTAGGTTGAGAGGGCGCCTGCCTGCCGAGCAGAACCTGAGAGTCCCAAACGCCCCACCACGACCAGAACAGCGGTTGAACAGGGTCCTGTTCTGGTCGGCGCAGGGAAGCCAGGCCGGATGGAGAGGTTCCCGGTCCGGGATGACCGGCGTTCAGGGTGCTACAGGACCGGCTCTTGTCCCTCTCAAAGGAGCAAATCTGCGAAAAATAAGATTATTCCTGTTGCTACGCAGGCGCAGGCACGGACTCGTAGACCAGGGCCAGATAGCGGGCGTAGAAGACGGCAAACGCAACGTTGAGGAAGAGAACGATGATCCAGCCCAGGAAGGGTATCAAGGCGAGAAGGCTAACCACGCAGGAGTAGACGACCGCGATGACGACGATGATGAGGACCGCAAGGATCCAGGTTCCCCACCCGAGGTTGCCGATGTGCTCGAGGATCGCGCTGAAGTTGAACGCCTCGCCAAACCGCCCCGTGTGCGCAAACCGCAAGATTGCGAAGAGGGCGATGAAGGCGATGAGGAGCGCGATGAGGAGCGCGACGATGAGGGCGAGGAGGGTTCCTGCCAGTGCTGTGAGGATTCCGCTGGTGGCCCCGGCGAGGTCACCCGTCCCTATCCCGGCGATGATGCTGAGGCCGCCCAGGAGGAGGAAGATCAGGATCGCCGGGATCATGTAGACCAGCGTGATGATGTTCAGTTTCCAACCGTCGACGAAGAGCCTGCCCCACTCGTTGACTTCGGGGGCCGGGGTCTTTCCGGAGAGCACCCGCACCACGTAGCCGCTGAGGAGCGGGACTAGGAGCAGGGTGAAGGCCTGGATAAGGGAGAGAACCACCAGGAGGATCCACTGCATCCATTTTCCTACCAGGGCGTCTTTCGTATACGCAAACGACCTGGAGATCAGATTTCCATAATCCATGGGTGTATCCACCACGAGTACCTACGAGAAACCTAATTATAAATATGTTGATACTATCCCAGCATAATCCACCCTTTTTTTCAAGAACACAGTGATTGATATTATGATTGCTGTTAAATTCGGGAAAATAACGCCCGGATAGGAAAATGCAAGATTCTTGGCATGCAGAGATCTCAGTCCTGGCGACAGTGGCATCTACGACGTCTCCCCTCCCGGGGGTCCTCGCAGCGGCGATGTCAAGGGCAGGGGAGGCACCGCATCAATTTCCCCTTCCGGGGCCGGAGACAACCAGCTGGGTCAGAGGGTGCCCCTGTACCACCAGGGCCAGCAACAAGGGTTTCAACAGAGCCAAAAAAGAGATTGATACGGGGTTTAATGCCGGAAGTGGCGCACGCCCGTAAAGACCATCGCGACGTTGAGTCGGTTCGCCGCATCGATGACCTCCTGGTCCCTGATAGAGCCGCCCGGCTGGACAAGCGCCGTCGCCCCCGCTGCCGCCGCGACCTCCAGGGTATCAGGGAACGGCAGGAACGCATCCGACGCTACCGCCGAGCCGGCGAGCGACTTCCTGGCCTTCTTGACCGCGATCTCTGCGGATTCGACCCGGTTCATCTGCCCGGCGCCGATGCCGAGGACCGCTTTCTCGTCTGCAAACACGATAGCGTTGCTCTTCGTGTGCCGGCAGACCTTCAGGGCGAGTTCCATCGCCCGCATCTCACGGGCATCGGGCTCCCGCTCGGTCACAACCTTCCAGTCCTCGCGGTAGGGTGTAGCCCGCTGGACCAGGACACCACCATCGATGCTCCGGATCTCGTCCTGCACCACCGGTTCAGGGAGTCTGAGCACCCGCATGTTCTTCTTGACCTTCATGATCTCGAGGGCCTCCGGGGTGTAGGAAGGAGCGATCACGACCTCGACAAACGTCCTGGTGAGTTCTTGGGCGACATCCTCCGCTACCTCTCGGTTCATGGCGACGATCGAACCGTAGGCCGAGACCGGGTCAACCTCCCGTGCGGCGATGTAGGTCTCAAGGAGATCTTCGCCCGTCGCCACGCCACAGGGGTTGTTGTGCTTGACGATAACCGCGGCGCACTCCTCAAACTCCCTGAGCAGCCCGACCGCGGCATGGACGTCGAGGTAGTTGTTGTAGGACATCTCTTTGCCCTGGAGCGTCTCCGCCGCGGCGATGCCTGCATCACCATAGACCGCCGCCACCTGGTGGGGATTCTCTCCGTAACGCAGCGCCCGCCCGTTCCTGAACTGGACGGTGAGGACCTCAGGGAACGGCCGGTCGATCCCGGTGAGGTAGTTTGTGATCGCACCGTCATAGGCCGCCGTCCTGGCAAACGCCTTCGCGGCGAGGCTCAGCCGCTCCTCGGCCGTAAAGCCGCCACCCCGGACAGCATCCGCAACCATAGGATAGTCAGCAGGGTCCATCACGACCGCCACGTACCTGTGGTTCTTTGCCGCAGCCCGCACCATCGCCGGGCCGCCGATATCGATGTACTCGATGATCTCCTCGAGCGAGAGCCCGGCACCGCTCATCGCCTCGAAGGGGTAGAGGTTCACCACAACGAGGTCGATCGGCACGATCCCATGCTCCTGCATCACAGCGTCGTCGATGCCGCGGCGCCCGAGGATGCCCCCATGGATCTTCGGGTGGAGAGTCTTTACCCGGCCATGCATCATCTCGGGAAACCCGGTGTAGGTGGAGACATCAGTATACGGAACCCCTGCCTGCTGAAGCGCAGCCCCGGTGCCGCCGGAACTCAGGATCTGGTAGTCATGCTCGACAAGCACCTTTGCAAGATCAACGATGCCTGTTTTGTCCCAGACAGAGAGCAGTGCCCATTTCATGAGTACCTGTGAGCAGGATACAGAGATATATCTGGCGCCTCCCGCCAAATCGGTCGTCTGGCACCCTCCCGGGTCCAGGGAAACGAGAACGTCGGCATCAGGGGTACCGCCAGCACCCCTTCCTGAGAAAGGTAACCAGTATCCCGCCGATCCGCGTATCACGGGAGAATTTTGCCGAATGAGCCTCAAATCGCCAAACTGACCCCATATACAGGGTTGAATCCTGGCAGCGATCATTAATAATATATAGAACTACATTACAATAGATAACTAAATTCTATCATTTTCAAGCAGGTAAGGCGTATGAAGGAGGATACATCCGAACCAAACGAGAGACAACAAGATCTCACAAAAGAGGCGGATGCAGTATCTCCGGCGCTTGAAGAGATGCAGAGAGCATATAACGACCTCAACAGTCGTTATCTGCGCCTTGCAGCAGATTTCGAGAACTACCGGAAGCGGATGGCCCGGGAGATCGAGGCCCGCACCACGTTTGCCATCGAGGATTTCGCTGTGGAGTTGCTCGAGGTCATGGACAACTTTGAGCGAGCGGAAAAGGCCGATGGCGCAGGCCTCCGAGAAGGGATGGAGCAGATCAAGAAGCTCCTCATGGCCATCCTCGACCGACACGGCATCAGGCCCATGGAGTGCCGGGGCCTTCCTTTCGACCCGGAGCAGCAGGAGGCGATCGCCTACGTTCCTTCGGATGCAGAGGAAGGTATCGTGATCGACGAGGTCGTCCGCGGGTACTGCATGCAGGATAAGGTCATCAGGTGCGCAAAAGTAGTGGTATCTAAAGGAAAGGAGGAATAAAGTATGGTTTCAGAGAAAGTTCTTGGCATCGATCTTGGGACAACCAACTCATGCATGGCAATCATGGAAGGCGGACAGCCGGTGATCATCCCGAACGCAGAGGGCGGCAGGACCACCCCTTCGGTCGTAGCCTTCACCAAGGACGGTGAGCGACTGGTCGGCAGCGTCGCAAAGAGGCAGGCGATCACGAACCCGGACCGCACCATCCAGTCGATCAAGCGCAAGATGGGCACAAACGAGAAGGTCACCATCGGGGACAAGAGTTACACGCCGCAGGAGATCTCCGCGATGATCCTCCAGAAACTGAAGATGGACGCAGAGGAGTACCTGGGCGAGAAGATCAAGAAGGCTGTCATCACGGTCCCCGCCTACTTCAACGACGCTCAGAGGCAGGCGACGAAGGATGCAGGAACCATCGCCGGCCTCGAGGTGCTCCGGATCATCAACGAACCGACCGCGAGCGCGCTCGCCTACGGTATCGACAAGGAGGGCGAGGCCACGGTGCTTGTCTACGACCTCGGCGGCGGAACGTTTGATGTCTCCATCCTCCAGCTCGGCGACGGTGTCTTTGAGGTCAAGGCGACCGCAGGCATCAACCACCTCGGCGGCGACGACTTCGACAAACGGATCGTCGATTACCTGGTCGAGGAGTTCAAGAAGAAGGAGGGGGTCGACCTCAAGAAAGACCCGGTCGCCATGCAGCGCCTGCGCGATGCGGCCGAGAACGCGAAGATCGAGCTCTCCAGCGTCCAGAAGACCAACATCAACCTCCCCTACATCACCACAACCGAGAGCGGCCCCAAGTTCCTGGACATCGACCTCACCCGCTCGCAGTTTGAGCGCCTTATCGCCGACCTCGTCGACTCGACCCTCGGACCGGTGAGGCAGGCGCTCGCCGATGCTAAACTGAGCGCCGATGACATCGATCACGTCCTCCTCGTCGGCGGGTCGACCCGGGTACCGCTCGTGCAGGAGACCGTGAAGAAGGTCCTCAAGAAGGAGCCTGACAAAGGCATCAACCCTGACGAGTGTGTCGCGCTCGGCGCCGCAATCCAGGGCGGTGTGCTCACGGGCGAGACCAAGGACGTCCTGCTCCTGGACGTGACCCCGCTCTCGCTCGGTATCGAGACGCTTGGAGGTATTGCGACGAAGCTGATCGAGCGCAACACCACCATCCCGACGCGGAAGAGCCAGATCTTCTCGACCGCAGCCGATGGCCAGACCTCGGTCGAGATCCATGTTGTGCAGGGCGAACGGGCGCTTGCCAAGGACAACTTCACCCTGGGCAGGTTCCAGCTCACCGGGATTCCGCCCGCACCCCGGGGCATCCCGCAGATCGAGGTCACGTTCGATATCGATGCAAACGGTATCGTCCATGTCTCGGCAAAGGACCTCGGCACCGGGAACGAGCAGTCGATCACCATCAAACCGCAGGACTCCCGCCCCTCTGAGGCCGAGATCCAGCGGATGATGGACGACGCAAAGAAGTTCGAGGAGGAGGACCGGAAGAAGCGCGAGGAGATCGAACTGCGCAACACCGCAGATACCGCTATCTTCACCGCAGAGCGGGCCCTGAAAGATGCGGGAGATACGATCGATGCTGCGGACCGGCAGAAGATCGAGGACGGGATCACCGAACTTAAGAAGGCGCTCGAAGGTGATGACCTTGAAGCCATCAAACAGAAGATGGATGCCCTGACCGAAGCAGTATATGCAATCACGACAAAGATGTACCAGCAGGCCCAGGCTGCTCAGCAGCAGGCAGAAGGGGCTGCACAGAGGGATGACGATACCGTCGTTGATGCTGATTACGAAGTCAAAGAAGAGTGAGATTGATGGGTCCGGACAGCTACTATGAGATCCTCGGCGTCTCGCGAAACGCCGATGATAAGGAGATCAAGAAAGCCTACCGGAACCTGGCACGAAAATACCATCCCGACGTCTGCAAAGAGCCGGGGGCCGAGGAGAGGTTCAAGAAGATCAACGAGGCTTACAGCGTCCTCTCCGACCCCCAGAAACGCGCCCAGTATGACCGGATGGGACACGAAGCCTACAGCAACGCATCCCGGGGTTCGTACACCGGCGGGGGAGGGTTCTCTGGCGGGTTCAGCGCCGACTTCTCCGGGTTTGGGGATATCTTCGAGACCTTCTTTGGCGGCGGGTTCGGCGGCGGGACCAGGCAGCGTGCTGGCCCGCGCCCCGGGGCTGACCTCCTGATGAAGATGGAAGTGACGCTGGAGGAGGCGGTCTTTGGGGCCGAGAAAGAGGTCTCCCTCGATCATATCGAGCCCTGCCCTGCGTGCGACGGATCGGGGAGCGAGACGAGGAAGTTCACGACCTGCCCGACCTGCGGCGGCAGCGGCCAGATGCGGCAGGCGAGCCAGTCCATCTTCGGGAGTTTTGTCAGGATGAGCACCTGCACCGCCTGCGGTGGGCGGGGGAAGGTACCTGAATCCCCGTGCAAGACCTGCGGCGGCAGCGGGCACCGGCGTGCCCGGCAGACCGTGAAGGTCAAGATTCCGCCGGGCGTGGACACGGGCATGCGCCTGCGGATGGAGGGCTACGGCGACGCCGGGGAGTACGGGGCGCCGAGCGGGGATCTCTACATCGAGATCAGCGTCGCACCGCACGAAAAGTTCACCCGCCGGGGCGACGATCTGGAGACGACCGTCGATATCACCCCGGCCCAGGCGGCCCTGGGCTCCCGGGTCGAGGTCCAGACGATCGACGGGCGGACGGTTGTCCTCGATATCCCGGCCGGTGTGCAGCACAACACCGGGCTGAGGATACCGGGCGAGGGGGTGCGGTGGCAGACGAAGCCCGGAGATATGCTGGTGCGGGTGCGCATCGTCGTGCCCACGCGCCTGACTGACGAAGAGCGTGAACTCTATGGGCGCCTGCTTGAGATCGAGGGGCATAAACCCCTGGCCAGAGGCACCAAGAAGGGCAAAGGTTTTTTTCAGGACGTCGTCGACAAGGTCAAAGAGTCGGTGAAGTGAGTGCACCTGATGCATAGGTTCCGAATTCTCTGACCCTGTCAGGCCCCTGCTCTGGTTCTGGTGCCCGTCCCAGACCCGATAGGGGCGGGTGACTGACGCAAGGCAGGGTCCCTGTCTCATCGACATGGCGGTGGGCCGGGGTGGGCATCACGCCCGGGGGTGGGGAACGGCCCCCCTCCCCGCAGGCGCCGAGCGAACCAATCGGGCTCTCATCTCATGCTCCCTTGAGAGTGGAGACCTCAAGCCAGGAGTACCCCGGAACGAGCCTTATTCTCCCGAATCTCGTGAAGTCAGCGTGTATGAGGAGGCGATCACCCGCATCCGCTGATGCGAACGGAAGACGTTCACGTGCTCAAACCCGGGAGGTTTTTTTGAAAATTTTGGATGCGATGGTCCACATGACCCGCCAAAACCTCTAATTTCCCGGCTAAATCCCGGAAAGACGCCTGTTTCTTCGTGATACCCGGATGGTGGAGAGAGACCTTCTCGGTCACCCGCATCCGCTGATGGCGTGGGAGACATACTTCTTTTTATTATAAATTTTTTAGAATAAACCACCGTAAAAGATATATATTTATACAACTATTCCCCCTTCACCGGCTAACCTAAGACCGGGCCTTATATCAAAATCCGCACTCCGTCTACCGGGTGCTCTGCTGAGCACCTGCTTTGGCCAGTCCGTTCGTGCTTACCGCTAGGTATGTACTGGCGGTCCTGGAATGGAGTGCAGAGATCACGTAAGGGGGGAAAAAATGACAAAAAAGAGTCATCTGGCACTCTTGTGTGCAGTCGTTATCATCGGGTTGCTGATACCGCCGGTTATGGCGGTAGAGCCTGCGCTTGGGGAACACATCCATCCCCTCCTCAACTATGCGCAGGAACGCCCTGATATCGACGGTAACATGATCGTCTGGGAAGACGACAGAAACGGTAACAAGGACATCTACTTCGGAAAGGTAGACGAATTCCGGGAATTGTCTGCTTACACCGGTAAGCAGATAACAACTAATCCCGCCTCGCAGGAGAAGCCGTCCATCTCGGGCGACTACATCGTCTGGCAGGATTACCGGAACGGGAACTGGGATATCTACCTCTACAAACGCTCTACCGGAAAAGAAACGCAGCTTACCGCCGATCCGGGCAAACAGTGGATGCCCATCGTCCGCGGGAACTACGCCGCCTGGTACGCGATCAATGACAGCAGTAGCAGGACAAACGTCGTCCTCTACGACATCGCTGCCGGGAAGGTGAAGAAGGTCATCGACTGTAACGCGCTGACGACGATTCCAGGAGGTCAAACCGAGTTCAAACCCGCACTCTCAGAGAAGTATGTCGCCTGGGTAGAAGGGGATGACTGGAAGGTCCAGGTCCATTACTATGACATCGCGGCCGAAAAGATAGTAGGCCCGGTATCCACGAGCACAGCAGCGACCCAGGCTTGGCCCTCGCTCCACGGGAGCCTTATTGTCTGGGAAGATTACCGGCATGGTAATGCTGACATCTACATGACCGATCTCGCGAATCCGTCCGAAGAGGAGCAGAGGATCACCTCCAACACCCTAGATCAGGTCTCCCCCGCGATTAGCGGGAGCATCATCGCATGGGAGGACTTGCGGAAGGGGCCGGATGGAAAGGGGGAGCGGGGTATCTTCCTGTATGACCTCAACTCCAGGGAAGAGAAATCAGTACGGCTGCCTGATGAAATTTATGGTGTGCACCTCTATCCCGCCGTCAGCGGCAACACCATCGTCTGGCAGAGCGGCAGGAGCTCTGGCTCAAACCTCTACATCTTCGTCTACGATCCCTCATCACCGGCCACACCGACCCTGACGAGCATCAAGGTCACACCACCCACGGCCATGCTCGAGGTCGGCGGGACAGAGAAGTTCGATGCAACCGCCTACGACCAGTTTGACAAACTCATGACCGGGATTACTGTCACCTGGGAAAGCAGCGACACAACCGTCGGAACCATCGATGCAGACGGGCACTTTACCGCCCTTGCTGCAGGTAAAACAACCATCACCGCAGCAGCCAACGGGGTGACCGGAACCGCGACCGTCACGGTCAGAGCCGATGAACCGGTGGACCCCATCGAACCAGTGGACCCGGTAGACCCGGTTCTCACCAGCATTCAGATAACGCCACCCACGGCCACGTTCGAGGTCGGCGGGACAAAGAAGTTCGATGCAACCGCCTACGACCAGTTTGACAAACTCATGACCGGGATTACTGTCACCTGGGAAAGCAGCGACACAACCGTCGGAACCATCGATGCAGACGGGCACTTTACCGCCCTTGCTGCAGGTAAAACAACCATCACCGCAGCAGCCAACGGGGTGACCGGAACCGCGACCGTCACGGTCAGAGCCGATGAACCGGTGGACCCCATCGAACCAGTGGACCCGGTAGACCCGGTTCTCACCAGCATTCAGATAACGCCGCCCAGGGCCACCCTGGAGGTCCACGACGACCAGAAGTTCATCGTGATCGCCTATGACCAGAACAACAACGTCATGCCTGCCGGTGAGGTCACCTGGGAAAGCAGCGACACAACCGTCGGAACCATCGATGCAGACGGCATCTTTACCGCCCTTGCTGAGGGCACAACAACCATCACCGCGAAGACCGGCAGCATCTCAGACGAGGCAGTCATCACCGTCAACGCCGCAGCGCCGGCGCTTGGAATGGTTGTCATCTCTCCGTCTGCGGTCATCCTGGAAGCCGGTGATACCCGGCAATTCGATCTCATCGCGTTCGACCCGTTCGGCACCAGCGTGCCTGACGCCAGCGTGACCTGGAAGGTCAGTGACCCGTGCATCGGCACCATCGACGAGTGTGGTGTCTTTACCGCCCTCTGCGCAGGCAGCGTGACCATCTGCGCGATAGGTGATGGAGCCACCGGAACTGCGACCGTCACCGTAACCTGTGCCGACTCCGCTCTCTCGCGCATCGTCGTTACGCCACCGGCAATCACCCTGAATGCCGGCGACGAGGAGACGTTCTTCGCGACCGCGTATGACCAGTACGGCGACGAGATACCGGACATCGAGGTCACCTGGGAGAGCAGCGACACAACCGTCGGAACCATCGATGCAGACGGGCACTTTACCGCCCTTGCCGAAGGCACAGCGACAATCACCGCATCGACAGGATGCCGCGGCGCCACCGGGACGGCAACCGTCACGGTCACCAGCGCGCCCCTGGACCTGTTCGATACCGTGGTGATCTCTCCATCGGCGATCACCCTTGACATCGGCGACAGCAGGGAGTTCATCGCGACCGCGTATGACGCGGAGGGGGACATGATCTCCGAAACTCTGGTGACCTGGTCATGCGATGACGAGACCATCGGCACCATCAATGCAGATGGCCTCTTTGTCGCGAAGGCAGCAGGCACAACAACCATCACCGCGTCGGTCGAAGGGATCAGCGAGATCGGGACCGCGGAAGTGACGGTCAGGTCGGACGAACCGACCCTGGCGCGGATTGCGGTCAGCCCGTCTGACTTCTATATCGCCGCCGGGCAGAAACTGAAACTCACCGCGACCGCGTATAACCAGTACGGCGACGAGATACCGGACATCGAGGTGACCTGGGAGAGCAGCGACCCGTGCGTCGGCACCATCGACGACTGTGGCGTCTTTACCGCCCTCAACGACGGCGAGGTGATCCTCACCGCATCGGCAGACTGTGTCTCCGGCTCCGCGTGCGTGACCGTTGAACCCTCAATCGCAGTCCCGACCAGTATCGAGATCGAGCCCTCCACCGCCACGGTTGCGGTCGGGGAGACTCAGGAGTTCATCGCCACGGTCTTTGATCAGTGCGACGACGAGATGGCCTGGGTCAGGGTTGCCTGGTCATGCTCTGACCCTGACGTTGGTACAATCGATGTGGTCGGCCTCTTTGCAGCGTTCGCAGAAGGAACCGCGGACGTGACAGCCAGGGCCGGCTGCATAGAGGAGACAGCGGAGGTCACTGTCACGGCCAGACCCACAACCGAACCCGGACCTGACCCCACAACCGAACCCGGGAGCAGCGGCGGATCGACGTACCACAGCGGGAGTGACGGTGGCGGCGACACCGGACCCACCTTCTCCGCAGGGGTGTGCGAGAACCTGAAGAGCGGCGATAAGTACACCTTCTCAAACATCGACCGCTCCTCGGTCAGCAGCGTCACCATCACAGCGCGGGACAGCGTCCCGAGCCTGATGGTGACCGTGAAAGAGGTGGCACGACCCGCTGCAGCGAGACCTCCTGCGGATGAGATCTACGAGTACGTTGATATCAGCCTCTACTGGGCAGATCAGCGCAAGATCAGCAACGCAGAGATCGTCTTTACCATCCCTGCCGCCTGGCTCGAAGACCACAGCGTAATCCCGGAGGATGTCAGGCTCATGCGTTACGTAAACAGTGTCTGGCAGTCCCTGGAGACCGAGGTCATCGATGATGGAGGCGGGATGTATCGCTTCCGTGCGATCACTCCCGGCTTCTCCACGTTCGCCATCGCCGTTGCGGGACCTGATGAGTATGAAGCCGCAGCCGGGGAGACGGAAAACACCACAGCCGAGGAGGAGACGAATGTCACGGCCGCCGTGACCACGGAAGAGGCGACGACGGTGGCGACCACTGTGCCGGCGACGACAACGCCCGCAGCGCCGCTCATCTACGCGCCCATCCTCGCCCCGCTGGCCTTCCTCCTCTTCTGGCAGAGAAGGAAGAACTAACCCATCTTTTTTTGACGCCGCAATCATGCGGCTTCCGGAAACCCCGGGTTTTGAGCACCCTCCGCGCTCAACCGTCCGAAGGGCACCAGTGTTTCATTCATCTTTGACACCGACAACCGGGCACGGCGGGCTCCTCATCCCACTGGAGCGATTTCCAGTAGTCGAGGTTGTTGACGCACCCCGGGTCAGGCGCATGGATATCCCCAAAGTATGCCCACCCACGGGCCCTGCACCCGCCGCAGATATACCTGTTATCACAGCTGGCGCATGCCCCCCGGAGCTGGTTCCGATCCCGCAGCCTCTGCAGAACCTCTGATGAGTGCCAGATATCAAGAAAAGGGGTGTCCCGCACGTTCCCCACAGTGATCGGCAGAAAGACGCAGGGCTGGACGTCTCCCTCGGGCTCGATACTGCAGTAGAGCCTTCCTGCGCCGCACCCGCCAATGAAGTCGGCAAGGAGCGCGGTCTTTCCCTCTATCGCCCCCCCGGCATAGAAGTGCCCAACCGGGATGCCTCCCTCATCTGCAAGCGCCACGGAGGCGACCTGCGGGGCGGTGGTGAGTGCCTCAGGACCGCTGCCCTCCCAGGTTCGGGCCATCAGGTAGTGCATCAGGTCCCTCCGCTCTTCGGGGGAGATGTCCTGGTCTGCCATCTCCGCGCCCCTCCCTGTTGGTATGAAATTAAAGCACATGAGCCGGTTCACCCCGAGGTCAGAGGCAAGGCTGTAGATCTCAGGGACCTGGTCATAGTTCGCCCGGGTGACCGTGGTTGCCATACAGGTGTAAAATCCCGCTGCGACAGAGTTCTTGATGCCTGCGATGGCCCGGTCGAACGCGCCCGGGACGCCCCGCATGGTGTCGTGGCTCTCTGCGTCCTTTCCGTCCACAGATATCTCCACATACTCGACACCGGCATCCCGGATCCTCCTTGCCATCTCCGGGGTGATGAGGGTGCCGTTCGTGGCGAGTGCCACGTAGATATCGTTCCTGTGGGCATGGGCGGCCACCTCAAAGAAGTCCTTCCGCATCAGAGGCTCCCCTCCCGAGAAGGCGATGACCACCACACCTGCATCCGCGAGTTCCTCGATGAGGCGTTTTGCCTCTCCGGTATCGATCTCGTGGGGGAGGGCTTTCTGCGCATCCTGGTAGCAGTGGACGCACCTGAGGTTGCAACGGTGAGTGAAGTCCCAGACGACCATAAAGGGGGCGTTCACGATCTGGGGCATGGTGACGCCATACCGGGCGATCCCTTCAAGCACGTTCTCCAACCCTCGCCGAAAGACTGTCTCCGCAAGCCCGCTCCTGATATCGTCTTCGCTAACCCCGAAGAAGGCGCTGCTTCGATGGAGGGTATGCCCCACCACACGACCCATGAGCCTGCACTTCCAGCACAGGTCATCGGTCGTCGGATCGAGGTAGAACCGTATCGCGTTTGTGAGGCGATCTCCACAGTCGTCGTCCCGGGCAATAAACCTGAGGATAGCACGCGCAACCGGATTTCCAAGCCACCGCCGGATCGCCGGAAGCGCGTGAATACGTTCATCCGCCATTACAGGGTCATCTCCCCAACACTCTCCGGGACTTATACCCTCCCGGGATGATCTTTGGGTACCCCTCCGGGTGAGTGAGACGGCTTAAAGGTTACCCTCCCGGACCCTTGTGTTCCCGGGCAACCGCGGTGCGACCATGAACGCAGACCCGGGGAAGAAAATCCCCTCTCCTCTGGCGTGATTCCCACCACAGTCTCCACCTGCACGAAGAGCAGGTGAGCTTCATACAGCTTGCTCAGGGCCGACTCGCAGAGGCCAGGAAGCCCCAATCGCATGAGAGCCGGGCGGTTGACCGTTTTTGCGCATATTCTCCGCATTCCGTGTCGTACAGGATGGTGACAACAGGAAACAACACAGATTATTGTGCATACCGGGTCGATCAGAGATGGAGGTTCCTGACTCTGACCCTCCAAAAAAGAGGCGTTCGGGTTGCTGTTCAGCCAGCCAGGTACTTAATACCTGCGGAAATCGCTCCTCGGTCTCTGAGGCCGGGCCTCTTCGACCCTTAAGGTGCGACCTTCGAATACGGTATTGTTCAGGGCTTCTTTTGCATTCTCAGCCTCTTCGGGGCTGGACATCTCAACAAACCCGAAGCCTTTACGTTCAATGACTCTGACGTCGTTCACCGTCCCATACTGAGAGAATAGTTCTTTCAACTGCTCCTCATTTACCGAGTAGGTGAGGTTTCCGACGTACAGCTTAGTGCTTTCCATTCAAAGATCCTCTTCACACATCTGTGTTCAAACCTTAACTAGCCTTCGGCCGAAACCCCGGCAGCGATCCAGAGGTAGTAGCCATATGGCCTGGAGCGCACATCTGACTGCAATTACCACGGGGTTCGCGGCGGCATGAGCGGGAAGACCCCGGCCAACAGGTGCGGGGTAGTTCACGCTCACCCCCTCCATCCCGGACATTCCCCCTGTCTCTAAGGGGAGGTCGCAATCGTGCGGCAGATTCCACCCCCTCTCGGGGTGGAGCCATGCTATCAACTACTGCATCGGTTCCCAATTCCCCGTACACTCAAAGAAAGTGAGCACTGGACCGGCTTTGATACTCGCAGGTTCCCTCTGACAGGGTGGGGGGTTCACGGAACTGTCTTCTTCTGTCCCCCACTCCGCCCCCATCGGTGGAGGGGCAGAACCAGGACAGGGGCTCCAGGGTCCAGGAATCTATGCACTACCTGTTTTGATCTGTCCTGCACGACAGACCCACCGGTCACTCCTGACCCCTCCAGGCATGTGCGACGTCAGCCGCGGGTTGTGTGTCTGCGGGAAAACACCCCTGGTGAAAAATTTCTGGAACATGTGCCTACCCCTCGTTTGAAACCCCGGCGGTCTCCGCGCGGTGATGGTGACGACGACAGAGAGTGCGGGCCCCGGGCACAACCCATCTGCATGGTTCTCTGGCCTTTCAGGTCCGGGAGACCCGGGGGCCAGGCAACCCGGGAAGGGATACATTAATAGTGACTCGAGTCACTAATATACGACACTGACAAAACATACTACAGGCAGGGCCGGTGTCAATCGCCTGCCATGGAGTTGATTAACTGAGTAATAGAAGAAGATCACAAAAAAGCGGAAGCGAAGAGATAGTACGAGTACGACTACCAAAAAGACAAAAACGGGAGATGTTTGCCCGGGCAGATCTGATGCTTGGGGCAAACCATATACGGGTCCGCTGCGAGGACGGCGTGACACGTATCGGGCGGATCAAGGGCAAGATCAAGAAACGTCTCTGGATACGCGAAGGGGATCTCCTCATTGTCGTTCCCTGGAGTTTCCAGGACGAAAAATGTGACATCGTCTACCGCTACGTCAGGGCGCAGGTGGACTGGCTCGAGAGGCATAACCTCCTCAACCGATAATTTTTTTCGCACTTCAGGGTCAAAACGGGGCTAACCCCGGCCGTTTCAATTACGGGCTACAGCCCATCCACCGGCTAAGGCCGTTCTCGCCTCCAGGATATCTATCACGATCACAAGCACTGCTCTATCGTCAAAAAGACCTGGCTCCTGCCCACGCTGTGGGCTCGTCCTGGACCGGGATCGGTATACCGAGATTGGGGATGAACCACCCCGGATACCCCGACGAAAGTAGGGAGTCACTCCCCGGAATCCTGCTCTATAGCGCTGCCGAGATCGGCCGCGAGATCTGTATGGACCAGGATGAACGTTCTGCTCACCGAGGCTGTCATGCTCGCTGCTACCTGCATGATGAGTATGATGACCCGCATAGCATCCGGGACAGTCCCTCCATCCCATGCCCCCTGGATACACTGATTGGCGATCTGTTTTGTGATACTGTTTCCGAGCACCACAAAGTTGCTGGCGCCACCCCTGTGGGTCACCCGTAACCGGGAATCGATAACCTCAGCGATCGCGTAACTTCCTTTCGTGGCATAGAGCCTCTTTTTCCGGACCCCCGCTCTATCGACCTCAGTCACCTCGCCGATGAGCAGCCCATCTCGCTGTGAAACTTTGGCCTTGTCGTCCCTGACCCGGATCGTCACCCCGATCTCGCTTGCCCGCTCTTTGAGTTCCTCATCAGAGACGATCGATCCACTATAGAGCTCGCGTTCCAGTTCCTCGATACGGGAGCTGTCCCCCTGGAACGTGATCTCCCGCATATCCCCTGCCATCACGGCACCCTCTCTTCCGATGAACGCGATCACGAGGGTCATCAGGTGGACCTCCAGCCCCCGGTATACAGGATCCTGACGAAACTGCGCATGGTCACTAACCACTGTCGCGCACCCTGTATCAATGTGTTGGTTACCCGCGGGTACCTGGCAACGAAGGTAGGTCCGGCAACTTCTGGCACCTCTTCTCTCGCGAGAGTGTGATACCGGTCATCCCCATGCTTTTTCCGGGACTTTCCGCGCCGATCGATGAAAACAGCCGTGACGCGAAGGCTGTTTCACCGGGATAGCAGCGCGGCCGGATCCGGCGGGGCCTCCCTGCCGGCGGAGGATGTGATGGGCTGACGGTCAGTGGTCCTCATTACCTGAACCGGGGGCGTCTTCAAAAAAAGGTATCTCTGGTCCCGCAGAAAAACGGGAGGAAGGTCTTACTCGCTCCCCTCTTCTGCCTCCCCGGGCACCCGCGGTTCCCATGCCGGTGCCGGGGGTTTTGACACTGCCATAATCCTGGCATACTCCGCATCAGCGGCCCTCAGGAGGAGCGGGTAGTACTTGGCCACGTACTCCTTCACCATCCTGCGGGCCGAGAACCTGGGGGCGTTGCTCTTGATCGACTCCTTCATCATCTTCACCCAGCCGTGGGGGATGTTGCCGACAGAACGGTCGTAGTAGAGCGGGACGACCTCCTTCTCCAGGAGGTTGTAGATAGCCGCAGCATCAATGGGATCCCTTCCGTTGCGCGCCGCAGTCTCGCTCCCGAACGCCCAGCCGTTCCTGCCATTGTATCCCTCGACCCACCACCCGTCAAGGATGGAGAGGTTCAGCACCCCGTTCAGTGCTGCCTTCATACCGCTCGTGCCGCTCGCCTCCATCGGGGGCAGCGGGTTGTTCAACCAGACGTCGACACCATGCACCAGGTACTGGGCCACTTTCTCGCCGTAATCCTCAACAAAAGCGATCCGTCCCCCGAACTCGGGCTGCTGTGTGTAGCGGTAAATCCTCTGGAGCAGTTGTTTCCCTTCGTTGTCCGCCGGGTGGGCCTTGCCGGCAAAGATGATCTGGACAGGATACCACCGGTTGTTCAGGATGCGTTTCAGCCTTTCCGGGTCCTCAAAGATGAGGTGCGCCCGTTTGTAGGTCGAGAACCGCCGGGCAAACCCGATCGTGAGGACATCAGGGTTGAGGTACGCACCACCGGTCGCCGGATCCAGCACCCGACCAGGGCGCTGCGCTGCCCACTTGATCCTCTCCTGTTCCCTGATCCGGTTGAAGAGTTTCGCCTTCAGCCAGGTGTGGACGTACCAGAGTTCGGCATCCGGGATCTCGTCGATGAGTTCCCATATCGACGGGTCGTCATGCTCAGAGACCCAGTTCGGGCAGGTCGGCCCGATGTGCCGATCATAGAGGTCCTTCATACGGTGGTTCAGCCAGGTCGGCAGATGAATGCCGTTCGTGACGTGGTCGATGGGCACCATCGTCTCGGGAGTCCCGGGCCAGAGGCACCTCCACATCTGTCTGGTGACAGTTCCGTGCACACGTGAGACGGCGTTATGGTGCCCTGATGCACGCAGGGCGAACGCAGTCATGTTGAAGCCCGCTTCAGGGTTCTGCGGGTGGACGCCGAGCTGCAGGAACTCGTCGCGGTCAATGCCGAGCGCCGGGTAGTAGGCCTTGAAGTAGCGGTCGATGAGGTCGTACGGGAAGATATCATGCCCTGCAGGGACGGGTGTATGCGTGGTGAAGACCGACGTCGCCCGCACCTGCTCAAGTGCCTCATCAAACTCCATGCCCCGCTCGACGACCCGCTCGCGGATCCGCTCAAGCAGTGCAAACGCCGGATGACCTTCGTTGAGGTGCACTGCCGAATAATCAGCGCCGAGGACGTGGAGCACCTTCCTGCCGCCGATGCCGAGCACGATCTCCTGCCTGAGACGCTGCTCCAGGTCTCCCGTGTAGAGTCGGGAGGATATCCCCCGGTTCTGGGGTTCGTTGCAGTCGATATTAGTGTCCAGGAGGTAGAGCGGCACCCTGCCGACCTGAACCTTCCAGACGGCGACGTAGATGGGCGGGTCGATGTGCGGGACCTGAACCACCAGGTGTTCGCCGGCCGAATCGAGCACCCGGGTGACGGGTGCTGCATCAGGGTCGAGCGGTTCGTTGATATCCAGCTGCCACCCCTCGTGGTTGATCACCTGGCGCAGGTAGCCCTGCGAGTACATGAATCCGACAGCAACCATCGGGAGACCAAGGTCGCTCGCCTCTTTGAGGTGGTCGCCGGCGAGGAATCCGAGCCCGCCCGCATAGATGGGAAGCGAGTGGTGAAGCCCGTACTCAGCCGAGAAGTAGGCGATCGTGAGTGAGCGATGGTTCGGGTACTCTGCAGAGAACCAGGTCCCGGTAGCGTTCATGTACTTCGTGAACCGGCGCATGATGACATCATAGCGGCGGAGATAGGCAGGGTTCTCCGCCGCCTCTTTCAGGAACGCAATAGGTATTTCGCGGAGCATCCGGACCGGGTTATGGATGCTCTCCTTCCAGGCTTCCCGGTTCACCTGTTTGAAGAGTACCTGGGCTTCCGGGTTCCAGCTCCACCAGAGGTTGTATGCGAGGTCAACAAGTCCGGAGATTCGCTCCGGAACGTGGGTAAACTGGTCGTGTATGAAGTCCTCCATGAGATCTTATCCCCTTTTCTAGTAGTATACAGTCCGTGTTTATTATTATATATGCCTACGTATTTTCCCTACAATGCGAGATAAATGAAAAAATAGAGTTTTCGTAGCCTTTAGAGAGCAGGGGCGTAGTTCACGGCAGGATATCAGGAGCAAAATTATATGAGGCCGCGTTCGGCCACAGGCTCGACCGATGAAAATCAGGGGTCCTTTTCGTACAGACAGGGCTAATTCCCCTCACTTTGCGAACCCTCTGGCACAGTAGCACATAATTATATTTATATATCAAAAATTACAACTACTCCCTCTACGATATACTTCTTATGCCTCATCCTCCAGCAACTCAGTTCTCTTCCCTCACCCATCTCATCCAACAGACCGCTGAAAAGCGGCACCTCGTTGCCTCGCAAACACCCCTCACCGCCACCGTCGTTGCCTCGTTCCTCGACCGGATCGAGTTTGTCGAAACCATCAATGCAGCTCTTACCTGGGACCAGAGCCAGTGGCGGGTGAGCCCTGGCAACCTGGCAAAAGCCATTGTTCTGCTTCCCTTCATCTATTCCGGGTCACGTCTCCCGATCTACAGCATCTTTGAACACTACCAGGGAATGGATATGGCGCTCCTCTTCACCCCGGAGGTGCGTCCTGAATGGCTGACCCGGGATGCCTTTTCCTGTCTCTTAGACCGGCTCTTTGCCGCCGGGTGTGAGCACCTCTTCACCTCTCTCG